>OJSP01003588.1_pt1 | contig 11013 bp, 11 predicted proteins | sample 1599561 | NCBI WGS metagenome assembly OJSP01 (sample SAMN04168659, study PRJEB22393) | human gut metagenome | biome: human gut microbiome; feature: stool | host: Homo sapiens | collected 2014-05-12
GATAAGATTGAAGAGGGAATAAGATTATTATTAGAAGGTATTGGAGAAGACACTACAAGAGAAGGCCTTGTGGATACTCCCAACAGAGTAGCAAGGATGTATGAAGAGTTGTGTGCAGGTATGAATCAGGATCCTATGGAACACCTTTCAAAAACATTTTCCTGTGACAATGAAAATGTGGTTATAGAAAAGGACATTACATTTTATTCCACATGTGAACATCATCTTATGCCATTTTATGGAAAGGCTCATATTGCATATATTCCAAACGGAAGGGTAGTGGGCATTAGCAAACTGGCAAGAACAGTAGAAGTATATGCAAGAAGATTGCAGATTCAGGAACAGATGACCAATCAGATAGCAGATGCCATAGAAGATTGTCTTGGAGCAAAAGGTGTGTTTGTAATGGTCGAAGCAGAGCATATGTGTATGTCTGCAAGAGGCATCAAAAAGCCCGGTAGTAAAACTACAACCTTTGCAGCAAAAGGTGTATTTGAAACAGACGAAAACTTAAGACGTGACATTATTTATCTTATTGAAAAATAAATGTCTTAAAGAGTAGTTAATGTTTATTATAAAAATGATATTTTAAACTTGTAATAAAATTATCAGGTTAAAAATATAGGAAATCAAAAGATTAAAAAATACTTACAAATATATAAGAAAAGGAATATAAATGAAAATAGGAAATTATAATTTTGATTTAGAAAATGACCCAATTATTATGGGAATATTAAATGTAACACCGGACTCATTTTCCGATGGTGGCAAATGGAACAATATGGATGCAGCGCTTTCTCATACAGAACAGATGATAAAGGATGGTGCAAAGATTATTGATGTAGGTGGTGAATCTACAAGACCCGGTTATACTTTAATCAGTGATGATGAAGAAATAGAAAGAGTAGTGCCTGTTATTGAGGCAATAAAGCGAAGATTTGATATATGTGTATCACTGGATACTTACAAAACTCAGGTGGCAAAAGCAGGCGTTGATGCAGGCGTTGACATGATAAATGACATCTGGGGATTAAAGTGGGGAAATAAGGACATGGCAGAAGTAATAGCACAGTCAGGTGTTGCAGCCTGTGTCATGCACAATAAGGACAACACTCAGTATGAAAGTTATGTAAAAGATGTGGTAGCTGAATTAAAAGAATCTGTTGATATAGCTCATAATGCAGGAGTAAAAGATTCACAGATAGTTTTAGATCCGGGAGTTGGATTTGGAAAAGATTATGAGCAGAATCTGTCAATTATAAAAAATGTAGACGCATTACAGCAGCTTGGTTATCCAATTTTACTTGGCACATCAAGAAAATCAGTTATTGGTCTTACTTTGAATGTGGACAAGGATGACAGAATGGCAGGAACAGTGGCAACAACAGTGATGGGTTATGAGAAGGGATGCAGCATATTTAGAGTCCACGACGTAAAAGAAAACTATCAGGCTCTAATGATGGCAAAGGCAATAAAAAATGAAAGATTGTATTAAAATAAGAAAATTAAAGGTGTTTGCATATCATGGCTGTATGGAAGAAGAAAAGAAAAATGGTCAGGATTTTTATGTAGATGTCAATATGTATACAGATATTACAAATCCGGGTTATAGTGATGAATTGGATTATACGGTCAATTATGCATTGGTTTGTAGCAGGATTAAAGAATTTATGACAAAAAACAGATTTGATTTAATTGAAGCTGTGGCAGTACAGTGTAGTGATTATATTTTAAAAACATTTCCTAAAATAAAGGAAATTGATTTTACAATATACAAACCTGAGGCACCAATAGAAGAACCATTTGACACTGTGGCAGTGTCGGTAACGAGAAAATGGCATAATGTCATATTGTCTATTGGCTCAAACATTGGAGATAAAGAAGAGTTCTTAAACAGTGCAGTGGATGGTATTTATGATGATGAAAACTGCAGGGTAAATGTTGTTTCAAAGTATCTTGAAACAGAGCCATACGGACCTGTAGAACAGGATACATTTTTAAATGGATGCCTAGAAATCCAAACATTATATTCACCAACAGATTTACTTAAAAAAGTAAATGAGATAGAACATATTCAGGGTAGAACAAGGGAAATACACTGGGGGCCAAGAACTTTGGATATAGATATTATTTTCTATGACGATGAAATAATAGATTTGCCCGAACTTAAAATTCCCCATGTGGAAATGCATAAAAGACTGTTTGTACTTGAACCACTGAATCAAATAGCACCATACAGGGTTCATCCAATTTATAAAAAGACGGTTAGTCAAATGCTTGAAGAATTGAAATCTGACAATGGTTGCGGTGGCTGTAGTGGTTGCAGTGGATGTTCAAAACAAAATATACAGGAAGATTAAAATGACAAAAGAAAGGCATTTATTACAATGAAAGATTTACTGGAAAGCAGAAACGAAATAGACCAAATAGATAGCGAAATTGTAAGATTATTTGAGAGACGAATGGATGTATGTAAAGATGTTGCAGAATACAAACTTCATACAGGTAAGCCTGTTTTAGACAGAAAAAGAGAACTTGACAAAATCGCTACTTTAAAAGAAAAAGCTTCAAACAGATTTTATTCTCATGGTGTGGAGGAACTTTTTGAGCAGATTATGGCTATGAGCAGAAAGATGCAGTACAAGATGCTGACTGAAGAAGGAGTAAATAACGATATTGGATTTGATATAGTTGACAGCCTTCCTACAGATGACATTAAGGTTGTATATCAGGGAATTCCCGGAGCATACTCCCAGCAGGCTGCTACAGAATATTTTAAGGATAAGGCAGAATATGTTAATGTGACTACATTTAGGGAAGCAATGAAATGGGTAAGAGACGGTAAAGCGAACTACGCAGTGCTTCCAATGGAAAACTCATCAGCAGGTATTGTTACGGATGTATATGATTTACTTGTTGAGTTTTCAAACTGTATTGTAGATACATTTGATGTTAAAATTGAGCATTGTTTATGTGGTATAAAAGGTAGCAAAATTGAAGATATAAAGGATGTATATTCTCATCCACAGGCATTGATGCAGAGCGCAAAATTTTTGGACGCACACAGAGACTGGCAGCAGATCAGTGTGGCAAATACTGCTGTTGCCGCAAAAAAAGTACTGGAAGATCAAGATCAGAGAAAGGCTGCAATTTGCAGCGAATATGCAGCGCGTCTGTATGGATTGGAAATTTTGGAGGAGAAGATCAATCATAATGATAATAATTCCACGCGTTTTATTATCGTGACGAACCAAAAGATTTTTTTGAAGGATGCATCGAAGATCAGTATTTGCTTTGAAGTGTCACATGAAAGCGGAACGCTGTATCATCTGTTATCTCATTTTATTTATAATAATCTGAGCATGACAAAGATTGAGTCAAGACCGGTGGAAGGACGTACCTGGGAATATCGGTTCTTTGTGGATTTTGAAGGAAATATGGCAGATGGGGCTGTGAAAAATGCGATCCGGGGGTTGCGCGAGGAGTCTAAAAGCTTGAAAATTTTAGGAAACTATTCATCGAAAGAAGGCGTATAAAATGAGAACAAAGGAACTGATGCTATACAAACATATGGAACATGAAGAGCTTTTGCGTGATATGACATTTTTAATGGAAAATTGTGACAGCGACTACTACAATAAAGAAGATATGGCAGGACTTTTATTTGAATGTGTGAATGAACTGCTGGAGTTGGCAGCGGGATATGGGCTTGAAGGAAACCTTTGGCATAATTACCTGACATTTCTTTTGGTAAATGACGAAAATGCATACAGTACAGAGTGTGAGATTGTAGGCGAGATTGAGGGAAGCATCAACACAATCACATTGCATGATTTTGAGATTTTTCGAGAGTTGTTTGCATATGACTTTACTATTTTAGAGAAGGCGCTGGGGGTGAACTGCCTTTCTGTACTGATGCATTATGAGAATGTCAAAGGACATGGGAAGGCATTCAATAAAAGAATCCGAGACCGTATCTGTGAGCTGAGCGAAAAGCTTGGAACATGTGAGAATGCAGAGGAATTCAAATGTACGATGACACAGTTTTATAAAGAATTCGGAGTGGGTAAGTTTGGGCTGCACAAGGCATTTCGTATTGAGCATACAGAAGCTGGGGCAGATATTGTCCCAATTACGAAGATTGCCCATGTACATCTGGATGACCTTGTGGGATATGAGATTGCGAAAAAGAAACTGATTGAGAATACAGAGGCATTTGTGAAAGGGAAAAAGGCGAATAACTGCCTGCTGTTCGGAGATGCAGGAACAGGAAAGTCTACTTCAATCAAGGCAATATTGAATCAGTATTATGATCAGGGACTTCGAATGATTGAGGTGTATAAACATCAGTTTCAGGATTTAAACGATGTGATTGCTCAGATAAAAAACAGAAACTATAAGTTCATTATCTATATGGACGATCTGTCTTTTGAGGAGTTTGAAATTGAATATAAATATCTCAAAGCAGTGATTGAGGGCGGATTGGAAAAGAAACCGGATAATATTTTAATCTATGCGACTTCAAACAGGCGACATCTTGTGCGGGAAACATTTCGCGATAAGTCTGACCGAGATGAGGAATTGCATACGAACGATACTGTTCAGGAAAAATTATCACTGGTGGCAAGATTTGGAGTGACAATCTATTTTGGAGGTCCGAGTAAGAAAGAATTTCAGCAGATTGTGAAGACATTAGCTGAGAAAAATCAAATTAATATGCCGGAGGAAGAGCTTCTTCTAGAAGCAAATAAATGGGAGTTAAGTCACGGCGGGTTGTCAGGCAGAACCGCGCAGCAGTTCATAGATTATCTTCTTGGAAAATAAAGAAAGGGGTGAAAGTTTCGAATGGCTTTCACCCTTTTAAATGCTTTAATCAATCTGTTGAATTCCGGAAATATCGGAATCGATCATCAGAGAATAGTTGGTGTAATATACGACAAATCCAGGTTTTCCGCCGGACGGTTTTTTGACATGTTTTTTCTCAGTGTAGTCAATCTCTACTTTTTCATTTCCGCGGTTCTTAGAGTAGTAGGCAGCAAGTTTTCCGGCTTCCTCAAAAGTCCGGTCTGGCAGCTCCTCGCCATTGGTTTTCACGATGACATGAGATCCCGGACAGCCTTTTGCGTGGAACCACCAGTCGTTTCCAACAGCGAAATGGAAAGTCAGTTCGTCGTTTTGCAGATTATTTTTTCCAACATACATATGATAACCATCGCTGGAAATATAGTGGAATGGTTTACTTGTAATCTTTACTTTTTTCTTTGTGAATTTTCGCCTTACATATCCGGCGCCGATTAATTCTTCTTTAATCTGAGTCAGATCGTCTTCACTCAATGCAATGTCAAGTGCGTTGCTGACAGATTCAAGATAAGTGATATCTTCCTGCGTTTCCTGAATTAGAGAGGAAAGCGCCGCGAAAGTTCGTTTCTGTTTATTATACTTGTCAAAATATTTTTGTGCATTTTCGCCAGGTGTCTTTGTAGGATCAAGCGGGATTTTCACCATCTCATTTGTATAGTAGTTCAAAGCATCCAGTTGTTTTGCGCCGGGCTCTAAATTGTAGCCGTAGGTGTTGATCAATTCTCCGTATATGCGGTATTTATCACGGTTCAGAGTGTCTTTGAGTTGTTTGGACTGCAAATCATATTTTTTCCGGTTTCGTTCTAATGCGGTCTGCACGATTTTTCGGAGGTCTACCGATTTTTGGCGAATCCGTGTCAATGTGTTTTTGGAAGCATAATAAGTCTCCAGTACATTTGACATGGAGTCGAATATTTTTGCCTCATACATCGGAAAATGCGATAATGGCAGTGCACAGAATTCTTTTGGTTCCGCACCGTCATAGTAGATTACCGGATGAAAATCACCTTTGATTACCGGATCAAAAAATAAAGTAAATTGTTTATATAAATGAATCAATACATCTTCTGACAGCTCTTTTGGTGTGACTTCAGAATCAATTCCGGCAATATAGCAGATTTCTTCTGCTACAACAGGGCTGATGCCGGTAAAGCTTGTGTAGATCGCTTTTCCAAGAGGGGTAGGCTTTGCAATCAAAGTTGATACAAAGTCGGCAAAAGAAATATCCAGTGGATCTGATCTTTCCATCGTATCCGGAATGAAATATTCGCGCCCCGGAAGTACTTCGCGAACAGAACTCATCTGTGCGGAGACGTGTTTGATACTGTCGATGATCTTGTTGTCTTCCGTACAGAAAATGATGTTGCTATGTTTTCCCATAATCTCAATGATCAGATATTTTTTGCACAAATCACCAAGTTCATCCAGATGTTCTACTTCAAACCGAATGATACGTTCTAATTTAGGTTGTGTAATTGCCGTAATTCGCCCGTTATTAATGTGTTTTCTTAAAAGCATACAGAAATTCGGTGCGGTCATTGGACTTGGCTTGTTGGTCTCAGTTAGATAAATAAGCGGAAGTGAAGCACTTGCGGATATGGAAAGCCTCTTTTGCCCTTTGGGTGTCTTGATTGTCAGAAGAAGCTCATCGGTCTCAGGCTGTGCAATCTTATTGATTCTGCCGTCTAATAGGTTCTCTCTTAATTCATGTACGATATTTGCAATTGTAATTCCGTCAAAAGCCATAAAAGTGCTCCTTCTTAAATATTTAATTTATTGAAAAAACAGCATTATATATAATTTTAAAAATACTATAATGATTTAAGTGTAAAAACATCTCAAATTTGTTGATTCTATTGAATTTTATTATTATTTATAAGGGAAGTCAACCTTGACGGTATTTAACTTATGAATTATAATATATTGGATTGTGAATAATTGGTCCCTGTAGGAGGCAATATGCTTAGAAGTATGACAGGATTTGGCAGATTTGAAGTTTCAAAAGACGACAGAAAAGTGTCAGTTGAAATGAAATCTGTTAATCATAGATATTTAGAACTTGGTATTAAGTTACCTAGAAAATTAAATTTCTTAGAAAACAATCTGAGAAATGAAATAAAAAAATACATTAACCGTGGAAAAGTAGATGTGTTTGTCACATATGAAAATCTTGGAGAAGGTGATGAATGTATTCGTTACAACAAAGCTTTAGCACAGGAGTATTTTGAATGTTATAAGCAGATCAGTGAAGACTTAAACATTGAAAACGATGTTAAGACAAGCTATATTATGAGAAGTCCTGATGTTGTAAAAATTGAAAATGCTGAGGATGACGAAGAAATCATTGAACAGCTTGTTATTGAGGCAATTGATGGAGCTTCACAAAAATTGGTAGAAACACGTGAGGCAGAAGGCGAAAGATTAAAAGCAGATTTACTTTTAAAACTTGATGGAATGATTAGAAATGTTGAGTTTATTACTAAAAAGTCTCCGGTTATTGTTGAAGAATACAAAGAAAAGATTACAACAAAAATTCATGAACTTTTAGAAGATGCACAGATAGATGAAGCAAGAATAGCACAGGAAGTTACTATTTTTGCTGATAAGGTATGTGTTGATGAAGAATTGGTTAGACTGGACAGTCATATAAAGGCAATGAAAGAAGATTTGGAAAATGGTGGAACCATTGGTAGAAGGCTTGATTTTATTGCACAGGAGATGAACAGAGAGGCCAACACAACTCTTTCGAAAACAACAGACGCTGAAATATCTGACAGAGCCATTATGCTAAAAACAGAGATTGAGAAAGTCCGTGAACAGATTCAAAATATAGAATAGAAGGTTATTATGAAAAAGGGAAAATTATTAGTTATTTCCGGCTTTTCAGGAGTTGGAAAAGGAACAGTTGTAAATTACTTAAAAGAACATAATGATAACTATAAAGTTTCAGTTTCAGTTACAACAAGAGATCCACGACCAAATGAAATACCAGGCGTTCATTATCATTATATTTCAAACGAACAGTTTGAAAATATGATAAATGATAATCAGTTGCTTGAGTATGCAGGATATGTTGACCATTATTATGGTACACCAAGAGAATTTGTTGAAAAATGCTTACAAAATGGAAATGATGTTATTCTTGAAATTGAGACAAAGGGTGCATTACAGGTAAAAGAAAATATGCCTGAAGCAAAACTTATTTTTATTTTGCCACCTAGTGCTGATGAATTAAAAAAAAGATTAGTTGGCAGGCAAACAGAAAGTATTGAAGTCATAAACGACAGGCTGAGAAAAGCTGCCGAAGAGACAGACAATATGGAAAAATATGATTACTTTGTATTAAATGACCAAGTTGAAAAATGTGCAAATCACATTGAAAATATAAAAAACGACAACAATCCTGAAATTTTAGATATGGATTTTGTTAAACAAATAAAAGAGGACATATTGAAGTTCGCGAAAGGAGATAAATAATGTTACATCCATCATATTCAGATTTAATGGCTGTTGCAAACAGCACAGTTGAAGACGGTGAACAGCCGGTAGTACAGAGCAGATATTCTATCGTTATGGCTACATCAAAAAGAGCAAGACAGATTATCGACGGAGATGAACCACTTTTAGATAATGTTGCAGAAGGTGCAAAGCCATTATCAATTGCAGTGGAAGAATTAGCGGAATCTAAAATCAAAATTTTAGGTGACGAAGAATAATAAGAGGAATAAAGTGTCATTTGACACTTTTTTCTTATGTAAATCCATTGGACAATTGCAAAAATATATTAAGGGAACTATATGCATTTGCGCTAATTGACAAATTAATGAAAGCACGCTCCCGCTGCCAAACGCTGGTAGCGGTTCTATCAAGCTGGCTACGCCACCTTAATGAACCGACCGCGTTAGAAGCACTTTCATTATCTTTTGTCAATCATCGCAAATATACATTACACATTTATTATATTTTTGCAATTGCCCAGTGAAAGCATAAAAAGAAAAAAGATTTAAATGACAGAAAATGCAAATCTTAAAATACATAGTTAGATAAAAAATGATTTGTAAAAGAGATTTAATAAGGAGATATGTTTGAAAGTATTATTTATTTCGCTTGGATGCGATAAAAATTTGGTTGATTCTGAACATATGTCAGGTATTTTGTCTAAGGCAGGGTATGAGTTTACTGATGATGAAACATTGGCAGATGTTATTATAATTAACAGCTGTTGTTTTATCGGTGATGCCAAAGAAGAAAGTATCAACACCATTTTTGAAATGGCAAGGTACAAAGAAGAAGGAAACTGCAAAGTTTTGGTTTTGGCAGGATGTCTTGCACAGCGTTATCACGAAGAGATAAAAGATGAAATTCCGGAAATAGATATATGTATAGGAACAACTGCAATTGATAGCATTGCATCTGCATTAAACGAATATTTTGTAAATAAAAAGAACATTCAAATTATGAGTGATATTGACAAACTGGCAGGTGTTGATGCACCAAGAAATTTGTCTAATATAGCAAGTTATGCATATTTGAAAATAGCAGAAGGATGCGATAAACATTGTACTTACTGTATTATTCCAAAAGTAAGAGGAGATTATCGTAGTGTCCCAATGGAAGCACTTATAAGTGAGGCAAAGGATTTGGCTTCAAAGGGTGTAAAGGAACTGATACTTGTTGCACAGGAAACAACTATGTATGGCAAAGATATATATGGAAAGAAGTCGCTTCATCTGTTGCTTAAGGAATTGGTAAAAATTGAAGGTATATATTGGATAAGAATACTTTATTGCTATCCTGAAGAAATATATGATGAATTGATAGAGACAATTGCAACAGAAGATAAGATATGCAAGTATCTCGATATTCCAATTCAACATGCAAGTGATTCCATTCTTAAAAAGATGGGACGACAGACAACAAACAGTCAGCTTCGTGAAGTTATTGCAAAATTGCGTAAAAAAATTCCAAATATTATTTTACGTACAACTTTGATTTCAGGTTTTCCAGGAGAAACAGAAGATGATCACCGGGAAACATTAAAGTTTGTTAATGAAATGGAATTTGACAGATTAGGTGTGTTTACATATTCGGCAGAGGAAAATACACCGGCAGCCACAATGCCTGATCAAATTGATGAGGAAGTAAAGATTGCCAGAAGAAATGAAATAATGGAACTTCAGCAGGATATTGTTTTTGATATTGCAGAAAAATATGTTGGAAAAATTTTTGTTGCAATGATAGAAGGAAAAATATCAGGAGAACATGCATATTTGGCAAGAACATATATGGATTGTCCGGGAGTTGACAGCAATGTGTTTATTATTAGTGACTTGGAACTTATGACAGGTGATTTTGTCAAGGTTAAAATCACAGGAACAAATGACTATGATTTAATAGGTGAAATATACAGTTGATGAGGAGGAATAATATGAATTTACCAAATAAACTTACAATATTCAGAGTATTATGTGTACCTGTTTTTGTTGTGATGATGCTTGTGGACTGCATTCCATATAATCATTTTATTGCAGTTGGAATTTTTATTATTGCAAGTCTTACAGACTTGTTTGATGGTAAGATTGCAAGAAAATATAATCTTGTAACAAATTTTGGCAAGTTTATGGATCCTCTTGCAGATAAACTACTGGTGTGTGCAGCGCTTATATGCCTTTCACCTAAAATGATACCGGCTTGGGTTGTTATTATTATTGTCAGTAGAGAATTATTTATAAGTGGATTTAGAATTTTGGCTGCTGATCAGGGAATAGTATTGGCCGCCGGTTGGTGGGGAAAGTTTAAAACAGCATTTTCAATGTTTATGATTATAGTTTTAATAGTTAATATACCCCTTGAAAATCAAATATTGACCATTATAGGATGGGCATTGATTTGGATTTCATTAGCACTTACAATTATTTCTATGATTGAATATGTAGCAAAAAACATAGAAGTGCTTAAAAACTAATAGATAAAAATAAAATAATCTTTTGGAGGAAATAATATGTTAGCTTACAGTGAAATGAACAAAGAACAGTTACAGAAGGAATTGGAAAGCCTTAAGAAAGAATATGGTGATATATGTGAAAAGGATATTAGCCTTGACATGTCTAGAGGAAAACCGGGTCCTGAACAGCTTGATCTTACTATGGGAAT
>OJSP01003598.1_pt1 | contig 10980 bp, 7 predicted proteins | sample 1599561 | NCBI WGS metagenome assembly OJSP01 (sample SAMN04168659, study PRJEB22393) | human gut metagenome | biome: human gut microbiome; feature: stool | host: Homo sapiens | collected 2014-05-12
GATCGGTGAACAGCTGCTTGGTGATGCCCTCCACGAACACAATGGGCAGGAACACACATATGGTGGTGAGCGTGGAGGCAAAAATAGCGCCGGACACCTGCTTCGCCCCCTGGATGGCCGCCTTGGAGGCAGGCACGCCCAGAGAACGCAGACGATAAATATTTTCGATGACAACAATGCTGTTGTCCACCAGCATGCCCACGCCCAGCGCAAGGCCCGACAGCGAGATGATGTTCAGCGTCACATCCGTGAAATACATCAGCGTGATGGCACACATCAGGCTGAACGGGATGCTGCACGCCACAATAAATGTGGGCTTTGCGTCCTTGAGGAAAAAGATCAGCACGATGATGGCCAGCAGGCCGCCCCACAGCAGATTGGAAAGGACGCTGCCCACCACCATGTCGATGTAGTCGCCCTGATCCATCAGCGGCGTGATGTGCAGGCCCGGGTTCTGCTCCTGCAGCTGTGCGATGGCGCTGTTGATGCGCTGGCTCACCGTGGCCGTGGACGCCGTGCTCTGCTTCTGGAACGACAGCACCACGCCGTCGTTGCCGTTCACCTTGGCATAGCTTTCGCCCGCGTTGTCCGTCAGAGCGATATCCGCCACATCGGACAGGCGCACATCGCCCACGCCGTCCACATCCATGTGCATCAGCAGCGTGTTTTCCAGCTCCTCCAGAGAAGCGTACTCCTCACCCACCTTGACAAGATACTGCTCCTCACCCTCGGTGATATAGCCCGCGGGCATGTTGAAGTTCTGGGCCATCAGGATGTTGCCCAGCATGTCCGCCGTCAGCACGCCGGACAGATCGGCCTTTTTATAGGCCGCATCCCGCGCCTGATCGAACTGCTCCTGCGCGTCCGCAAGCTTCTGTTCCGCATCTTCCAGCTGTGTTTTTGTGGTACTCAGCGTCACTTCACCCCTGGTGAGCTCGTTTACCGCCGTCATCTTGCCCTTTTCCAGCTCGGCATAGGCATCCTGTGCCTTTTTCAGGTTTTCCTCCAGCGCAGGCTTCATGCCGGAAATTACAGCGAGGCGCGTGGTAATGTTGGAAAGCTCCGCCTCCACCTCGGGCAGGCGCGTGTCCGCCCTCAACGCCGCATCGCGCAGCTGCGTCAGGCTTTCCTTTGTCAGCGCGGCAAGCTGTTCGCCGCCGGGCAGTGCGCCCGCCTGCGCCTTGAAGGCTTCAAAAGACGCGTCGTCCAGAGCCAGAAGCGCGTCCACGTTGGCTGGAACGGCGGCGGCGGCCTGTTCTCCCACCACCGCAGGGTCCGGCAGGGCAGGCAGGCCCGGCTGAGTCTGCTGGAGTTGCGCGTAAACGGCGGCGGCTTCCTCATAAGTGCCCACAGCGGGCCGGCCCATCTGTGCCAGCAGGGCGTTCACGCTGTCCAGCACTCCCTGCTTCGCAGCAGCCGCAGCAGCCTGACGAGCGGTGTCCCGCGCCCCCGCCAGAGCCGTATTGATGCCTTCATACCCCTGCTTTGCCTGGGTATAGCCGTCTCTTTCGGCCTCGAACGCCTTCTGGTTGGCTGTAAGCGTGGTCTCCTCGCTCAGCAGCGCGGAAAGCGTGGCGGAGGCGCCGTCCACCTGGGCGCTGCCCTGGGCCAGCTTGTCCAGCGCAGAGCCTTTTTGGCTTTCCAGCGCGGCTTCGCCCTCGGCCAGCTTCGCCTTGCCGTCCGCCACCTTGGCCTGTCCCTCACGCAGCTCGCGCTGTGCGTCCGCCAGACCGGAATCCACGCCGGCAAGGACCTTATCGTTCAGCGCGTCGATCTTCACCTGGTCGAGCGTTACGGTCACCTGCTGCTCCACAAGGCCTGTGGCATCTACGCTCGCAACGCCGTCGATGCGCTCAAAGGCCGGCATAACGGTTTCGTCCGCAAAGGCGGATATCTCCTTCACGTCCATGCCGTCCATATCCACGCTGGCCACCATCACGGGCAGCATATCAGGGCTGATCTTCATCAGCATGGGGGTCCCCACTGCATCGTCCATCTGGCCCGAAACGAGGTCCACATTGGACGAAAGCTCGATCATAGCGGAATCCATGTTCGTTCCCTGTTCAAATTCCAGGATAACGATGCTGGCGTTTTCGCTGGAAACCGAGCTGACGTTCTTAATGCCGCCCGTCGTACCCAGCACCGCTTCCAACGGCTTTGTCACCGTTGTTTCGATTTTCTCCGGGCTTGCGCCGGGATACGTTGTCATTACCACGACATACGGCAGCTCCATGGCCGGCAAAAGGTCTGTCGTCATGCCCGTAAACGAGATAACGCCCAGCACAAGCACCAGCACTACCGCCACCAGCACGGTATAGGGTTTTCTTACACTGAATTGCGGAAGCATGTCTTCCCTCCAAAATACGCGCGGACGCGGATTCTCCTCCTGCTCCCCGGCAGGGACGAATTCCGACCGACCGGTCGGTCGGAACTTTTTCAGTATAGCACACGCGGGCACGATTTCAACCCCGCGCCGCGCCGCCGCCGCGGATTTTACATTTTATTCATACCCTGTGCAGGCACAAAAAGCCCGCCCCGCATTTCCGCGGGGCGGGCCACAACGTTTCCGTTTCTGCTTTACTGTGCCAGATATTCCTCAAGGCACAAGCCGCTTTCCTTGATTTTATGCGCCTGCTCGGAACCAACATAACGGTAATGCCAGGGCTCGTAATCCATGCCTGTCGCCTCGGTCTTGTCCGACGGATAACGCAGAATAAAGCCGTAATCCGCCGCATGCTCGGCCAGCCACTGGGCCGCTGCTGTCTCCGCGAAGCCCGCGTCCTTTGCCGGGTGGTCTTCCGAAACGATGTCCAGGCCCAGGCCCGTATTGTGGTCCGACGTACCGGGCGCAGAGGTGTAGTCGATGGCCTTTGTCTCTGCATCCGCCTGGGAAAGGCCGCCCTCCATCAGGGTTTTGACACGGGCGTCCCAAAGCTCCTGCTGGCGCGCGATGCTGCGGTAGCCGTTGGTGGGCTTCAGTTTGACGCCGGCGGCGGCCGCATCGTTCACCATCTGCCGCAGAGCCTCCGCGATGCGCGCGTCTACTACAGCCTCTCCCACGGTCGCCGTCTCGGCCACCGTGAAATCACCGGGCAGCACGCTGCTGCGGTTGGCCAGCACCATATACCACTCGTCCCGCGGGATGGTTTCCACCGGGGCCGCGGAGGATGCGTCCGGCGGCGTGCTGTCTGCCGGCTGGGATGTGCTGGACGGTACGGAGCCAGAGGTCCCGGGCGCCACGTCTCCGTCCTTCCCGCCAAAGAACACAAAGTAAAGGATGATGAGCAGCGCGATGAGCACGATGCCCGCCCAGGCAAAAATCGTTTTGTTCGGTATTCCGCGCCGGGCCGTGCCGGTACTCCTGCGTGGCGGACGGCCGCCGCCGGAGCCTGAACCGCCGCCCGTCCGGGTACGCCGCTGCGGAGCGCGGGGCGCAGGCTCTGCCTCCTCCGGGTCCCGGTCATACAGGTCCGGGAATGCCTGGTCCGTTTCCTGCGGGGCGGTGTATCCGCTCTGCGGAACATCGTCGAACAGGTCAAAGGGCTGCGCGCCCTCAAAATCGAAATCCAACGGCGTCTCCGCTGCCGGGGGCTGCGGCGCCTGCGCCGGCGGCGGTGCAGGCCGGGCAGGCGCAGGTGCAGGACGCTGGGCCGGAGATACGGGCGCATGCCAGTTGATAGGCCGTGGCGTGCGCGGGGCGTTTGCAGGGCGCGGCGTCGCCGCCGGCCACCCCGAGGGACGCAGCTCCTCCCCGCCGGATGCAGGCGGAACGGCCGGCGCGGGCGGCACGTCATCATCCGCCACCAAAGCGCTGAATACAGCCGCACCGATGTCTTTTTCCTTTGCCATACGCGCGGCACGGGCCGCGGGCGCCGGCTGGGCCGCCATTTTGGGCGGCGCGGGCTGCGGGGCCGCGGCAGGCGCGGGCGCATCCGGCTTCACCGGTGTGAACGCCGTCGTGGGAGCGTCCGCCTGCAGCGCGGCAGGCGTAAACGCCACCGTCGGCGCATCCGCCGCGGAATACAAGGGACTGGCCGTGGACCCCGGCTGCCCAGGCCGGGACGCAGGGCGTTCCACAGGCGCATCGTCGAAATCAAACACAAAAGGCGCCGCCTTGGGCACAGGCTCCGCGGAGCGCGGCGGCTCCGCAGGCTTTACCGCCGCCGGAGCCGCGGGCGGCACAGCGGCGACAGGCTTTGCATCGTCCAGAATATCCAGCGGCAGCGGCGTGTAGCCATCCAGTGGCGCGGCAGCAGAAGCCGGCGCGGGCCGGGCGGGCTTTTCTTCCAGAATTCCGAAATCGAACGCGGCCTCTCCGGAAGGAACTGCAGACGCCGCCGTCCGGGATGCGGGACGCTCCACAGGCGCATCGTCAAAATCGAACACGAACGGAGCCGCCTTGGGCGCAGCCTGCGCCGGAGAGACAGGCCGAACGGGTGCATCATCCGTCCCTCCGAGGGAAGCGGACGCCGCCGGGGTAATGCGCGTTTCCGGCACGCCGCTGAACGGCGCGGGGGCAGGCTCTTCATCGAACACGAAGGGCGCGGGCCGGGCGGGCTGCGCCGGGCCCGCCGGAGCCGCCGGGCGCTGGAAGGAAAAATCGTCGAATGGGTCTCCGGGGTCCGTCTCTCCCGGGACGGCGGGATCATCTCCGCCCAGGAAATCGAAATCCAGCTTCTGCATTCCCGCGAACGGTTCATCGTCCGCAGGCTGTTTTTCAACCGGCTGCTGCGCGGGAGACGTTTTTTTCACCGGTACATCCTCAGGCTCAAAGCCCGGGCCGGAAAAGAAGTCCGTCGTAGGCACAAAAACACCGCCTTTTCAAAATTCAAAGCCGGGCGCAAAACGCCCGCCAGCCCGCGCCGCACAGGGCGCGCGGCGGCCGGACGCCGCCTTTCAGCTATGGCACTATTTTACAGCATCCCGCACGCACACGCAAGCCCGGCGGGCAAAAAAGCCGCTTTTCTCCGCGAAGTATGAAGAATTTTTAAATTTTCCAAAAAGGGACTTGCAGTTTTCCGCCGTTTGGTGTATGCTGAATTAGCACTCATCAGTAAAGAGTGCTAAACAGTTTGGGAGGCAAAGCGGCAATGGCAAAAAAGCAATTCAAAGCGGAGTCCAAACGGCTCCTTGACATGATGATCAACTCCATTTACACCCACAAGGAAATTTTCCTGCGCGAACTTATCAGCAATGCGAGCGACGCCATCGACAAGCTGTATTTCCGCAGCCTGACAGACGACTCCGTAAAGCTGAAAAAGAAGGACTTCTTCATCCGGCTGGCAGCCGATAAAGAGAACCGCACGCTGACGGTGCGCGACAACGGCATCGGCATGACAAAGGAAGAGCTGGAGAAAAACCTGGGCACCATCGCAAAAAGCGGCAGCCTGGATTTCAAGAATGAAAACGAGACCGGCGGCAAGGTGGATGTGATCGGCCAGTTCGGCGTGGGCTTCTACTCTGCGTTCATGGTGGCCAGCCGCGTGACGGTGCGCAGCCGCGCGTTCGGCGCACAGGAGGCTTGGCAGTGGGAGTCCACGGGCGCTGAGGGCTATACCATCGAGCCTTGCGACAAAGAGGACGTGGGCACCGAGGTCATCCTTGTTGTGAAGGAAAACGAAGGCGAGGAGCACTACGACGAGTTCCTGGACGACTGGCGCCTGGCGGGCATCGTCAAAAAATACTCCGATTATATCCGCTACCCCATCAAGATGCTGCGGGAAAAGAGCCGCGCCATCGAGGGCACGGACAAGGATGAGGAGGGGCATTACAAGGCTCCGGAGTACGAAACGTACACCGAGGACGAGACGCTCAACAGCATGGTGCCCATCTGGAAGCGTGACAAGAAAAAGGTCAAGGACGAGGAGTACGCCCAGTTCTACAAGGATAAATTCGGCGATTATTCTGACCCCGCCCGCGTCATTCAAAGTAAGACCGAGGGCACCGCCACGTTTAACGCGCTGTTGTTCATCCCTTCGCGCACGCCCTACAACTACTATACCAAGGAATATGAAAAGGGCCTGCAGCTCTATTCCAGCGGCGTGCTCATCATGGAAAAATGCGCCGACCTGCTGCCGGATTATTTCAGCTTCGTGAAGGGCCTTGTGGACAGCGAGGACCTGAGCCTGAACATCAGCCGCGAAATGCTGCAGCATGACAGCCAGCTCAAGCTCATCAAAACCACGCTGGAGCGCAAGATCAAAAACGAGCTGGCCGCCTGGCTGAAGAACGACCGTGAAAAATACGAAGAGTTCTTCAAGAATTTCGGCCTGCAGCTCAAGATGGGCTGCTATGCCTCCTACGGCATGAACAAGGAGCTGCTGCAGGATCTGCTGCTGTTCCACAGCGCCAAGGAGAACAAGCTGGTAACGCTGCGGGAATATTACGAGGCCATGCCTGAGGACCAGAAATATATCTACTACGCCGCGGGCGAAAGCACCGACCGTTTGGCCAAGCTGCCTGCCGCCGAGCGCGTGCTGGACAAAGGCTTCGACATTTTGTACCTGACGGACGATGTAGACGAGTTCATGCTCCAGATGCTGCGCAGCTACGGCGACAAGGAAAAAGAAAAAGAGTTCCGCAACATCTCCGCCGACGATCTCGGCATTGAGACCGACGCGGAAAAAGAGGAAGTTAAAGCCAAAAACGAAGAAAATAAGGAGCTGTTCGAGGCCATGAAAGAGGCTCTGGACGGCAAGGTGACTGAAGTGCGCTTGTCTCAGCGCCTGAAGAGCCACCCGGTATGCCTGTCCAGCAGCGGCCCGCTGTCCATCGAAATGGAAAAGGTGCTGAACAGCATGCCCGCCCAGCAGGAAAAGGTCAAAAGCGAAAAGGTGCTGGAGCTGAACGGCGAGCACGAGGTGTTTGCGGCGCTGAAGCGCCTGTTCGAAGCCGGCGACAAGGAAAAACTGGCCGCGTACAGTGAGATCCTGTACGACCAGGCGCTGTTGATCGAGGGACTGGCACTGGAGGACCCCGTGGCTTACGCCAACAATGTCTGCAAGCTGATGGTCTGATTTTCCCAGACCGCCTTTACTGAAAAAAGCCGCGCCCGCCGTAAGCTGCTACGGCGGGCGCGTTTTTTTTCGTTGTGCGGCCGCTATTTTTCATCCGTGCGGCCCAGGATATAGTCTGTGCTGGTGCCGTAAAAATCCGCCAGCGCAATAAGAATGGCCGTTGGAATGTCCCGCTGGCCCAGTTCATAATTGCTGTATACCTGCTGCGAGCAGTGCAGCGCCTGGCTGAGCTGCTTTTGCGAGAGGTCCCGGTCCTCCCGCAGGGCGCGGATACGCTCGTACATGTACCTCCCCTGCCCTTCTTTTTATCTAAGGTACAGTATAGGTAACCGCAATTTGTTGTATTGACTTTTACCGCAAATTGCAGTAAAATCATTCTGTCAAAAACGCGCGAAGTACAGGGAGGCATGGAACATGGAACAGGAGAGCCGCGCCGGGTGTATCCTGCACGGCTGCGGCGTACTGGCCGCGCTGGCCGGTCTGTGCGCCGCGTCGGGTGCTGCGTGCGTCTTCGCTCTCACACCGGGATGGCGGGTATGGGCGCTGCCGGTGTTTTTCCTGCTGGCGCTGGCAGGCGCAGCCTGCGGCCTGCTGCTGTACGCAGCGGGCAGCGCGCTGCAGATACTTTGTGATATCCGAGGAGCCGTCAAAGATAAACTTCGCTGAAACACTTGCCGCAATTCAGGCAAAGTATCCCCGTTAGCGCCTGGGAATTTTCGTATTCGAGCTGAGCTCTATTGGTGCGCTAAGTCACGCAAATATGGTTCGCCGGCCGCAGCCGTTCTTCTTTCAGCTGCTTATAGGTGTGCTTACTTCAATCACTCACATTAGCCTTCCTCTAAGCTACTCGCCCTGCGAGTGGCTTTTGTTATACAATAGCTGTCCACAGGGAAACCCTGTGGACAGCTGTGCTACACTCTTAAACCAAGCTCTTTTGCAACCTTTTTTATGCGTTTTACAAAAGCATCGTTTGGACGCTTTTCCTGAATCATTTTATCCGTTGTTGCTGCCCACCGATATATTTGCTCAATACTTCCATAACCACGTTTAAAAATACGAGCATACTTCATACAATTGTATTTTGTTGGTGCACTGGAAAGAACAATTTTCAATTCTTCATCTGTCCAGGATTCTCCTTTATTGCTCGTATCCCGTTCATCCTCATTCATTTTCTGGTATTCTATCAGCAAGTTTTCAATATAGTTTACTTTTTCCTCAAGGCTCAAACCATCAACAGATTCTGAAAACAAGGATAAGACCTGTCTTTTGAACTCCGCCCGATTCATTTTCCTCCAACCTTTCCCATTAAAACCGCGTCACGCCGTCCTTGTCTACACGGGCCAGCACCAGCGCGGGCAGCTGGGGACGCCGGGCCGCAAAGGTGAGCGCACTGTGGAATTTTTCTTCCGCAGCCGCAAATTTCGCCGCATCCCCGGCGTACAGCCGTGCCAGCACATCGCCCTTTTTCACCGGGTCGCCCGCTTTTTTCAACAGGCGGATGCCCGCCGCCGGGTCGATGACGCTCTCTTTTGTTTCGCGCCCCGCGCCCAGCAGAACGGCTGCAATGCCGATTTTCTCGGTGTCGGTGGCATACAGCCAGCCGTCCTGCATGCACACCACGTCATGTTCATACGCGGCTGCGGGGAAGCCTGACGGATCGTCTATCACGGCAGGGTCGCCGCCCTGCGCGGCCACCATGGCCCGCAGCTTTGCCAGCGCCGCGCCGCTGCGCAGCGCGTCCTCCGCCATGGCGCGGCATGCCGCAGCGCCGCCCCTTCCTGCCAGCCACAGCATGCCCGACGCCAGAGACAGGCACACCTCCGTCAGGTCCGCAGGGCCTTTGCCCCGCAGGGTCTCCACCGCTTCGATGACCTCCAGGCTGTTGCCGATATTGCGGCCCAACGGGGTATCCATATCTGTGATGAGCGCCGCCGTGCGCCGCCCGTTATGCTCACCGATGTCCACCATGGCCTTCGCCAGCGCAATGGAATCCTCCAGCGTTTTCATGAACGCGCCGTTCCCCGTTTTTACATCCAGCAGGATGCAGTCCGCGCCGGAAGCCAGCTTTTTACTCATGATGCTGCTGGCGATGAGCGGAATACAGGAAACCGTAGCCGTTACATCCCGCAGCGCATACATCTTTTTGTCCGCAGGAGCCAGGTTGCCCGTCTGCCCGATGACCGCGATGCCTATGTCGTTCACCTGCCGGAAAAACGCTTTCTGCGTGAGCGACACCGAGCATCCGGGGATAGCCTCGATCTTATCCAGCGTGCCGCCCGTATGTCCCAGGCCGCGGCCGCTCATCTTCGCAACCTTTACGCCGCACGCGGCCACGATCGGCCCCGCCACCAGGGTGGTCTTGTCGCCCACGCCCCCCGTGGAATGTTTGTCAGCCTTGACGCCGCCGATCCCCGAAAGGTCCACCATATCGCCGCTGTAAGCCATGGCTGCCGTAAGCTGGGCGGTCTCCGTTGCCGTCATGCCGCGCAGGTAAACAGCCATCATCAGCGCACTCATCTGGTAATCCGGGATGCTGCCCGCGGCAAAGCCGTTTACCGCGAACGCGATCTCCTCCTGCGTCAGCGTACCGCCGTCCCGCTTTTTGGCGATGATATCATACATGCGCATAAAAAATCTCCTTTATCCGTTTTGTGTGCGCGCCGGACAGCCGACGCGCACGCTGCTTCAGCCGGAACGCAAAGGGGCGGACGGCCGCCCGGCGGCGGCAGCCCGCCCCTGATTCATTTTCTTTCCGCGCCGCTTTCTAACGGCTGCCCTTGTCGTAGGGAATGCCTTCTGCACGCGGCGCCATGGAATTTTTGCTGGTGAACGCCAGTACGATCAGTGTGGCTACATAGGGCACCATTTTGTAAACGTCGTTGGGGATGCCCAGGTTTGCCAGGAACGGGATGCCCGAATACGCGGACGCCACCGTTTTCATCAAACCGAAGAAGAACGCCGCAAACAGGATGCGGCTGGGTCTCCATTGGCCGAAGATGAGCACCGCCAGCGCCAAAAAGCCGTAGCCGGCCACTGTGGCGTTGAAGTTGGTGGATGTTGGCACCACAAACACAAGGCCGCCCACGCCTGCCAGCGCGCCGGAAATGGCAACGCCCGCGTAGCGCATCCGGTATACGTTCACGCCCACGCTGTCCGCCGCCTGCGGGTGTTCGCCGCACGCGCGCAGCCGCAGGCCAAAGCGCGTTTTGTACAACACCACAGCCGATACCGCCAGCACCGCAAAGCCCAGATAGGTGGTGATATAGGTATTCTGGAACAGCAGCGGCCCCAGCACGGGAATATCGCCCAGCACCGGTACCTTGGTGATGCGGAAGGTGTTGGAGAACGGGATCTGCTGCACGCTGCGGATCATACGGGCGGCAAAAATAGCGAATGCCGGAGCGAACATGTTGATAGCCGTGCCGCTGATGACCTGATCCGCCTTCATATTGATGGATGCATATGCATGCGCCATGGAGACCAGCACGCCCACCGCCGCCGCGATAAGCACCGCCAGCAGGAGCAGCAGCTGGGGCGGCAGGGCCGCGCCGCTGCTCTGCACGATGTTGATGAACAGGATGCTGGAAAACGCACCCATGATCATGATGCCTTCCAGCGCCAGGTTGATCACGCCGCTTCGCTCGGCGTACACGCCCGCCAGCGCCACCACCATCAGGGGGACCGCATAAATCAGCGTTTGGCGGATCAGGAATACCATGCTGCCGGAGGTAAGATTTTCAAACAATGTTTCCATCATGCCTTCGCCGCCTCCTTTCCTTCCGCTTTGGAATCCGAATCATCCGGTCCGGGGTCCTTGAGGGGCGCCTCGGTTTTGTGCGCCCGGTGATGGCCCAGCAAAGTCTTAATCAATAGCGAGAAGGCGCTCAGATACACGATCACGGCGATGATCACGTCCGTGATGTATTCGTTGTAGGCGGTGAGGTTGGTCATCTGCAGGCCCGCG
>OJSP01003628.1_pt1 | contig 10870 bp, 7 predicted proteins | sample 1599561 | NCBI WGS metagenome assembly OJSP01 (sample SAMN04168659, study PRJEB22393) | human gut metagenome | biome: human gut microbiome; feature: stool | host: Homo sapiens | collected 2014-05-12
GCTGATGTGATCCTTGCCTCTCCCACTACGATCACCGGGTCGATCGGGGTATTCGGGCTGCTGTTCAATGCCGGGCAGGGATTGAAGGATAAACTCGGCGTTACGGTGGATGTCGCCAAGACCAATCCGTCGGCCGATATAGGGCTTCCGTTCCGGGAGGTATCCCCCGCCGAGCGGGATTATCTGCAACACAATGTCGAGCGAGTCTATGCAGGGTTTGTCAAGCATGTAGCCGAAGGACGCAACCTGACTGAAGCACAGGTGGACAGTATCGGCGGCGGCCGGGTATGGTCCGGCGTCAGCGCGCTTGACAACGGGCTGATCGATGCCTGGGGCGGCCTTTCCGATGCGATTTCGCTCGCGGCCGATCGGGCCGGGGTCGGCGACGATTTCAGCATCAGCGTACCGAGCCAGGCGCCCGACCTGTTCACACGCATCTTTACGCTGCTTTCGGCCCGGGCCGGCGTGGATCATTTGCAAAACGGGCTGGGCGAACTGTACCGGGAGTATGCCGGATTACAGAAGATCCTTTCACGGCAGGGAGTGCAGGCCGTAATGCCCTACCGGTTGGAAATCCGTTGAATGACTGCCGAATACTGAGTGTTCCGGTGCCGGAGAGGGGTTTTGCGCGGCATTTGCCGTGAAAAATTTGACATTCAGTCTTTTTTAGTTACTTTTGAAGATTGGAACGATTCGGTATGTTGCGTACGCTTTGGGCCGCTCCGCTGGCTTGGATATACGGACTGGTCGTCGGGATCAGGCACAAGCTTTTCGACCTGAAGATTCTCAGGAGCGAAGAGTTCGATATCCCTATTGTATGCGTCGGAAACCTCACTGTCGGCGGTACCGGCAAGACTCCCGTCACGGAATACCTGATCGAATATTTCGCATCGCGCTATAACATAGCGGTGCTTTCGCGCGGATACAAACGCAAAACGCGCGGGTTCGTGCTTTCGGATGTCCGCTCGTCGTTCCGGGCGATCGGTGACGAACCCAAACAGATCAAGCTGAAATATCCGGAGATTCCGGTGGCCGTCTGCGAGCGCAGGGTCGAAGGGATCAGGCGCCTGAGGGAGGCGCACCCCGAAGTGAACCTGATTATTCTGGATGATGCATTCCAGCACCGTTATGTCGAATCGTGGGTCAACATCCTGTTGATGGATTACAACAACCCGATCTACCACGACTCTTTCCTGCCCCAGGGAACGCTGCGCGACAGCCGCAGCCAGCTTTACCGGGCCAATTTCGTGCTGGTGACCAAATGTCCCGAAACAATCAATCCGCTTGATATGCGTATCGTTAAGAAACGGCTCGAACTGTTTCCTTACCAGTCGCTCTATTTTTCGCGGATGGCCCAGGGGTACCCGGTGCCGTTGTTTCCCGAACAGATCGGGCGTGCGGTTCAGCCTCATGATCCGGTGATCGTGATGAGCGGAATTGCGAATCCGAAACCGCTTGTAAGTGCCCTTTCACAGCATCATAAGATCGTGGGCAAGCTTTTGTTCGACGATCATCACACTTACCGCATGCGCGATATGGAGCGGTTGAAACGCATGCTCGCCGAGTCCCCGGAACATACGGCCGTCGTCGTGACCGAAAAAGATGCGGTTAAACTGACCAACCGCAAGAAAATTCCGTTGGAAATCCAGCGGAGAATCTACTATGCACCGATCCACGTGGAATTTATCGGAGACCGTGAGGAGAGGTTCTTACACCAACTCGAACAGTATGTTACAACAAATCAAAAATACAGCGTCCTTCATCCGGAATAAGGTCGATTTCAAACCCCAGGTGGGCATTATCCTGGGCAGCGGGCTAGGCGGCCTGGCGGACAATATTCAGGTCGTTGCACAACTCGATTATAAAGATATTCCGGGTTTTCCGGTCTCGACGGTTGCCGGCCATGCCGGGCGGTTGATTTTCGGGATGCTCGGCGGCAAGCGTGTCGTGGCCATGCAGGGACGGTTCCATTATTATGAAGGTTATACACCGCAGCAGGTGGTTTTCCCGGTGCGCGTGCTGAAAATGCTCGGGATCGAATACCTGTTCGTGTCGAATGCCGGCGGCGGAGTCAATCCTGATTTCCATGTCGGCGACGTGATGGTAATCACAGATCACATCAATATGATTCCCAATCCGTTGATCGGGCCTAATCCGGAAGAACTGGGGCCCCGTTTTCCCGATATGAGCGAAGCGTACAGTCCGGAGCTGATCGCGCTGGCTGACGGGATAGCCGAACGTGAGGGAATTGCGTTGCAACACGGTTGCTACTGGGGCGGGACGGGCCCGACGTACGAGACGCCGGCCGAATATCGTTTTTTCCACATTGCAGGAGCCGATTCGGTGGGGATGTCCACTACCCCCGAAGTGATCGCCGCGCGGCATATGGAACTGCCCGTGTTTGCCGTATCGGTCATTACGAACATCGGCCTGTCCGGTCTGAAATCCACGCACGAAGAGGTGCAGCAGGAGAGCCGCAAGGCCCAGCAGAAAATGGCCCGGCTCTTTATTGCGCTGCTGGAAGCGTTGTAACCGAAACCCGGCAGGGGATTCTGGCGGGGCCGCCGATCCCGGCAGAGGCCGTAACCGGAAGGAAAGCCGGTCGGACGCGGAATGCCGGTAATGGAAGGAATAAGAAGTGAAATGATGCGCAGGCAACGAAAGCCACAGGGCGTAGCCGCGTATGGACTAGTCAATAAAAGTATAAAGCGATGATCAACAAAGTGATTCTGATCGGCAATGTGGGAGCCGATCCCGAAGTGAGAGCGCTCGAAGGCGGTGTCAAGGTGGCGCGCCTGCGGATCGCAACGACCGAGCGGATCTACAACCGCCAGACACAGGAAACCAAGGAGCATACCGAATGGCATAACGTGACGCTGTGGCGTAACCTGGCCGACGTGGCCGACCGCTTTATCCGCAAGGGAGGCCAGGTCTATATCGAGGGAAGCCTCCGCACGAGGGACTGGACGGACAAAGACGGCAATAAACGCTATGCGACCGAAATTGTCGCCAACGACCTGAAGATGCTCGGGCGCCGCGGGGATGCACCTGCCTCGGGGGCGGACAACTCTTACGGAGGATCTTATGGCGGCGCAGCGCAATCTTCGCAGTCCTCCCCTTCCCCGTCCGGCGATATTGCCGCATCGGCTCCGCAGGAAGTGGACGATCTGCCGTTCTGACGCCTGTTTGTTAATAACTGTACCGAAACATGAGTAACAACGACTGGAAAAGCCGGCTCAACGTCGTCTATTCGACCAATCCCGATTTTCAATACGAACAGGAGCAGGCCGAGACGGCCGAAACATTGCCGCCCGCACGGCAAAACCTGCGGGTTTGGCTCGACCGTAAGCAGCGGGCGGGGAAACAGGTGACTCTGGTTAAAGGTTTCGTCGGCAGCGACGACGACCTGAAAGAGTTGGGACGCCTGCTCAAAAGCAGATGCGGTGTGGGCGGTACGGCGAAAGAGGGCGAGATCGTCATTCAGGGCGATTTCCGTGACCGTGTAGTCGAAATTCTGCTCCGGGAGGGATACCGGGTCAAAAAAGCGGGCAGCTGAGCATGGTGCGCCGACTTCTCCTGCGTTTGTGCTGCCTGTGGGCATGCTGCGCGGCGCTTCCGGCCTGGGGGCAGTACTATGACTGGGGCCGGTCGCCGGCCGGTATTCGCTGGATGCAGGTCGAAGGGCCGCGAGGCAAGATCGTTTACCCCGATTATTTCAGCGGGGGCGCTGCGCAGGTACTTTCGGTGATGGAGAGTATTACGCCGACAATGACCTACGGGTTCAGCTACAAACCGTTGAAGGTCCCGGCGGTACTGCATACCCAGAATTTCAATGCGAACGGCATCGTGATGTGGGCGCCCAAGCGGATGGAGCTCGAACTGATCCCGGACTTGGCTCCCTATGCCCAGCCGTGGTTCAAGCAATTGGTGGCGCACGAGTCGCGCCATACTGTCCAGTACGGCAATCTGTACCGCTCCTTTATGAAACCGCTGGGCTGGTTCATCGGCCAGCAGTCGGGCCTGATCAGCCAGGCGTTGATTCCGGTGTGGCTGCTCGAAGGCGATGCCGTACAGGCCGAGACGCAGATGGCTTCGTTCGGGCGCGCGTTGCAGCCCTCGTTTACGATCGGATACCGCGCCTATATGGCCGAAGGCACCAAACGATATGTGCCCGATAAATGGTTCTGCGGGTCTTACAAGGATTACATTCCCGATCACTATCAGTTGGGTTATCAGATGACCGCATGGTCCCGCGAGCGTTACGGCGACGATATCTGGGACCGCGTGGCGCGGTACAGTTCTAAATACCCCTATACGATCCTTACGACGCATTGGGCGTTGGGCAAGTATTACAAAACCAGCCCGACTAAGATGTTGTGGCATACTTTCGGCGACCTGAAGGCATTTTGGGATTCGCTGCCGCCCCGTTCGAACAGCGCTTCGCTGATTCCGACCCCTACCACCAGCTATACGGTCTATACCGCGCCGATGGCGCTCGACGATACTACAGTTCTGGCGCTCAAACGCGACCTCGACCGGCCCAACCGGATCGTAAAGGTCGATTTCCGTACGGCAAGGGAGAAAAAGCTGTTTTATACCGGTTGGGTAGGTACGACGCCCGTGATACGCGACAGTACGCTGTATTGGAGCGAATACCGCAGCAGTATTTTTTGGGATCAGCGCGTCAATGCCCGCGCAGTGAGCTACGACCTGCGTAACGGCCGGAAGCGCCTGTTGCGCGACCGTGAAAACGCCCTTTATCCGACTCCGCTTCCGGATGGCCGAGTTGCCTCCGTGGGATACGATTATAGCGGCCGTTATTCCATAGATTTCGGCGGCGGCCGCTCGTTTGCGGTACCAGACACGCTTTCGGTGCACGGGTTGACTTACGACGATCTGACCGGTACGCTGGCCTTTATCGCACTCGGCGACGCCGGCATGTCGATCTGCCGGATCGATACCTGCAGCGGACGGATTGCACCGATTACGCAGCCGGGCTATACGAGTATCTACAACCTGCGGGCCGGGGCGGGCAAATTAACTTTCAATTCGATCGCGTCGGGCTATGACGAAGTGCATGTGTACGATCTGGCCCGAAGCGAGGAGTTCCGGGTGACGACCTCGCGTTACGGTTCGGTTTCGCCCTCTGCTCCCGTACCGGGCAGTGATAAACTGTATATGACGACGTATACGCTCGATGGTTACCGTCTTTCGCACCAGCGGATGGACGGCGATTCGATGCAGCGTGTCACGTATTCCCGTTTACCGCAGAACATTGTCAATCCGCCGCGTCGGAAATGGGATGTAGTCAATCTCGATACGGTTCGGCTTTCGCGGACGATCGATTCGACGTACCGGGTGAAGCGTTACCGCAAAGGGTTGCACCTGTTCAACCCGCACAGTTGGGCGCCGTGGAGTTTCAACCCGTCGAAAATTGTCGACGAAGATAAACTTGATATAGGGTTTGGAGCGACGGTCATGTCGCAAAACTTATTGACCAGTACCGATGCTTTTCTTTCATACGGCTACAGCGGGAAAGGACATCGTCTGCATGGAGCGGTCGGCTATTACGGGCTGGCTCCGAAAATCGATTTTGCATTCGATTACGGAGGGCGTAAACAATTGATATACGGGGAAAAAGTATCCGAGGCACTTCCGGTTTCGCTGAGCAACCATTTTCAGTTCACAGTCGATGTCTCGTTGCCGATGACGCTTGCCTCGGGCTATCATATTCGTACACTGACGCCTTTTGCCCAGTTTTATTATCTCAACGCGTTGCTGTATAAATCACAAAGTAGCTCCTATGAGAAAGGGTTGACGCGGGGTGTGGCGGGACTGAGTTTTATCGACAACGTGCGGATGGGGACGCGCGATTTCCTGCCCCGGTGGGGATACGCGGTCAAATTTACGACGGTGGGAGCGCCGTTCCGGAGCGATTTCGGAACGATCTATTCGCTTTACGGACGTGTTTACACGCCGGGTGTGGCCCGCCACCACAGCCTGACGCTGCGCGGGAATGTGCAATACCAACCTGTCGATCGGTATAATTTCTATTACAAGGAGCTCTATCCGCGCGGGGCCGATTACGATGTGGTGGCAACGCGTTACGCCGCCTTCTCGGCCGATTACCAGCTGCCGCTCTGTTATCCGGACGGCGGTATCAACAGCATCGTCTATTTCAACCGTATCCGGCTGAACCTCTATTATGATTTTGCCCGCTTTACCGGGATTTCTTCCGGTTCGACGACCCCTTCCGCTCGGGCTACCGCCCTTTGGTCGTACGGCGGTGTTGTTACGTTCGATATGCGGTTGGTGCGCATGCCCAAGAACGATACGTCGCTGGGCGTGTACGTCTACAAGCCGAGCGATCGCAACGGCGTCGTGACGGGTGTCAGTATCTCGTTACCGCTGTAAACCGGGTTTAGCGTTCGGCTGTTCGCACCGTTTCGAGTGCGACGAGGTAGGCCGAAGCCGTCCAGCCGAGCATAAAGCTACAGGGGTATTCGTCATCGTTGATCTGGCCGTCGCGCGTATATTTTTCCCACAAAAAACCAGGGTGGCGCGTGCCGTCTCCGTATTTGAACGGCCGGTGCGTAGCCGGTTGCGGGTCGAGGTAGTTGCGCGTGACCGTATTGAGCCATTTCAGGGCTATATGCAGGGCCTCTTCCCGGTAGCCGTAACGGAGCATCGCTTCGATCGCGAGTTGCTGGATCGGCGCCCAAACCGCGCTGTGCCCCCATTGGTAGGCGATTTTTTGAGGAGTGGTTTCACAGACGACCAGGCCGCCCGGCGAATCGAACAACGGCAGGTTTTCACGGACCCGCTCGGCATGGCGGGCAGGGGCAAAACCGAAATGCAGCGGCATCAGGGCGGCAAGGGATCCTACCGGCGAACGGCGGCGGTTCACGAAATCGTAATCGAGATACAGTCCGCGCATTTCGTCCCAGCAATATTTTTCGATCAGCCGCGCACGTTTCTCTGCCTGTTGTTCCCATTTCCGGCCGTCGGAAAGGCCCAGCTCGCGTTCGTAATAGGCGAGGTCTTTTTCGTAACCGTAGAGGTAGCTGTTCAGGTCTACCGGGATATAGTCCATGCATTCGGCTTCGGCCATGCGGTGCGCGGCCATTTGTATCTTGGTTTCGCGGGGGGCGTCGGGATCGAGTCCGAAACGCCCTTTCAGCACGCGGTCGTAAAAAGAGACGAGAGCGGCCGTATCGGAATGGTGTCCGTAACGTTGCAGCCCTTTCACCGGGGCGGAATGGTCTTCGATCGTGTTGCCGTTCGTATTGGTCCAGAATTCGTACTCTTTCAGCACCGTCCGGTACGCACGATGCAGCCAGGCGGTGTCTTTTCCGGGGGTAAGCTCCCAGTATCGCCGTACGCTCATCGAGAAGCAGGGAGTCTGGCTGCGGTCTTCGCCCCATCCCGAGGCATTCGGGATAAAACCGAGTTTATCGATCTGCCAGATCATGCAGTCGAGGTTGTTGCGGGCCAGTTCCGTTTCGCCGCAACGCAGCAAGCCCTCGTTGTGGAAATAGAGATCCCAATAATAGAGTGTCCCGGGGTTGAGCCCGTACAGGTAGGGTGCCGGGAAATCGGGGTTTTTCTCGACGAAATTGTGCCAGTTGTTTCGGATGTAAGTTTCTATTTCGCTCCATTTTTCGGGGCGGTACGGTTCGGGAGCCGAGCGCTGAGGGATCTCAGCGCTCAGGATCAGGGGCAACGCGAATAATGCCGTGCAAAATGCGCACAGAGGACGAAAACAGTTCATAGTCGGATTGTTGAGGATTATTGCCGAATTAAATCCAGGGCACGCAGGAACGTCGAAGCGGTCCACCCCATCATGATGCTGCAGGGGTATTCGCTGTCGTTGATCTGTCCGTCGCGGGTGTATTTTTCGTAGAGGAATCCCGGATGACGCGTGCCGTTTCCGTATTTGAACGGCCGGTGCGTAGCCGGTTGCGGATCCAGGAAATTCGAAGTAACGGTGTTGAGCCATTTGAGGGCTATGCGTTGCGCAGCAGCGTCATAACCGTAATTTTCGAGCGCACCCATCGCGAGGAACTGTACCGGGGCCCATACCGCCCCGTCGCCCCACTGGTAGAGGATCGGCTGCTCGGAACGCTCGCAGACGACCAGTCCGCCCGGGGAGTCGAACATCGGCAGGTTTTCCACGATCCGCGCTGCCTCCTGCTGCGATGCGAAACCCCAGTATAACGGCATGACGGTGATGACCGAGGCAATGGGACTGTGGCGCTTATTGACAAAATCGTAATCGAGGTAAAGTCCCCGCTGGTCGCTCCACAGGTATTTGCGGATCAGCGCCGCACGTTTGTCGGCGCGTTTTTCCCAGGCGCGGCCGTTGGAAATACCCAGTTCGCGTTCGAGCCGGCCGAGCTCTTTCTCGTATTGGTAGAGGTTCGAGTTCAGGTCTACCGGAATGAAATCCATGCACCGCCCTTCGAAACGCGGGTTGAAATCCATCGTTTCGGCTTCGGCGAGTCGATGGCCCGCGATGCGGATCTTTTCGCTCGCAGGCACATTTTTTTCGAGGTGAAAGCGTCCCTGCAACACTTTGTCGTAAAAGCTGACCAGCGTGGCCGAATCGGAATGGTGTCCATAGCGTTGCAATCCTTCGACCGGGGTCGAATGGTCTTCAATCGTATTGCCGTTCGTATTGGTCCAGAACTCGTATTCTTTCAGCACGGCGTTGTAGGCGCGGCGCAGCCATGCGGTGTCCTTTTCCGGGACTTTGTCGTAGTAGCTGCTCACCATCATACCGAAATAGGGAGTCATGCTGCGGTCTTCGCCCCACCCGTTCGCGTTGGGAATGAAACCGAGTTTCTCCACCTCGTAGATGAAGTTGTCGACATTGTTGCGGGCCTGTTCGAAAAATCCCTGCCGCATCAGCCCTTCGTTGATAAAATAGAGGTCCCAATAGTATAACGTTCCGGGGTTCAGTGCGTAACAGTAAGGTTTGGGCAGCGACGGCATGGTGTCGACAAAGTCGTTCCAGTTGTCGCGGATGTAGTTTTCAATATCGCTCCATTTCTCGGGATGGACGGGCTTGGGAGCCTCTTGCGTCTGCGGGCGGGCGGTAAAGGTTGACAGGCAGAAAATCGCTGCCAGGGAGAGTTTGGCAAGGTTCATCGGTGTCTGGTTTAGGTGAGGTTTTGACGAATTGAACAAAGATAAACAAATTCCGGGACAGGGGCAGCGCCCGTTGAATGAAATATCTCGGCAGCAAATCACGTTTTATCGGTAATTCCGATTAAAATTGTAACTTTGCCCCGAAAAACTTTACATGCGGTTATGGCCCAGAAACTGATCGACAAATTACAGACACCCAAGGCGATAAAATGGTTTTGGATCCTGCTCGCGTCCCCTGTGGCGCTGATCCTGTTGTTGCTGTTGTTGATCGGAATCGGCCTGTTCGGCAAGTTGCCTACTTTCGAGGAGCTGGAGAACCCGAAAAGTAACCTGGCTACCGAGATTTATTCGGAAGACGGTAAAATGATCGGCAGTTTCTTCGTGCAAAATCGTTCCTACTGCGATTATGACGAACTGTCGCCGAGCCTTGTTGCGGCATTGGTCTCAACCGAAGACATGCGTTTTTATTCCCATTCGGGTATCGATTTCATCTCCCTGGCGCGTGTGGCCGTACGTACGATCGCACTGGCCCAGTTCGGACAGGGCGGCGGCAGTACGATCTCGCAGCAGTTGGCCAAGAACCTCTACCCGCGCGATACCGCGGCATACAACAATCCGATCTCGAAAGGATCGAAGTTGGTGATTTCGAAGCTCAAGGAGTGGATTACAGCCGTCATGCTCGAGCGGAACTATACCAAAGAGGAGATTATAGCGATGTATCTCAATACGGTGGAGTACGGCAGTAATGCGTTCGGCATTAAGTCCGCCGCCCGCACTTTTTTCAATAAACTTCCTTCGGAACTCAACGCTGAGGAATCGGCGATGCTGGTCGGAGTCGTGAACAAACCCACCCGTTACAGTCCGGTGCAAAATCCCGACCGGGCCCTCGCTCGGCGTAACCTGGTGATTGCGCGGATGAAGCAGCAGGGATATATCGACCGCCACCAGCGCGATTCGTTGCAGGCCCTGCCTATCGACCTTGACTACCATCCGGTGTCGCACAACGAAGGTACGGCGACCTACTTCCGCGAGATGCTGCGTCTTGTGATGAACGCCGAACGTCCCAAACGCAATCAGTTCTACAACGAGTGGGACTACGATCAGGCGGTGAAGGAGTACGAGGAGAATCCGCTCTACGGCTGGTGCCGCAAGAACCGCAAGGCCGACGGCACGCCCTACAACATCTACCGCGACGGCCTGAAGATCTATACCACGATCAATTCGACGATGCAGACCTATGCCGAGCAGGCCGTCCAGAAACAGATGGAATCGGTCATCCAGCCCCGCATGGACGCCCAGTACCGGCGCACCAAGACGCTCTTTATCGACGCCGACAAGGCGGAGCGCGAGCGCATCATGCGTCACGCCGTCCGCTATTCGGACCGCTACCGCGAGATGAGGAACGCCGGCGCGAGCGAGAAGGAGATCAACGCTTCGTTCGACAAACCCTGCTCGATGAAGGTCTTCACCTACAAGGGCGAACGCGATACGCTTATGACTCCGCGCGACTCGATCCTGCACCACAAGCGTATCATGCGGGCGTCGTTCGTGGCGCTCGATCCCCGTACGGGATATGTCAAGGCGTACGTCGGCGGCCCCAATTTCCGCTACTTCAAATACGACATGGCCAAGCAGGGCAAACGTCAGATCGGTTCGACGATCAAACCCTTCGTCTACACCTTCGCCATCGACCATCTGGGACTGACGCCCTGCACGATGG
>OJSP01003631.1_pt1 | contig 10866 bp, 7 predicted proteins | sample 1599561 | NCBI WGS metagenome assembly OJSP01 (sample SAMN04168659, study PRJEB22393) | human gut metagenome | biome: human gut microbiome; feature: stool | host: Homo sapiens | collected 2014-05-12
AGGAATTTTTTTGCGTAAGAAGTTAAAAATTGGTATCTTCAATCCACTTCTTGTTTCGATTGTTTTTGTAATTATCGTGCTAAAAGTGACTGGAATTGATTATGATACTTATGATAAGGGAGCGAATGTACTGAGTTACCTTCTGACACCGTCTACAGTCTGTCTTGCAATTCCGCTTTATCAGCAGATGAATCTTCTTAAGAAGAATCTGAAAGCGATCATTGCAGGAATTATAACAGGTGTATTTGCCAGCCTTGCCGGTGTATGGGTATTTTCTATGTTGTTCCACCTGAAGAAGCAGTTCTATGTAACGCTTCTTCCAAAATCAATTACCACAGCGATCGGTATGGGAATCTCAGAAGAGCTTGGTGGAATTGTGACGATTACAGTTGCTGCGATCGTAATTACCGGGATTATTGGAAATATGTTTGCAGAGGGAATCTGTAAGCTCTGCAAAATTGAGCATCCGATTGCAAAAGGACTGGCAATCGGAACAGCTTCCCATGCTATGGGAACGGCAAAGGCAATGGAAATCGGAGAGATTGAAGGAGCAATGAGCAGTCTTTCTATTGCAGTGGCCGGATTGATGACGGTTGTAGGTGCATCGATTTTCTATCACCTGTATTAGAGAGGAGTGTGCAAAATATGGAGAAAACAATTATCTGTATCGGACGGGAATATGGAAGCGGCGGACATGAAATCGGTGAATTGCTGGCAAAGCGTACCGGTTATGCGTTTTACGATAAAGAGAAGCTGTTTGAAATTGCAAAGATGCGCGGATACGAGAAAGAAATGCAGGAGTATCTGGATGAACAGCCGGTGGACAGCCTTCTTTATTCAATCGCAATGAATTTTGCAGAACCGAAGAAGAAGCCATATCCATTTAAGCTGATTGAAGAGCTTGCGGAAGAAGGACCATGTATTATTATGGGAAGGTGCGCAGGTTATCTGATGAGAAACCGAGAAGAAGCTTTTAGTGTATTTGTCCATGCAGACATGGAAACACGAATTGAACGCGTGAAAGAGCGTGATCATATTACAAGCAGAATGAAAGCGAAACGTAAGATCCAGGATGTGGATGAGAAAAGAAGCGCTTTTCGTAAGGATTATACCGGACAGGAATGGGGAATGTCGAAGAATTATGATCTTTCGGTCAGCACTACAGAGTTGTCCTATGAACAGGCAGTAGATCTGATTCTGTATTATAAGAAGATGACAGAAGAATCTGACAGAGCTTAGAAGGTATAAAAAGAATATACTAGTTTGTTGAATCCAGAAATGGGAAATGACATGGCAGGTCATTTCCCATTTCTGGATTTTAGAGATATAGAAGGGCTCAATTTCTATATCTTAGTTTATAGAATACGTGGCTTCTATAAATTATTTATATATTCGTTACAATCTTTTAGAGGGCAAAATTTGATTTATCTAGGCATCTCCCATGCGTTATGATCCGTGTGAAGCAACATATGTGACTTGTGAGAAAGCGGTTTCTCAAAGAAATCACGGTACAGACGGAGTACATCCGGGTTCTCATGTGAGAAGCGAAGTGGTGCATTCTTATCAAGGAAATAAAGATTTTCACCACGTGCCCGTGCAAGTTCTTCTCCGTCATGGATTGGTTGACCGCCACCGCCGACGCATCCGCCAGGGCAGGCCATGACTTCTACAAAATCATAATGTACTTCACCATGTTCGATTGCTTCGATCAGTTTACGTGTGTTTCCGAGTCCGCTGACAACAGCAGCACGAACAGTAGCATCTCCAAGCTGAATCTCAGCTTCTACAACACCTGGCTGTCCACCAGGATTGCGGACAATCTTGAATGCATCCGGATCAGGGTTACGTCCGGTTACAAGGTAGTGAGCAGAACGAAGCGCTGCTTCCATAACACCACCTGTTGTTCCGAAGATAACACCGGCACCGGTCCATTCTTTCATCAGAGGATCGCATTCACGATCAACCAAAGAAGCAGGATCAATATGTGCAGAACGGATCATGCGTGTCAATTCACGAGTTGTAAGTACAACGTCTGTCTCGTGTCCGGCATATTCACCATAGAACAGTTCCATGTTACTTTCGCCTTTTTTGGCAACACATGGCATGATAGATACAGTAAACATATTTTCCGGTTTCACACCGATGGATTCTGCAAAATAGCTCTTCATAACAGAACCGAACATCTGCTGTGGTGACTTGGCTGTTGAAAGCTGTGGCACCAGATGTGGGTACTGTGATTTAAGGAAGCGTACCCATCCAGGGCAGCAGGAGGTAAACATCGGACGAAGATTTAATTCGCCTTTTGTAAATCTCTGCAGGAATTCATTTCCTTCTTCCATAATAGTAAGGTCTGCTGTGAAGGAGGTATCGAATACATAGTCAATACCCATTTTCTTCAGAGCATCCATGATCTTGCCGACAGTTGCTTCTTCACGGGAAAGACCAAGAGCTTCACCCCATGCAGCACGTACAGCAGGAGCAACCTGTGCAACAACGACTTTCTTGTCATCAGCGATTGCATCCCATACTTTCTCTGTATCATCACGTTCGCGCAGAGCGCCGACCGGGCAGTGAGTAATACACTGACCGCACAGAGAACAGGAAACCTCGGAGATCTTATGGTTGCCGGTTACATTAATGGTAGTACGGGAACCAGTACTTGTCACATCCCAGATATGTAAATCCTGGATCTTGTCACAGACCTGGATACAGCGCATACATTTGATGCATTTCTGTGAGTCTCTGATCAGCGGAAATTCTTTATCCCAAGGGAATTCTTCCAGACGCTGCTTAAATGGTATTTCGATGATGTTCAGGTCATTTGCAAGACTCTGCAGAGTACAGTTACCGCTTCTGACACAGGTAGCACATTTGCAGTCGTGCTGGGAAAGGATAAGCTGTACAGTCTGTCTTCTGGCTGTACGAACCTTTGGGCTGTTTGTATGGATTACCATACCTTCTTTTACTACGTTGTTGCAGGAAGTTACCAGCCGTTCCATTCCCTCGAGTTCAACAACACAGACACGACAGGCTGCGATCTCGTTGATATCTTTCAGATAGCAGAGCTTTGGAATCGGGATATCCGCCATTTTGGCAGCATCCATGATAGTAGTACCTTCCGGGACAGATACGTTTATATTATCAATTGTAAGATTTACCATAATGTTTCACGACCTCCTTTGAAAATGCCGTAGCCGAAGTGGTCGCAACGCAGACATCTGCTGGCTTCCTGTTTCGCTTCTGCCTCGGACATGCAGTTTTCTACACCGTTAAAGTCACAGACACGTTCGCAGGCTTCACGCTCGGTCATGTTTACTCTTCCGCACGGCGGGCGGTCATCAAGACGCGCTTCAGGAATCTCAACGTCACAGCTGATAATGTGGTGATATCCCAGGTATTCGTCTATGTTAGCAGCTACTACTTTTGCAGCAGCAATAGCTTTGATTACGGATGCAGGACCGGAAGCACAGTCTCCGCCGGCAAATACACCCGGAATGTTATCGAATCCGCCGTATTTTTCGGTTAAGATCTTACCTCTCTGTACAGGAACACCGGCTTCTTCAAAGTGCTGGTATTCAATATCCTGGCCGATTGCAACGATCAGTGTCTGGCATGGAATAAATACGTCAGGAGCACCTGTCGGACGTACACTTGCACGACCGTCTTTGATCTTACTGATCATCTGTGGTGTAACGTAGATTCCTTTTACATGACCGTTTTCATCTGTTTCGATGCGGGAAGGAGCCATCAGAGTCTGTACTTCGATTCCTTCTGCAACAGCACCTTCAATCTCTGCCGGAAGGGCAGTCATATCTGCCACGCGGCGGCGGTAAACGATGCTGACTTTTTTAGCCCCCAGACGTTTTGCGGTACGGACAGCATCCATAGATACGTTACCGCCACCGATAACGGCTACTTCCTGTCCGGTAAGATCCGGGTTCTGGTTCTTTCCTACATCACGAAGGAACTGAACAGCAGAAAGGACACCTTCTGAGTGTTCGCCTTCGATACCAAGTTTCTTATCGGTACTTGCACCGATTGTAATAAGAACTGCGTCGTATTCTTCACGCAGACTCTGGATTGTCATATCTTTTCCAATCCGTTTGCCAAATTCAACTTTGACACCGGTCTCAAGGATGGCATTGATATCATCGTTCAGACGGTCTTTCGGCAGACGGTAGTTCGGGATACCATAGCGGAGCATACCGCCAAGTTCCGGCAGCATCTCAAATACGGTTGTCTGGTGTCCCATCAGCTGCAGATAGTAAGCTGCACTTAATCCACCAGGGCCACCACCAACAACGGCAATGCGCTTTCCGGTAGATGGAGCACATGGCGGCGGTGGAACTTTTCCGGCATAATCAGCAGCCATTCTCTTAAGACCGCGGATATTGACTGCATCGTCTACGATGTTACGACGGCAACGTGCCTCACAAGGATGTTCGCAGATAAAACCACAGGTGGTCGGGAATGGATTGTCCTTACGGATCAGGCGGATCGCATCTGCGTAACGTCCTTCTCCGACAAGAGCGATATATCCCGGAATATCTACATGTGCCGGGCACAAAGATACACAAGGAACAGTCTGTGTGTACTGGCAGGTACATCTTCCCTGGCGCACATGTTCTTCATAGTCTTCCCGACATCCCATCAGACTCTTGTAAACCATGTGAGCTGCTTCATACCCGATCGCACAGTCAGCTCCTTCCATGATTGATACAGAGAGTTCTTCCATCAGGTCTAATGTTTCCATAGTTGCGTCTCCGTTCATAACGTCGGTCAGCAGGTTTTTCAGCTGCCACAGACCAACACGGCACGGCACACATTTTCCACAGGTATGTGTATGACACATCTCCAGGAAAGCACGAGTCATGTCAACAGGACATAGTCCCGGAGGACTGGATTCGATTCTTCGCTCCAGATCTTTGTAGAGCCCTTCGATAACCAGCTGGGCTTTGTCTGGTGCAGTGATTTCAAGTCTACTCATAGCTTTTTTCTCCTTTAACTTTTTTTGCTAATCTACAGGACAGATGAAGAAAATCATAGGGAAAACATCTGAATACTATAGATTAACTCTATGGACACACTTATAATGATATTGTATGCATTTTAGTACAATCTTGCAAGCAAAGTTAATAAATAGACAAATAAGTTAATTTTGTCACAAAATGATAAAAAATATCAGCAATATGTACAAAATGGCAGAACAACGATAAAGGGTGCAAAAAATAAAAAAATTATGTTACAATAACACCTGTAAAAGAGATGTCTGTTTTACAGGCACAATTAACAGAAAGGGCGGAAGAGGAAAAATGAAAGTAACAGATTTTGGTGTAACAGTTAAAGGTGACGAGACAAAATTATATACGCTCACAAATAAAAACGGAATGGAGATTGCAGTATCCGATTACGGTGCAACGCTGGTACAGGTGATCGTACCGGACAAAGAAGGCAAGCCGTGTGATGTTGTGCTTGGATATGATGAGGCAGCAGGATATGAAGAAGGAGATCTGTTCTTCGGTGCAATTGTCGGGAGAAGTGCAAACCGTATCGGAGGAGCATCCTTTGAACTGAACGGAGTGACCTATCAGCTTGAAAAGAATGATAATGGCAATAATCTCCACAGCGGAATGGATTTTTATAACCAGAGAATGTGGAAGGTAAAAGAAACCGCAGATGATCATATTACATTTGAACTGGACAGCCCGGATGGTGATCAGGGATATCCGGGAGCTGTACATATTGAGGTAACATATACTCTGACAGAAGACAATGCAGTGAAGATCGCTTACCATGCAGTTCCGGATGCAGATACTCTGATCAATATGACAAATCACAGCTATTTTAATATGGATGGACATGCATCAGGAGATGTACTGGATCAGGAAGTATGGATTGATGCAGATGCATTTACCAGAGCCGATGCCGAGTCTATTCCGACAGGCGAGATCACACCGGTAGAAGGAACACCGATGGATTTCCGCACAAAGAAAGCAATTGGCAAAGAAATCGAGACAGATTATGAAGCACTGAATTTCGGGAAAGGATATGATCATAACTGGGTTCTGAACAATAAAGGAGAATTTGCGAAAGTGGCAGAGATGTCCTCGGAAGAGAGCGGAATCACTATGGAAGTTTATACAGACCTTCCGGGAATGCAGCTTTATACAGGCAACTTTATTGTTGATGCCAAAGGAAAAGGCGGGGCGCATTACCACAAACGCCAGGCAGCCTGCTTCGAGACACAGTTCTTCCCGGATGCAATCCATAAAGAGAATTTTGCCGGGCCGGTATGCGAGAAGGGCGAAACTTACGAAACAACAACGATGTACAAGTTTATATAACAACAGATAAGCCGAAAAGGTGCCATGGACATAAAAATCCATGACACCTTTTTTGAAAATATGTGCTGTAAAAAATCAGCGAAGGAATATGAAAAATTCATTTTACGCTGTGGTATATCTGTGAAATCAGAAAATGCCATCCAGATAATGCCCGATCGAACGGCGGATATTACCTTCAAAATCAGTCTCTCCGTTATGCAGACACCATTCAAATACATTTCCGATAACCAGCATACGGATATCAGTGCAGATTTCATCCAGGGAAATCTTTGGCGCAATGATGCCGGCATCAATCGCTTTGCGAAGATAATTCTCTACGGTAAGGATCGGGTACGGTCGCTCGGTACGGATCGTTGGGTTCAGTGCCTGGTTGCGCGGTGTGTAGTAGTTGGACATGAATTCTACTCCGAGTTCCCGGCAGTACTGTGCGTAATTCAGATAAACGTGGATGATACCGATCTTTGCCTCATCTGCATCTTCCGGCGTATCCAGAAGATCCGGATTGATGCTTGGCTGTTCTTCAATATAATAAGATAAAAGATCATCTTTGGTTTTAAAATGATGATAGAAGCTGCCGTTGGAGACACCTGCTTCATCACAGATATTTTTTATGGAAAGCTGATCGTATCCCTGCTTCTGCAGAATTGTCTTGGCTGCATGAAAGATACGTGCTTTGGTTTCTTTTGATTTTTTCTGTTGTCTGGACAGTGGCTCTTTTTCAATATCGCTTGACATTTGGTTAATCCTTTCTTAAAATTTTTCAGTCAGATTAGCTGTAGTATAGCATATTTAATAGAAAAAGACAAGAAAACCGAGCGAACTCTGTAATTTTAACGGGAATTGAAAAATAAGAGATGACATGGTATCATTAAATCCATAGCGAACAAAAAGAGAGGATTGGATATCAATGGATATTAACCAGAAAATAACAGAAGAACTGGGCGTAAAAAAGTGGCAGGTAGATGCGGCTGTAAAGCTGATTGATGAAGGAAATACCATTCCGTTTATTGCGCGTTACAGAAAAGAAGCACACGGTACACTGGATGATGAACAGCTTCGTAAATTATATGAACGACTGACCTATCTGCGGAACCTGGAAGAGAAAAAAGAACAGGTTCTTGCAAGTATTGAAGAACAGGGCAAGTTAACACCTGAGCTGAAAGCACAGATCGTGGCAGCAGAGACGCAGGTTCTGGTGGACGATCTTTATCGTCCGTATAGACCAAAACGCCGGACCCGTGCGACAATTGCAAAAGAAAAAGGTCTGGAATCACTGGCGGTTCTGATCTCTCTTCAGAATAGTAAGGAGCCCCTGGAAAAAGAGGCAGAAAAATATGTTTCTGAAGAAAAGGGCGTGAAAAATGTGCAGGAAGCGATTGACGGTGCGAAAGATATTCTTGCAGAAAATATTTCAGATGAGGCAGATTACAGAAAGAGGATCCGCGATCTGACGTTCAAAAAGGGTACGCTGGTTTCTGCTGCAAAAGACGAAAAAGCAGAATCTGTATACGAGATGTATTATGATTTTACAGAAGCGGTCAGCAAAGTAGCCGGACACCGTGTGCTGGCACTCAACCGTGGAGAAAAAGAAAAATTCCTGAGTGTTAAGATTGAAGCACCGGAAGAGGAAATTCTCCGTTATCTGGAAAAGAAAGTGATCCGCAGGGATAATCCATACACAACACCGGTTTTGAAAGAGGTTGTGGCCGACAGCTATCAGAGGCTGATCGCACCGGCGATCGAGCGTGAACTGAGAAACGAACTGACGGAAAAAGCAGAAGATGGCGCAATCCTTGTGTTTGGAAAGAATCTGGAGCAGCTTCTGATGCAGCCGCCGATCGTCGGACAGGTTGTGCTTGGATGGGATCCTGCATTCCGTACCGGATGCAAGCTTGCTGTGGTAGATCCGACCGGGAAAGTAATCGGCACGACTGTAATTTATCCGACAGCGCCTACGACTCCGAAGAAGATCCAGGCAGCAAAAGATCTGCTGAAAAAGATTATTCCAAAGTATCACATCTCTTTGATTTCCCTGGGAAATGGAACAGCATCCAGAGAATCAGAACAGTTTATTGTAGAACTGTTAAAAGAGATTCCGGAAAAAGTGCAGTATGTGATCGTAAATGAAGCGGGAGCATCTGTGTACTCAGCAAGTAAACTTGCTACAGAAGAATTCCCAAAATTTGATGTCGGGCAGAGAAGCGCGACATCCATCGCAAGACGTCTTCAGGATCCGTTAGCAGAATTAGTAAAGATCGACCCCAAATCCATCGGCGTTGGCCAGTATCAGCATGATATGAACCAGAAACGGTTAGGTGAAGCACTTGGCGGTGTGGTAGAAGACTGTGTAAATAAAGTCGGTGTGGACCTAAATACTGCATCGGCTCCGCTGCTTTCTTATATTTCCGGTATTTCCGGAACCCTTGCGAAAAATATTGTTGCCTACAGGGAAGAAAATGGAAAATTTGAGAATAGAAAAGAACTTCTCAAAGTACCAAAACTTGGACCAAAAGCATTTGAGCAGTGTGCCGGGTTTATGAGGATCCAGGGCGGAACCAATCCACTTGACGGAACCAGTGTACATCCGGAGTCTTACGAGGCGGCAGGAAAGCTTCTTGAAAAGCAGGGCTTCAAGCCGGAAGATATTGCAGGCGGCAAACTTGCAGGTCTGTCTCTTACCATCAAAGATTACAAAAAGCTCGCTGAAGAACTTGGAATAGGAGAGATCACCCTTCGGGATATTGTCAAAGAGCTGGAAAAACCGGCGCGTGATCCACGAGATGAGATGCCGAAACCAATTCTCAGGACGGATGTCCTTGATATGAAGGATCTGAAGGAAGGAATGATTCTGAAAGGAACCGTGCGAAATGTCATTGACTTTGGTGTATTTGTCGATATTGGAGTGCATCAGGACGGATTGGTGCACATTTCCCAGATCACGGATCGTTTTATCAAGCATCCACTGGAAGCAGTCAGCGTAGGAGATGTTGTAGATGTAAAGGTGATGAGCGTTGATTTACAGAAGAAGCGGATCCAGCTTACAATGAGAGGAATTCAGTAATACATGTTCGGATATGTGACGGCGAATGAGCCGGAATTAAAAGTAAAAGATTATCATAAATATAAAGCGTATTACTGTGGCCTTTGTCAGTCACTGAAGAGACAGTATGGCAGCGCAGGTCAGCTTACGCTTGCCTATGATATGACATTTGTGATCATTTTACTTACTTCTTTATATGAAAGTGAAACAAAGGCAGAAAGCCATCGCTGTAAGATGCATCCGTTAAGGCCACAGCCAATGCTGGAAAATGAGATCACAGAGTATGCGGCCGATATGAATCTGATCATGGCGTATTATCATCTGGAAGATGATTGGAAGGATGAGAAGAAAGTAGCAGGGCTTCTCGGGAGTATGGCCTTGAAGCGAAAAGTAGAAAAAGCAATTCGGAAATATCCAAGGCAGAGTCGTGTGATCAGAGAAGAAATGGCAAAGCTTTCGGAATATGAAAGTCAGGGTATACAGGAAGTTGACTATCCGGCAGGCTGTTTTGGCCGGCTGATGGAAGAGATGATGGTATATAAAGAAGACTGCTGGGAACAGCAGCTTCGAGGGATCGGTTTCTATCTGGGCAAATATATTTACATTATGGATGCTTACGAAGATCTGGATAAGGACCTGGAAAAAGGAACTTATAATCCATTAAAAAAGATGCATGAAGAAGCCGGATATGAAGAAAGATGCAGAGACATTCTGTGCATGATGATCGGCGAATGCGCAAGAAATTTTGAAATTCTGCCATGTGTACTGGACGTGGATATCCTGCGGAATATCCTGTATGATGGCGTATGGAAACATTACAGAAAGATACAAGAAAAGAAAAGCGAGGAAAAGGAAGATGACAAAGAATCCTTATGAGGTGCTTGGCGTATCACCAAATGCGTCGGAAGAGGAGATAAAAAAGGCGTACAGAGAACTGAGCCGGAAATATCATCCGGATGCCAATGTGGATAATCCGCTTCGGGATCTTGCTGAAGAAAAGTTCAAAGAAGTACAGGAAGCTTATGATGAAATTATGAAAGAGCGGGCGAATGGAGGATATAATTACGGATATGGCGCGGGTTCAGGGTACTATTCTTATGGTAATAATTCCTATGGGAATCAATCTTATGGCAATGGCAGATATCAGCAGTACAATAATATGAATCCGGAGATGCAGGCGGCATTCAATTTTATCAATAACCGTAGATATCAGGACGCGATCAATGTGTTGAACCGTATGAATGACCGGACTGCACAATGGTATTATGCAAGTTCCATGGCCAACGCCGGCGTAGGCAACAATGTGCTGGCAAGGGATTATGCTGCGCAGGCAGTGAATATGGACCCGAATAACCCGCAGTACAGAGAGCTGATGAACCAGCTGAACTGGGGAGCACAGAGATATAATAGTAATCCGTTTGGTCAGGGATATGGCAATCGTAATTCCTCTCCGTGTGGAACTGGAAATATGTGCTGTGATCT
>OJSP01003633.1_pt1 | contig 10863 bp, 9 predicted proteins | sample 1599561 | NCBI WGS metagenome assembly OJSP01 (sample SAMN04168659, study PRJEB22393) | human gut metagenome | biome: human gut microbiome; feature: stool | host: Homo sapiens | collected 2014-05-12
ACTCGGTGGCGGCGCTGACCCCCAAGGCCGAGATCGAAGGCGAGATGGGCGACTCGAAGATGGGCCTGCAGGCCCGCCTGATGTCGCAGGCGCTGCGCAAGCTGACGTCGAGCATCTCCAAGACCAAGACGGTCTGCATCTTCATCAACCAGCTGCGCGACAAGATCGGCGTGGTCTACGGCAACCCCGAGACCACCACGGGAGGCAATGCGCTGAAATTCTACGCTTCGGTGCGTATCGACATCCGCCGCATGTCGGTCATCAAGGACGGCGAGGACCAGCTGGGAACCCGCACGAAGGTCAAGGTCGTGAAGAACAAGGTGGCCCCTCCGTTCAAACGCGCGGAGTTCGACATCATGTTCGGCGAGGGCATTTCGAAGATCGGCGAGATCGTCGACCTGGGCGTCGATTACGGCGTGGTCAAGAAGGCCGGATCGTGGTTCTCCTACGGCGACCGCAAGATCGGACAGGGACGCGACGCCGTCAAGGAGCTGCTGAAAAACGACGAGGAGCTGCGCAACGAGATCGAGGCCAAGGTCCGCGAAGCCATGAAGACCACCAAAAAGGAGTAGTCTATGGGATATACTGCCGAGGATGAGAACCTTATAAAGGAGAAATGGGACGACCTGCTCCTCTCGTGCACCAAGATCTGCAAGAACGACGAGGACTGGAACTTCATCAAACGTGCATTTTTCCTGGCCAAGGAGGCACACGAGGGGGTAAGGCGCCGCTCCGGCGAGCCGTACCTCCTGCATCCTATTGCAGTAGCCAAGATCGTCATCGAGGAGATCGGGCTGGGCGTGAAATCGGTCGTCGCAGCCCTGCTGCACGACGTCGTGGAGGACACGGAATACTCCGTGGAGGACATGGAACGCATTTTCGGCCCGAAAATCGCCTCGATGGTCGACGGACTGACGAAGATGTCGGGCGTGTTCAACGCCGACACCTCCGAGCAGGCCGAATATTTTCGCAAAGTGCTCCTCACGCTCTCCGACGATGTGCGGGTAATTCTGATAAAGATCGCCGACCGCCTGCACAACATGCGCACGCTGGGGGCGATGCCGATGAACAAGCAGATCAAGATCACGGGCGAGACGATCTACCTCTTCGCGCCGCTGGCCTACCGGCTGGGGCTCTACTCGATCAAGAGCGAACTGGAGGACCTCTGCATGAAGTACCGCTTCCCGCAGCAGTATGCCGAAATCACGCAGAAATTGCAGGAAAGCGAAGCTTCGCGCCGGGAGTTCATCAACAAGTTCAACGCCCCGATCATCGCCTCGCTCAACCGCGACAACATCAACTACGAGATTTCGGGACGCGTGAAAAGCGTCTACTCGATCTGGAGCAAGATGCAGCGCAAGCAGATTCCTTTCGAGGAGATTTACGACCTGTTCGCCATCCGCATCGTCTTCAAGCCGCTGCCGTTTCCGTCGGAGAAAACCCAATGCTGGCAGATTTACTCCACGATCACCGACATTTACACCCCCAAGCCCGACCGGCTGCGGGACTGGATTTCGATGCCCAAGGCCAACGGCTACGAGGCGCTGCACTCGACGGTGATGGGACCCGACGGAGTGTGGGTCGAGGTGCAGATCCGCACACAGCGCATGGAGGACATCGCCGAACGCGGATTCGCCGCCCACTGGAAATACAAGCATGCGACCATTTCGCAGGACGAGGACGAATTCGACAAGTGGCTGAAACAGATACGCGCGGCGCTGAACAGTCCGACGGAGAACGCCGTGGACTTCCTGGATAACTTTAAGTTATCGCTGTATACGTCGGAAATAGAGGTGTTTACACCCAAGGGCGAAGCCCGGAAAATGCCGTTCGGAGCCACGGCCCTCGACTTCGCCTACGACATCCACTCGAAGATCGGAAACAGCGCCATCAGCGCCAAGATCAACCACAAACTCGAACCGATCACCACGCAGATCAACAGCGGCGACCAGATCGAGATCATCACGGCCGACAACGCCCGCCCCAAGCCCGAATGGCTCGAAACGGTCACCACGGCCAAGGCCAAACAGTCGATCAAGAGTTTCCTCAAACGCGAACGGCAGAACAACATCGAGCGGGGCATGCAGATGCTCGACGAAAAGATGAAGTCGCTGAACGTCAAGTTGAGCGGCCGCGTGCTGCGCAAGATCACGCCCATTTACGACAGCAAGAACAAGGAGGAGCTGTACAGTAAGATCGGAGCGGGAATCGTCTCGCTCGACAACCTGGACAAAGCCCTCAAGGTCAACTCCAAGAGCAAGATACTCAAATTCTGGACCCTCTTCATCCCCCAGAAGAAGGAGGACGAGACGGACGATGCCGCAATTCCGGGCGAAATCGCCCCGGCAGAGGAGGCTCCGGCCACGGAACCGCAGTTCGAAATCGCGGAGTGCTGCAAGCCCATTCCGGGCGACAAGGTGGTAGGGTATCGAGACCCCGCCTCGGGAAACATCATCGTACACAAGGCCACGTGCGACGAGCTGAACCGTCTTGCGACACAGTTCGGCCGCAACATCGTCAAGGAGGAGATCAAATGGTCGCAGCACAAGGCCATGTCCTACCTGGTGACCACGGAACTGCGCGGCATCGACCGGCAGGGCATCCTGCTCGACCTGGCGAAGGTCGTAAGCGCCGATTTCAACATCAATATCCGCGAAGTGAACATCCACAGCCACGACGGCATCTTCGAAGGCAACGTCAGCCTCTACGTGAAGGACGCCGAAAGTCTCCACGCCGTGATGGACAAACTGCGCAAGATAAAGGGTATAGAGAGTGTCAAACGAACATTGAGTTAAAGACATGGATGATTTCGCAACGGTAATATGGGTCGTGATCATCGCCGGAGCGATGATATTCAACGTCGTATCGCAATCGCGCAAGGCCCGCGGAAAAGGCGCCCGCACACCCGGCCACGAAGAGGCGTGGCCCTCGCAGGCACACCCGGAGTCCGAACCGGACCCGATGCCGGCTCCGCGCCCTGCGCCGTGGCCCGTTGCACCCGTTTTTCCGGACGAATGCCAGAGTCTGGAGGAGATTCCCGCCGAGGAATATGCACCGGAACATACGACGCCGAAAGCCGCCGGGAGGGGGCATTTACGCCATCAGACCGTCAACCGGCTCATGGACGACAGCGGGAATGACGAAATCGCCGCGCATTCCCTCACGAACAATGCACCGGATGCGGCAACGACGTCCCAGACCGAAGAATTCAACCTCCGGCAGGCGATTATCTACTCGGAAATACTGAAACCCAAGTTCGAGGAATAAGATGCCTGAAACCAAGCCTAAAGCCCCCTTGACGCCCGAAGACCTGCGTTGGCGGGCCGCCGCCTGGGACCCGGACAAGGCAGAACGCAATCTGAAACTGCAATACATCCTGCTCGGATGCGCAATCGCCGCAAGTATCGGATGGGGAATCTACTTATTCCGTACCGATGTCATCTCCCGGTCGGACTGGTTGGGAGCGTTGGGGATCGCCCTCTCCCTCGTCAGCATCCTTCTCGGCATTGTCAATAACAGGCGTATTTTGGCGGACAAGAGGCCGTGGGGCGATCTCTGCCCCACTTTCTCCACAGCAGAAACCTCGATAAATGACGAAAATGACACCTCGGGAAAATAAATGGCTGGAAGAATACCGCCGGCGGGAAGCCGCGAAAACGGTCCGAATGCAGCGCAGGGCGCTTTGGTTCTGGGGTGCGTTATTCACGACATGGGCGATTTTCGGGCTTTTCGCAGAACCGGACAAGTTCACATTCACCGACAGCCTGCTGCTGATAATGATCCTTGTCAATGTATTTAACAGCATCAAGGAACTGATCCGCAATAAACGAATCGCCGCAGAAAAAAATGCAGTCGAAACTTCGGAAGACGCCCCGGTCGCTAAATAGGCAAAACCTAAAAACAAAAGATATGGCAACTATTTTTTCACGCATCATCGCAGGGGAGATCCCCTCGTACAAAGTAGCCGAAAACGAAGACTACTACGCATTTCTCGACATCAATCCGCTGACAAAAGGCCATACGCTGGTCGTCCCCAAAAAGGAGGTGGACTACATTTTCGACCTCGATGACCGAACGCTGGCAGGCATGATGCTTTTCGCCAAAGAGGTCGCAGCCAAAATCAAGCGGGAAATAGCGTGTGCAAGGGTAGCAGTCGTCGTTTTAGGCCTCGAAGTGCCCCATGCACACATTCATCTGATCCCCATTCAGAGCGAAAACGACGTGGATTTCCACCGCGAAAAGCTCAAACTGACGCCGGAAGAGTTCCGCGAAATAGCCGACAAACTCTCGAAATAGAAGGCTGTTTACAAATCTACAACAAGCTGTATTTAAGCCGGATAGTGGGTTATCAACACTATCCGGTTTCTTTTTATTTAACATAATAAATCCGAAATCCGGAGATGTTAACAAAATGTCTGATAAGGGTTCGGAAATAGCTTGAAAATGCATTCATTTTTACAAAATAGGGTAGTGTATTTACAAATGTAAACACACAATGTCCGCGTCATTTCCATATGTAATTACATTTGTAAACCACATCTGTTTGTTAAAGATGTCAATAGTTACAATTGTAATAATCCGGCATCCTTTGAATAAACTGCAATTTCAGAGCGACCAACAAGCGATCAAAATATTAAACATCGAGCAATATATATTCATCAATCAGCTATTTACAAATATTACTTAAAGAAACGATTTAATATCATACGGTCTAATCCATCAATAACCAGCTACATGCAGACAACACCAACAATATACGACGTAAATACAATAATATCATATATTTACTGTTATTTATCTAAAATAACGCTTTAACAAATAGATTGCATGCAAATTTAACCATATCGACTTATTTACACTTGTAAACTTTGTCGACACTTATTAACATTTTACAAATGTAGATTTTACTTGTTTTACAAAAGAAAAAACTTTATATTTGTAAAAATTTGCGCTGATGAGGGAAAAATTGCTCGATCTGATGAAAAACGAAGGATTGAAGCCGAGCCAGCTCGCGGAACTGCTCGAAATCAATCCGGCGGGAATTTCCCATATTCTCGCCGGGCGAAACAAACCGGGCTTCGATTTGTTACAAAAGATTCTCCGGAGGTTCCCGCGAATCAATCCCGACTGGCTGCTGCTCGATTCCGACAAGATGTATCGCGACAGCGAACCCGAACAATCCGCACCGGCCACTGCGGTCGAATCGTCGATCTCCGACGGATTGTTCGGTCCGACCCGGAATACGCCGCTCAACCCGCCGCATCAGGAGCCGGCTTCGACAACGTCCGAAAATCCGGCGCCGCCGGCAACGGCTCCATTTTCCGGCACACGGACAGACGTCGCCGTCCGGCGAATCGTAATATTGTACGATGACCTTACCTTCGAGAGTTTCACGCCGACAAAGCGCTAAAAGCCATCGCCCGGAATATTTTTGTGAATGTTGCACGCACAGGAAGATAATCCGCCGCCGGCCGAAGCTTAAAATCCAAAATGAATTTAACCCGCCGGCCAATCGTCCGACCGGCGACCATAAAAAAAGCATCCTTACAGTACAAAGGTAATTGAATTAATATTGCCATTATGTTAAATTATGGTCGTTATCCGAATATTAATTGATTAATAATCAACCGTTTTTACTTATTAATATACCAGTAGATACCGCCGACAAAGACCGCTCCGCCGGCGATATTGCCCAAAGTCGCGGGAACAAGATTGGCAAGCAGAAAATCGGACACGGTGACCGATGCACCGTGCATCATGCCCAGCGGAATGAAAAACATATTGGCGACGCTGTGTTCATAACCGATTGCCACAAAACACATTATCGGGAAAAACAATCCCAGCAGCCGGCCCGCGACATCGTTGGCGCTCAAACCCAGCCACACGGCCAGGCACACCAGCCAGTTGGCGCCGACACCCCGCAGGAACACCGTGAGCCACGGCATCGAGACCTTTGCCTCGGCAATGCCGACGGCCGCCGAACGCCACGCCTCGGCAGAGAGCATGCCGGGAAGTTTCACGAGAAAACAGGCGAAAAACAGCGACCCGACAAAATTTCCGGCATAGACCAACATCCAATTTAACAACACCTTACGCCATCCATAACGTCGTCCCAATGCACCGGGGATCAGCACGGCATTATTGCCCGTAAAGAGTTCCGCTCCCGCGAAAACGACCAGCATAAGCCCCAGCGGGAAGACAAGTCCGGAGAGCAGGCGCTGCAATCCCGGAGCAGGAGCCATCGACGGAAAGCCATACCCTATCACGATGGAAAACAAGCCTCCCATAGAAATATAGGCGCCAGCTAAAAACGCTAAAATCAATATTTTGCGAACGGGAAGCGAAATCTTGTCGGAGGCGGCCCTCTCCACCAGGGCGAGGACCTCTTTCGGATTGTTTATCGGCATACGGGGATTTTAATCGGGGGCCAAAGATAAACATTTCGGCCGAAACGACAAAACAAGCCGCAAAATCCCGCCGCTACGGGTAATTTTACTACCTTTGCACAAAATACAGGGGACTACCCTACCGTATAAATCACAAATCATTGATTGTCAACCATGCGTAAATTATCGGCATACTTACTGGCAGCCCTGCTGCTCGCGGCCTGCACGCCGGAACAACCCGCCGGGGAGAATACGTTTTACGTCTCGATCCCCCCGCTGCGCAGCATCGTGGAGGGGATTGTCGGCGACGATTTCAAAATCGAGGTGCTCGTGCCGCCCGGAGCAAGTCCCGAGACGTTCGAGCCGACGCCCCGGCAGTTCGTGGAGCTGAACAAGGCACAGCTCATTTTCAACGTGGGATTGATCGACTTCGAAACCACCCTGCTGGGCAAAGTCGGGGATCAGGCGAAAGTCGTGAACTTGAGCCGCGGTATCGACCTGATCGCAGGCTCCTGCTCGCACGGCCACCACGGACACGACCACGGGCATGCCCACGGTGTAGACCCCCACGTCTGGACCTCGCCCAAAGCCCTGCAAACGATGGCCGCAAACGCCTACGAGGCAATTCGCAACGCCTATCCCGACTCGGTGAAATACGAGGCCGGCTACAACCGGCTGCGCAGCACGCTCAAGGAACTGGACATCCGCACGGCGGAGAAGATCGCCCGGAGCGGCGTGAAGTACTTCATCGTCTACCATCCCGCACTCACCTACTACGCACGCGATTACGGACTGCGGCAGGTGGCCATCGAGGCCGACGGCAAGGAACCGTCGGCCAAACAGCTGACGGCGGTTATCCGACAGGCCCGCGAGGACGGCGTGCGGCGGATTTTCTACCAGAACCAGTTCCCGGCATCGACCGTGGAGATCATCGCCCGCGACATCGACGCCGAATACGTGGAGATCGACCCGCTGGACGAAGACGCCATCGGCGCCATCGACGCAATGACCGATTCAATCACGGCAAAATGAATCTGGTAACGCTGCGCGACGTAAGTGTCGCATACGACGGCTACGAGGCCCTCCGGCACGTCGACCTGGAGATTGCGGACCTCGATTTCCTGGGGGTCATAGGTCCCAACGGCGGCGGAAAAACGACGCTCGTAAAGGCCATCCTGGGAACCGTCCCCCACACCGGAGAGCTGACTCTCGCCCCGGAGCTGTTCCGCGGGAAGGAACGGCTGATCGGCTACATGCCGCAGATTTCGGATTTCGACCGCGCATTCCCGATCTCGGTCCTCGAGGTCGTACTGTCGGGATTGCAGGGCCGCCGCGGATTCAGCTCCCGCTACACGAAGGAGGACCGTGCCAGAGCGATGGAACTGCTTGCGGCATCGGGAATCGCCGACACGGCCCGCAGCCCCATCGGCGAGGTGTCGGGCGGGCAGATGCAGCGGGCGCTGCTGGCCCGGGCCGTGATCTCGGACCCGAAGCTGCTGATCCTGGACGAACCCGCGAATTTCGTGGACAACAAATTCGAGAAGGAGCTTTACCGCACGCTGCATGAACTGAACGCCCGCATGGCGATCGTCATGGTGTCGCACGACATCGGCACGATCACCAGCGTCGTGAAGGAGATCGTCTGCGTCAACCGGCAGGTCCACCGCCACCGTTCGAACATTCTGACCGAGGAACAGTTGCGCAACTACGACTGCCCGATTCAACTGGTATCGCACGGGCACATCCCCCACACCGTGCTGGAACACCACCCCGGCGACTGCTGCCGCGACCACGAATAAAACGAACGGAGCGCCCCGCATGAGGCGCTCCGTTGTTTTTCAGCGAAAGGGACTACCCTATTTCTGCTCGTTGATCTTGCTCAACTTTTCGAAAAGTTTGCCGAAAACGTCGTCCATCTCGGCGCGCAGGGCAGCGTAGTGCTTGCGGACGAGCGACGGATTGTGCGGCTCGGCGGGATTCATCGCTTTGGCGAACAGATCGTTGCGAACGCCGACGGCCTCCTGCATCACCTCGAAAATCTCCTTCTCTTTCGAAGGCTGAAAACAGATAGCCATATCGCAGTCGAAAACAACCTCCTCAAGGCGGTAGTCAATCTCCTTCTTCAGGTTTCGTAAATTTGCCATATTCAGTCGATTTTAAAATTTTTGCTCTGACAAAGGTAATAAAACGTTTCGGATTATCAAACATTTTCGGACTGCGGCCCCGGGAATTATTTCCCGGGCGGGCGGCGGACAAAAAAAGATTCCGGATTTCCGGAATCCTTTTTCATTACATTTTTTCGAGCTCCTTGTAGGTCTTTTTGGCGGCCTTCTCGGCTTTCTTGGCGGCCTTGGCCTCCTTTTTAGCGATCTTTTTGGCAGCCTTCTCCTGCTGGCGGACTATCTTCTGCGCTTCGCGGGCCTCTTTTTTGGCGAGCCGCTCGGCGGCCCTCGCCTCCTTCTTCACCTCCCGGGACTCCTCGCGCACCTCCTTCTTGTATTCGTGCCTGTCGGGCATCTCGACGATGATTCCGTTCACCTGCTCGTCGACAACGACATACGGTTCAGCGGGTTGCGCGGGCTGCGGCTGCGGAGCCGGTTTGGGTTTGGGGATCATGGTGCGCTGCTCGACGATGTTGCCCGCACCGTAGCCGATCGTCAGTTCGACACGGCGCAGTTTCGGCAGAACGTTCTTTTTCAGGTAGCTCCACGCAGCCGGCATCTTCTTGAGCGCCAATTCTTTCTGATCGGACGACTGCTTGCCGTCGATGACGTTCAGCACGGACTGCCGGTCGGGCATCGACGACTGCGCGACCAGCGCGCGGCACGTCTCCCAATCCTCGGCGACGGAATTCACCGTCACCTTGTACTTTTTCGAGAAATCGTACTTCCTGTCGACATACGCCTTGAAATCGCCGGCCCGCTTGGCAGCCAGCGCTTCGTTGAACTTCAGCGGACCGTCGGGAGAAGAATAGCCCGTGATCGTCACGGCGCAGACCTGCCGGAGCGTATCCTTCACAAGGTTGTCCACAAAGGCGTTGAGTCCGTCCAGCTCCTGCGGATTGCCGTTGAGCGCGGCATTGAGCGTCGCCAGATTGATCTGGTAGCGAATCGAATAGTCGGCGTCGCCGCGGCTTTTGACGATGAACCTGCGAACGATGTAGTCTCCGTCGGCAGTCTCCGACAGCAATACGGTATCGGCCGCAGGAGCCGGAACCGCACTCTTGGTTTGGGCCGTCGCTCCGGCAGCGGCACACAACGCGAGAGAAAGAGCGAAAGTTGATGCAAATGTTTTCACGCTAAAATAGTGTTAGTTAACGCCCTCGTCTCTCGCAAGATTCGTACCACGCTAACGGCACGAAAAAACGGAGGTTTCAGCGAAACCTCCGTTTTTCATTATCACAGAATGCGTTACATGCGTTCGGGGACGTCGATGCCCAGCAGTTTCATGCCCTCCTTGATGACGCGGGCGACCTGCTGCGCCAGCTGGAGACGCATCGTGCGCACCCCGGCGTTCTCCTCCTTGAGGATCGAATGGTCGTGGTAATAGCCATTGAACTGCTTGGCCAGCTCGTAGACATAGGCCCCGACGACCGACGGCGTGAAGTTCTCGCCCGCGGACTTCACCACCGACGGATACTCCGTCAGCGACTTCACCAGGTCGATCTCCTCGCGCAGGTAATCCGCCGTGGCGGCTCCTCCGAAGTCGATGCCCGCCTCGGCGGCCTTGCGAAGCACCGAGCGGATGCGCGCATGGGTGTACTGGATGAAAGGACCCGTATTGCCGTTGAAGTCGATCGACTCGCGGGGATCGAACAGCATCGTTTTCTTGGGATCGACCTTTAATATAAAGTACTTGAGCGCACCCAGCCCGACCATCGTCGAAACGGCATTGGCCTCCTCCTCCGAGCATCCGTCGAGCTTGCCCAGCTCGGCCGACATCTCGCGGGCCGTCGAGACCATGCCTTCGATCAGATCGTCGGCGTCGACCACCGTACCCTCGCGCGACTTCATCTTGCCCTCGGGAAGCTCCACCATGCCGTAGGAGAGGTGGGTGATATGATCGCTCCAGTCGGCGTAGCCCAGTTTCTTGAGCACCAGTTTCAGCACCTGGAAGTGGTAGTTCTGCTCGTTGCCCACGACGTAGATCATGTCGTCGAGCCTATTGTCCTCGAAGCGGCGGAAAGCCGTGCCGAGGTCCTGCGTCATGTAGACCGACGTGCCGTCGCCGCGCAGCAGCAGTTTCTCGTCCAGTCCGTCGGCCGTGAGGTCGATCCACACCGAATTGTCGGGACGGCGGTAGAAGACACCCTTTTTAAGCCCCTCCTCGACGAGCGACTTGCCCAGCAGGTAGGTCTGCGACTCGTAATAGACCTTGTCGAAATCGACGCCCAACGCCTTGTAGGTCACGTCGAAGCCCTCGTAAACCCAGCCGTTCATCGTCTCCCAGAGCGAGTACACCTCGGGGTCCCGGGCCT
>OJSP01003659.1_pt1 | contig 10792 bp, 10 predicted proteins | sample 1599561 | NCBI WGS metagenome assembly OJSP01 (sample SAMN04168659, study PRJEB22393) | human gut metagenome | biome: human gut microbiome; feature: stool | host: Homo sapiens | collected 2014-05-12
GCCTTCGTGGGTCTCACCCAATTTATGCGTTTTGCCGGTATAGAACAGAATACGCTCGGTCGTCGTCGTTTTGCCTGCGTCGATGTGGGCCATGATGCCGATGTTTCTGGTGTTTTCCAGAGTAACTTTACGTGCCATTCTTCTTTTTCCTCCAGATTACCAGCGGAAGTGTGCGAATGCCTTGTTGGACTCGGCCATCTTATGGACCTCTTCCCGCTTCTTCACGGCGCTGCCAAGGTTGTTGGCGGCGTCCATCAGCTCTGCGGCCAGACGCTCCTTCATGGTCCGTTCGCTGCGCTTGCGGGCATAGGTGGTCAGCCAGCGCAGGCCGAGGGTCTGGCGGCGCTCCGGGCGCACTTCCATGGGCACCTGATAGGTGGCGCCGCCCACGCGGCGGGCCTTGACTTCGAGATGGGGCTTCACGTTTTCGAGAGCCTTTTCGAAGGCGCGCAGCGCTTCTTCGCCGGTCTTTTCGGCGAGGACTTCAAGAGCGCCATAGAAAATCTTTTCGGCAGCGCCCTTCTTGCCGTCGTACATGAGACGGTTCACGAAACGGGCGGCCAAGCGGCTGCCATAAATCGGATCAGGCAGAACTTCCCTTCTGGGGATAGGACCTTTACGGGGCATGAAAATTCTCCGGGTAACGCGGACGCGTTACGTCAGGGGTTGCAGTGCTATGCGGTTTCCCGAGGCGGGGGCCGCCCGGGCTGCCTTGGTGTGTTCCCACTGCGCCCCTCCCGTTGCGGGGGGGCATGGACGCGCACCCATGGCATGACACTGTGATGCGAAAATTCGCAAAGACGGCGGATGTGCCGTCAGACCTCTTGCCGGGAAAGCTTTGCGGCTTAGGACTTCGGACGCTTGGCGCCGTACTTGGAACGACGCTGGCGGCGATCCTGCACACCGGAGGTATCCAGAGTACCACGGACGATGTGGTAACGGACACCGGGAAGGTCTTTTACACGGCCGCCGCGAATCATGACGACGGAGTGTTCCTGAAGGTTGTGGCCTTCACCGGGGATGTACGCGGTGACTTCGAGGCCGTTGGTGAGACGCACACGGGCGACCTTACGCAGAGCCGAGTTCGGCTTCTTCGGGGTCGTCGTGTACACGCGGGTGCACACGCCGCGGCGCTGGGGGCAAGCCTGCAGGGCCGGGGTCTTTTTGTGCTTCACAACCTTCTTCCGCGCGACGCGGATAAGCTGGTTGATAGTTGGCATCTGTTTTCCTCCATAGGAGTGGGTAAATGTTCCGAAAGGAGTCACTCCTACAATGGATATTTTTTGTTGTCAAGCCCATTTGCAAATCGGCGGGACCCTTCCAGCCCCTCTCGGGGCGGAAAAGCCCGTCCCCCGGCTTCCCTCTCTCCGGCACCGGATAGGCGTCATGACTATCCCTTTGAGCAATTCGCTTTATTTCATTGCCGATCACAAATCATTTCTGAACATGTTTGTTCAATCAACAAATTGAATGAATGCACAATCTATTTTTATGTGAAAAAATATTTTATCTTTCGTGAGAAAAAGCACCTTTTACATGCAAAAAAAATCTTTTTTCACATGTAGTGTATTTTACAAAAGGCTATTGACCTGTTTTTTGAAACATCATACGTTGCCAAAAAAGAGATAAGAAGGTCTCTATATTTTCTCTGTTTCTACTTTTCTTCTTGCCTTGTTTATGCCCATCTATAAACAGTGGAGGATACCACAATGGCTATTGTTGAAAAAGTTGACGGCTTCTTTATTCCCAACGTTACGCTTATTGGTGTAGGCGCCGCAAAAGCTATCCCCGAACGTATCGTTTATTTGAATGCCACGAAGCCGCTGCTTGTCACGGACAAAGGTATCGTCCACACCGGCATCCTGAAACAGATTACGGATATCCTCGACGAAGCGGCGATGGAATACGCCATCTATGATGAGACGGTTCCGAACCCCACCGACCTCAATGTCGCCGCCGGCGTCGAACTGTACAAGAAAGAAGAATGCGACAGCCTCATCTCCATCGGCGGCGGTTCTTCCCATGACTGCTGTAAGGGCATCGGCCTCGTCGTTTCCAACGGCGGCAAGATCCACGATTACGAAGGCGTGGACAAGTCCACCAAAGCCATGCCCCCCTACCTCGCCGTGAACACCACCGCGGGTACGGCCTCCGAAATCACCCGTTTCTGCATCATCACCGACAGCGCCCGCAAAGTGAAAATGGCCATCGTCGACTGGCGCATCACCCCGAGCGTCGCCATCAACGACCCCATCCTGATGGTGGGTATGCCCCCGGCCCTGACCGCCGCCACCGGTATGGACGCGCTCACCCACGCGGTTGAAGCGTACGTCTCCACCGGCGCTACCCCGCTGACCGACGCCTGTGCCGAAAAGGCCATCAAGCTGGTTTCCGAAAACCTGCGCCGCGCCGTCGCCAACGGCAGCGACATCCACGCCCGTGAAGGCATGTGCTACGCCCAGTACCTTGCCGGTATGGCCTTCAACAACGCCAGCCTCGGGCACGTGCACGCCATGGCCCACCAGCTCGGCGGCTTCTACAACCTGCCCCACGGCGAATGCAACGCCATCCTCCTGCCCATCGTGGAAGAGTACAACCTGCTCGCCCATTTGGACAAATTCATCAACATCGCCAGGATGATGGATGAAAACATAGACGGCCTTTCCAAACGCGACGCCGCCGAACTGGCCATCTCCGCCATCCGCCGCCTGTCGCAGGATGTGGGCATCCCGGCCAGCATCACCGAGCTTGCCAAGCGGTACGGCAAGGAAGTCAGCCGCAGCGATATCCCGACGATGGTCGCCAACGCCCAGAAGGACGCCTGCGGGCTCACCAACCCCCGCAAGATGACCGACGCCGCTGTCCAGCAGCTGTATGAAATCGCGTTTTAAATGAAGTGAATATATCGGGGGAGGGCGCTTTTTGAAAAAAGCGCCCTCCCCCCGAGCCCCCACCCGCAAAAACTTCGACTGGTGGGGAGGCAGCGCGGCAGAAGTTCCGTTGTGTGGAAAGAAAAGAACGAGCCGCTCATTGCTTCCTTTATATCTTTTTCTGTTGGAGAGGAGCGGCGGAATGCCATTCCTCAATTCACCCCTTCGAAATTTTCAGAGGAAAACTGTTCCAGAACTGCCCGGCGGCAACCTCCAACACCGGGCAGAGGACGCCGGTAACCGTCCGCAAGATGAAAAGGAAAAGGCCGGAACCCAGCGTTGGGTTCCGGCCTTTTCCTGCATCGAAGGCTCCCCTTGCGGGGGAGCCTTCTCATCCGTCTATTCGGCGCCGCTCTCTTCCTGCGTGGCGGGTTCCACGATCACACGGCGGATTTGCTTGGCGTCGGCTTCGTCCACGATGAACCGCCAGCCGCCGCACTCGAAAATTTCTCCCTTCTCGGGAACATGCCCGGCTTCAAGGCACAGGTAGCCGCCGATGGTATCCACCTCGTCAGCCTCCAGATTGATGCCGAGTTCTTCCAGATCCTCAAGGTAGGCGCGGCCGGACAGCGCATAACGCGAATCCCCGAGAGGATGGATATCCTCTTCCTTGGGCGCGTCGTGCTCGTCTTCGATGTCGCCCACGATCTCCTCAAGGATGTCCTCGATAGTGGCGAGGCCGGACGTTCCGCCATATTCGTCCACGGCAATGGCGATATGGTTCTTGCGGGACCGGAACTCCTGAAGCAGCTCGCTCACGATCTTGGTCTCGGGTACAAAAAAGGGCGAACGCATGATTTCGTCCACCGCAGTATGGTGCTTGGCCGGATCGACGAGGAGGCTGATGAGATCCTTGGCGTAGGCGATCCCGATGATGTTGTCGCGCGTATCCTTGTAGATGGGCAACCTGGAATGTCCGGTTTCCAGAATGCACTGCGCCACCTCGCTCACGGGTGCGCCCGTAGGCATACAGTCGAAATCAGTTCGCGGGGTCATGATGTCCTGCACCTGTACATCGTCAAGGCGCAGGATGCTCAGGATCATGGAGCCTTCGGCGAGGTCCAGTTCCCCTTCGTCGCGGGCTTCCATGACGGCCTGCTCGATCGAGTCGCCCGAGCGGCCTCCGAACAGGTTGCAAACCCGATCCCACAAACTTTTGTCCGTACTTCGGTCCAAGCGTATCTCCTCAGGTAAAGGTGGAGGGACGACGGCGTTCCTGCCGGGCAGGGGCTGCGCCTGATCCCTGAGTGGATGTCACGTACACTATTCCATGCGTCTTTGCTACCGGCGGCGCGCCTCCCGGACGCCCTTCGCAGGGCCCCGGCAACGCCTTGCGCGACATGCTCTTTTCTTTATAGCCATTCCTGAATCGATACGCAACGTGTCGGGCCCTATGCCTTGCGCGTAAACATCCAGATCGCGCACAGCATGGATACCGCCGTGATCGCGGCGATCCGCGCGCTGCTGTCCAGTGCCGCACTCATGGTGATATCCTTGAGGAACAGCCCCTGAAGAATCACGATAAAATGCCGCAAGGGGTTAAGCTGGCTCAGATCCTGTAAGAACATCGGCATGTTGTTCACGGGCGTCATGAATCCCGAGAGCAGGATGCACGGCACGCCCACGGTGAAGCACCCCAAGAAAGCCTGCTGCTGCGTGGAGGCGAACGAGGACACCATAAGCCCGATGCTGCTCACCGAAAGCGAGAACAGCAGCATGGTCACGTACAGCACCGCCACAGACCCCACAAACGGCACCTTGAAGAACCCGATTATGGAGAAAAAGAAAATGGTCCCGTGCACAAGGCCGACCACGCAGCCGGGGATCAGCTTTCCGCAGGCGATCTCCACCGGGCTCGCGGGCGAGACGAGCATCTGGTCGAACGTGCCGAGCTCCCGTTCCCGCGCCACGGTCAGGCCGGTAATGATCATCCCCATCAAGAAGTTGATCGTGCCGATCAGGTTCGGCAGGATGAACCAGCGGAAATCGAGGTTCGGGTTGAACCAGTTCAGCTCCTCGACCTCGACGCGGGAAGGCTTGGCCTGCACGAAAGCGGGCGTCGCCGTTGCCAGCCCCTGTACGATCTGCTGGACATACTGCGTCAAAATCTGGGCGGTGTTGGATCGCCGCCCGTCCAGCAACAATTGCACTTCGGCGGGCACGCCCCGCTCCACTTTGGCGGAAAAGTCGTTCTGGAAGTGCATCACCACCAGCACATCCTGACGGTTGATGGATTCCTCGGCCTTTTTGAAATCGTCCTCGAACGTGATGTGCCTGAAGGTCGGCGAACCGCGCAGCCGGCTGATAACCTCCTGGCTCCAGTACCCCGAGTCTTCGTTGATCACCACCACGTCCACGTTCTTCACTTCCATCGTGGCCGCCCACGCAAAGATGAATATCTGGATGACCGGCGGGATCAGCACCATGAACCGGCTCTGCCGCGTGCCCATGAGCACCAGCAGCTCTTTCCGCGCAATCGCAAGGATACGGCGAAGCGTTCGCATCATAAAATAGACCTCCGGTAACAGGCGGCGCCCATTGCCCCTTCATTGGAGAAAGGCAAGAAGCTGGAGGGGCTCCCTTTTTCCGGAAACCCTCTCCCAAGGTTCACACATCCAACCGCTTCACCAGCTTCCTGTACGTGATGACCAAAAAGGCGGCGCCAAGCCCGAGCATAAAGGCCATGCGCGGAAGGAACACGGGCCAGATGTCCCCGGCAAGGAAGACCGTCTGAAGCGCCGTGTTGAAATGCCGCGCGGGGATGGCCAGCGTAAGGTATTGCAGCGCGTCGGGCATACTGTTGATGTCAAAAATGAACCCGGACAGGATGACGGCGGGCAGAAAGCCGGTGATCAGCCCGGTCTGGGCGGCAAGAAGCTGCTGCTTGGTGAGAATGGAAATGAGCAGCCCCTGCCCAAGCGCGGGCATGAGAAAGGTGCTCGACAAGACAAACAGGGCAAACACCGATCCGCGCAGGGGAACCTCAAACAGGAACACCCCGGCCAGCGCGCAGATGGTCATGGAAAACATGCCGAGGAAGTAATACGGGATAAGCTTTCCGAGCAGGATCTGCATCCGGGTCACGGGCGTGGCGAAAAGGGATTCCATCGTTCCCCGTTCGTACTCGCGGGCAATGACCAAGGCCGTGAGCATGGTCCCGATGAGCGTCATGACGATGGTGATGGAGCCGGGCACCAGATACCAGCGGCTCTTCGCCGCCGGGTTGAACCAGTAGCGCGGGGCCACGTCGACGGGCTGCTTCCGGATGGTCCCGCCGGGCGTGCGGGTCTGCTGCCAGTTGGCGATGACGCCTTGGCTGTAGCCGCGTATGAAGTTCGCCGTGTTGGGCTCGCCTCCCGACACGATCACCTGAATGGGGGCGACGGCCGCCTTGCCCTGCCCGCCAACGAGCAGCGCCTCAAAGTTGTAGGGAATGACGATGAAGCCCGAAATCACGCTGTCGCGCATCATACGCCCGGCTTCGGAACGCGACCGGGCCTGATGGACCCGGAAGTTCGGGGAGTGGGCGAAATTTTCCTGTAATTGCAGCCCGGACTGGCTGTTGCTTTCGTCGAGGATCACGATGTCCATGACCCCGGCGTCCAGCGTAATGCCGTAACCGAACAGCAGCAGGAAGATCATGGGCAGGATTGCCGCGACCAGATAAGAGGACGGATCACGGATGATCTGCTTGCTCTCCTTGCCCATGAGCGCGAAAAGCTGCGCGAGCCACTGGAACACGGGCCGTGCCCGGCCCGGATCGGCATTGCTCATGCGTGACCTCCCTTGCGCTGCACTTCCTCAATATACGCGATGAACGCCTCTTCGAGCGTCATGTCCGCCGCACCGCCGTTTTTCGCCGCTCCGGGCGCTTTGCCCTTGAGCTCGTCGGGCGTGCCCCGCGCAATGATGCCGCCCTGAAACACCAGCGCGATTTCGTCGCAATATTCGGCCTCTTCCATAAAGTGGGTCGTGACGAGCACCGCCACGCCGTTCTGGGTCATGGCGTTGATGTGCTTCCAGAATTCCCGGCGCGTCCGGGGGTCGACGCCCGATGTCGGTTCGTCGAGGAACAGCACGGGCGGCTCGTGCAGCGTGGCGCAGGCCATGGCAAGCCGCTGCTTCTGCCCGAGCGGCAGATTGAACGCCCGGACGTCCCGGAACGTTTCCAGATCCAGCGCCTCGACAAGCTGTTCGATACGCGGCTTCACCCTGCCCCGTTCCAGCCCGTACAGATCCGCCATGAGCCGCATGTTCTGCTGCACGGTCAGTTCGCCGTAGAGGGAAAATTTCTGCGCCATGTAGCCGAGTTTGGCCCGTGCGGCCCCGCCAGCGGTGAGCAGGTTCATGCCCGCAACGAAGCATTCGCCCTCGGTGGGGCGGGACAGGCCGCACAGCATCCTGAACGTCGTGGACTTCCCCGCCCCGTTGGGGCCAAGCAGCCCGAAGATACGCCCCGGCTGCACCTCGAACGTGATGTCGTGCGCCGCGACGAATGTTCCGAACTTCTTGGTCAGGCTCACGGCGCGGATCACAGGCTGTGCGGCGGGAGCGGGGTGCGGGGTGGAACCGCCGGGGGAAGGGAGGAGAAACTTTTCTGGAGAAAAGCTTTCTCCTCCCTTCCCCCGGGCCCCCATCCCTCCTCTTCCAAAGACGTTTGCGCTTATCGAATCCCTGTTCCCATACTTCCCCGAAGGCGGAGAGGCCGAAGATGGCTCTGTTGAGGAGGCATCCGCGACGGCGGGATTGCTCAGCTTGGCACTCTCTTCCGCATGAGAGCCGCCTGCCCCTGCCGATTCAGCGGAAGGCCGAGAGGCGGCCCCGCCTTCCGAAAGGCCCCCCGCCTCCCGCCCGCGTGCGAAAGTCTTGGGAAAGGGAAGGGAGGGGGTCCGGGGGAGGGAAGGGGATAACCTTTCTCCAGAAAGGTTTCCCCTTCCCTCCCCCGGCTCTTCTGCCCCACCCCTGCCGCTCACAGGCAAAAACGGGGAAGGCCGCTGATCCATGCCGCCCACGGCGTCGATGTAGGCGTCCTCAAGACGCGGCTCGACGGGATGCAATTCAACACCTTTGCGGGAAAACGGGCCGTCGTGCGGATTGCGGAGCACCACGCGGATACGGTTGCCCTGAATGAGCGCATCGCGGATATCCGGCTCCTGCTGCCAGCGGGCCAGCATCGCCCGCGCTTCGCCGGACGGCGGCACGAAGGAAAAGACGCGCTTCGCCACACGGCCCGTAAACCCGGCGGGCGGCCCCTGATACACAAGGCTCCCCTGATCGAGCATAAGCACGTGGGCGCAGCGCTCGGCCTCATCCATATAGGCCGTAGACCAAAGCACCGACATCCCGCCCACGGCGAGCTCGGACACCATTTTCCACAACTCGCGCCGGGAAAGCGGATCGACGCCCACCCCCGGCTCATCGAGCAGCAGCAGGCGGGGCGTGGTCAGCAGCGCGCAGGCAAGGCCGAGTTTCTGCTTCATGCCACCGGAAAGCTTTCCCGCCAGCCGATCCGTAAACGGCTTCAACGCCGTGAACGTCAGCAGCTTTTCGAACATGGACTGACGCGCCGGTCCTTCAAGCCCGCGCAGTTCGGCATGGAGGTTAAGATTGTCGATGACGGACAGATCTTCATACAAACCGAAACGCTGCGGCATATACCCGACATCGTGGACGGCTTCGTCCGACGCCTTGGAGCCGGGCACGCGCCCGAGCACTTCCACGCTGCCGGAGGTCGGCAGGAGCAGCCCGGCCAGCAAGCGCATGAGCGTCGTCTTACCCGCGGCGTCCGGGCCCACAAGCCCCACGACCAAACCGGAGGGGACATCCGCCGTCAGGCTGGAAAGCGCGGGAGGCGTACCCGGCGGCACGTCAGGAAAAACCTTGGAAACGCCCTGAAGCCGGATCACAGCCTGCGGGAAAGGGCTCACGGCTTGCCTCCGTCCTTGCGGAGCGTCACGGTGACGGGCATCCCCTGCCGCATGACGTTGTCGGGATCGTCGGCGATGACGCGGAAACGGAAGACCAGATCATTCCGCACTTCCTTGGTTTCCACGGTCTTCGGCGTGAATTCGGCGGTCGGTGAAATAAAGCCGATGCGTCCCCGATACGTTTTGTCCGGCGTGGCGTCGATGGACAGGAGCACCTCCTGGCCGGGCCGGATGTTCCCAAGGTTCGGCTGCGTGACATAGGCCCGTATCCACACGGGATTGTTCAGCGTCACGGTGTAGACGGTCTGCCCGCCCTGCACCACCGCGCCGATCTCGTGCACGCGTGTCAGGACCACGCCGTCCTGCGGGGCGAACAGCTCGGTATCCTGCAAATTCGTCGTTGCGCGGGCGAGTTCGGCACGGGCGGCCTCCACCGCCGCCTTCTGGCGCTCAACGTCTTCGGAGCGGTATCCGCTCTCCATGAGCTGCAACTGTTCGCGGGCGGCGTTGCGGCGGGACAGCGCATCACCATAGGACGCGCGCGCCTCATCAAGCGACTGCTGCGAAACGGCGTTCTGCTGCCGCAGCCGCTCAACGCGCCTCAGGTTGCTGGCGGCGTTCGCGTATACGGCCTGCGCCCCGCTCAGGGTGGCGCGCGCCTGCTCGATGTCTTCCGTGCGATACCCCGCAACCATCTTCCTCAATTCGATTTCCTGCATGGAAAGCTGGGCGGCGGCCTGATCAAAGACCTCTTCATACGGTTTGGCATCAAGGCGCGCGAGGCGTTCCCCCGTTTTCACCGCATCACCCTCTTCCTTGAAGAGTTCGGTCACGCGCCCGCCCACGCGAAAACCGACATCCACCTGCCGGATGTCCACGTTGCCGTACAGCGTCAGCAGATCCGAAGGCTGCCGCTTCCCGTCGTACAGCCACCAGATGCCTCCGGCGGCGCAGGCAAGGACAACGAGAATCACAATGATGCGCTTCAACATGGATGCCTCCGACATGAAGAATCAGAATGAAAGAAACCGGGGGCGCGGGAGCCGCAACCCTCCCCCGGATCAAATGTTCCGGGACGCCATTCGCGAACGGCTCGCAACAATCTGCCTTGAATACAAGAATAGGAAAAGGATAATATCAAGTCAAATTAAAATTTCAATTTAAAATTTGACTTGTCGCCCAATTTTTCCTAAAAAAAGCCATGATGAACAAAACCAACCCCCCTCAGCGCCCCAAACGCGCGCAACGGAGCGACGGCCGCTCAACGCGGGCCGTTGTCCTTGAGGCAGCAGGCAAGGTCTTTGCCGAACGGGGCTTCGCCGAAGCCACCAGCAAGGAAATCTGCGAACGGGCGGGAACGAACGGCGCCGCCGTGAACTACTACTTCGGCGGCAAGGAAGGCCTGTACGAAGAAGTGCTGATCGAGGCGCACCGGCAAATGCTGAGCCTGGAGGATTTGAACCGGATCATCACTTCCGAGGCGACGCCGGAAGAAAAGCTCCGTGTGTTCCTGAAGCACATCATCCGTACCGCCATGAACGCTTCCGAGCTCTGGGGGATCAGGATATTCCTGCGCGAACTGGCCTCGCCCTCGCCCTTCGTGCCCAAATTCATCACAACGGCGGTATTCCCGAAATCCCAGAAACTCCGGGAACTGATACGGGACATCACGGGCCTTCCACCGGATTCCCCGGCGATGCAACGGGCAACCGCCCTTGTCGCCCTCCCCTGCATGGGGCTCATCCTCTTTCCGGAAAAGCTACGCACCCTCATGCTTCCCGCCACTGCCGGCGATGCGGAGGGCCTGCTTGAAGACATGCTGGCGTATATGCTCGGCGGCCTTCGCGCCTTGGGGGAAACGGCCCGGTAGGGCATTTGGAATATTTGGAGGGGGCGGGGGAAACTTTCTGGAGAAAGTTTCCCCCGCCCCCTCCA
>OJSP01003663.1_pt1 | contig 10785 bp, 9 predicted proteins | sample 1599561 | NCBI WGS metagenome assembly OJSP01 (sample SAMN04168659, study PRJEB22393) | human gut metagenome | biome: human gut microbiome; feature: stool | host: Homo sapiens | collected 2014-05-12
GATGTATTGGGGCTGATTAAGACCTCCGGCGAGCTGTTTGCACAGACTGTGGTCATGATTACCCACAATGATGAAATTGCCCAGATGGCCGGCAGGATTATCCGGTTGGCGGACGGAAGAATCTGCGGAGGTGACGGCGGCAATGATTAGAGTGGATAACCGGAAGGTAGTGGCAGGGATCGCTGCCGATACCTATAAAGCCCATTGGAAAAGAAACATAATAACGGTTTCGGCTATATTGATGACTACTTTTTTAACGGCAGTGGTATTCGCTTTGGGATTCAGCTATTGGAATACGGTTACGCTGCGCACACTGCGGATGAACGGCATGGATTATGACGTGGAGCTATCGGAACCCAGACCGGATCAGGTGGATAAAATCAGGGCTATGGAAGACGTGGAGGCAGCAGGCGTATCCATAAAATGTGCCATATTGGAGCGGCGCGGTGATATAGAGCTGGATAAAACCCAGCTTTACTGGCTGGACGGTGTCTGCTGGGAAAAACAGTGTATTCCGGCATTGGAATTCTATGAAGGTTCTTATCCTGAGAGGAAAGAGGAAATCATGCTTTCAGAAAGCGCGCTGACGGCGATGGGTATTGAACATCCGGAAACAGGGATGCGGCTTTCTATGGAATACTATCCACTATCGGGTGACGGGAATGGTAAGATTACCAGCGGGGATTTTATCCTGAGCGGGTACTTCAGGGACTATACCGGCAGGATGAAAGGCTATGTTTCACGTCCCTTCCTGGAAGAGAGCGGTGCGAAGCAGACGGATTTTACGCAGGGTACTCTGAAAATCTCCCTGAAAAAACCTTTATACACCAGACGGGAAATTGAAAAACTGCAGCAGGGAGCGGCGCTGGACCGGCAGGTTATTAAAGCAGACTATGATACGCCGGTGAATTTCCGGAAAACAGCGGCCGGGCTTGCCGTAATGCTTTTTATGGTGCTTTCCGCAGGTTATCTGTCCATTTACAATACCCTTTACATATCCATTTCCAAGGATATCCGTTACTATGGACAGCTGAAAACCATAGGTATGACAAGCATGCAGCTTACAGGCCTGGTATACAGACAGGCGCTCTGGAATGCGCTGGCCGGGATTCCGGCCGGGCTTTTGGCAGGAAGACTCCTGGCCGGGACAGTGGTTCCTGCGGTCCTGCGCATCGTCAATCCAACGCTGGCCGCGGAGGAAATCATGTCCGAAGGACTGTGGGTTTATGTGGTGGCGGGGAGTTTAGCTCTGTTTACAGATATCTATGCCAGCAGGAAGCCTGCAAAAATGGCAGGTGACTGTGCGCCGGCAGAGGCAATCCGTTATGTGCCGGTTGCCATAGGAAATAGAAGGCCTTATAAAACCAGACACGGGAAGGGCGGAGTTGTCATTTCCATGGCATGGCGCAGTCTGCTGAGGGATAAAAAACAGTTTGCTGTCATCTTCCTTTCTTTTCTCATTGCGGGAACCGTATTTTTAACTGTCAATACTGTAATTTTGCAGTATGACGCCCGCTCCGTCCTGAATGCCACCTGGGATTATGATATCCGGTTCAAGAATGAAACAACTCTTGACGGTATGGAGCCGTTGCTTACAGAAGAGAAAATTAAGCAGGTGTGGGCGGTCCCTGGGGTGAAAAGTGTCAGAATCGTTTCTTCTGCCGATATCGTTGTCCCTTTACAGGAAGAGGTATTCGGGGATTATTATCAGGCTTTGTACCAGTCGAGATTCAGTCCGGGAAATTATGAGAAGGATATGGCGGTTTATCGGGAACAGCCGGGATATTATCTGTTTATGGCACGGCTGATCGGAATTGACGGTGAAGGCTTCGAGCGGCTGAATGCACGAATGGGGAATGTACTGGAAGAAGAAAGCTTTAAAGCCGGAAAATGTGCGGTGGCGGTTCCTGTTATTATTGATGCCGGAACAGAGGCCAGGAACAGCATGATGGGGAAAACAGTCCGTTTTTTGCCGGCAGGAGACTTAGCTGAGTCCCAGGAATATGGGGGTGGTTCTGCGGAAGCCGCTGTCCGTATTGCGGCGGTAGGAGACAGCGGTGACAATCCGGCTTATTTCGGCAGAGGGTATACGCCGGATTTGATAGTAAGCCGGGAATATGCCGGACAACTGCTGGGAACAGAATTTATTGAGCTGATAGAGGTGGATTATGAAAAGCCGTTTGCTGAAGATACGGAGCGTCTTGTAAAGGAAGTATTTGCAGGAGAAGGAAAAATATCCCGGGAGTCAAAGCTGGAAAGATACGTGGAGATGAAAAAAACGGAAATGCAGGTCAGGTTTTTGGGGAACGGCATCGGATTCCTGATTGCCCTGCTGGCAGTTTTTAATTATATCCACATGATGGCGGCAGGGGTGCAGAACCGCTCAGGAGAACTGGCGGCGCTGGAAAGCATTGGAATGACGCAGGCGCAGCTGAAACAAATGCTGATGCTGGAGGGAGCCGGCTATGCGCTTCTGGCTGAAGCGGCTTCCCTGGCTGTCGGCCTGCCTGTCAGTTATGCGGTATTTCAGGGGATGAACCGGTATCATATGACTTATTCCTTTCCCTGGACCAGCCATCTGGCGGTATTTACGGTTATCCTGGTTTTATGTATCCTGGTTCCGTCGGCTATTTACAGCAGGACGCAAAGGGGAAGCGTCATCGAAAGACTGAAGAATTGGGAATAGCAGCCGTTACATCACAAGCCGCGCATTCCACCGGAGACTGAAAAAAATTCCCGCGGCCAATGAGAACGCCAGGGTTGCCGCCCCTGTAAAGGCGATGCCGTAAAAACCGAAGCGGTGATTCAACAGAAACAGCATCGGCAGATAAAACAGTCCTTTGTCAAGGAGCGCCACCAATGTGGCATAGGAGGCTTTCCCGGTGGACTGCAGGAAGGTCTGGCAAAGCTGGTACAGCCCATAGAAGGGGCCGGTAATAATGGATGCCAGCACCATGATCTGACCATAGGAAATCACTTGGGCATTGTCGATAAAGGCCATAATAATCCGGTCTCGGGCAAAAAAACAGATGAGGGTGAGAAGGGTACCAAGAATCACCGTAAAAATGCCGGTGCTTTGGATAATGTGGTTCATCCGTTCCCTGCTGCCCCGGCCGCAGTTGTAGGAAATGGCAGGCTGCATACCCATACAGATACCCATGGCCAGCATGGAAAGCAGCATTCCGATTTTTCCGGCCACACCCTGGGCCGCCAGCGCGACGGGGCCGTAGCCCATCATCAGCCGGTTGGAAATCATGGAGGAAATGCTCATCAGAAGCGTGCTGCAGGCAAGGGGAAGGCCAAGGGTGGTGACGGGAAGCAGTATTTCTTTTTTCAGGGAAAGAAACTTTGGATGCAGGGAAAAGGCGGGCTGTTTTTTCAGGATATAATAAAGAAGGTAGCAGCAGCTGATCAGGTTCCCAAAAACCGTCGCCAGGGCGGCGCCTGCCACGTCCCAGGAAAAGACCAGGATGAACAGGGCATCCAGGCCGATATTGGACAGCGTTCCCAGAATGTTTGCAATCATGGACTCCTTTGCCGCGCCGTCGGCCCGTATGATATTGGCAAAGACGTTGTTGAACAGAATTACCGGGGCGCCCAGCGCAATGATGCGCAGGTAGCTGCAGGTAAGGGAAAGCGTATCCCCGTCCGCGCCAAGGGCCAGGGAAATCGGCTTTACGGCAAGAAGGACAATGAGGAGAAAAAGAAAACCGATAAACAGGGAACCGCAGCAGCAAAGGCTTGTATAGGATTTGATGCGTGCGGTTTCTTTTTTTCCAAGGGCCAGGGAAACCGCGGTGCAGCCCCCGCTTCCGAAGAGCGTTCCCAAGCCGGAGAGGACGGAGAACAGCGGCGCACACAGAGAGATGGCGGCGATTTTTACCGGATCCCCGGTCTGGCCGATGAAAAAAGTATCCGCCATATTATAAATGGCCGATACCATCATACTGATAATCGTTGGAATCGCCAGCGTCGTGACCAGCTTCGGAACCGGTGTCTGTGTCATCTTCTCATAATGCGCCTGCCTCCGCGCTTCGTCCTGTGTCATTTCACCCATATAACCTCTTTCCGCGCAGGAATCCTCCATATATCGGACAGCGCGCTGTTTTATATTCTTACGAAAGTATCAGCTGGCAGAGGAGATATTTTCCCCTGCCAGCTGAAGTTTTATCGTTATCTATAATATTAGCACATTTTTTACGGGCGCACCAGAGTGAAACGCATCATGCTGATTCTGAAGAATCGCACCAGGCAAAAGACAAAATTACACCAGACTAATCCGATAATGCTCCAGCCAGTAATTCACCTGTAACAAATAAGCGAGCAGCTGCGGCCCGGCCATCAGCTGTCCGTAGAAGGGACGGGCATAATCGGATGGCTGTTCCATAAAACGTTCCACCTTCTTTTTATCAATCAGCAGGTTCAGCGGCGCATTCATATCGGAAAGCACCTCCCGCATATGGCTCCTCACAAGCTGTTCATATGCCGGATCATAGGTCTTGGGATAGGGACTCTTCCTGCGGTAGAGGACATCGTCAGGCAGCCAGCCCCTGCCGGCATCCCGCAGAAGCCCTTTTACAACGCCGTCATGGCACTTCATGCTCCAGGGAACATTCCACAGATATTCCATAATTAAATGATCTGCAAATGGCACCCTGGCCTCCAGCCCCACATGCATGCTGGTGCGATCCATCCTGTCAAGAAGCGTCTGCATGAACCATTTCAGATTCAGGTAGGAAATTTCCCTGCGCCGCTTTTCTTCCCCAGCCTCCCCCTCTAAAACAGGTGTTTCCTCTATGGTCCTGCGGTATGCATTCCCTGCATACTCCTCCAGGGGCAGCTCCTCAAGCACTTCATCCTTAAGCAGCATCGTCCTGGGCGTAAAATCCATGGACCAGGGAAAACAGGCCGCCTCAAAGCATTCTTTTTTATGAAACCAGGGATAACCGCCGAAGATCTCATCCGCACATTCCCCTGTCAGCGTCACCTTATGCTGCTTTGCCACTTTACGGCAGAAATACAGCATGGAGGACTCCACATCAGCCATACACGGCAGATCCCTGGCATCCACCGCCTCAAAAAGATAGTCGTAAAGCTCCTCGTTTCTGCATTCCAGGTAAAAATGCTGTGTATCCGCATATTTTCTGACCACATCCACCCAGGGCCGATCCTGCGAGGGCTGGAAATTGTTTGCCTGGAAATTAATATCATTGTCCTTAAAATCAAAGGAATAGGTGGACAGCACCTTCCCTTGTTTTTTCAGTTCGCTGCTGCAGATAGCGGTTACAAGGCTGCTGTCCACGCCGCCGGACAGGAAGGTACAGACAGGGACATCGGACAACATCTGCTTTCTTACCGCATTTTCAATCAGATACCGGGTATGCTCCACTGTTTTTTCGTAGGACTCCTCATGGGGGCGGCTTTGCAGCTTCCAGTAACAATGCTGGTTAATCCCTTCCGGGCCAAATTCCAGGTAATATCCCGGCAGGACCTCCTTCACATTACGGAATACACCGCTGCCGTAGGTTTTGGCAGGCCCCAGCCCGAAAACCTCGCAGAGCCCGGCCTTATCCACCTGCGCCTGTATCCCGGGATAGCTGAGGATTCCCTTGATTTCCGATGAAAAAATGAGGGTATCCTCTTTTATGGTATAAAAACAGGGCTTTACGCCTGCCCGGTCCCTGTAAAGGTAAATTTTTTCCAGCCTTCCATCCCAGATCGCAAAGGAAAAAATACCATCCAGCCGCTTTACGAATTCTTTTCCGTAATGCAGATAAGCAGTCAGAATAACCTCTGTGTCACTGTTCGTCTGAAAGCTTTCTCCTGCTGCCAGAAGTTCTTTTTTCAGCTCCGGCATATTATATAGCTCTCCGTTGTAACAGATCGCAAATTCGGCGCCGCCTTCTCTTTTTACCATAGGCTGGCGCCCTGACGCCAAATCGATGATGGACAGCCTCACATGAGCCAGGCCGCAGTGTTTTCCCAGAAAAATCCCTTCCTCATCCGGCCCTCTGTGTTTCTGGACGGTTTTCATTCGGTTCAGCACCGTCCTCCATTCTCCTTCGTTTTTTTCATAATTTATTCTGACGTTACAAAAGCCTGCAATTCCGCACATATGGCTTTCCGCCTTTCCTGTCATTTGACTTGATTACAGTAAAAGTTTACGATGTTTGGACTGTTACTGATTTTTCTTTCATCGCAGCGGCTCATGGCCTTTACGTTTCCCCGTAATCCACCAGTAAAGGCTGTATCTGCTTATGGTCAAGGGCCTGCATCAGCGCCGGTATGAGTCTGTCTGCGTGGGCTACGAGGGAATTTGGCTTTTTCTCCGGATTATCCTGGCTAAAGGGCACAAAATAAATATTTTTGGTATTCAGAAGAAGTCCTATGTTTTTCATATTCATCCCCAGGCCGTCATTGGTGGAAATGAAGATCAAAAGAGGCTTGTTATTTCTCAGATGCGCCTTGGCCCCCATCAGAACCGGTGTGTCCGTAATCCCGTTTGCCAGTTTGGCGGCAGTATTGCCAGTACACGGCAGAATCGCCATAATATCCAGATAACCCTTGGGGCCTATCGGCTCCGCTGCCTCAATGGAGCATATCGGCTCCCTTCCCGCGATTTTGGCCGCCCGTTCCATGAACTCCTCCGGCTTCCCGAATCTGTTCTCTATGCTCTGGGAAGCATTGGAAAATAGAGGGTAAATATCCGCCCCCAGCTGTGCCAGTTTTTCCATTTCCTTAAATATCTTCTCAAACGTACAAAAGGAGCCGGTCAGTGCAACTCCTATTTTTTTACCTTTTAAATCCATCGTTAAAATACGCTCCTTTCACAGATGTCTCAATACATAGTCCGTAAGGCACTTCGCGGAAGTCCTGCCGGCATATTTGCCGGGCAGGCCCGGACAGCGCAGGGCTGTTATATTAAGACGTTCGGCCGCCTTATAATCCACGCCGCCGCTTCCTGATGCAATGTCTATAATTAACGCATCTTCTCTTATTTTTTCAAGCAGCTTCTCCGTTAAAAGCAGGGCCGGGGCCGTATTGTAGATGTATTCAAACTCTCCCGCCCTGCTTTCAAGCTGTTCCAGAGGCAGTGTCCGAAGGCCATAGGCATCCGCCACCGCAAGCTCGGTCTGACTGTTGCTGCATACCGTAACGCAGGCAGAAAGGCCTTTCAGCTTATCGCTCAGTATTTTTCCGCATCTGCCATAACCGATGACAAGGCTTTCGCTTTTGTGTATATTGGTATCCTTATGCCGCAACGCTTCCAGCACCGCGCCTTCCGCTGTTGCAACCGCATTGAACACGGCAATGCTTTCCACCAGCATAAAATCACAGCAAAGGATATCCCTTTCACTGCATTCCTGCCGGAACGATTCCGGAATGACACCTCCGAAAATAGTGTGTTTTTTACGGATCAGCCGCGACAGCTCCCGGATTTCCAGAACCCCTTCTTTTTCCAGGGGAATCCCTCCCACAATCACATCCGCACCGTCCAGCGCCTCCTTCAAAGAATGCGCCCGGCCATCCGCGTTTTCCTTATCCGTTTCCTGAATTCCAAAGCTGATGACTCTATATCCATTTTCCTGAAAAAACGGTATCATAAAAGCCGTACGTCTGTCTCCTCCGATAACCGCAATATCGTATTCCGCCATAGTTGCCCTCCTGACTGCAGGTGTCATAAATCGACTTACTGTCTCATAAAATTGTATGCCGCCTATCCGCTGTTGTGCCTGTCAGGAAAGCGTGATTGGAAAATGCCCCGGAACAGAATCTGCTGTAATACGGCAGAAAACGCCTGCAAAAAAGAAACAATTCCCACTAACGCTTTTCTTTTATACTTCCACTTTATATAGAAAAAAAGCGATACCGTTTCCGCATCGCTTTTTCCCAAAAATCCTGTTAAAATTCAATACCGATCAGCTTCTGCTGCCGGAAATCTGCATATTCTTCAGCAAGTACAGAAATTTTTTCCTTATCCTGAAAACCGTTCCACAGGGTTATTTTCATCTCCATTCCCCTGCTCTTCTTTTTACCTGTCCAGATTCCAATGACTTCTCCCCGGTAAACAACAGTTCCCGGATTCGCCACCATTTTCCAGATCTGTTTATGCAGGGATTTATCCGGCTGCAAAATGCTTCTGTCACGCTGGTCAAGATACGGGTCGTGGCCGCCAAGAAGGAGCAATTCCCTTTGCAGCGGTTTCGGGGACAGAAGGCAGGCTTTGTCTTCGGAAAGAATCCAGGCATTCTTACCCGCTGCTTTGACAGGCTCCGTCTCCTCAGACACAGCTTTCCACATGCGGCGGGCCTGTTTTCCCGAGCAGCCCAGCCAACCTTCGAAAGAGGCTGGCGTTGCCGGTCCATAGCAGTGCAGGAACTTCCGCACCAGCTTCTTTTCCCCTTCTCCCTGGTTTTCCAGCGGATGGCCTGTCCAGGCGTTATAAGAAGTAAAGGTGGGGCTGATTCCTTCCCGCGCCCCGAACACCACCAGTCCGTCGAATGCGCAGGGGCGCAGCAGGAATGACACCACCGCGCCGCCCACCGTCTGTTTGTCCGGGCTGCCGTACATGGACGGATGGTTCCACAGCGTCTTCTTTTCTTCGGGAAGCAGCGGCAGCATCCATTCGGCCAGCGTCTGATCCAAAGCGCTTTTGGTCACGATTGTCTTGCCGTTAAGCCTGGGCATTACCTGCTTCAGCATTGGGAGCAGTTCTTCAAAGGACATCTGCAGAAAATCCAGCGCCAGGGAAATTCCATGCGTATAAATCCATGGCTCATCCTCCTGCGGAATAAGCGCAGATAAAAAGACATCGCTTTCTTCCTCCGGGAATACAACAGGCGCGCCCCGCAGGCTCCATGCCTGCAGCAGACACCGTTCCTGGTACAAAAAATGGTTCATATCCTCCTGGCTGCAGGAAGGAATTCTGTTGTACAGCGCGGTTTCCCAGGCTCCGGGCGGACTGTTCTGCATACCGCAGGCGCCTGCGGCTGCGATGAGGTCTTCCTTTGTATAAAATGCATCCAGATGATGGGAATGGAGCCGGAAATTTCTTATCTGTTCCAGGTTCAGTTCTGTCATAGGGGATTCCTTTCGTCCTGCGTGAAGCTGTATTAACTGTTTTTTATTATGAGGCTATTATACCTCTGCTTTTTGATGGTGACAAAGAAAAAATCAAAATGCATATCTGCTTTGAGACAGCGCCGGAGTATCGTGGCAGGGGGATTGCAAAAGCGCTTCTAAGGCGGGTCTGCAAAGATGCTGAAGCATAAGGCTTTGAATATATCGAAGTCTATCCGCAGCTTTCCGAAACCCGCTCCCCGCTTGCTTTCAATGGTCCGATGGCAATGTACAATAATTTGGGTTTTGAAAAGATACAGCAGCAGGGGAAACTATAGTTATAAGAGGAAAATTATCATCCTGTTAAACCTTTTCTTGTGCTTTCAGAAAAGGTTGAATCTACGCAATATTAGTGATAAAATAAACGCAAGCATAAATTTCTAACGAATCTTGGCCACATGTGCCGTCTAATTTCCATTCTCAATTCAGAAACTCTATGCTTACTATCCAACAAAGAAAGCAGGAGCGGCTGATTGGGAAGGCTGCTCCGCACACAAACAGAAAGGAGCAGCTTATGGCAGAAAAACTGCACGTAGTAAGAAATCAGAAGGATACGGTTTTCCGGATGCTGTTTCGGGAAAAGAAGGAACTATTGGAGTTGTATAATGCACTCAATGATTCCGCGTATAACAGCCCGGAGGACCTGACAATCTGTACCCTGGAAAATGCAATTTATATGAATTTTAAGAATGACATCTCATTCCTGCTGGATTCCGAGATGAATCTGTACGAGCACCAGGGTTCGTATAATCCCAATATGCCGCTGCGGGATTTGGTGTACATTGCCAAGCAGCTGGAAAAATATACGCGGGATGAGACCATATATTCTTCCACGCTGGTGAAAATTCCGGTGCCACGGTTCGTGGTATTTTACAACGGCACAGACGGGCAGCCGGAAAGGCAGATCCTGCGGCTGTCGGATGCTTTTGAAAAAGAGACGGCAGAACCGGAGCTGGAACTGAAGGTGCTCATGCTGAATATCATTTTCGGACACAATAAAGAGCTGATGGAGAAATGCCGGACATTGAGGGAATACAGCCAGTATGTGGACCGGGTCAGAAAATATGCAAAGAGAATGCGGATTGAGGAAGCGGTTGAGCGGGCGGTAACGGAATGTACCAGAGAAGGCATTCTGGCAGATTTCCTGTCGTCACAGAGAGCGGAGGTGATAGCAGTGTCAATCTTTGAGTATAATGAAGAAGAGGAAATGAGAAAAATCCGTGCAAGCGAATATAAGAACGGAAAAGAAGAGGGAATTATAGAAGCCTGTAAAGATTTAGGTCTGAGCTTTGAGCAGACTGTTGAAAAACTGAAACTTCGGTTTAATATCAGCGAACAGGAGGCCCGTGAAAAGGTACGGTACCTTTGGGACTGATACTCCGTGCCTAACGGCATAGTGTATAATTATTTTCCATAAACCGTCAAAATCACTTCCCATAAAAACTTCAAAAGGCAGTGTGACCCATGTTCGGATCACGCTGCCTTTTAATTCAGACAATCTTCTTCGCATCCCCTAAATACTATTCTTCCGCCCTCCAGTCAGGGCTATGCTCAAAATTATAATTCGTAGGAATCGTCAGCATATGATTATGCATCGTATTATAATAAATAAGTTCGATTTTGTTCTCTCCTTCTGTTATATACTCCGTCAAATCACATTCATAG
>OJSP01003669.1_pt1 | contig 10771 bp, 9 predicted proteins | sample 1599561 | NCBI WGS metagenome assembly OJSP01 (sample SAMN04168659, study PRJEB22393) | human gut metagenome | biome: human gut microbiome; feature: stool | host: Homo sapiens | collected 2014-05-12
GGTCATAGCGGGTACGGATCTCGTCCAACATGTCCAGAAGCTGCTTCTCCCCGTCAATGTCCACGCCTGAGAGGGGCTCGTCCAGCACCAGAATGTGGGGCAGCGGCTCCAGCGCCAGGGCCAGCAGCACACGCTGGAGCTCGCCGCCGGAGAGGGCCCCAATCCGCCGGTCCAGCAGGCTCTCCCCATGCACCCGGGCCAGACATGCACCCACTCTGGCCCGCAGGCTCCGGGGGGAGGGCAGGAACACCGGATAGCGGGAGATAGCGGCGGAGAAGAAGTCGAACACGCTGACCGGGTCTCCCCGGTCAAAGCTGGGAGACTGAGGCACGTAGCCGATCAGCGGCCGGGTCTTGTCGCCCCCTGCCCGTTGGAACTCAATGGTCCCGGTGTGAGGCACCTGTCCCAGGATGGTACGGAAAAGAGAGCTCTTTCCCGCCCCGTTGGGGCCGATAAGGGCCACGATCTCCCCGCAGTGCAGGTGGAAGGAAACATCTCTCAATACTTCCTCCCCGCCGAAACTCACCCCAAGGTCGGTGGCTTTAAGACAGCAGGTACCGGCACAGCCGGGCCCTGTGGTTCCGTGCTTGTGTACGCTCATCCCAATGCCTCCGCGATGGTGTCGATATTTTTCTGCATAGCGTCGAGGTAGGGCTGGATGCCCGTGCCGTCGCCGCTCATGATCATGTCGAGCGTATCAACGGCGCAGCCAGTCTCCCGGGCGATGGCCCGGGCGGTGGCGTCGGAGCCGTTTTTCTCAGTGAAGATGGCGGGGATATGGTGCTCCTCCACCAGAGAGACGATTTCCCGGATCTCGGCGGCGGACGCCTCGGAGCCCTCATCCTCTTCGATGGCCTTGAGCAGCTCCAGACCAAACGCCTGGGCGAAGTACTGGAACCCGTCGTGGAAGGTGAGGAGACCCGGAAGGGCGGCCAGCGCCTCCCCGTCCGGCTGGATGCCGCTCTGAATCTCCTTTACGGCGGTACCGCTGTTGGAGCGATAGGGATCCAGATGGCTTGGATCGACAACGGCCAGCGCCTCTGCGATGGTTTGAAGCATCCGTTCCGCATTCCCGGGGGCCATCCAGATGTGGGGGTCGTAGTGCTCCCCTTCCTCCTCGCCGGCCCCGTGGTCATGCTCTTCATGACCCTCGTAGGGAAGCAGTTCAAGACCCTGGGCGCAGTCGATGACCGAGGCGGCGGATTGGGACAGGGCGTCGGACATGAAGTCCTCCAGCCCCACGCCATTCATGACGATGACGTCGGCGGCCTCGATGGCCTTCATATCGCTGACGGTGAGGGTGTAGTCGTGGAGGCAGGAGATCTGCTCCTGAACCAGCAGGTCCACCTGTACCCCATCCACCCCCTCGGTGACGGCGGTGGTAAACAGATAGACGGGGTAGGTGGTGCACAGGACCCGCAGAGCGCCGCCCTCCGTGGGGGCGGGGGAGGCCGGTTGCCCCCCGCCGCAGGCGGTGAGCAGCACCAGGGTCATCATTGGTACGCAAGCCCATCTGCGCACCGCAAAAACCTCCGTCTTTTATAGGATCTCCCCGATGGCCGCCGGCAGTGACGACACCACGTCCTCCGGCGTCATACCATAGGGCGTCAGGCGCTCCGCCGCCAAGTCCCCGGCCCGGCCGTGGAGCCACACGCCGACCGCCGCCGCCCGAACGGCAGTCGCCCCCTGGGCCAGCAGGGCGGCGACAATCCCCGTCAGCACGTCGCCGCTGCCGCCCTTGGCCAGGCCGGAATTTCCGGTGGTGTTCACCAGCACGTTCCCCGCCGGGGCGGCGGTGAGGGTCCGGTGGCCCTTCAGCACCAGAATGCAGCCATGGGCCATGGCGAAGTCCTGTGCCGCCCGTTCCCGGTCCCCATGGCTCAGATCGCCGCCGATCCGGGCGAACTCCACCTCATGGGGCGTCAGAACCGTGGGCCTGCCCCGGCGGGCATCCAGTAGATCTATATGCCCGGAAAGGGCGTTTATGCCGTCGGCGTCCAGCACCAGCGGTTTTTCCGTTTTCAGCAGCTCCCACACCAGGCGGGCAGTCTCCCGGCTGCGGCCCAGCCCCGGCCCCAGCGCCAGCACATCGCAGCCGTCCAGCTTTTCCAGAATTTGTGGAAGAGCCCTTCCCGCCAGCATACCGTTTTTCTCCGGCAGCGGAAAGGGCATTGCGGAGACACATTTGGCTGCCTCGATGGGCCAGATGGTCTTTGGCACTCCCAGCGACACCAGCCCGCAGCCGGTCCGTGCCGCCGCCGACGCGGTGAGATAGGGCGCGCCGGTGTAGCCCACCGCGCCGCCTATGATCAGCAGCTTTCCAAAGGTCCCTTTATGGCCGTCCAGCTGTCTCTGCGGCAGCGCCGGTTTCAAAAGATCCAATCCCACCGTCCGGATAAGCGTTGTAACTTCCATGGTCAGTCCCCCTTTTTCTATGTTATCCAGTCAGTTTGTATTTGAAAAAAAGCAGGGAACTCCGTTCCCTGCTTTTAACGCCCTTATTCGCCCTTGGCCGCTTCGATGATAAGCTTGGCGCACAGGGAATAGCCCAGCTTGCCGCTATCCAGTACCAGATGGTAGTTATGGCTGTCGCCCCACTTTTTGCCGGTATAGTGGTTGTAATAGGTATGACGGCTGTTGTCCTTTTTGGCAATGATCTTCTGCAGCTCCGTCGCGTCCGTGCAGCCGGTAAGCTCGCTGGCCCGCACCGCCCGGTGCACCGCGTCGGCATGGATGAACACGTTCAGGCTCTCCATGCCCGCTTCCCGCAGGATCTCGTCAGCGCAGCGGCCAAGGATCACGCAGGGTCCCTCCTTGGCAAAATGGAGAATGACCGCCTTCTGCACATCGTGGATGGCATCCTGGGTGTCAGAAAAGGAGGCGTCCGCAAAGGAGCAGATGCTCTTGAAGAAGAAATTCGTGGAGGATACATCCTCCTGATCGTGCTCCACCATATCCGGATCAAATCCGCTGGTCTGGACTGTTGCCTTCAAAATATCCCGGTCATAGAACGGGATCCCCAGTTCCTTTGCCACCTGCTGGCCGATGGAATGGCCGCCTGCGCCGTATTCCCGGCTGATGGTAATGATCTTATCCATGGTACTCCCCCTCACAGGTCCCGTCTTTTGACAGGGCCAATACTGATTGTATGTTATCACATTTTCTGCTTACGTGCAATAAAATTCTGCTTCCGAGCCGTTTTTCTAAGATTTGTGCATTTCGCGCTTGCATTTCCCCTGTTTTTATGGTATACATTGGTATGTTATGAGCTGTGAAACGGGAAAATAACCTGAAACGCCGCCGCAGAGAGGGTCGGTCACCGGCTGCAAGCCGACCTGCGGACGCCTGGTTTGGTTCGCCCCGGAGCTTTCATGGAGACATGGCGGTCACCCTCCGTTATCAGGGCACAAGTGTGCGCTTCGGCGCGAATTTGGGTGGTACCGCGGAAGTGAGCCTTTCGTCCCAATGTGGGACGGAGGGCTTTTTTGTTTTCCGCCGCCCCGATCCGATCATCCCATTCCATACAAAGGAGTTTTGCGTTTATGATGAAAGAACAACTGGAAGCCATCCGCAAGGGCGCTCTGGAAGCCATCGCCGGCACGAAGGCCGCGGCGGAACTGGATGCGCTGCGGGTGAAGTACCTGGGCAAAAAGGGTGAGCTGACCGCCGTCCTCAAGCTGATGGGCAGTCTCTCTGCTGAGGAGCGCCCCGTCATGGGCCAGATGGCCAATGAGGTCCGCGCCGCCGTGGAAAAGGCCGTGGAGGCCCAGTCCGCCATTCTGGAAAAGGCCGCTCTGGAAGCCAAGCTGAAGGCCGAGACGCTGGACGTCACCATCCCCGGCAAGGAGGTGGCTCTGGGCCACAAGCACCCCATGTACACCGTGCTGGATGAGATCAAGCAGGTGTTCCTTGACATGGGCTTTGAGATCATGGACGGCCCGGAGATCGAGCTGGAAAGCTACAACTTCACCAAGCTCAACGCCCCGGAGTCCCACCCTTCCCGTGACTGGACGGACACCTTCTATCTCACCGAGGACTCTAAGATCCTGCTGCGGACCCAGACCTCTCCCATGCAGATCCGGGCCATGGAGGAGCACGGCGTACCCATCCGCATGATCTCCCCCGGCCGGGTTTACCGCAAGGACGAGGTGGACGCTACCCACTCCCCCATGTTCCATCAGATCGAAGGTCTGGTGGTGGACAAGGGCGTGACCATGGCGGACCTGAAGGGCACACTGAACGCCGTCATCAAGGCCATCTACGGCGCCAATTCCGTCACCCGCTTCCGTCCCCACCACTTTCCCTTCACCGAGCCCAGTTGCGAGGTGGACATCCAGTGCCACAAGTGCGGCGGCAAGGGCTGCCCCACCTGCAAGGGCGAGGGCTGGATCGAAGTGCTGGGCGCCGGCATGGTGCACCCCAAGGTGCTGCGCAACTGCGGCATTGATCCGGACGAGTATTCCGGCTTCGCCTTCGGCATGGGTCTGGAACGCTTCGCCATGGGCCACTTCAAGATCAGCGACCTGCGGCTGATCTTCGAGAACGACGAACGGTTCCTGCAGCAGTTCTGACCATCCTCGCCAAAATGGCACAGCCATTTTGTGCGAATTTTGCAGAGTGCCGCAGCGCACTCGCCGCAAGCGGCTCGCACGTTTGCACTCTGAGCGGTGTTTTTTGTGCCGTACACGCCGCCGCAAAAAACAATTACAACTGATGTTTGCCGTGGCAAACATGCATCGACCGTACATCGACTGCGGCGTACCACCAGTGAGCGGATCTCACTGGCGAGGGGATACCTGATTCCCTTCGGAATAAAAGAGGAGGATAGACAATGATTCTTTCCCGTAAATGGTTAAATGAATTTGTAGATGTTTCCGACATCAGCGACCGGGAGTTTGACGAGGCCATGACCCTCTCCGGCTCCAAGGTGGAAACCGTCACGGCGCTGGATGAGTCCCTGAAAAACGTGGTGGTGGGCAAGATTTTGTCCATGGAAAAGCACCCGGACAGCGACCACATGTGGATCTGCCAGATCGACGTGGGACAGGCGGAGCCTACCCAGATCGTCACCGGCGCATGGAATATCCATGTGGGCGATCTGGTGCCCGTGGCCCAGCACAAGTCCCTGCTCCCCAACGGCACGAAAATCGAAAAGGGCAAGCTCCGGGGCGTGGTGTCCAACGGGATGCTGTGCTCTTTGAAGGAACTGAACCTCACCGCCGAGCATGACTATCCCTACGCCGTTATCACCCCCGCCGCACTGCTGACCGACTATCATCCCATCGACAAGGACAAGCCCTCCATCCCCGCCGACATCAAGGCCGGAGACAAGGTGTTCGGTCCCGTGGTCTGCGGCCAGGTGCTGGAATGCGAGCCCCAGGCCTACGGCCAGTATCACACCACCCTGGACATCGGCGGCTCCACCGCCTCTCCCGACACCGCCTGCTCCAACATCCACGTGGGCGACCTGGTTGCATACAACACCAAGACCGATTCTATCTGCACCTTGGATGACCTCCACGCGGAGCAGAAAGAATTCCCCCACTGCATTGCCGACGGTATCTTCGTGCTGAACGAGGATGTGAAGCCCGGCGACGATATGGCCAAGGTCATCGGCGCGGACGATCATGTGGTGGAATTTGAGATCACCCCCAACCGGCCTGACTGCCTGTCCGTTATCGGCCTTGCACGGGAGGCCAGCGCCACCTTCGGCCGTCCCCTGAAGCTGCACACCCCTGAAGTGAAGGGCTGCGGCGGCTCCATTGCGGAGCTGGTGGACATCGACATTGAGGACGGCGAGCTCTGCCCCCGGTACACTGCCCGGATGGTGAAGAACGTGAAGATCCAGCCCTCTCCCGCGTGGATGCGGGAACGGCTGCGGAACTCCGGCGTCCGCCCCATCAACAACATCGTGGACATCACCAACTATGTGATGCTGGAATACGGCCAGCCCATGCACGCCTTCGACTTCTCCTGCGTGGAGGGCAACCATATCATCGTCCGCACCGCCCGGGAGGGCGAGACCATTCAGACGCTGGACGGCAATCAGCGGAAGCTGACCACCTCTATGCTCTGCATCTGTGACGAGAACAAGCCCGTCTGCGTGGCCGGCGTCATGGGCGGCGCCAACAGCGAGATCGTGGGCGATACCGCCATGGTCCTCTTTGAGTCCGCCAACTTCAACGGCACCTCCGTCCACCGCACCGCCGCCGCTCTGAATATGCGTACCGACGCTTCCTCCCGCTATGAAAAGGGTCTGGACCCCATGAACACCCTGAAGGCCGTGGAGCGGGCCTGCGAGCTGGTGGAGCTGCTGGGCGCCGGCGAAGTGGTGGAGGGCGTCATGGACGTCATCGCCAAGGACTCCAACCCCGTCACCGTGAAGTTGGAGCCGGAGAAGGTCAACGGCCTGCTGGGCACCGACGTTTCCCGTGAGGAAATGGTCCGGATTCTGGAAGCTCTGGACTTCAAGGTGGAGGGCGACACCATCCATGTGCCCTCCTGGCGGTCCGATGTGGAGCACTACTCCGACATCGCCGAGGAGGTAGCCCGGTTCTACGGCTACAACAACATCCCCGACACCCTCTCCAACGGTCTCACCGCCCGCCGTGGCCTCACGGATATCCAGCAGACGGAAAACCTGCTGGGCAGCATGTGCCGCGCCGCCGGGTACGACGAGATCATCACCTACTCCTTCATCAGCCCCACCTATTATGATAAGATCGACCTGCCCAAGGATTCCCCCCTGCGGGATTCTCTGAAAATTCTGAACCCCTTGGGCGAGGACACCTCCATCATGCGCACCACCACCCTGCCCTCCATGCTGGAGATCCTGACCCGGAACTACAACTACCGCAATCAGGACGTGAAGCTCTATGAGGTGGGCCGGACGTACCTGCCCGGCGGCGAGGACGGCTTGGCCATCGAGTCCAAAACACTGACCCTGGGCGCCTACGGCGGCGACATGGACTTCTACGCTATGAAGGGCGCCATCGAGGCGATCCTCCAGGAACTGCGGGTGAAGGATGTGACCTTCCGCATCGGCAGCGGCCTGCCGGAGGAGCTCTCCTACCACCCCGGCCGCTTCGCCGAGGTGTGGAGCGGCAGTGACTGCCTGGGCTGGTTCGGCCAGATCCATCCCCTGGTGGCCAAGAACTATGGCGTAGACGCGGAATTCTACTGCGCAGAGCTGGCCATGGACGAGCTGGAGAATGCCAAGGGGGCCGACCCGGAATATGTCCCCCTGCCCAAGTTCCCCGCCGTCACCCGGGACATCGCCGTGGTGTGCGACAGGGCCGTCACCGTGGGAGCGCTGGAGGACTGCATCCGCCGGGGCGCCAAGGGGCTGCTGAAGGATGTGTCCCTGTTCGACATCTACACCGGCTCCGGCATCCCGGAGGGCAAGAAGAGCGTGGCCTTCAACCTGACGCTCCGCTCCGACGACCGCAGCCTCACCGCTCAGGAGGCCGATGAGGATGTGAAGAGCATCCTGGAGACACTGAAGGCAGAGCTGAACGCCGTCCTGCGGTAATATGCGGCCGCCTGCGGACTGCACAGCGGGCTTGTGTGCCGTCGCGTCCAGGTGCTATTGCGCAGACAGAAACCTTGAGCCGGGCGGATGCGTTCCGCCCGGCTCAAATCCAATCCCCCAGCAGCGCCGATGCAGACGCCGCTCCCGGAGGCGCTGTGAGGCGGGCCGAAGGCCGTTCTGCTGCACTGGACCCCCCTGTTCTTTCGGTCCAGCGCCCTCCCAGCGATTACGGGGCGTATTTTTTCAAATTTCATGCGGAAAACGCTTTACAGTTTTTCAAAAAACGAGTATACTAGTTTTGTATTATGAAGTGGTGCTCCCTTCGGGAAAGGTGGTGTCTGTATGGACGATTTTACCAGGAAATTCAATATTGCCACGGAGAAGGACGCAGAGATCCATCAGATTCTCTCGACCGTCTATCGGGCATTGGAGGAAAAGGGCTATAACCCCATCAACCAGATCGTGGGTTATATTCTCTCCGAGGACCCCACCTACATCACCAATCACAACAATGCCCGGACCCTGATCCGCAAGATCGACCGGGACGAGCTGCTGCAGGTGCTGGTCCGCAGATATTTGGGGCAGTAACCGTTTTCCTTCTGCATTCCCCCGCAGAGAGGGCATCCGTGCGAATGGCGCGGCGACCTTCCCTGCGGGATTTTTTGCGTCCAGGGGCCGAAGGCAGGTCTCTTCCCAGGAATTGGCTGTAATTTCTTGTGACCAAACGTTGACAAAGCGGATAAAATCTGTTACAATTCGGTTACAACTTTTGAAGGAGTGTTTCCATGGCAGAGAGCAAGTCCAAGAAGGCAGAAGGTTTGACATACAAGGGCCATCCCCTTCGCCGGGTGGACAATCTGATCTACTACGGCACGATGGCTGAGAAATATATCATCATGATGCAGATCCTCAACACCAAGAAGGAGCAGGACATGGAGGTGGCCACCAAGGTCTCCATCCAGCTGCAGCTGACGGACCCGGAGCTGAAGTCCCGGGACCGTGTGGTCAAGAAGAGCGAGAAGGACAGCCTCTACGCGGCGATGGACATCGCCACCGTCTGGCTGGATCGTGCTCTTGCTGGCAAGCTGTAAGAAACAGGACCTTTTCCCCGCGCTACAAAAGACTGACGAAAGGAACGTACACCTATGACGCACTTCGCAGGCAGAGCAGGCAAGGTCCTATTCCTCTCCGTTCTCACCGCAATGCTGCTGGCGGCCACCGCCCTGGCAGCGGACATCGCCACCGGCGCCGGCTGCACCACAGGTTCTTCCCTGCGGCTGCGGGCCGAGCCCTCTACCTCCGCCTCCGTGGTCACCACGCTGGACAAGAGTGTGGCGGTGGCGATCTTGGATGACTCCGTGGACGGCTGGTACAAGATCGCCTACAACGGCAGCACCGGCTATGTGTCTGCTGACTACCTGAACGTAGATCAGGACAATGTCTTCACTACATACGGCCGCGTCAATTCCGACGGCGTGAACGTCCGCTCCGACGCCTCTACCGACAGCTCTGTGCTGGCCACCATTGAGGAGGACGCCATCGTCACGGTCAACGGCTTGGTGGACGGCTGGTACGACGTCACCTGTGAGTACGGCACCGAGGGTTACATCCGCAGCGACTTCCTGGACCTGACGGAGTCTTCCTCCTCCAACAGCGACATCGCGGCCACCGCCAAGCAGTACCTGGGCACGGGTTATGTGTACGGCGGCGCCTCTCCCCGCGGCTTTGACTGCTCCGGCTTCACCATGTACGTGTACAGCCAGCACGGCTACTCCCTGCCCCACTCCGCCACCAGCCAGTGGCAGAGTGGCCTGGGCACCCGGGTATACTCTATCTCCGAGCTGCAGCCCGGCGATCTGGTGTTCTTCAACGATCCCAGCCGCAACGCCGGCAAGGCATGTTCCCATGCCGGTATCTACACGGGAGATGGGCAGTTCATCCACTCCTCCTCTTCCCGCAGCGGCGGTGTCATCGTCAGCAGCCTGACCAGCGGGTACTACAATACCTATTTTGTGGGCGGTATCCAGGTGTAAGTTTTAAGAGTAAATATCCAACCGGGCGGCACAGTTGTGTGCCGCCCGGTTTTTGTGTGGATTAGAATTTCTCCGCGGCCCGCTCCAGTGCCGTGAGGTCACCCCGGCGGAGCAGGGGCAGCAGCAGCTGGAGCTTCTCCCGTGGCCAGTCCCACCACCGGAGCCGCTCCAGACGGTGGATGGTCTCCGGTGTGAACCGCTTCCGGATGGGCTTCGCCGGTACGCCGCCTACGATGGTGTAGGGCTCCACGTCCCCAGCCACCACCGCCCGGGCGGCCACGATGGCGCCGTCACCGATCCGCACGCCGGAGAGGATGACGGCCTCATAGCCGATCCAGACATCGCTGCCGATGACAATGTCCCCCCGGTTGTCCCAGGTCTCCGTGATCTCCGAGACAGACGTGTCCCACGCCTCGTAGAAGATGGGAAAGGGATAGGTGGACAGGGACTTCAGCGTGTGGTTGGCGCTGGTGAACAGGAATTTCGCGCCGCAGGCGATGGAGCAGAATTTTCCGATCACCAGCCGGTCGCCGTTGATGGGGTAGTGATAGAGCACATTGTTGCGCACGAATTCCGTGGGGTCCCGGAGGAAATCGTTGTAGATCGTGTAATCCCCCACAGAAATATTGGGGTCTGACACCACTGCATTCAGATAGACGGTCTCCCGGTCGCCTGTGCGGGGATAGATGGTATTCGCCGGAATCTGCATGAGGAAATTCTCCTTTCAAATTTGATTCATGCGATCCCGGCCACCACAATGCAGCGCCTCACCTGCCGCTCTCTCCTTTCCTGATTCAGTACTCTGTTTTCTCCCCGCCGCAGAGGGCGGCCAGCTCCCGGTCCAGATTCTCATAGAACCGGGCGATGTGGATGCCGTCCACCAAAGCATGGTTGGCCAGCAGCGTCATAGGCAGCAGAGTCCGGCCCTCCTGTCGGTGCCAGCGGCCCCAGGTGATGCGGGGATTGCTGTCCGCCGGCGTTGGGGTTGGCTGGGTCAGGGCCGTGTAGGACAGCCACGGGACACAGGAGACAAAGAACAGGCTCTCCCCGTCCTCTCCGTCCTCCAGGGTGGGCGCCGCCTTCACCCGCTCCTGCTCCGCCGCCGCGTAGGGCAGGAACTCCCGGAAGGGCCGGTCCACCTCCAGGCTGCAGTAGCAGTAGGTCCCGTCCGGCAGAGCCACCGTATGGGAGGAGGGGCAGCGGTCGT
>OJSP01003671.1_pt1 | contig 10763 bp, 8 predicted proteins | sample 1599561 | NCBI WGS metagenome assembly OJSP01 (sample SAMN04168659, study PRJEB22393) | human gut metagenome | biome: human gut microbiome; feature: stool | host: Homo sapiens | collected 2014-05-12
ACCGCACCTGGTCGTTGCCCTTGCCGGTGCAGCCGTGGGCGATGGCGTCGGCGCCCTCCGCCTTGGCGATCTCCACCAGCTTCTTGGCAATGATGGGTCTTGCAAAGGCCGTGCCCAGCAGATACTGCTCATAGCTGGCGCCCATCTTCAGGGAGGGGATGATGACCTCGTCCACCATCTCGTCGGTGAGGTCCGCGATGTACAGCTTGCTGGCGCCGGTCTTGATGGCCTTCTCCTCCAGCCCCTCCAGCTCGTCGTTCTGGCCTACGTCACCGGATACGGCGATGATCTCGGGGTTGTTGTAGTGTTCCTTCAGCCAGGGGATGATGATGGATGTATCCAGTCCGCCGGAATAGGCCAGCACGATCTTCTTGATGTTTTTCTGATCCATAATAAATTCCCTCCGTGGAGTTTTGATTGATGATGTTTGGATTATACATCTTTCACGCATATTTATTCAAGCATCATTTTGCACAACATTTCCAGCTTCTTCCGTGCATTTTTGCATAAAATTTCGATAAGCATCTTGGAAAACCGTATATTTATTTCGATATTCAAAAAAATATGAATATATACACTCGCTCACACAATCTCCGCACCCAGCGCATAGGCTGGACTGCGGGGCGGTCGCCCCGCCGGGCGGACCTGCGCGTTTTGATAGAAAGGCTGGTCCTATGAAACGCTGCTTCTGTTATCTTCTGACCCTGGTGCTGGGGTCCCTGGCTGTGGGCGGCCTGGTGTTCGCCCTGCTGCGCACGGACGTGCTGACCCTGACGGCCGCCACGCCCACGGCTCTGTTCTTTTTCGCGGCCACCGCTGCCGCCGGTCTTGGCGGCCTGCTGGCCTATCTGCTGGGCGGCCTGCTGGCAGACCGCACGCCGGCCCTGGCGGACGCCTGGCTCTGCTGCGGGGAGGCCTCCGCTGTGGGCGCCCTGGGGGCGCTGCTGACGGCGCTGATTACCGCCCTCTCCACCGCCTCCGGCGTGGGGCTCCACATCGGCGCGGCGCTTTGCTGCGCCTTCCTGGCCCTGATGGCAGGCGGCATCCTCTGCTTTTTGCGGCGGTATGTCACCACCCGCTTCACCTGTAGCTGCGGCCAGAGCTGCTGACAGAAAAGCCCCGGCGTGCTTTGCACGCCGGGGCTGCTTTTATGAGTGCCGTCCGATCTTCACTTGATCCGCAGGCTCTCCGCCACATGGAGCAGATTCTCCTGATCCACAGTGCCGTGGAGGCGGAAGTTCAGGCCGCCGTCCGTCCAGGCCAGGGTGGCCACATCCGCTGCCTGGGGGCCGGAGATGGTGCCAGACGAGATAATCACGCCGCCCACCGTCTCAGGCTCCCACGCATCCGTCTCCGCCTCGTGAGGCTTCTCCGCCTCCCAGAACCTGGCGGTCACACCGCCGAAGCGCACGGTCTCTCCATCTCCCTCCGGCATCAGCAAGGGGGTGGCAGAGCAGGTCAGGGTGATATTGCCGCCCTGGCCGACCCAGGTAGTCTCCGCCGCGCCGCCGGAGGCGTTGGTTTCAAACCAGCTGTAGCCGCCGGGCAGCCAGTCAGCCTCACAAGCGGGCGCAGTCTTTGATGTGGGCTCCACGGAGGATGCGGCCTCCACCAGCGTATCCGGGTCCACGTCCGACCCGGTGAACCAGAACAGCACCCCCGCTTCGTCCTCCCACACCAGCAGGCAGCTGTCGCCGTATTCGCTGCTGTAGGTGTAGAGCGCCGCGTCATGGCCGTTCACGGTGACGGTGCGGCAGGGGATCTCCCCGCTGCCGGGGCTCCAGCCATAGCTCCCGCCGTCGGGATAGGCACAGGAGAAGGAGATGCGCCCGCCGCCATTCCAGTAGCTCAGATTCCCTCTGCCGCCCATTCCGGCCCGCACGGACTCCAGCTCCCAGCCCTCCGGCAGCTTTGTCAGCGCGTAGCCAGGGGCTTCGGTGTAGTCGATCCCAGGGTCCTCGCTGGCGTATGTGACGCCGTTCTCATCGTCCTCCCTGTGCCAGTAGGGTCCCGAAGCGGCGGCCGGGGCGGCCGGCACAGTCTGCTCCCCCAGCAGCACTGTGCGTGTGGCGGAGTCGTAGCCCACCTCCACCCCCAGCAGCTCGCTGATGGTCCGGATGGGCAGGTAGTTGGTCTTGCCGCCAGCCTCATCCACATAGAGGATGGAGCCGGGGACCCGCTGGCCGTTGGGGGCGGTGATGTCGCTGCCGGCGGCGATCTTTGTCTCGCCGTTCAGAGCCACCCCAGCGAAGTTGAACTGCACCTGCCCGGAGGCCGCCAGAGCGGTGGCGGTCAGGGCCGTCAGCGCCAACGCCGCGGCCGCGCCGGCCAGGAATGATAGGACTCGTCTTTTCATGGAACTCCTTCCTTTCTGTCTCCGTGTGTTTCCGGGGGACAGGCCCCCGGCCGTTCTATTAGTTGAACGTGCCGTGGGCAGGACGTATCCCCGGGCTTTTCTATCTTTGTCAAAAATCACAAAGATCTCGTCTCTTTCTGTGGAGTCTGACTGTTTCACTTCCCACCGCCGGCAGTGCCGGTGATCGACTGCGCTCTCTTCGTGGGAGGTGAGAGCTGCGGCTCCGTCTCCTCCGTACGGACAGCCATGTCCCGCAGGTCAAAGCGGTCCAGGGCCCCCTCCAGGAAGAAGGTCGTGTTGGTGTCCGGGTCCGTCCAGATCAGAGTGCCGGTCTCCTCTGTGTCCGGGGAGCCGCCGGTGATGATGGTGACGCCGCCTACGGTGACGGAGGAGCCCTCCGCCTGAATCTCCTTCCCATTCACAGTAATGGTGGGGCCCTCGCTCTCCTCCGGCTCCTCCTCCGCCGTCCAATACCAGCCGGTGACGCCCCGCAGGTCGATCTCCTCCGGCTCCCCCTCCGGGGTCTCGAAGGGGCAGATGGGGTCAGTGACATACTGCCAGGTCAGTGTTGTCCCGTCCCTGACCCACACCTGCTGGACGGCTCCAGCGCCTTCATCCCGGTACATGGGTTCATAGCCCTCCGGCACCCAGCCCATCTCCCAGGCCACACCGGGTCCCTCGTAAGGCACCACGCCTTCCGCCATGGACAGCAGGGTCTCGGTGTCGCCAAAATCCGTGGCCCGCAGCATAAAGAGGTATCCCGCCTCGTTCTGCCAGGTCAGCAGGATTGTCCCCTCCGACTGGAAGAGGTCTGCCTGGTACCCCTGCACAGTGACGGTGGTGTGGTTTTCCCCCGCGTCCGAGGCTCCGTCCACATTGGTAGCTACCTCTCCCGCCTCCGGCGTGTAGACGGCAAACCACAGCCATGCGCCGGTCCCCGGCTCATAGTACCTCCAATAGCCCGAGCTCTCCTTGGGACTCACGTCCGTCAGCACAAAGCCCTCCGGGATCTCCGACAGCCGCCAGCCGCCGGGCGGATCCTCTGCCACGGTCCGCTTCGGGTTGATAAAGGTCACCAGATCCTCCTGCACCTGATGGAACCACCCCAGCACCGCCGCCCGGACGGCGGGGCTCACCGCCATCAGGCCCCCCAGGGTCACCAGGCATGCCAATAGCACGCAGGCCGCTGTCCGGGCCGCCCGCTTCCACACCGGCCGGGCCATCCGCTTCGCCCAGCCGAAGGGGTCCGCCAGCAGCCGCGTCCGGTTTCTCAAATACCGGTGGGACCAGTCCGGTTCCTCCGCCGCGTCCAACACGTCCCGGAACCGCTCCAGGTTGGCCTCCATCAGGGCATGGCGCAGCATCCGCTCATCCATGGACGTACCCCTCCTTCTCCAGCGCCGCCGCCAGCATGGTCCGCCCCCGCAGGACGCGGGTGGCCACGGTGGACTCCTTCAGCCCCAGCCGCCGGGCGATCTCCCGGTTGCTCTCCTCCTCCACGCACTTCAGCTCCAGCACCCGCCGGTAGCTCTCCGGCAACGCCCGGATCAGGCTCACTAGATAGCGGTAGTCCGTCTCCCCCGTCTCCGGAGCGGGCGGATCCCAGTCCTCCGGCAGAGCTTCCTCCCGCCGCTCCTTCCGCAGCATGTCCACCGCCACGTTCTTCACAGCGGTCACTAGATATCCCTCCGTCTCGCTCCAGGCCAGGCCGCTCACCCGGTCCCACCGCCGGATGAGCTGCAGCCAAGTCTGCTGCACCGCGTCCTCCGCCGCGGTCCGGTCCCCCAGAACACGGACCGCCACGGCGTATAGCTTCTTCTCATAGGTCCCATGGAGCTTCAAAAACCTTTCCCGGTCCTCCTCCGTCTCCAGCATAGCCAGCAGCATGGAAAGCAACGCGCTCGCCTCCTCTTCTCTCTTGGGGGCGCATCCCCCCCCCGTCCGGTAAACGTCCCGGAAACGCAGAGTATCCCACCGGGAGCGAATCTTTTCGTCCCCGGCGGGATACTCTTCTCTTATACCATTTTCTCCGGCCGTACCGTCTCGTCGAATTCCGGCCCCGTCAGATACCCCAGCGCCAGCACCGCCTCTTTCAGGGTAGTGCCGTCGTGAAGGGCCTTCTTGGCGCACGCCGCCGCTGCCTCGTAGCCGATCCTCGGCGTCAGGCAGGTCACCAGCATCAGGGAGTTGTGCAGGTTGGCCGTCATCCGCTCCACATTAGGGGTGATGCCCTCCACGCAGTGGACCCGGAAGGAATCGCACACATCCCCCAGCAGCCGGGCGGAGAGCAGAAAGTTATAGGCGCTCACCGGCAGAAACACATTCAGCTGGAAGTTTCCCTGGCTGGCGGCAAAGCCGATGGCCGCGTCGTTCCCCATCACCTGCACGGCCGCCATAGTGACGGCCTCGCACTGGGTTGGGTTCACCTTGCCGGGCATGATGGAGCTGCCGGGCTCATTCTCCGGGATGTTTAGCTCTCCCATGCCGCACCGGGGACCGCTGGCCTCGAACCGGATGTCGTTGGCGATCTTCATGAGGTTGGCCGCCAGGGCCTTCAGCGCCCCGTGGGCGAACACCAGGGCATCCTTGCTGGTCAGCGCGTGGAATTTGTTGGCATCCGGGGTGAAGTCCACCCCGGTCATGGCCCGGAGCCGCCCGCACACCATCTCGTCGTACCCCTTGGGGGCGTTGAGGCCGGTGCCCACGGCGGTGCCGCCGATGGCCAGTTTGGTCAGCTCCGGCAGGGCGGTGCGCAGCATCCGGCAGGGGGCCTCCACCAGCTCCCGCCAGCCGGAGACCTCCTGGGCGAATTTCAGGGGCGTGGCGTCCTGCAGGTGGGTCCGGCCAATGCGGATCAGGTCCGGATAGGCCTCCTCCAGCCTCCGGAAGGCCCCTGCCAGCCGCTCCGCCGCTGGCAGCACCTGCTCCGTGACGCTCAGGGCCGCCGCGATGTGGAGAGCGGAGGGGAACGTGTCGTTGCTGGACTGGGAGGCATTCACGTGGTCATTGGGGTGAAGCCGCATCCCCCGGTCCGCAGCTAGGTGGGCAATGACCTCGTTGACGTTCATGTTGGTCTGGGTGCCGCTGCCGGTCTGCCACACCACCAGGGGGAACTCGTCATTCCACCTCCCCGCCCGGATCTCGGCGCACACGGCGGCGATGGCCCCGGCCTGCTCCGCCGTCAGCTTGCCGCAGTCCGCGTTGGCCAGGGCACAGGCCTCCTTCAAATAGGCAAAGGCGGTGATGATCTCCTGCGGCTGGCGCTGGCCGCCGATCTTGAAGTTTTCCAGGCTCCGCTGGGTCTGGGCGCCCCAGTGATGCTCCGCCGGGACAGCAATCTCGCCCATGGTGTCGTGTTCGATGCGGGTGTTCATGGTCCAATTCCCCCTGATCGAAAAATCGTTGCCTCCATTATAACGGGAAACAGCGGCGTGGACAAGCCCCGCCGCCATTCTGCTCCCGCAAGTTTTTCTCACCCCGCCGGGTCCAGTAGTCCCATCTCCCGGACGGAGTAAGTGACTTCTCCATCCCGGTAGCGGACAATAAAGACGATATCAAAGTCCTCTGGGATCGGCCCCGCCTCATTGGGATAGCCATAGCCGGCGGTGATCGAGCCCGAGCCACTGGGAGCCCGGTCCGGCACCTCCCACATGTCTATGACATAGCCCGCCCGAACGATGACTCCATTTTCGTCTGTCTCTGAAAAAGGCTCTATTCTGGACCGCAGGTTCTTCTCATGCGATGAGCAGACATGTATCACGCCGCTCCAGTTCCCCTGTTCCAGCTCTCCCCGGCTCCCGTCTCCTCCGGAATCCTCCCCGGAAGTGAGGCCTGACCATTGCAGTTCCAGAGAGACCTCCACATCCCCCGCCGCCACGCGGCGGCCCCAGAAGCAGGTCAGGAAGATCCCCCCCGCCACCGCCGCCGTCACCACTGCCGCCGTCACGGCGATGAGGACCTGCCTCCGCCGCCACCGCCGCTTGAAGCGCCGCAGGGGCTCCACCCCCTCCGGCTCCGCCGGCAGGGCTGTCCCCAAGCGCCCCAGCTCCTCCCGGCAGGCGGGACAGGACGCCAGGTGCTCCTCCACCAGGGCGACCGTGTCGGCACTGGCCGCCTGGTCAGTATACAGGGGCAGCAGGTCCCGGATCACGTCACAGCTCACTTTCATCTCGCTCCGCCTCCCATTGTCTCAAGATCCGGCTTTTGGCCCGGTAGTAGGTCACACGGGCCCAGCCCTCCGTCTTTCCGAAGACCTGCCCGATGGCCCGGAAGGGCAGCTCCCCGAACACCCGCAGGCCGAACACCTCTTTATAGGGCTCCGGCAGGGTGTGGAGAATTCTGTGGAGGGCCAAGACCTCCTCCCGGTCCTCCAGCGCCCCGGCAAAGTCTCCGCCGCCGGGCAGATCCTCCCCCGGCAGCTCCGTCTCCCGCCGGTGCCGGCGGCAATGGTCCACCCAGACATTTCTGGCGATGGTGAACAGCCACGCCCGGACGTCTCCCCGGCCGTCGAACCGGTCCACCGCTCCCAGGGCCCGGGCAAAGGTCTCCTGGGCGATCTCCTCCGCCAGATGTTCATCCCGAGAGAGTCCCCGGACATAACGGTAGACATCCCGGAAATACAGGCGATAGAGAATCTCAAAGTCCACGGTCCTCCCTCCCTTCACCAAATTAACGCACAGCGCCCCCGAAACGTTACAGATCCCCGGTGGAAATTTCCTCCGGGGATCTGATACGCGGTTTTTCTGTTGTGCCGGACTCAGTCCGCCAGATACAGGTCCAGCGCCTGAGCCAGCGCGGAGCGGGAGACATAGGTGACACCGGCCTCCTTCACGCAGGTGCCGTAGACCTCCTCCGTGGTGCCATCGCTGTTCACCGCGGCGATGGCGCCGCCGGGCATGGCGGTCATCAGCGTCTCCGTGGTCAGGGGGGCAGGCTTCACCATGTCATCGCCATAGGAGACCACGGCGCCCTGCTTCGCGTCCCAGCGGACGCTCATGCCCAGGGCCTCCGCCACCGCCCGGATGGGCAGCAGGGTGTCGCCGTCAGCGGTGGTCTTGGCCTTCTGAGTCGTGGACTGGCCGTTGACGGACACGACGCCGTCCTCCGCCACGCTGATATAGCCCCGATAGCCGTAGGCGAACACCAGCACCTTCTCCGGCGTGCCCTTGGAATCGGACCACACCAGGATGCGGGCGCCGGGACGCAGATCGGCCAGGGTGACAATGTTCTTCGTCAGGTAGGGCGTCAGCTTTGCAGAGGCGGGCACGGTGATCGTGTCATTGCTGCCCGCCACATGCAGCACCGCGGACTCCTCCGTAACGGTGGAGCTGGTGATCTCATAGTACTGGGGCACGGCGTAGTCGGCGGGGATGTTGCCCACGATCAGGCTGGCCGTGGACTGGGGCGGCAGGCTCAGCGCCATGGCGGGGCCAACCCAGGCATAGACGGCGTCCCCGTCCTCCAGCGTCTCCAGGTTCAGGGTGTTGCCGGTGACGGCGTCCAGATAGGGGGCATCCCCCACGTGGACCACCACCGCGTCGCCCAGGCCGTCCTCCTTCCCGCTGTCCAGCAGGAAGGTGTCCTCATCCATCCAGGTGACAGTGCCCCAATAGGCCGCGGGGCCCAGGCGGGCGGGCGCTTCTTCGTCAGCGGTCTCCGCGGCCGCGGCGGGGATCGCCAGCATGGCGGCGCAGAGGATCAGGGACAGGCATTGCAGAATCCGTTTTTTCATTCTCGTTCATCCTTTCCAATGCTTTCGGGGGAGCATCTGCTCCGTTTGCCTGTACTGACGCAGGGCAGCGGGAAAAAGTTCCCGTCCAAGGCAGAATTTTTAACAAATATTTTTGAGGCGCCGCGGAGGGCGCTGTACCCGAGCCTGCGGGGCCCGGCATCCCGGAGCGGCTGGTTTCCCCCGCGGGGCAGTCCACCTCCGGGCCGCCGGGATCATCGCCCCCCTGCGGATGCGGCGCGGTCTTTCCCAACAGCCCCCGCCTCCTGCCCGGGCGGCAAACGAACAGGCCCCGGCCCCCTCCCGGGGGCCAGGGCCTATGCAATGGCCGGTTTACTTCTTGCCATGCAGCGCCTTCATGCGCTTCTCGTGGTCCAGAATGGCCTTGCGCATCCGCAGGCTCTTGGGGGTGACCTCCAGCAGCTCGTCGTCCGCCAGGAACTCCAGGCACTGCTCCAGGCTCATCTGCTTGGGGGGCACCAGCCGCAGCGCCTCGTCAGAGCCGCTGGCCCGCATGTTGGTCAGCTGCTTCTTCTTGCAGATGTTGACGGTGATGTCCTCGCTCCGGGGGCTGACGCCGATCACCATGCCGCCGTACACCGGCACGCCGGGCCCGATGAACAGGGTGCCCCGCTCCTGGGCGTTGAACAGGCCGTAGGTGACGGACTCGCCGGTCTCAAAGGAGATCATGGAGCCGGTGCCCCGGCGGGAGATGTCGCCCTTGTAGGGGGCGTAGGAGTCGAACACGCTGGCCATGATGCCCTCGCCCTTGGTGTCCGTCAGGAAATCGCTGCGGTAGCCGAAGAGGCCCCGGGCGGGGATCAGGAACTCGATCTTCATCCGCTCGCCCACGGGAGTCATCTCCACCAGATCCGCCTTGCGGGCACCCAGCTTCTCGATGACCGCGCCCACACAGTCGCCGGGCACGTCCACCACCAGCCGCTCAATGGGCTCGCACTTGACGCCGTCGATCTCCTGGTACAGCACGCGGGCGGGGGAAACCTGGAACTCATACCCCTCCCGGCGCATGGTCTCAATGAGGATGGAGAGGGACATCTCGCCCCGGCCCGCCACGTTGAAGGCAGTCTCCTTGTCCGTGTCGGTCACACGCAGGGACACGTCCTTCAACGTCTCCCGGTACAGCCGGTCCCGCAGCTGGCGGGAGGTGACGAACTTGCCCTCCTTGCCGGCAAAGGGGGAGTCGTTGACGGAGAAGGTCATCTCCATGGTGGGAGCGGAGATCTTCACGAAGGGCAGAGGCTCCACACAGGAGGTGGCGCAGATGGTATCACCGATGGTGATATCGGGGATGCCGGACAGGGCGATGATGTTGCCGGCGGTGGCCTCGGTGATGGGCTTCTTGCCCAGTCCCTCGAACTCGTACATGGAGACGGCCTTGGCCTTCTTGGCGGGGGCGTCGGGGTCGTGGTAGTTGCAGACGGCGATCTCCTGATTCTGCTTCAGCACACCACGCTCGATGCGTCCAATGGCGATGCGCCCCACGAACTCGTTATAGTCGATGGAGGACACCAGCATCTGGAAGGGCTGATCCAGATCCGCCTCCGGGGCGGGGATGTAGCTGAGGATGGTGTCGAACAGGGGCTTGAGGTCCGTGCCGGGGACGTCGGGGGAGTAGGAGGCCACGCCCTGACGGGCCGAGCAGAACAGCATGGGGGAATCCAGCTGCTCCGGGGTGGCGTCCAGATCCAGCAGCAGCTCCAGCACCTCGTCGATGACCTCGTGGATGCGCTGGTCGGGGCGGTCGATCTTGTTGACCACCACGATGACCCGGTGGCCCAGCTCCAGGGCCTTGGAGAGGACGAAGCGGGTCTGGGGCATGGGGCCCTCGGCGGCGTCCACCAGCAGGATGACGCCGTTGACCATCTTCAGGATACGCTCCACCTCGCCGCCGAAGTCGGCGTGGCCCGGGGTATCCACGATGTTGATCTTGGTGTCCTTGTACCGGATGGCGGTGTTCTTGGCCAGGATGGTGATGCCCCGCTCCCGCTCCAGGTCGCCGGAGTCCATGACCCGGTCCACCACCTCCTGATTCTCCCGGTAGACGCCGCCCTGCTTCAGCATCTCGTCCACCAGCGTGGTTTTGCCGTGGTCGACGTGGGCGATGATGGCGACATTTCTCAAATGTTCGTTCTGCATAATTCTCTTCTCCTTCTTCTCTGGCAAGGCCGCGCCGGGCGGCGCGTACAAGTGTTTTGCCTGCGGCAAAACCTTGGCGGAGGCGGAATTCACTGCACAGCCGTTGGCGGCTTTCCCGCCTTACGGATGTGGCGTACCCCTTGCGGGTGCTTCCGCCGGGCATTTCTATCAAACGATCCCCGCAGGGTGTCAGCCCTGTGGGGCAGTCTTGCCGTGGTCGATGTGGGCGTTGATGGCGATGTTCCTCAAATGTTCGTTCTGCACATCTTCCATCTCCTTTTCTCTATGAAGGGGCCACGTGGGGTACGCCGGGCGGCGGATCAACACACGCGGCCTCCCTGCCGGCCGTCCGATTCCGGCCGCCGGTCGAGATTTGCACACAGTTTTGCATTATATGCCGTTCTCTCGATTTTTGCAAGCTGCTTTCAGGGGCTTTTTCAAAAAAACAGGACGATTCCGCAGTTTTCATAGGAAAGCGGCAGTTCCGGAGGCGCAGAACTGCCTTTTGGGGTATTTTCCCAG
>OJSP01003692.1_pt1 | contig 10717 bp, 10 predicted proteins | sample 1599561 | NCBI WGS metagenome assembly OJSP01 (sample SAMN04168659, study PRJEB22393) | human gut metagenome | biome: human gut microbiome; feature: stool | host: Homo sapiens | collected 2014-05-12
CTCGGCCATCTTCCGCCGCAACTCGATCTTCTTCCGCCCCTACGGCGGCATGTGGCGACAGGCGCTGGAGTCGTTCGACGTAATGTTCGTACAGAACGAGGAGTCGAAGAGACTGCTGGCGGGGCTGGGCTTCGACAACGTGATCGTAGCGGGCGACACGCGCTTCGACCGTGTCGCCGAGATCGCCAAGGCCGCCAAGCACATTGACGTGATCGAGCGGTTCAAGGGCGACAAGCGGGTCTTCGTGGCCGGCTCGACGTGGGGTCCCGACGAGGAGCTGCTGATCCGCCTGATAAACGACAATCCCGACATCAAATTCATCGTCGCGCCGCACGAAATGGACGAAAGCCGCATGGCACGTCTTGCGGCCGAGATCAAAGGCGGCACGCTGCGCTATACCCAGTGCACCCCGCACACGAGTTACGGTCCGAAACAGCTGCTGATCCTCGACACGGTAGGCATTCTGTCGTCGGTATACAGCTATGCGACGTGGAGCTACATCGGCGGCGGATTCGGCGTGGGCATCCACAACACGCTGGAGGCCGCAACGTTCGGACTTCCGGTGGCGTTCGGTCCCAATTACCAGAAATTCAAGGAGGCGCGCGATCTGGTGACGCTCGGCGCGGCCCGGTCGATCAATGATTACGACGAACTGCGGGCGTGGTTCGTTCCGCTGCGCGACAACGAGGAGTTCCTCCAGAAAACCAGCCGCATCGCCAAGGACTACACCACACGGCATCAGGGCGCGACGGGCATCATCGTCAGAACGATTTTCAATTAAGCGGAGCGGTCCCGGCCCGGAAAAGTCCGAAAAAAGTCTCCGGGGAAAATCTTCCGGAAAGTCTCCCGGAAAAAATCCCGGAAAAAATCCCCAACCGGATAAATTCCCCCGAAAAACAGGAAAGGCCGGAAGGGCAAGGACAGGAGCAAGGACAAAGGCCGGCCACACGAGAAAACCGGACCGGGAACGACAACGAAACGACAGCGAACGGGATCAAGGAAAGACGGCGGCCGTGAAAAGCCAGCCCCCCAGCAGGTGAACAAAAAAAATAAAATGCGCGGACATCGCAAGAGTCCGCGCATTTTCGTTGACGCCGCTCCGGCCGGCGGCAAGCCGGGCGTTATTCGTACAGCGATTTGCAGTAATCCCGGAAGGTTTCCCAGCGGTAATAGGGACCGCCGCCGAGGGGCAGTCCGGCATCGCGCTCGTTGTGCAGGATGCGCACCAGAACGTCGCCCGCAGGGTTGCGGAAGAAGACGAACTGCACGTTGGCCGCCATGGGCGAAACGCGGTGCACCTGCCACACTTCGGCGGCCTCTTCGGGCGTCGAAACGCGGGCCGAAGCGCCCTCGACGCCCAACAGCGCCAACAGCGGGATGACGTTCACGTCGTGACCGAAGCGCAGCGACGCAGCCAGCTCCTTTCCGCCGCCGATCACCTCTTCGGCGGTCTCGACGATGTTGCGCAGCAGGGGTTTGGCATCGGCGATGATCGGATCGCCGAAACGCTTCGAAGGACCGAACATCACATAACGGCGGAAGTTCTCGTCCTCCCATGCGGCATATATCTCCTCCCCGGTGAAAAGGTCGTACAGCGAAATGCCCAGATAATCGACGTCCTGCATGATCGCGGCCTGCAAAAGCAGCTGCTCCATCAGTTTGCGGGGCTTTTTGACCTCGCGTTTGACGAATTCGGGATCGGAGAAAAGCGACTTCATCAGCCGGTCGGGAATCAGGCGCGCGGCGCGCACGCTGTCGGCCGTTTTCAGGGTCCGGTCGCGCTGGGCGTCGAGTCCCTTGTTGTTGCCCATATAGGGCATGTAGCGCGCGCTCGACTCACGCGTGGTCCGGATCGCGGGATTCAGCTCCTTGAGCCGCTCGTTGAAAGCCGCCATGCTCAGAATGCAGCGCGGCACGAGGGTCGAGCGGCTCTCGATACGGCATTCGCGGCCGTCGGCCGTAGAGAAAACTTCAGGATAAGCCTTGTACATGCGCTCGGCGATGCCCCGGTGTTCGGCGACCCCGCGCGGCGAAAGGTCGCCGTAACGTTTGTCGGCGTCGGCCGCGATGATCTCGACGCGGCCCAGCACATCACGACCCAGCGGCGTCAGCGCACCGGCTTCGGCGGCTTTGCGCAGGATTTTCAGTGGCCCGGCATAGACACTTTCGGAGGCATGCCAGCGGCTGCCGTGACGGCCGTAATGGCTGATGTAGAACGGCGTGTACCCGTCGGGCACCGGAGCCGCCGCAGCGGGCCGGTATTCGTATGAATGGTAGATTCCGCCCGCGCGTTCGGGAACGGCCGCAATCTGTTCGCGGGCTGTCTGGGCGTCCGCTCCCCACAAGCCGAGCAGCAGGAACGCCGCGCAGAACCTCAGTTTCAATGCAAGTCTGTTCATTGGTCGGTATTTTAACATTTATGTGTCATAATTCCCAGCACGAGCCGGTCGGTCTCGTTCATGCCGTCGCGGCCGATGGCCGTGAGGTTGCGGATGCACTTGTCGACGTCCTCCTCGATAATTCCCTCGACGGGCGTCACGCAGTGACCGTCCATCGCCATCATGGCCGAGAGCACGGCAGTCGAGACGCCGCTCGTGAGTTTCATCGAACAACTGGGCTTGGCACCGTCGCAGATCATGCCGGTGAGGTTGGCGATCATGTTCTTGACCGCCGCGGCGACCTGCTCGTAGGCGCCGCCCATCAGGTAGGTGATGCCGCAGCTCGATCCCGTCGCCGCCACGACGCAGCCGCACAAGGCAGACAGACGGCCGAGACTCTGTTTGATATAGATCACCGTGAGGTGGCTCAGCACCAGCGCACGGATCGTATGTTCCTCGTCGGCCGCGGTTTCGTCGGCATAGACCACCACGGGGAGCGTCGCGGCGATGCCCTGATTGCCGCTGCCCGAATTGCTCATCACGGGGATCATGGCCCCGGCCATGCGGGCGTCGCAGGCCGCGGAGGTGTAGGAGAGGATGCGCGAGAAGATGCTGTCGCCCATCACCCGCCGCTCCCGCTCGCAGCGCAGCGTGCGGCCGACGCAGTGCCCGAACTCCCCGGCGAAGGCCCGCTCGGCGGCGGCTTTGTTCACGCGGCGGGTTTCGAGGATGAAGCGCAGTTCATCGAGCGGCGCCGTCATGGCGAAATCCCAGACGCGGCGCAGGGTCAGGGGCACCTCGCCCGCCTCCTCTTCGGCGACGGATGCCGTGCGTTTGTCGAGCAGTACCTCGCCGTCGCGTTCGAGATAGACGAAGGCGGTATGTCCGCCCGCGATCACCGCCACGGCGCGGCGTTCTCCGGCCGAAGCTTCGACCTCGATATAGAGTTTTTCGGCGATATCCTCCTTCAGCGAGATGCAGACGCGCTTTTCGTCGATATAACGGGCGCCCCGCCCGACGGCTTCGGGCGTCACGTCGCGCAGGACCTCCAATCGGTATTCCGAACGGCCGACCAGCGCACCCAGCGCCACGGCGATCGGCAGGCCGATCATTCCCGTGCCGGGAATGCCCACGCCCATCGCATTCTTGAGGATATTGGCGCTCAGGCGCACCTCGATCTTTTCGGGCTGCGTGTCGAGCAGTTCGGCGGCGCGCGCCGTACACAAAGCCACGGCGATCGGTTCGGTACAGCCGATGGCGGGCACAACTTCGCGGTTGATAAGGGCGATGATTTTCGCTCGTTCGTTCGGGGAAAACATATTGGCTCGTTTTTAGAGATCATACAAAGATACGAATTTTTCGCTATTTTTGCGGCATCAAAACAGACGCCGATATGGAAAATCCGAAAAGCCGCGCATGGAAAGTCGTGAAGAGCGAGTACCTCGCCCGCAAACCGTGGTTCACCGTACGCCACGAGCGCATCGAACTGCCCGACGGGCGCAGCATACCCGACTATTACGTCTTCGAGTACCCCGACTGGGTGAACGTGATCGCCATAACCAAAGAGGGTAAATTCGTATTCATCGACCAGTACCGTCACGGGCTGGGCGAAACGAATTACGAAATCCCGGCGGGCGTGGCCGAGCCGGACGATGCGTCGATGCTGGCCGCGGCGCAGCGCGAACTGGCCGAGGAGACCGGTTACGGCGGCGGCGAATGGCGCGAACTGCTGGTCGTGGCCCCGAATCCCGCCACACAGAGCAACCTGACGTACTGCTACTTGGCGACGGGCGTGGAGCGGCTCGGCGCCCAGCATCTCGACGCCACGGAGGATATCCGCGTGCATCTGTTCACGGCCGCCGAGGTGCGCGAACTGCTCACGGGCGGCGGCATCCGGCAGGCGCTGATGGCCGCGCCGCTATGGCGTTACGCCGCGGAATACGGGTTGTAGATACCCTACGACGTATTTGCTGCCGGGCAGCAGCGAAATCAGCTTTACGACCGCATAGGACGAGACGAAGGTGCAGAGCGCCAGCACGGGGATCTTGATCCCGGCCGAAACGATCAGCGGATCGAGCCAGCCGTGGAAGAAGTTGAGCAGCATGATGTGTATCAGGTAGATGCCGTAGCTGAGTCTCGAAATGTCGGTAACGACGCCCGCAAAGCGGCCCGCCCCCGGCCTGACGTCTTTCAGCAGCAGGAACAGCCCGACCGACATCGCGGCCACGTTGATCGTCCCGAAGCCCCACGAAAGTTCGAGGTCCGCGACGAGCCGCTGCGTCGCCAGCCGTGCGTCGAAAATCCATGCCGTCGCGAAATACCCGCGACGACCAGCAGCGCCACGCCCCACTTATGCCATGCGCGCGGCGCGGCGTGGTAGCGGCGCAGGTAGGCGGCCAGCACCATGTAGCCGAGGAATCCCGAAAAGTAGTAGAGCATCGGCGTGTCGTTCCAGAAACATTCGCCGAGCAGCTCCGGGAAAACGAGGTGCACATAGGGGATGCACAGAGTGAAGGCCCAAAGCGCGAGATAACCCTCCATGGCGCGGCGCGAAGCCGTCTCGATCCACGGCGAGACAACCGGGGCGAACAGGTAGAGTCCCAGCAGCATGTAGACGAACCAGAGGTGTCCGATCTCGACGCCGAAATTGACCGGGATGCGGCAGACGCCGAGCAGGGCTCCGGCGGCATCGGTCCGTCCCGTCAGGAACTGGTAGATTGCGTAGAGCACGCACCACACCAGAAACGGCACCACCACGCGCACGAAACGCCGGGCGAAAAAGTCGCGCGTGCGCTCCCGCACCGGAAGCAGGAAAAATCCCGACAACATGACGAATAGCGGCACGGCGGTGCGGCACAACGAGTTGAGCCAGCAGGCCCAGACAGGTTCGCCGCCCGCGGCGACCAAGCCGCCGTCGGCAATATAGTAGAATTCTCCGGCGTGCACCTGAAGCACCATGTAACAGGCCAGCACACGCAACAGGTCGAGACCGTAGTTTCGGGATTGAAGTTTCGTCATAAAAGTCAGGCGGTTTTGATTTCGAAAACAAAGGTAACAAAAAACCCGGAAATCCGCAGCCCGACACTCCATCCGGTAAAAAAAACTCTTCTCCGGCAAAGACCGACTGTCCCGGTCCCATGGAGATGAAAAAGGAGCGGTTCAAAGCCGCTCCTCCGATTCGGGTTTCGCCGCCCGGCCTATTTGCCGACCGTCTGCGCCAGCGCCATGAAATAGCGCTTAGGGTCGAGACCGAGTGCCTTGAGCAGTTCGGCTTCGGGGGCGCTGCCGCGCGTGATCGACTTCAGCCCGTGACCTGCCGTATAGAGGTTCACATTCTCGGCATATCCGGCGGCATCCTGCCCGCAGAGGTAGCGGACATGTTCAGCCGGAATACTCTTTCCTTCGTAGACCGACATATCGGCGATATAGACCAGATTCAGCGGTGCGGCATAGACGAAATCCTGCGCGCCGGCCAACCTGCGCAGGTCGCCTTCGGCGACGCGCACGAGTTTCCGCATCTTGGCGTCGTAGCTGTAGACGCCTTCGGCGAAAAAGGCATAGACGCGGACCGGATAGAGCGCCAGCGCCGAAGGAGCCGTCAGACGGCCGTCGGCAGGACGGTTGACGCCCCCTGCGGCCCACATGACGCCCGAAAGCTCTTCGAGCGAAAGCGCCTCAGGAGCGTATTCTCGCCATGAACGGCGGTTTTCTAATGCTTCGTTTACGGTCATGCCCGCCTTGGAATCGGGTTTGAGAAGGGCGATCTCCGCGCCGTGCTTCACTTCGGTTCTGGTTTCGGGGGCCTTGGCCTCCTCTTTAGGCGGCTGCGCGCCGCCGCATGCCGCGAGCAGCAGAGCTGCACAGGTAATGATCTTCACAGTCATCGTTTCTGAAATTTAGAGGTTTACATGCAAATATAAAGAATATTTTCCAAAATACGGAATGCAATTCCGCTGCCGGATACCTGCGGGCTGGCGATTTTTCGTACCTTTGTGCAACACACAACATGGAGCTTATGAATCCGACAGCAGTCTACACCGTCGTCTTTTCGCCGACGGGAACTTCGAGAAAAATCGCCGCGGCGGTTGCGCAGGGAGCGGCCCGGCACGGCGGAAGCAGCAATGCGGCGGCCGGAGCGGACGCCGGTACAAATGCCGCCGCAGGCAGCGCGGCAAAGGCGTTCACGACAATCGACCTGACGCATGCGGCCGGAAAATCCGTCACCCTGCCGGCCGATGCGGCGGCGGTATTCGCCGTGCCGGTATACGGGGGCCGCGTGGCGCCTGCGGCATTGGAGAGACTGCGGGAGATTCGCGGCGAGGGAACACCGGCCGTAGTGCTGGCGGTGTACGGCAACCGGGCTTTCGGGACGGCGGTCGCACAACTGGCGGCGTTCGTCGCCGAGCGGGGATTCGTTCCCGTGGCGGCCGGGGCTTTCGTGGGCGAACACTCGTACAGCACGCCCGGCACGCCGATCGCCGAAGGACGTCCCGATGCGCAGGACCTCGCCGAAGCGACCGCTTTCGGAGCGCGCATCGGCCAAAAGCTTGCGCACGGAGAGACCCGACCGATCGACGCCGCAAAACTCCGCGAGCCGCATACGCCGCTGTTGTCAAAACTGCGGTTCATCCGTTTCGTGCTGGGGTACCGCAGGCGGCAGAAACGCACTCCGGCCATACTGCTCCCCGCGGGCGACGCCACACGGTGCACCCAATGCGGCCGCTGCGTCGCGCTCTGTCCCACGCAGGCGATCGCGCGCGGCGACGAACTGCACACCGACCCGGCGCGCTGCATCCGCTGCTGTGCATGCGTCAAAGGCTGCGCGTTCGGCGCACGCACGTTCGAAACACCTTTCGCCGCCGTTCTGTCGCGCAACTTCGCCCGACGGAAACCGCCCGTAACGCTTATGTAATATGACAATCGAACGACTGAAAACCCCGTCGGCAGGAGAGCTGGACGCCCTGACCGACCTCTGGGAAGCCTCGGTGCGGGCGACGCACGACTTTCTCGCGCCGGAGGATATCGTGTTTTTCCGGCAAATGGTCCGGCAGGAAGCGCTCCGGGGTGTAGAATTATACGTCATCCGGAAGCCGGACTGCAAAGCGCCTGAAACCGGAACATCCGCAGGACAGGAGAACCGGCACGAGTCCCGGACATCCGGCAAGACAGGAGAATCCCGCCGACCGGAGGGCTTGGACGAGTACGGGATGTTCGGGGGATTCGCCGCATTCGCTGGTATCGACGGCGATATGCTCGAAATGCTCTTCGTCGCGCCCCAAGCGCGTGGCAAAGGAGTGGGCCGGCAGCTGGTGGAATATCTCGTCCGCGAACGCGGCATAAGGCGGGTCGAAGTCAACGAGCAGAACGCGCAGGCGGCGGGATTTTACGCCCGGCTGGGATTCCGCGTCACGGGGCGCGACGCGACCGATCCGTCGGGCAGGCCCTACCCTATCCTCCATCTGTCGCTGGGCGAAACGCCGCAGCGGATCGTGCCGATCCCGAACCTGCAGACCGACCGGGTCGATGTCGATTTCGAACCAGAGCCAACCGGGGACGAAGGAAAATAACCGGAGCCGGCGGGTAGTAACCAGCGGATGCGGGCCTAAACGCAGCAGCCGAAGGAGGCTTACGCGGAAACACCGGGTATAATAACAAGACGGCAGAGCGAAAATCTCTGCCGTCTTGTTGTGTTGGAAACATATCGGTTGGCGCCCGGCCTCGGCACACGCCCCGCTTCCGGCCGCTATTCCATATAGCCGGTAACGGTCAGCGGAGCATCGCCCACTTCGGCGGTCACCTGCGCCGCTTCGCCGCGGGAGTTTTCATAACGGAAGGTATAGGTTCTTCCCTTTTCAAGCAGGAAGCGCAGGGCGTCGTTCATGTCCTGCCGGGGACCCGCCGTACGGCCGCCGCCCATCTGCTCCGAACCGCAGAAAACATCGACGTTGGCCGCCACGCGGGCATCGGAACGCCCGGCATGCGCCGCCTTGTCGTACATCATGAAGGTCACGGTCGCATGCCGCCCCCGCTCGGCGAGGTCATCGGCATAGGCGGCATAGAGGTCGCGGTAACGCTGCGTGACGTTCACGCCGTGGACCTCGCGCGAATCCTCGCTCCACACCATCGGAAACCAGTCGCCCGCGGGCCGGAACGAAACGGCGAAAATGCCGTGCGCCCGGTCGTCGGGCGACGCCTGTCCCGCATCGGCGAAAAACCATGCGTAATCGAGTCTTCCCGGAAAATAATACTCCGTGAAATGCCAGCGGCCGTCGATCCACACCTCGACCCAGCTGTGGTTGCCCCGATCGTCGTGCCATGCGGGAGTTCCGGCGAAGCGCGCGGGAATGCCCGCGGCGCGCAGGGCATCGACCAGCAGGACCGAAAGGCCCGTGCAGGAGGCCATATGCTGACGCATCGACTCGGAGGGACTCTGGTTGGTCTTTTCGCGGGCGGTGTTGTATTCTACGGCGACATCGGCGGCAATATGCCGGTTGATCGAGTCGATGGCGGCGCGGACGTCCGCGGCTCCGGCCGCACGGCGGGCGAAGCGGGCGTAAAAGTCGGGCCGCCAGCTGTCGCGCACCTCGTCCACGACGGCATAGGGAAGCACGTCGTTCAGGAAGACCGAATCGGGCAGCGCGCGCGTCCACGGATACTCGGCGCGTGCGCGGTAGGCATACTCGACATTCTCGCGCAGCAGGTCGAGCCGCATCGTATCGCGGTCGCCCTGCGGCATATAGGCTACAAGGAAAGCCATCCCCGCACGCCGATTGCGCGGAGTTTCGCGCAGCAGCTGCCGCAGGCTGTCGGCGCGCGGACAGTCGGCCAGCGCAGCGTCGAGCAGGGGTTCGTATTCGGCGGGAACACCGCAGCCGTAACGGCCGCAGGCGCAGAGGAAAAGTCCCAGAAGCAGGAGGAAAATGCGTTTCATCGGTTTAATTCGTTCAGGATTTGTCGGATGGTCCGTTCGTCGGCACAGGGCGAAGCGTACTCCGGCACGCCGGGACAGCCGCCCATCGAAATCTGCGGATTGCGGTATGCCATGCCGCTCGGCCGCATGCCGCGCGCACTGAAATGGAGGGCATCGACACCCGTCGCGGCCAGTTGCCGCACGTTCGACGGATTCACGCCGCTGCCGGCCATGATCTCGATGCGGCCCGCAGCCCGCACGACGAGCGCGCGGAGGTCGCCGATGCCTTCGGACGCCGTATTGCGGCCGCCGGAGGTCAGGATGCGGGTGCATCCGGTGCGGACGACCTCCTCCAGCGCATCGGAAAGGTCGCACGTCATGTCGAACGCCCGGTGGAAGGTGGTCTGCATCGGCCCGGCTTCGGCCACGAGGGCCGCCGTACGCGCCGTATCGACCCGTCCGTCGGGCGTCAGCAAGCCGAAGACCACGCCGTCGGCGCCACATTCGCGGGCGAAGCGCACCTCTTCGAGCATCTGCCGGAATTCGGCGTCGTCATAGAGGAAATCCCCGCCGCGGGGACGGATCATCACACTGAGCTGCAAGCCTTCGATGCGGCGCGCCATACGGATGGCCGCGGCCGAAGGGGTCGTGCCGCCCTCGTAGGGCGAGGCGCAGAGTTCGACGCGCGCGACACCCGCACGGCGGGCGGTCTCGCACGCTTCAATGGAATAGGCACAAAGTTCGGTCGTCATACGGCAAAGATAAAAAAACGGCGACGGAAATGCAAGTCCCGGAGCACCGCAGAACAGTTGCAAAAACCGGAACGGGACCGTTCATACGTTCCGGCAAAAAAACATCGCCCCAGCCGGAGAGCCGACGGTTCGGCCGCACGCCGCAAAGCCGGACGCACGCCGCAAAGCCGGATGCACACCGCAAAGCCGAACGCCGACGGCAAAACAAAAGCGGAGCGCCCGTTACCGGACGCTCCGCTTATCTTCAGGCTGCGCAAGCCCCTATTTAACCTCGATCTGGCGCGTGGCGGCGGCGGTCTCCTCGATCTTCTTCTTGGGAATGTCGATGGTCATCACACCGTTTTCGACCTTGGCCGAAATATTCTCGCGCTCGATATTGTCGGGCAGCAGCAGGCTCTGCTGGAACTGCGTGTAGGAGAACTCGCGGCGCAGGTAGGTGCCTTTGCGCTTGGCGTCCTCCTCCTTGTTCTCGGTCTTCTTCTCCAGCGAGATCACCAGCTCGTTGTCTTCGTTGATGTGGACCTTGAAGTCCTCCTTGGTCATGCCCGGAGCGGCGACCTCGACCTTGTATTCGTTTTCACCGTCGATGATGTTGACGGCGGGAGCCGTGGTGCTGCGGCGCTCGGCCAGCCAGTTGTCGCCCAGAATCTCGTTGAAAATTCCCGGCAGCCAGTTCT
>OJSP01003729.1_pt1 | contig 10598 bp, 6 predicted proteins | sample 1599561 | NCBI WGS metagenome assembly OJSP01 (sample SAMN04168659, study PRJEB22393) | human gut metagenome | biome: human gut microbiome; feature: stool | host: Homo sapiens | collected 2014-05-12
GTTTTCCCCTGTCCGCCGGGATTCCATCTGGCTCCGAAGGGGTTGCTGAGGCTGATGGTATTGCTGCCCTCCACCGGCCATTGAAACCAGCGGCTCTCCTCTTCGCTGACGGCATAAATGCCGTAAACGTACGCCTCCTTGTCCCCGGCCAGCTGGGGCAGGACCGTCCATGTCCCGTTTTCATACCGATCCAGCCGCAGACGGCCGGTGGAGAGGGTGTAGGTCCGACTTTCTGTTTTGCCGTCCAGGAAAGTGGCCTCCACCGTCAGATGCACTCCGTCAAAGGTGTCGATGCTGTCCCACGTATCCTGCTTCATGTCATCGCTCGCCGTTGGCAGCTCCTCCGGGGGCACCCAGAAGCCATAGCTGGCCGAAGGATCATAGTCCACAGTTACATCGCTGCCCAAAGCCGTCATGACATCAGCATTCATGGGCGCGCCCTCGTCTGCGCCATAGACACTGCACACCAGTTCCCCGTTCTCCTCCGCCTGCCAGAGCGCCTGCACCTCATCATTAGACAAAGCCTTTCGGGTCTCGCTGCGGTACAGTCCGCCCCGATCCACAGACAAAGTCACCTTTTGAAGATTTTCTCCGGTCACCTGAAACAGGCAGCCGGTAAAATATCCCTGCAGTGGGTCCCAGATCCCGGTGCCGCTGCGCAGCGCCAACCCGCCGTTGGCATTGGGGACGATGGTCTCCCCGATGTCGGCGGCATAGGCCGTCAGGCCAAAGCTGTAGGTAAGCTGGGGCAGTCCGGGTTCCTCTGCCGAACGGGGTGCCAGCCGCACTGTCCCCAGCACCAGAGCCAGCGCACAGGCAGCGCACACCGCCGCCCGCAGCGCCGTCCGTTTCCACCGCGTTCCGACACCGGCCGCCTCCTGCCGGACCGTTTGCAGCACCCGGTCATTCAGCCCGCCGGGGACCGAAATTTGTTCCATCAGATCGTGATACGCACGTTTCATCGTCAATACCTCCCAGAAGTTCTTTCAGCTGCTTGCGGGCCCGGTGGAGCCGGGTTCGGACCGTGGCGGCGGGAATGTGCATCAGTTGGCTGATCTCCTCCGCCGAATACCCCTCGGCGTAATAAAGATGCACCGCCGTCCGGGCCTTTTCCGGCAGGCGGCTCACCGCTTCCCACAGTTCCCGGCTCTCGTCCTCCGGCTGCGCCAGATCCGGTATCTCCTCGAAAGAAAGTACCGGCCTCCGTAGGCGGAACCGGTGCAGATCCGCGCAGCGGTTCAGCGTTGTGCGGATAAGCCATGCCTTGGCGCGGTCCCCGTCCCAGTCCTCCGCCGCCTGCTTCCACAGCCGGAGGAACACCTCCTGATACACGTCCTCCGCGTCGGCGATATTCTGCATCCGGGTCAAGGCCAGCCTGTAAACCGTGGAGCCATAAGCATCCATGGCATTGCTGAGTTGTGCTTCCGTCATGCAATGCCTCCTTTTTTGTGTGATTGAAAAGCGCTTTCACTGATAAAACGTTATGACAGGACAAATCGTTTCCCGCTCCGGCGGATTATTTTTGCAGATGTCGAATCTAATCTGAATTTTACGCCATTTTTCGTGTTTTTGCCAAAAAACAGGAATCTGCTTGCAAATTACGGCCCAGCCCTTTACAATGGGGCATCATAAATCAGAAAGGGTGAGCGTATGGAATTTCACGCGAAGGAGCAGCTGCCCGGTCTGCTGGACTGGATGCGGCAGCAGATGAAGGCCTGCGGCGGAAAGACCGCCGTGATCGGCATTTCCGGTGGAAAGGACAGCTCCGTGGTGGCGGCGCTGGCGGTAGCGGCCTACGGAAAGGAAAACGTGGTGGGCGTACTGATGCCTGACGGCATCCAGCCGGACATTGACTATTCCAACGGTCTGGTGGAATTTCTCGGAATTCGCCACTATGTATTCAACATTCAGGGCGGCACCGGCGGCATTTTGGATGAGATGGCGCGTTTGGGTATGAACCCCAGCCGCCAGACCACGGTGAACCTGCCCTCCCGGATGCGGATGGTAACACTGTACGCCATCGCCCAGAGTGAGAACGCCGGCATCGTACTGAACACCTCCAACCTCTCGGAGGACTGGGTGGGCTACTGCACGGTCTACGGCGACGCCACCGGAGCCTTCTCCCCCTTGGGAATGTACACCACGGAGGAGGTCATCGCCCTCGGCGCGGAACTGGGTCTGCCGGAAAAATTCCTGATCAAGCCCCCCTCCGACGGTCTCACCGGTCTGACGGACGAGGACAATCTGGGCTTTACCTACCACGCTGTCAACGAGTATGTCCGCAAGGGCGTCGTGGACCCGGCAGTAAAGGAAAAGATCGACCGGCTCCACCGGACCAGCCGCTTCAAATTCCAGCTGATGCCGGTGTATCACAACGGCCTGCCCATGGCCCTGACGGACGAGACGGACTATTACAAGTGAGGAAGCACAAAAACCCCTCGCCGAGTGGCGAGGGGTTTTTGCTGTGTGTTTTAGGAGGGAGAAAACGCATCGGGTTGGGAGGACCCTTTGCAAGTATTAAGATACCCGAACATTTTTGCGAAATTATGTGTTTGCTGTGAACAATTTGTAAACGTTCCGAGCCTTTTTCAACTTTTCGACCGCATTTTCCACAAATGCCCGCAAAAACCGGTAAAAATGCCGTCCTTACCGGAATTTGTGGCTCTCGGCGACCGCCAGTTCGTCGCAGCGGTTATTAAATTCGTTCTCCGCATGGCCCTTGACCCAGTGGTAGCGAAGGGTATGGATGCTCTCCAGCCGCAGCAGCTCGTCCCAAAGGTCCGGGTTCAGGGCGGGCTTTTTGTCGCTTTTCACCCAGCCCTTGGCCTTCCAACCCTTAGCCCAGCCCTTGGAAAGGCCGTCGATCACATATTTGGAGTCGCTCCAAAGCTCCACGATGCAAGGCTCCTTCAAAAGAGACAGCGCCCGGATCACGGCGGTCAGTTCCATGCGGTTGTTGGTGGTATCGGCTTCCCCGCCGGAAAGCTCCCGCTTGTGGGCACCGTATATCAAAATGGCTCCCCAGCCGCCGGGTCCGGGATTGCCGGAACAGGCGCCATCGGTATAAATGGTGACTTGTTTCATCTTAAACATCCTTTGAGATTTTTCATGTTATCATACCATGTATTTTGGCATTTCACAAGAAGGTTGTTTTGATCGCACCATAATAGTGCAAAGGGCAGTCCCGGCTTCCGGGACAGGAAACACGGCTTTGCCGTGCAGAATGTCCCCCACAAATTCCTTGCTCCCGCAGGGGGACATTCCCATGTCAGGGCAAGGGGGAGGTATCTTTGGCGCAAGGAAGCACGGCTTTGCCGTGGGAAGTGCCGCTATGCGGCACTAGATTGAATCCCCATTTTCTTTTCGTCTTGCCGAAAAGAAAACGGCCATTCATGGTCAAAAGAAAAGACGCTTAGGGATGAGTTGACCGACGGAGCGGCCAACTCACCCAAAACGGGAACTGGCCGTCACGAACTGCCGACTGAACTTGAAACTCCCCTACCGGCTGCGCTATACCTGAATCTCAAATCAGTGCGCCGCCGCATCTGCGGGCATGGAGCACAACGGGGTGCAAATAGGACACCCTCTGCTTCTCTTTCCGCTGCCGCTCCCCCGTCCAACTCCGGGAGGGGTTTCCAAAGGGGAGGGGCCACAGCCCCGCCCCTTTGTGCCAGAGGGGGTATGGGGGACGGTGGCGTCCCCCCATGTTTCGGGTGGGGGTCTAAGGGGGAGGGACCTTTGCGCTAAAGGCCCCTTCCCCTTGCCCTGTAGTGGGAGCTACCACTTGCGGGAGCAAGGAAAATGGAATGTCCCCTTGTGGGAGCAGAGAGAATATCCCCTTTGGCTTCTCGTCCCGGAAACCGGGACTGCCCTTTGTGGGAGCAGCCTTTATTTGCTCAATTTCTGCTTCAATTCATACAACAGCCCCATGGCCTCAATGGGCGTCAGGGTGTCCGGCTGGCAGCGGCGGATGGCGTCCAGTACCTCGCCCTCGCTCATGGCGTCCAGCGAGACCTGATCGCTTTCCTTCCGGGCGGCCACGTACTGTACGCCGTTTTCGTCCTCCAGCTCCTTCAGAATGACCTTGGCCCGCTGGACCACCTTCTCCGGCAGACCCGCCAGCTTGGCGACTTCGATGCCGTAGCTGCGGTCGGCGCCGCCGGGGATGATCTTCCGCAGGAAGATGATATCCTCCCCCCGGCGCTTGACGGCGATGTTGTAGTTCACCGTGCCGGGGAGGGTGTTTTCCATTTCTGTCAGCTCGTGATAATGGGTGGCAAACAAAGTTTTGGCCCCCAGCGTCTTTTTGTCAGCGCAGTATTCCAGAACAGCTCGGGCGATGGCCATGCCGTCAAAGGTGGAGGTGCCCCGGCCGATCTCATCCAGGATCAGGAGAGAATTTTTGGTGGCCTGATGGAGAATATCGGAGACCTCCGTCATCTCCACCATGAAGGTGGACTGCCCGGCGGAGAGGTCGTCGCTGGCGCCGATGCGGGTGAACACCCGGTCCACGATGCCGATGCGGGCGGAGCGGGCGGGGACGAAGGAGCCCATCTGGGCCATGAGGACGATGAGGGCCACCTGGCGCATGTAGGTGGACTTGCCCGCCATGTTGGGGCCGGTGATGATGGCTACCCGGTCCTCCTTCTCCCCCATGAAGGTGTCGTTGGGGACGAAGAGGCTGTCCTTGAGCATCTGCTCCACCACCGGATGGCGGCCGTCGTGGATCTCGATGGCCCCAGACTCGTCCACCGTGGGGCGGCAGTAGTGGTTCCGCACCGCCACCGCCGCGAAGGACACCAGGGCGTCCACCTCCGCCACCGCGGCGGCAGTCCGCTGGATGCGGGCGCTCTGGGCGGAGATCTCCTGCCGCAGCGCCGTGAAGAGCTCATACTCCAATGCCACCACCCGGTCCGAGGCGGTGAGGATCTCGTGTTCCAGGTCCTTCAGCTCCTGGGTGATGTACCGCTCCCCGTTCACCAGGGTCTGCTTGCGGATGTAGGTGTCCGGCACCTGGTCCTTGAAGGAGTTGGACACCTCGATGTAATAGCCGAAGACCTTGTTGTAGCCGATCTTCAGGGTCCGGATGCCGGTGCGCTCCTTCTCCTTGGCCTCGATCTCCGCCAGGACGCCCTTGCCGCCGTTCATGATGTGCCGCAGGCGGTCCACCTCCTCGTGGTAGCCGTCCCGGATGAAGCCGCCCTCCCGGACGGAGAACGGCGGCTCGTCGCAGATGGCCGCGCCGATGTGTGCCCCGATCTCCGTCAGGTCGTCCAGCTCCCCGGCCAGCTCCGCCAGCCGTCCGCCGGAGAAGGCCGCCAGCTGGGCCCGGAGGGCGGGCAGCCGCTCGATGGCGGAGCGGAGGGACACCATGTCCCGTCCCCCGGCGGTGCCGTAGACGATGCGGCCGATGAGCCGCTCCATATCTCCCAGGCCTGTCAGGGCGGCGATGAGCTCCTCCCGCGCCATGGTGCCCTCCACCAGGGCGGCCACGGCGGCATTGCGCTTGGCGATGGCGGTGACGGACAGCAGCGGCCGCTCCAGCCAGCTGCGGAGCAGCCGCCCACCCATGGGCGTCCTGGTCTTGTCCAGCACCCACAGGAGGGAGCCTCTCTTCTCCCGGTCCCGGAGGGTCTCCGTCAGCTCCAGGTTCCGCCGGGCGGTCAGGTCCAACTCCATAAACCGGCCCTGCTCGTAGTAGTCCAGGTCGTTGATGTGGCTGAGGTCCGTTTTCTGGGTCTCGTAGAGGTAGTTCAGCAAACCGCCCAGAGCCATGGCGGCGGCAGGTTCCCCGGCGGGCAGCCTGGAAAAGGCTTCCTCACCAAATTGGGCGCGGATATTTTTCTCCGCCTCCGCCAGCCGGAACCGGCGCTCACCACCGTTTTCATAGCGGCAGTGGAATTTGTCGGTAAGGACGTCTGTCAGCGCCTTCTCGCTGAATGCCCCGTCGCTGAGAATGGCCTCGGCGGGGCTGAACCGGCCCAGCTCATTGATGATGTGGGTCAGGGTATCTTTACCTGAGAAGGCGGTGAGGTGAGTCTCACCGGTGGAGAGGTCGCATAAGGCCGCGCCGCCTCCCTGACTGTCCAGATAAATGCCGCAGAGGTAGTTGCCGGACTTATCATCCAGACATGCGGCATCGATGACAGTGCCGGGGGTCACCACCCGGATAATATCCCGCTTCACCAGCCCCTTGGCGGTGGCGGGGTCCTCCATCTGCTCGCAGATGGCCACCTTGTAGCCCTTGGCAATCAGCCGGGCGATGTAGGACTCGCTGGCGTGATAGGGGATGCCGCACATGGGCACCCGCTCTTCCTCCGGCTTGGCGTTCTTGCCGTGATCCCGGGAGGTCAGGGTCAGATCCAGTTCTTTGGAGGCAAGCTTTGCATCGTCGGCGAACATTTCATAGAAGTCCCCCAGACGGAAAAACAAAATGGAATCCGGATTGTCCTTCTTGATTTCCAGATACTGCTTCATCATGGGGGTCAGTTCCGCCATAAAAATACCTCTTTCTTTATCTTTCAGCAAATGTTTCTGTTTTATGATACCAGATCGTATAAGGGTGTGCCGCCTTGCGGCACGGGAAAGCATGGCGATATCATGCAAGATCGAATCCCCATTTTCTTTTCCTCTTGCGGAAAAGAAAACGGCCATTCATGGTCAAAAGAAAAGACGCTGAGGGATGATTTGACACCTCCGTGTCAAATCACCCAAAACGGGGGCTGGCCGCCACGCACTGCCGACTAAATCCGGAAGTCTCCTATCAGCTGCGCTATATCTGCTCCACCCAGAACTGCATCCCCGCACCAAAAAGCCCATCGCACAACGAGGTGCAAAACTGAATCGGCGTATTTCTACTCCCGTGCGTTCCGCTTCGCTACGCACTACCCTGCTCTGCAAATGAGCAGGAGCGGCAGCGGAAAGAGAAGCAGAGGGTGTCCTATTTGCACCCAGAGGCTTCATGTGACTATCAGCACGGCGTACAAGACTTGATAAGCTCCGCACCCTGCCCGTGCTACGCAGGGACTGACAAGTCTTTGGGCAGAACAGTTGAGAACCGCATTCCCCAAACTTGCGCTTGCCGCAAGTTTGGACAAAAGCGTCTTTTCTCTTCCACCGTACACGGCGCATTCTCTTTTCCGCAAGAGGAAAAGAGAATGGGGGGTGTATTCCAATAGGCAAAGCCTATTTAGGGAATATCACACCGGCTCGCCGTACAGCGCCCAGGTGTTGCTGTCCGTTATCTTTACGTCAATAAAGCTGCCGATCAGACTCTTGTCACCCTTCAGCCGCACCAGCCGGTTGCCCTCAGTGCGGGAGGCAAGGGGGAAGTTCTCATCGTCACTCTCGCCGTCCACCAGCACCCGGACGGTCTTGCCCACATAGGCGGCGTGAAGCTTGGCGGAATTGGCATTCTGGACTTCCAGGAGCTTATCGAACCACTTCTGCTTTTCGGCCCGGGTGGCGGGGTCCGGCATGGCTGCCGCCTTTGTGCCGGGACGGGGGGAGTAGATAAACGTAAACAAAGCGTCGAAGCCCACTTCCTCCACCAGAGAAACGGTGTCCATGGCCTCCGCCTCCGTCTCACCGGGGAAGCCGATGATGACGTCGCTGGTCAGCACCAGACCGGGCATCACCTTTTTGGCATAGTTGATCTCCGCCAGGTACTGTTCCCGGGTGTAACGGCGGTTCATCTCCTTCAGCACCCGGTCATTGCCGGACTGGAAGGGCAGGTGCAGCTGCTTTGCCACATGGGAGCACTTGGCCATCACGTCAAAGAGGTGGTTGGTGGCGTCCTTGGGATGGCTGGACATGAAGCGGATCAGGTACTCGCCGGGGATCTTGTCGATGTCCTCCAGCAGATCCGGGAAGTGGTAATCCAGGCCCAGGTCGTTGCCGTAGGAGTTGACGTTCTGGCCCAGCAGGGTGATGTCCTTGTAACCGGCGGCAACCAGCTCCCGGACCTCCTGCAAAACGCACTGGGGATCACGGCTGCGCTCTCGGCCCCGGACATAGGGTACGATGCAGTAGGAGCAGAAGTTGTTGCAGCCGTACATGATGCTGACCCATGCCTTCACGCCCTTTTCCCGCACCACAGGGATGCCCTCGGCAATGGTGCCGTCCTCATTGTCCACGGCAAAGACCCGCTTCCGGGTCTCGTAGACCTGCCACAAAAGCTCTGGAAATTTCCACAGGGCATGGGGGCCGAACACCAGATCCACATGACGGTAGGATTCCTTCACCCGCTGAGAGACCCGCTCCTCCTGCGCCATGCAGCCGCACAGGCAGATCACCTGCTCCGGGTTTTCCTTTTTCGTGTGGGTGAGAATGCCCAGATTGCCGAAGACCCGCTGCTCCGCGTGCTCCCGGACGGCGCAGGTGTTCAGGATCACCAAATCTGCCTCCTTTGGGTCCTCTGTAAAGGTGAAGCCGCTGTCGGCCAGCATACCCATCAGTTTCTGGCCGTCCGCTACGTTCTGCTGACAGCCAAAGGTGTCCACGCAGGCCACAGGATGGGCTTCCCGGGCAGTGAACATTTCCTTGATCTTTGCTTCAAATTCCCGCTGACGCGCCAGCGCGTCTTCGGACACCAGTACATTTTCCCGCTTCAAATGGTATATCCTCCTAAAGTTATCTGATAAAATGAGTGGCGATCCGATCTTCCTTTTCCGGGAGACCGAACTGCTCCTTGCCCAGCGCGATGCTGCGCATCAGGAATGTCATGTTCCGGGCCAGGGTCCGCATGGTCTGAAGCCCCTCGCCGTCCTGCTCCGCTTCACCGGGCGTCCGGCCGTGAATACTGTTCCAGTATTGACTGGAGGCCACCGGCATCCCGGAGATGGTGAAATACTTGTTCAGTTCGTCAAAGGTGGCGGAGCAGCCGCCCCGCCGGGCGCAGGCTACGCTGGCACCTACCTTCATGGTCTTATCAAAGGACGTGCTGTGAAACAGCCGGTCCAGACAGGCGATCAGCGTGGCGTTGGCGGAGGCGTAATACACTGGACTGGCGATCACCAGACCGTCGGCCTCCTGAAGCTTGGGGGCCAGCTCGTTTACTCCATCGTCAAAGACGCACTTGCCGGTCTTGGCACAGGAGCCGCAGGCCACGCAGCCCCGGATGTCCCGGTTTCCCAGGACCACCGTTTCCACATCTATGTCATTCTCCTTGAAAATCGCTTCCATTTCCCGCAGGGCCACGGCGGTGTTGCCATTGGTATGGGGACTGCCGTTGAGCATTAAAACCTTCAGGGACTTCATATTTCGCACTCCTTTCAGAGTCCCGGCTTCATGCGTTCATCCGCTTGAGGCCGGGAGGAAAAGCACATAACTTAACTAAAATATCATAGCATAAAAGCTCCCGGAACACAAGAAAAAGGGAGGACAAAAGTCCTCCCTTTTCTGGAATGCAGTTTGTTACGGCAGGTAGTTCAGCGGGTTTTTGGCCACGCCGTTGTACCGCACCTCAAAGTGGCAGTGGTTGCCGGTGGAGTTGCCGGTGGAGCCGGCCCGGGCCACCTGCTGGCCCTTGTAAACGTGCTGTCCCACGTTGACGGTGAGACTGGAGTTGTGACCGTACCGGGTGACATAGCCGTTGCCGTGGTCGATCTGCACCAGATAACCGTAGCCGCTCATCCAGCCGGAGTAGGTCACGGTGCCGCCATCGGCGGCGTAGATGGGTGTCCCTCTGGGGACGGCGATGTCGATGCCGGAGTGGTAGCTGTAGGAGCCAAAGATATAGCGGTAGCCGAAGCGGGAGGTGATCCGGCCGTAGCAGGGCCAGACGTAGTAGCCGTTGGGAAGCCAGGAGGGGCGGGGCACGGTGCCCACGGCTACCACCTTCTCGGTGGCCTCCCGCACGGTGGTGGAGCTGAGGATGTCCCGTTCCCGCTCATGGCCGTTGACGTAGGTCACGTTGGCGGAGACCAGAGCCTCACCGGGGACGCCGGGGTCCAGGACCTTGGACTCGCCCTGGTACATGGTGTCGTCCTCAACCTCCCGCACGGTGCAGGGGATCTCCTCGGTGTAGGTAATGGAATCCACGGTCTGCACGGACAGATAGGGGACCTCCTCCTTGATGTTGAGGAGCTGGCCGATCTGAAGCTTGTTGATGTCCACGCCGGGGTTGAGGGCCTCCATCTCGGCCATGGTCATGCCGTTGGAGAAGGCCAGGGCCATAAAGGTGTCGCCCTTCTGGACCTCATAGGTGGTCTGGCCGCTGGTGTTGGCGGTGAGAGCGGCCTTCATCTCGGAGATATCCTTGATGGACTCGGATGGGGTGTACTCCAGGGAGACGCCCACAGCCTTGTCATAGGTGACGGAGATGGTGTCTGCGTTGACGTAGGGGGCGGCGATTTCGTCCAGCATCTGGTCGATCTGGGCCCGGTCGGTGACGGCGCCCAGAGCCTGGCCGTCCACGGTGAGGACATAGCTCTTCATCACCTCGCCCACCTGGCTGAACAGATAGGTCTCAAAGCCGGAGATGGGGGACAGATCCTCCCGCTCCGCCAGCACACGCTCGTAGCCCACCTGGTTCTGGAGGGTGTAATCATAGCCCAGAATGTTGGAGGCGCGGGCCTCCACCCGGTCCATGACCTGCT
>OJSP01003749.1_pt1 | contig 10519 bp, 9 predicted proteins | sample 1599561 | NCBI WGS metagenome assembly OJSP01 (sample SAMN04168659, study PRJEB22393) | human gut metagenome | biome: human gut microbiome; feature: stool | host: Homo sapiens | collected 2014-05-12
CGACTTCGGTATTTCCGGATACTCCACTCCACCAAGTTGAACTAAATAAACAACTTGAGAATTATTTGATTTCTCATGTCCACATCCTGCCAATAGCAGAATAATTACGGCAATAGCACTAAAAAAGGCAACAATACGCATATCCCTAACTATTATAATATTCTACTTTCAATCCTATTCCCCCGGTTCAAGGCCCGTGACTTACCAAATTATTCCAGAGTCAATACCTAAAGCTTTCATTTTTTTTGGCATTAGCCTCATATTGAATAGTTTGTCAAAGATAGTTCTTAATCACGAAAGAGACAATATCGCAAACAAAAAATGCCTCAATAATTCTTGAGAATCTATATACATTATACAAGCAAAAGCCATGCATAGAATTATCTCTCTACACATGGCTCTTTTCACGTACTCTTTTCTTATAGGCAGTTATTCATCTTTGTTTTGGTTCCAAATAAAACATTATGTGTTTCTATACTTTATTATTCTATCATTTCAAAACAAAAGGAACATATACAGAGAGCATCAAATCCGAAAGATGTCCACGACGGCCATTAGCCGGTCCGTTATTGAAATGCTTCAAGGTATTGAAACAGCCATACTGATAAGAAAGGCCGAACTCACAATGCTTGCTTAAACGATATCCCACCTTCGCCATCACGGACAGGTCAAACACGGCTTGTGGCTGTACATAAAGCGTAGGAGCGATACCGACACCTAAATGGAATTTCTTGGTAAAACGCCAATTCCAACTAGCGGCTACGGAGATAGGCATCACAAACTCATCGAAAACATCAGCTTTCTTAGAAACATATATACCATCCTCTATACTTTCATAATAAGGAAAATACTTCGTCGTTTCCATCTTCTGAAATCCCATCGTAATATCCAAATCATAAAAGAATTTCTGTTCCGGAAGGAATCGAAAGCGATAACCGATCATACTATTTAACTTATAATCGTGCCGATAAGACCAATTTGATTCATCACCCCAAGTAGTTCGTTTCCAACTATCTTGTAAAGGAAATCCAACACCGGCACCTACTAATAAGCCATGCTCAATTTGGGCGAAAGTAGAAGTAGAAACCAATAACAGTAAAAATAAAATTTTTTTCATAAATTATCACCAGTCTTCTTTTAAACTTATTTTTGCAGTCCCTTTATTACTTTCAGGCATTTCATCTGACCAAATTTCCATTCGTCCAGAAAACTCAAATCGAGGAGGAGTTACGATTGTAACTGAGTTTCTTGGATTTTCACCAACATGCCCTAACATACCTCCTTGATCCTTAGCTAAAAGTTTATTATATACATCTGTATGTAAAAGAATTGTTACCCCATTTTTATTCTGATAATTTTTAATTGAAACATTATATACTTCAAAACCACTTCCTGACCCTGAAGCTGTAAGACGTAGTATAATCATTGTACGGTGTTTTTTCCATAAAACTTTCTTTTTTTGACTAAGATAATCAAAGCCCAATGACAAATAATTTTTATTTTCAATAGTTTGTAACTCTATAAATCTTGGAATAGCTCGAACCTTTACATAATCACCACCTGGTATTTGATATTTACTTTCAGCTAGGTTTATATCATTCTTTTCATTTGTAGCTTCATTATTACCATACAATGATATCCCTGATCCGAAATATTCCTCTAAAGCCTTATATACAGGAGCATGTGCTACACTATCTCCTATCAAAAACACCCCCCTTCTATTCACAAAAGAACTATATGTAGAACCTTTTAATTTATAATGCGCAATAAAATCTGTAGAATCATAAGGTTCAAACATGAAAACATCATCATATTTTTGTTTGAATTCTTTGATTTGATGAGCAGGCCAAGGTTGGCTAAGATCTTTCTCATAATTGTCTACAATAAGCTCCTGTTCTTGATCTGCTTCTTGCATAAGTTGCCATTGACTTACGAAACCTGCCCCCGAGAAAATATTATTTCTCTCTTCTTCTGACATATCATTCATCTCCCAAAGCATCGCATTAAAGACGGAATCATTCTTGAACTGAATACATTTATCTCCCGCATAATCTACAATTTGGAAATCTGCTTCACCAACAAAAGCCTTTGTTTGTAATCCTGTCGTTTCAGCAACATTAATCAATTCCGCATCATTACTACATGATATCATCAATAAAGTACATGCAGATGCTAAAAGCACTGTCTTTTTGTCCATACTTCTAAAATTTGAATTATTTATAAATTAAAAAAACCTTCTGCGTAGTTTTCTGAATCTGATATATAAAGTCCATAAGATCCAGAAGTACATTCATCTAATGAGATAATACTAGAAGAAACATCTTGTGTATCCACTATCTCCTCATAAACGATATTTCCATTCGCATCCACAACAGATACTCGTACCTCTCCTATATATTCTAAAAACTCCAAAGACAAAACTTTTGAAGTTTCATCTATGTCTGCTTTTATAGGTACATCCAAATTTACAGATCGCTGTTTTTTCTTAAGATGACCATGTAAAGGCACATGACCTGCAAAAGATGGAATACAAATTGAAAAAATAAACAACACTGTTAGTAGCCATTTTACATTTTTCATAATCTCTCTTTTTTTGTTATGTTTCGGTTGCAAATCTAGAGATTATATATGATCTAAAGGGGTTAAATTATGTAATCCACATAGACAAAGAAAAAAACGTAAACACTTGACAATCAAATACTATAAAAACAAATACATAGACAAACAATCGTAGAGCCCCTTAAATGAAGGTTTATTACATACTAAATATTAACAAGAGATTCATACAATCCTTGTTTACCTTCCCAATTTAATTTCTTTCGTACTCGCAAACGTGTACGATCGACGGAAGTAGGAATAATATTTAAAAGGATAGATATAGCTGTTGAATCAAGTTTAAATAATGTAAGGAAACAAAGATGCATCTCCGATGGTGACAAGCCTGCATCCTTCAGTACCTTTATAACACTAGGGTAAACTTCCATCATCAAAACTTCAATATCAATCCACATTTTTTCGGAAACGGGTGCTTCAGAATGATTAGGCTGCACAGTTTGAGATATTTTCTTTATTTTTTTAGCTAAATTACTATTGAGAATTTTAGATTCTCTTAATTCGAATAATCGAGATCTCAAGCTATCTACCTCTTTCTGTACATTTTCATATTCCACTTGCATTTTCACCGAAGAATACTGAGTATTTTGCAATTGGATTAGTTCATCACTCTTTCTCCGAAGTTCTGCATATAATTGATATATGCTTTGATTCAAAGTATTAATTTTTTCTTGTTGTTTTAAAAGTGAACGATTCTTTCTTCTTATCGTAGCTAAATAGACAATAATGAGTAAAGCACATAAAAATAACAATATCAATATAAAAGTATAATTCCTTTGCCCCTTTAATAGTAATCTTATATTTTCATTATGCAATTTCAAATGTTCATATTTTTGTTCTGTATCATATATATCGACAGATTTACTTATATTCATAAGGGAATCCTCTGCTGCTACATATTCTTCATAAAAAGACAAAGCTCTTTTATAATCATCTCTTTCTTTATTTATTTTATAATAATGATAAGCAATAGTAGCCGATACAAAATCATTATCTATGGATACACTATTAGCCTTTTGAAGATAATTTTCCGCTTGTTCTAAATTTCCACGCTTTTGCTCAAGATCTGATAAGGTCAAATAATCCGAAGCAGTATCACTCGAATCCTCTTTTATGCTCTTCAATAAATATTTTTCAGCTAAATCATATTTTTCCAAAACATTAAATATATTACCTAGACCATTGTATACATAATTTCTAACCTCATCTACTCTCAAGGAATCTATTATCACTTCTGCTCGCTTCAATATAGTTAAAGCTAAATAATTAGAATCAACATCCATATAACTCCTTCCCTCATTCACAAACGAACGCACATAGCTTTTCATATTACCGGCCAATCGAAAATACCGTCCGCTCTCCTTATATTTTTTTGCAGCTAACACATAACGATCATCCAGTTCATACAAATCCCCCATATAACTACAAATATACCCGGCACGATTATAGTTCTTAATCGCCAACGCTACCTCCAGCGCATCGGAGTAAGCCCTCATTGCCTTCTCGTACTCCTTATCCTCCACATACGAACGCCCCAGATAAAGGCCGATCTCAGCCTCCTCTTCCCGCATCTTTTTCTTTTGATAGTATTTCAAGGCGATCTCAAGCTGGTTCGTATAAGGCATTTCGTCCTCTATTTTATCGGCGGCACGTGCGTACAACATACACCAACGGGCTATCAGACGGGGACTCATCTCTTCCGGGAGCGGAATGGAATCCAATGTAGTGATTACGCTATCCGGATAGGCATCAAACAGGCGTTCCGCCTGATTGATCAAACGGATTTCCTCAGATTCATTTTGGCATCCTACCACAAGGAAAGTCAAGGAAGTTAATAGTATATATATAAATGACTTCATCCTTTATTATAGATAAGCAAAATTAAATATTTTTAATTCATAAACAAACGATAGAACAACAAAATAACAAATACAAGAAGAAAAAACACACAATAAGTCCATGCAAAGGTATCAAGTTATATATACATGAATATCAGTGATATAAAAACATCATCATGTTTTCCGGAAAACACGTACATGTTTTTCCAAAAAGTCGTACGTGTTTTTCATAAATCACGTACGTGTTTTTCCCGGAAATCTTATAAGGAAAATAAGAACACATAAAAAATAGACAATAAGCCGGATCAGCAATAATTCATTGTACAACTTACAAATGCAACCAATCATAAATATCCAACTAGCTTATTGCTTATCTCAATTATTTTACAAACCTTTGCGAACATAATATTAAACTAAAATCTTTACTATGGAATTACAAACGATACAAAACAAGATTCACGAGATCAGAGGGCAAAAAGTCATGCTGGATTTTGATCTGGCGGAAATGTATGGAATAGAGACAAGGGTACTTAAACAGGCAGTCAGGCGTAATCCTAAACGATTCGAGGGAAATGATTTTATGTTTGAATTGACCAAGGAGGAACTTTCAAGATCACAATTTGTGACCTTGAATAAAGGTAGAGGTAATAACTTTAAATATATGCCATTCGCTTTCACGGAACTAGGAGTCGCAATGCTAAGTAGTGTGCTGAACTCAGACATTGCGATCGAAATCAACAGAAACATTATGAGAGCCTTTGTCGCTATCCGGAATTATACCTTACAAACTACCACTAGTTCCATCGAAATTAAAGAACTACAAGAACGTATCAAATCTCTTGAAATGGCTAATGAGGAAACCCTTTGCGCTATCAATGATCTCAGTGAAGACACCCAAAAGTCTTTGGATAATATTTACATAGCTCTTTCCGAACTGGCTACAAAGAAAAAGAACAATGCTAAAAGACCTAAAATTGGTTATATCAAATAAAGTAAACTAATAAGTTCTTATACTATGGAATTACAAGCGATACAAAACAAGATTTATGAGATCAGAGGGCAAAAAGTCATGCTGGATTTTGATCTGGCGGAAATGTATGGAACAGAAACCGCCCAACTGAAACGTGCGGTCAGACGAAACATAGAACGCTTTCCTGATGATTTTATGTTCACATTAACAATTCAAGAATTTAACAACTTGAAAAACAATATGGTATGCCAAATTGGCATCTCAAAGAAAGGAGGTAACCAATATGCTCCATTCGCTTTCACGGAGCAAGGTATAGCAATGCTTTCTTCTGTACTCAGATCCGATACAGCCATTAAAGTCAATATCTCTATCATGCGTGCTTTCGTCGGCATACGACAAATAATAAGTTCTTCCTCCCCTTTGTTTGAACTCCAACAAGAAGTAAAGGAACTCAAAGCGTATATCGAAGAAGCATTTGCCGATTACAACGACATCAACGAAGATACCCGTACGCAACTTGAGCTAATCAATCTGTCACTCGCTGAGTTACAAGCGAAAAGAACCGAGAATCAATCTCGCCCCCGGATTGGTTACGTGAAATAAACAGTTCATGTAAATAACTCATATAAAATAAATAAATTCACTAACTTTGTGGCCTTAAATAGAAAACGATACAAAAACGATAAACGATCATGGAGTACAATTTCAGAGAGATTGAGAAGAAGTGGCACGACTACTGGATTGCCGAAAAGGTTTATAAAGTCGAAAAAGACACGAATAAGCCTAAATACTATGTATTGGACATGTTCCCCTATCCTTCCGGTGCGGGATTGCACGTTGGCCACCCGCTCGGTTATATAGCTTCTGATATTTATTCGCGTTTCAAACGTTTGCAAGGTTTTAACGTATTGCACCCGATGGGTTACGACGCTTACGGACTACCCGCCGAGCAATACGCTATCCAGACCGGACAACATCCGGAGATCACGACAAAGAACAATATAGCCCGTTATCGGGAGCAATTGGAAAAGATCGGTTTCTGCTACGATTGGAGCCGTGAGATCCGTACCTGCGATCCCGAATATTACAAATGGACGCAATGGGCCTTCATCCGGATGTTCAACAGCTACTACTGCAACGACGAGAAACAAGCCCGCCCGATCAGCGAGTTGATACAGGCTTTCGAGACCAGTGGTACGGAAGGTCTGAACGTAGCTTGCGGAGAGGAACTTAGTTTCACCGCCGATGAATGGAAAGCCAAGAGCGATAAAGAAAAACAAGAGATATTACTCAACTACCGGATCGCTTATCGTGGCGAGACCATGGTAAACTGGTGTGCCGCCTTGGGTACCGTATTAGCGAATGATGAGGTCGTGAACGGTGTTTCCGAGCGTGGAGGCTATCCGGTGGAACAAAAGATCATGCGCCAATGGTGCTTACGTGTATCCGCTTACGCGCAACGCCTGTTGGACGGATTGGATACGATCGACTGGACGGATTCCTTGAAAGAGACCCAAAAGAACTGGATCGGACGCAGCGAAGGTGCCGAGGTTCGCTTCAAGGTAAAAGACAGCGACAAGGAATTCACGATCTTTACGACCCGTGCCGATACGATGTTTGGTGTTACCTTCATGGTATTAGCTCCGGAAAGCGAATTGGTTCAACAATTAACTACGGCAGACCAAAAAGCAGAAGTAGACGCTTACCTAGATCGTACCAAGAAACGTACCGAGCGCGAGCGCATCGCCGACCGTCAGGTAACCGGTGTATTCAGTGGTTCCTATGCTATTAACCCGTTTACGGGCGAGGCGGTTCCCATCTGGATCAGCGACTATGTATTGGCCGGCTACGGTACGGGAGCGATCATGGCGGTTCCGGCGCACGATAGTCGCGACTACGCTTTCGCGAAGCATTTCGGACTGGAAATCCGCCCCTTGGTGGAAGGTTGCGACGTAAGCGAGGAAAGTTTCGATGCCAAGGAAGGTATCGTATGCAATTCTCCGAGAGCCGGCGTTACTCCTTATTGCGATCTTTCCTTGAACGGACTGACGATCAAGGAAGCGATAGCCGCTACCAAGAAATACGTAAAAGATCACGATCTGGGACGTGTGAAGATAAACTACCGCTTGCGCGACGCTATTTTCAGCCGCCAGCGTTATTGGGGCGAACCGTTCCCGGTATATTACGACGCCGATGGCATGCCTCAGATGTTGCCGGAAGAATGTCTGCCCCTGTTGCTGCCGGAAGTAGATAAATTCTTGCCTACCGAGACGGGCGAGCCTCCATTAGGACACGCCGTTAAATGGGCTTGGGACACGGTAAACCAAAAAGTCACCGAGGTATCGAAGATCGATAACCAGACGATCTTCCCGCTAGAGCTTTGTACGATGCCGGGCTTCGCCGGTTCTTCCGCTTATTATTTGCGCTATATGGACCCGCATAATGATAAAGCCTTGGTAGCTAAAGACGTGGATGAATATTGGAGAAACGTGGATTTATATATCGGTGGTACGGAACACGCTACCGGCCACTTGATTTACAGCCGTTTCTGGAATAAGTTCTTGTTCGACTTGGGTATCGTTTGCGAGGAAGAGCCGTTCAAGAAATTGATCAACCAAGGTATGATCCAAGGACGCTCGAACTTCGTGTACCGCATCAACGGAACCAATAAATTCGTTTCCTTGAACTTGAAAGACCAATACGAGGTCACCCCTATCCATGTAGACGTAAATATCGTATCTAACGATCTGTTGGATATAGAGGCTTTCAAGAACTGGCGTCCGGAATACAACGACGCGGAGTTCGTATTGGAAGATGGTAAATATATCTGCGGATGGGCGGTCGAGAAGATGTCCAAATCCATGTTCAACGTAGTGAACCCGGATATGATCGTTGAGAAATATGGTGCCGATACCCTACGTTTGTACGAGATGTTCCTAGGCCCGTTGGAGCAATCCAAGCCTTGGGATACGAACGGTATCGATGGCGTACACCGTTTCTTAAAGAAGCTTTGGGGCTTGTTCTTCGGCAATACGGATACCCTGCAAGTTACCGATGCCGAGCCTACGGCCGACGAATTGAAATCCTTGCATAAGCTGATCAAGAAAGTAACGTTCGACATCGAGCATTTCTCATACAACACGTCCATTAGCGCCTTCATGATTTGCGTGAACGAGTTAACGAGCTTAAAATGCAGCAAGCGCGCCATCTTGGAGCCGCTGATCACTTTATTGGCTCCGTTCGCTCCTCATATAGTGGAAGAGCTATGGCATCAATTAGGACATGATACGACCATCTGCGATGCCCGGTGGCCGAAACACAACGAAGAATATCTCAAGGAGAAATCCGTTGTTTACGCGATCTCATTCAATGGTAAAGCTCGCTACAACCTAGAGCTACCGGCGGATATTTCTAAGGAGGACGCCGAGAAAGCGGCTTTGAATCATGAGAACTCAGCGAAGTGGATGGAAGGCAAGGCCGTTAAGAAAGTTATTGTCGTTCCCGGCAAAATCGTTAATATCGTAGTGGGATGAACTTAAAACTCACAAAAATCTATTTTTCCGTACAGGATTATCTAATGATCCTGTTCGGAACTTTATTATACGGATTCGGATTCAACGCCTTTATCCTTTCCAACGAGATCGTGACAGGTGGGGTAAGTGGTATCTGCGCATTGATCTTCTTTGCCTCCAATGGATTGATCCCGGTATCCGTATCTTATTTTGTCATCAACGTAGCCTTGTTGGTGGTAGCCTTAAAGATCCTTGGTCTAAAATTCTTGATAAAAACTATTTTCGGAGTTTTCTCACTCTCGGCTTCTCTCTCTCTCTTCGAGTGGCTGCTGAAAGGACAACCTATACTGCACGACCAGCCGTTTATGGCTATCATAATCGGAGCGTTTATGTGTGGTGCCGGACTAGGATTGGTATTCTCGGCGAACGGTAGTACCGGAGGTACGGATATTATCGGTGCGGTAATCAATAAATATAAGAATATATCGATCGGACGTATCCTTCTGTTTTGCGATTTCTTCATCATCAGTTCCTCTTTCTTCCTGTTCCATAACGTGGACAAGATCGTTTTCGGTTTCGTGGAGATGGTCATAAGCAATTACGTTCTCGACATGGTATTGAACGGTAACCGCCAATCCGTACAATTCCTCATCTTCTCCCAGAAGTACGACGAGATAGCGGATCGCATCATCCATGACTTAGGCCGTGGCTGTACGATACTGGACGGCGAGGGCGGTTATTCCCGCAAACCCGTCAAGGTAGTCGTACTACTCGCCAAGAAATCCGAATCCGTCTCCATCTTCCGGATCGTGAAACGGATAGACCACCAAGCGTTCATCTCCCAAAGCATTGTCCGAGGGGTATATGGTGAGGGGTTCGATCAGATAAAGACTTAAAAAAGAATATACAAACAATTTAAAGCATTTCCATACGTTATATATCTACCGTATAGAAATGCTTTCTTATTTAATAGATTACGAAATATGAAACTTGTATTCGCGACAAATAATCAACACAAACTGGACGAGGTCCGCAAGATAACCGCCGGATACGCGGAAATCATAAGTTTATCCGATATAGATTGCCATGACGATATCCCCGAGACGGCAGATACCTTAGAGGGAAATGCTTTGCTAAAAGCCCGCTATATCAAGGAGAAATTCGGATATGATTGTTTCGCTGACGACACGGGATTAGAAGTCGAGGTATTAAATAATGCTCCGGGAGTCTATTCGGCTCGTTACGCAGGAACAGAGCACGACTCGGAAGCTAATATGAACAAGCTGTTGTCCGAAATGAATCATAAAGAAAACAGAAAAGCACGTTTCCGCACGGTCATAGCTCTAGTCCTTGACGGAAAAGAATATACCTTCGACGGTATCGTGAATGGCTCTATCACTACCGAAAAACGCGGAGATAGCGGATTTGGATACGATCCTATATTCATGCCTGATACCTATACACAAACTTTCGCCGAGATGGGTAACGATACAAAAAACCAGATCAGCCATCGTGCGAAAGCCGTCATGAAGTTAACATCATTTTTATCTGATTACAATTGTTAATATGAGACATATACTTACTAT
>OJSP01003772.1_pt1 | contig 10463 bp, 9 predicted proteins | sample 1599561 | NCBI WGS metagenome assembly OJSP01 (sample SAMN04168659, study PRJEB22393) | human gut metagenome | biome: human gut microbiome; feature: stool | host: Homo sapiens | collected 2014-05-12
CGCACCTCGCTCGCCGTATCGGCACTTAGAATTATGCGGTATTGCCTTAGTTGTTTCCGTCGTTCGGGCACTCTAAATCCGGGTACTGCACATCCCACAAAAACAGCCCCCTGGCGGGCAGCGTGGGGCCGGCCTGGCCGCGGTTCCTGCTTTGCAGCAGAGCGGGCACAGCGGCCGGATTCATTTTGCCAAGGCCCGCCTGCAGCACCGTACCGGCCAGAATGCGCACCATGTTGTACAGGTAGCCGTCCGCTGTTACGGACAGGGTATACAGCTCGCCATCCTGCTGCACGGTGCAGGCGGTGATGGTGCGCACCGTATCGCCGTGGGCTACGGCTGAAGAACCCGAAGCGCACAGCGCCAAAAAGTCATGCCTGCCAACAAAATGGGCAGCCGCCGCCTGCATGGCGGCAAGGTTCAGCGGGCCGTTGACCCGGTGGCAGGTCTCATAATCAAAGGGATCATCCACCGCGCTGCACCGCAGGCGGTAGTGGTAGGTTTTGGCGTGGGCGGCATAGCGGGCGTGGAAATCATCCGGCACCTGCTGCGCTGCCAGTGCCCGCACATCCATGGGCAGGCGGGCGTTCAACGCCAGCGGGATGCGCTGCACCGGGATGCGGCCATCATAATGGAAGTTCAGGGCAAACCGCCGGGCATGCACCCCGGCATCGGTGCGGGAACAGCCCTTTACATCGGGCCGGGTGCCAAACACGCTCTGCATAGCATCCTGCACCACCGCACACACCGTAACCCCATTGGGCTGCACCTGAAACCCCGAATAATTTGTGCCCTTGTAGGCAAGCCAGAGGAGAATATTCATGGGACACCTTTTGAGTTAGGAGGTAGGAGTGAGGCGTTAGGAGTTTTTGGTGTGCGCTGGCGCGTACATTTTGAATATCAGCTTTTCCCCTATTCCAAAATTGCGGCGCAAGCCGCACCTTCAATTCCTAACTCCTACTTCCTAACTCCTACCTAATTTCAAATTCCCGCCATGAGCCAGCGGGTGGAGAGGATGACAGCGAGGCAGAGGGTGAGAACAACGGCGCATTTTACGTCCAGCGCGCCGAACTTGAGCACCTTCAGGCGGGTGCGGCTCTCGCCGCCGTGGTAGCAGCGGCATTCCATGGCCATGGCAAGCTCGTCCGCACGGCGGAACGCGCTGATGAACAGGGGGATCAGCACCGGCACCAATGCCTTGATGCGGTCCATGAACTTGCCGTTATCCAGCATTGCGCCGCGGGCTTTCTGGGCGTTCATGATCTTTTCGGTCTCATCGATCAGCAGCGGGATAAACCGCAGGGCGATCGTCATCATCATGGCAAGCTCATGCACCGGCAGGTGCAGCTTGGCAAAGGGTTTCAGCAGCGCTTCAATGGCATCCGTCAGCACAATGGGGCTGGTGGTGTAGGTCAACAGGCTGGTGCCGGCGATCAATGCCACAATGCGCACCGCCATCAGCACCGCATAGCTCACACCCTCGCGGTAGATGTGGATAAAGCCAAAGTGTACCAGCGGTTCGCCCTCGCCGGTGATGAAGAACAGGTTGAGTACCGCGGTGAACAGCACAATGGGAACGATCGGCTTTAAGCTCTTGACGATCAGCTTGATGGGAATCTGCGCCACTTTGTACAGCAGGGCCAGCAGCGCCAGCGAAAGCGCAATGCCCAGCGGGTTGGACGCCATAAACAGTACAATGATGTAGGCAATGGTGGCAATAATTTTTAAGCGCGGGTCGCAGCGGTGCACCACCGAGTTGCCGGGGAAGTGCTGGCCAATGGTAATATCACGCAGCATCAGTCAGCGCCCCCTTCCTGTACGGTTTTGTGGTTCTGCGGCAGCGGAACGGCCTTGTCCGGGTGTTTGGCGTTCCAGGCTTTCAGCACGGTTTTGACCGCATAGGGCACGGTGTACACATCTGTGTCGATCTCCATGCCCATTGCTTTCAGCATCAAAAACACCTGGGTGACCTGCGGAACGGAAAGCCCCAGTTCCAGTAGCTCCGGTGCGCGGGCAAAGACCTTTTCCACCGTGTCATACATGGCCACTTTCGCCTTGCTCATCACCAGTACGCGGTTGGCATAGCGGGCGATATCTTCCATTGAGTGGCTGACCAGAATGACCGTGATGCCGGTCTGCTCGTGGTAGTTGCGGATCTGGCTCAGGATGGTATCGCGGCCTTCGGGGTCAAGGCCTGCTGCGGGTTCGTCCAGCACCAGGATCTTGGGCTCCATGGCCATAACGCCCGCAATGGCAACGCGGCGCTTTTGCCCGCCGGAAAGTTCAAACGGGCTTTTTTGCAGCAGCGCTTCATCCAGGCCAACAAACTCTGCCGCGCGCTTGACGCGGCGGGTGATCTCTTCTTCATCCAAGCCCATGTTGCGCGGGCCATAGGCGATATCCTTCCAGCAGGTTTCTTCAAACAGCTGGTATTCCGGGTACTGCATGACCAGCCCCACAAGGAAGCGGAAATCCCGCAGGTTTTCGCCCTCCGCCCACATATCGCGGCCATCAATAATGATCTTGCCGCTGGTGGGGCGGTTCAGGCCGTTGAAATGGGCGATCAGCGTGGATTTGCCGGACCCGGTCGAGCCCATCACACCGACAAAATCACCTTTTTCAATCGAGAAGCTCACATCATCCAGCGCTGCGGTTTCGTCCGGCATACCGGCGTTATACACATAGCGCAGATGTTCCACTTTAATGATCTCTGACACGTTACATTCCTTCCCGCACGGTACCGCCCCGGTCCCTCTTTTGCCGGGTGCAGTCTGTGCCTTTTCTGGTTGGGGAAAATTGGTTGTTTGGGTTTTCTCGCAGAAGCGGCGGGGGCGGGTGACCCCGCCCTACAGGGGTGTTGCCGCCCAAAAGGCACGGCATTTTATTTCAGCAGGTCAAAAATGGCCTTGGCGCATTCTTCGGGGGTAATGATGTTTTCCGGCATAGGCAGGCCGGCGGCGGCCAGTTCATCCCGCAGCTCGGTGGCCTGGGGTACATCCAGGTGGTAGCCATGCAGCCGCCTGGTCTGGCTGAACACCTGTTCGGGGGTGCCCTCCATCACAATGCGTCCGCGGCTCATGACCAATATGCGGTCGGCCTGAGCGGCTTCCTCCATATAGTGGGTAATGGACACAATGGAAATGCCTGCATCCCGCAGGTTGCGGATGGTTTTCATTACCTGGGCGCGGCCGCGGGGGTCCAGCATGGCAGTGGATTCATCCAGAATCAGGCAGTCCGGCCGCATGGCAATCACGCCCGCGATGGCAACGCGCTGCTTTTGACCGCCGGAAAGCTTGTGCGGCGCTTTATTGCGCTGTTCATAGATCCCCGCCAGCTTCATGGCGTCATCCACGCGGGCGCGCATTTCCCCGGTGGGCACGCCAAGGTTTTCCAGCGCAAAGGCAACATCCTCTTCCACCACGGTGGCAACAATCTGGTTGTCCGGGTTCTGGAACACCATGCCCACTTTCTGGCGAATGTCGTACAGCTTTTCATCGGTGCGGGTGTCCATATCTTCCACCAGCACGGTGCCGCTTTCCGGCAGCAGAATGGCGTTAAAATGCTTGGCCAGGGTCGATTTGCCGCAGCCGTTGGCACCCAGCACAGCCACAAACTCGCCGCGGTGTACTTCCATCGACACCCCGTCCACAGCAAAGTTCGGCTGCTCCGTATCATACCGGAACCGCACATCCTGCGCCTGTAAAATATCGTTTTCTTTCATGTGGTATCCCCTATTCTGAATAATAGTGTGATCCAAAATTTTTAGTTAGGAGGTAGGAGTGAGGAGTTAGAAGTTGAAAGAAGCTAAAGTTAATCCTGCAAGGTTAGCGGGCGCACAATGTGCGCCCCTACGGAGCATTGCAATTTTAATTGCTCATTCCTAATTCCTAATTAACTCCTAACTCCTACTTCCTAACTCCTAACTCTCATTCTTCCCACACTGCGGTAGCGCCGCAGGGCACTACGCCGCCGGTGGCGGTTACGGGCAGGCCGATCTCATCGCAGCTGGTGTGGCCGCCCACCTTGGGGCAGAGGGTGGTTTTGAGTACATACTCCATAACCGCCGGGCTCAGGCCCTCGGTGTAGGAGTTGATGGCAAAGAACAGCGGCTTATCGCTGAGCACCTGTTCTGTCAGGGTGATGAGGTCATAGACGTTATCTTCCAGCTTCCAGATCTCACCGTTGGGGCCGCGGCCATAGCTGGGCGGGTCCATGATAACGGCGTCATAGCGGCTGCCGCGGCGGATCTCGCGCTGCACAAACTTGGCACAGTCATCCACGATCCAGCGGCAGGAGCGGTCGGCCAGGCTGCTGGCCTGGGCGTTTTCCCGTGCCCAGGCTACCATGCCTTTGGAAGCATCCACATGGGTCACGCTGGCACCGGCGGCCAGGCAGGCCAGTGTTGCGCCGCCGGTGTAGCCGAACAGGTTGAGCACCTTGACGGGACGGTCGGCAGCCTTGATCTTTTCCTGGTACCAGGCCCAGTTCACAGCCTGCTCCGGGAAGACGCCGGTATGCTTAAAGCCGGTGGGGCTGACGATCAGCGTCAGGTCCTGCCATTTGATGTTCCACTTCTGGGGCAGCTTTTTGTGGTAGTCCCACTGGCCGCCGCCCTTAGCGGAACGGTAATAGATGGCGTCTGCCCTGGCCCACAGGGGGCTGACTTCCTCGTTTTTCCAGATGATCTGCGGGTCGGGGCGGATGAGCAGCGTTTTGCCCCAGCGTTCCAGGCGGTTATGATTCGTTGCGTCGATCAGCTCGTAATCGACCCAGGTATCGGCGGGGCGCATCAGCACACCCCCGGAATACGCTGGCGGATCATATCGGCAATGCGCTCTGCGCTGGACTGGATGGCTTCCATATCCTCGCCTTCCACCATCACGCGGATCTTGGGCTCGGTGCCGGAAACACGCACCAGCACGCGGCCCATGCCCATCAGGTTCTGCTGCTGGCTCTCAATAAAGCCGGCAATGTATTCATCTTCTTTATAAGCCTGCTTCTGCTCCTTGTCGGCAGTCAGGTTGATGAGCACCTGCGGGAACTTGGTGTAAACGGCGTTCAGCTCGCTCATCTTGGTACCCTCTTCGCGGTGCTTGCGGGCCAGCAGCTTCAGCAGCTTGCCTGCGGTCAACTCGCCGTCGCCGGTGGTGGAGTGGTGCAGGAAAATAACATGGCCGCTCTGCTCGCCGCCGATGGCATAACCGCGGGCGCGCATCTCTTCCAGCACGTAGCGGTCGCCTACAGCGGTGCGGGCGGTGTCAATGCCAATGGACTGCATATACTTCATAAAGCCCAGGTTGGACATAACCGTCACCACGGCGGTATTTCCGTCCAAGCGGCCGCGGTCTTTCATATCCTTGGCAACCAGCGCAATGATCTTGTCGCCGTCGATCTCTGCGCCCTTTTCATCGCAGGCCAGGCAGCGGTCTGCATCGCCGTCAAAGGCAATGCCGCAGTCAAAGCCGCCTTCCACGACCTTCTTTTCCAGCCGGTCCAGGTGGGTGGAGCCGCAGCCATCGTTGACGGAAACGCCGTCATCCAGCGTGCCGGTAAAGCTGCACTGGCAGCCCAGGCGGGGGAACAGTTTCTGCGCCACCTTGGCAGAAGCACCATTGGCGCAGTCAAACAGCACATTCAGGCCGGAAAGATCTGCATCAATGTGCTGCTCCAGAGCATCCACATAGTCATCCACAGCGGTATCCAGGCGGTGAACGCGGCCGATCTCGGCACCATCACAGATCTTGATATCCTCGCAGTTTTTGAAGATATGAGCCTCAATGCGGTTTTCTACTTCATCGGGCAGCTTGTAGCCATCGCCCTTGAAAATCTTGATGCCGTTGAACTCCATCGGGTTGTGGGACGCGGAGATCACAATACCGGCGTCTGCGCCGTATTTGCGCACCAGATAGGCCACGCCGGGGGTGGGGATCACACCCAGCAGGTCAACGTCTGCGCCAACGCTGCACAAACCGGCAGCCAGGGTGCATTCCAGCATATCGCCGGAAACACGGGTATCTTTGCCAATCAGAATACGGGGACGGTGGCCGTCCAGACTGGTCAGCTCTGCGGCAGTTGCGCGGCCGATCTGCAGGGCCAATTCACAAGTCAGGTCTTTGCCCGCCACACCGCGGACACCATCGGTACCAAACAATTTACCCATATCGTCAAGTCCTTTCCATCTATCAAAGTCAACACATTGAACTATAATGAATAAAGAATAATTTTGGTGGATCGCGGTGCTGCGCACCGCTCAAAATAAGGCCTGCGGCCCTGCCCTGCCAAAAAACTCCTAACTCCTACCTGTTTAATACATTTTCTGCTGCCCATCCACCTCGTCGGCGTCTTCGGCGCGCAGGTGTTTGGGGACGGGCATGTTCAGATGCTCATAGGCCAGGCGGGTCACGCAGCGGCCGCGGGGGGTGCGGGTCAGCATACCCATCTGCATCAGGTAGGGTTCGCACACATCTTCCAGTGTTACACTTTCCTCACCAAGGTTGGCCGCCAGGGTATCCAGGCCCACCGGACCGCCGCCGTACAGCTCAATGATGGCACGCAGCACGCTGCGGTCCAGTTCATCCAGGCCCAGCTCGTCAATATCCATCTGGCGGCGGGCTGCCACAGCAGTGGGGCCGTCGATTGCCCCATCGCCCTCCACGGTGGCAAAGTCACGCACGCGCTTGAGCAGGCGGTTTGCAATACGCGGGGTGCCGCGGGCGCATTTGGCCAGCTCCAGCGCACCGGGGCGGTCGATGGGGATATTCAAAATGCCCGCGCTGCGCATGATGATGGTAGCCAGTTCATCCGGGCTGTAGGGTTCCAGCTTGAGCAGAATGCCAAAGCGGTCACGCAGGGGCCCGGTCAGCTGGCCTGCGCGGGTGGTTGCGCCCACCAGGGTGAACCGCGGCAGGTTGATGCGGATGCTTTGGGCGCTGGGGCCCTTGCCGATCATAATATCCAGCGCGTAATCCTCCAGTGCGGGGTACAGCACTTCTTCTACCTGGCGGGAAAGGCGATGGATCTCATCAATGAACAGGATATCACCCTCCTGCAAATTGGTCAGCAGAGCGGCAAGATCGCCGGGCTTTTCGATGGCCGGGCCGGAGGTAATGCGGATCTGCACGCCCATCTCCTGCGCCACAATGCCGGCCAACGTTGTTTTGCCAAGGCCCGGCGGGCCGTACAGCAGAATATGGTCCATCGGTTCCCCGCGCTGCTGGGCGGCGCGCAGGTAAATGCGCAGATTGTTTTTGGCCTTTTCCTGACCGATATAATCATCCAGCGTTTTGGGGCGCAGGCTGACTTCCTCGGCGGCATCGGCCGGGGCGGCGTCCGGGCTGACCAGGCGGCTGGGATCCACCGTATATTCCGTATTTTGGCTCATTCAGGTCACTCCTTTACGCACGCGAAAGCCCGCGCAGTGCAATTTTGATAATATCCTGCACCGGCAGGGTTTCGTCAATGCGGGCCACAGCCGCAGCAGCATCCGAGGTGTTGTACCCCAGCGCCACCAGTGCGGCCACAGCCTGGGCGGGTGCGCTGGACGGAGCAGGCGCTTTGGCGGCGGCCCCGCCGCCAAAGCCAGTGCCATCCGCCAGGCCCTTGCCCACTTTGTCTTTCAGTTCCAGAGCAATACGCTGGGCCAGCTTGGGGCCAACGCCGTTCGCCTTGGTAAACGCCTTGTGGTCCCCGCTGGACGCCGCCAGTGCCACACGCTCCGGCGTCATGATGGACAAAATAGCCAGCCCGGCCTTGGGGCCAACGCCGCTCACGCTGGTCAGCATCTTGAAGCAGCTGCGCTGCTCCTCGGTGGCAAAGCCGTACAGCGAAACATCGTTTTCGGTCACGTTCATCACAGTATACACCGTGCCTTCCCGCCCGGGGGCAGGCAGACTTTCGGCTGTGGTCAGGGGCACCTGCACCGCATAGCCCACACCAGCGCAGCTGATGACCACGGTATCCAGTGTTTTCTTTAAGATTTTTCCGGTCAGCGAATAAATCATCGTTCGTTCCTATTTCTTATCCAAGATATATCTAAGGCAATACCGCATAATTCTAAGTGCCGATACGGCGAGCGAGGTGCGGCAGATGCCAAGCCAAAAGCGCAGATAATACTTTGTGTATTATCGAGCATTTTGGCAACGCAGATGCCGTGCCGCAGCTGCCGGAGCGGTGCTTAAGCCGCAAGGCGGGAATTGTGCGGTGTTGCCCTAAAATATGCTCTTACACCATTATGATTCTATGTTGCCGTGCGCCGGGTTATTTGCCCTGCGGCCCTTATCTTGGGGCGGTGCCCATCAGGCGGCTGCGGGAGCAGTGGCAGTGCGCTACGGCCATGGCCAGGGCGTCCGCTGTATCGTCCGGCTTGGGGATGGTTTGCAGGTGCAGCATGATGCGGGTCATTTCCTGGATCTGCTTTTTTACCGCCTTGCCATACCCGGTCACAGCCTGCTTGACCTGCATGGGGGTGTACTCATAAATTGGTACGCCGCACTGCGCGGCAGCCAGCAAAATCACCCCGCGGGCTTCCGCCACGCCGATGACGGTCGTCTGGTTATGCTGGTAGTACAGCTTTTCAATGGAGAGTGCTTCCGGCTGATAGCGGGTACAGATATTCTTGATGCCGTCATAAATTTCAATCAGGCGCTGTTCAAACGGCGTGTCCTTATCGGTACACACTGCGCCGTAAGCGATGGGCGCAAAACGGTTGCCTGCATATTCCACAACGCCCCAGCCCACGATCGCATAGCCGGGGTCGATGCCCAAAACCCGCATAGTATCCTCTTTCCCTGTGTTTGAATCTATTCAGGAAACGCCGCACCGGCAAAAGGGTGCACTATCCCCATTTAACTGTATCAGTATACCACAAAGCCGTGTATGCGGCAAGGAAAAGCCCTTCCGCATTTGCAAATTTCTTTTGCGGTGGTACGTTCTATTTCATGTATTTTCTGAATTTTTTCATTTTTTTCGAAAAAAGGGCTTGCTTTTTCTGCTTGGATTTGGTATAGTATACAAGTCGCAAGGACATGCGCGGTTAGCTCAGCTGGTAGAGCATCTGCTTGACGTGCAGGAGGTCACAGGTTCGAGTCCTGTACCGCGCACCATAACCGGACACCATTTTTGATACAACATGTATCTTGACTGGTGTCCGGTTTTTTTTATTAAGTTTTAGGTTCTTCAGGTCCTTTACCCTTTATTATGATTTAACGCTAACTCTTATTGCAAAAATGAAATCTGTTTTTCACAGAACGCCTTCCGGTTACTTTACTTTTCGGTAACAGTCTGATAAACTTTAGAAGTATCCATATTACGATAGATATTTTTCTACGTATCTGCGAAGCAAGGGCTTGTCATTTGGGCGATATTATGGAGACCATCAATGATTAGCTCCGGCGTTTATTTTCATTATGTATTTGTTCCATCAAAGATAAAGCAGGGAATATAATGAAGCAAGCTAAGAAGCAAGCTAAAAATGGATTTACACTGATGGAAATGCTGATTGTCATTGCAATCATTGCCATATTGATTGCAATTGCAATTCCGGTATTTGCGTCAAAGCTTGAAAAAGTCAGGGAAGCAGCAGACCTTGCAAATGTTCGTTCCGCTTATGCACAGGTTTCCGCGGAGGCTCTGCTCGGGAATCCGGATGCCACCGTGACTGTCGACCTAAAGCAGAAGCAGGCCGACTGGCAATCGCTGGATCCTGTGAATATCGGCGGTATTGTCCATTATAAAAACCAAGGAGACACGGATAATTGGAAAGGCGTTGCCGCGCCAAACGGAACCTGTGTTGTGTCGTATAATGAGGACCACGGTATCATTTTCACTTGGAGCGGAAAAGCCGCCCCAGCTGTACCTAAATACCCGTTTAACACAGATGTGACTGATTTCTTCCCGCTTCTATATGAAACAGATTTTTGGAAAAACGGCAGCATGAAAAACAACACAAGCTTTGAGTTTGACTCCAGATGTTCAGATTCGAGCTATGTTCCGGCCATTACCGCAGCGATTGAAAAGCTGGACAACAGTCTTCTGCAGCAGCCTGATTGCACATGGGCTTACCTCGGCAGCGGAAAAGACGGACAAAAAGCAAATCGCTACCTTTTCTGGACATCTCTGAACACTGACAAAGTCGGGGCCGGAAATAAAATTCCCGTAATTATTCAAACCGGCGATGGGAAATATTATGTTTCCGAAACCACGACCGGCAAGCGAAACGGCAAGAACTACGTCACCGTTTCGGAATCACTTACGCCGAGCCAGTATAAACAGATTCTGAAAAACGGAGAACAATTTTCCTCGTTGGAAGCGGCTTACGATGCCTATCTCAAAGCTCTGGGTGATTCCAAGTACGATTCGGTTCGTCAGTCTTAAGATGTTTTGCTCTGCTATAATCTCTAATTTTGGAAAAAATCAAGGGCAACACCGCACAATTCCCGCCTTGCGGCTTAAGCACCGCTCCGGCAGCT
>OJSP01003777.1_pt1 | contig 10445 bp, 12 predicted proteins | sample 1599561 | NCBI WGS metagenome assembly OJSP01 (sample SAMN04168659, study PRJEB22393) | human gut metagenome | biome: human gut microbiome; feature: stool | host: Homo sapiens | collected 2014-05-12
CGCTCTAATCAGATATATAGCACCGTTGCCGGGAGAATAAGATCGTTGGATCAGAGTTTCATTCCATTCTTCCTGTCCGGTGACCTTGCAACACAGAAACTCTATAGACTTTGCCTTGCCGTTGACTATAATGTTGCTTGAACCGGAAAAGTGGATGGTACCAAAATGTAGTACAATCCAAAATTCAGCCAGAAAGGAGGGCTGTTGATGCCGCAGGTCAAACTCATCTCGCCCATCACCAGGCAGGAAATCCGCAAAATCCGAGTTGCCGCCTATTGCCGGGTATCTTCCAATTCAGCGGATCAGCAGAACTCCTACGCCAACCAGATTCGGGTATATACCAGCCTCATTCAGAGAAAAAAAGAGTGGGAGCTGGTGGAGATATTCGCTGACGAAGGGCTCTCTGGCATGAACGCACAGAACCGCACCGAATTCCAGCGAATGATCAAGATGTGCGAACAGCACCAAATTGACCTGATCGTCACCAAATCCGTCTCCCGCTTCGCCCGAAACGCCAAGGAGTCTCTGGAATATGTCCGGAAGCTGAAACTGCTCGGCGTGGGGGTGCAGTTCGAGAAAGAGGGAATCTACACTCTGGCCCTCGGAGATGAGATGCTGCTCAACACCTTCTCTGCCATCGCACAGGAGGAGTCCAAGGCAATTTCCCAGAACCAGCGGCTCTCCATCGTGAAGCGGATGCAGTCTGGGGAATATGTGGACAGCAACGCTCCTTACGGCTTCCGGCTGGTGGATAAGGCGCTGGTGATCTATGAACCGGAGGCGGCCATCGTCCGCATGATGTTCGAAAACTACCTGAGCGGCCAGTCTACATACGCTATATCCCATATGGTTACACCATCGTCAAAACAATCGAAATGGCAGAGCGGCTCTATGCTGAGAGCGATGCCCATCTACAGATTGCTGCATCCATCGCCCGAAAGCGGGTAAGTCTGATGACTCCCCAGGAGGAATTCAGCCCGGCCTACTTTAGTGACATCGCCGCCTACCTGACGCTTGGCAGCGGAGGAAAGGTGATCCTACATACCAAAACCGATGTCGAGATCGGAGATGAAGAAAATGAATGTAACCAAGATACCCAAGAAAACAATATCGGCTATTGAGCCAAAACGCTCTCTGATCGTCAACAGGGAGCAGTATCATCAGCGGCGGGTTGCTGCCTACTGCCGGGTATCCACCGACAGCGAGGAGCAGCTCACATCCTATACCAACCAGAAGAAGGTATATACCGAGATGATTGCCGCTAAATCCGAATGGGAGTTCGCCGGACTCTACGCAGATGAGGGCATCTCCGGGACACGTGCAGATAAGCGCCCCCAGTTCCAGAAGATGATCAACGACTGCTTGTCTGGGAAAATCGACTATATCATCACGAAATCCGTTTCCCGCTTCGCCCGTAATACAGTGGACTGCCTGGACCATGTGCGAATGCTCAGGGCAAGAGGGATTGGCATCTACTTCGAGGAGCAAAATATAGACACACTGCAAATCGACAGCGAACTCTATCTGGTCATCTACGCAGGGTTCGCACAGTCCGAATCCGAAAGCATCAGCAAGAATGTCACCTGGACTTTTCGTAAGCGATTTCAGGAGGGCAAGCCCATATTCAACTATAAGTGCCTTCTGGGATACCGCAAGGGTGCAGACGGAGAACCGGAGATCGTCCCGGAGGAGGCATCCATCGTGGAGAGGATCTTTAATATGTACCTGTCAGGTGAAACCATCAACCGGATCTCAACCAAACTCAGAGAAGAAAATCTCCAGATACCAGGAAAACGATTCTCCTTCTCTGCGAGCATGATTAAGGGTATTCTCCGGAATGAACGATACTGCGGGGACAGCATCCTTCAAAAGACGGTCACAATTGACTGTATTGGCAAGGTTCGCCGCAAAAACACCGGTGAGGCACCCATGTACTATGTACAGAATAGCCATGTTGGTATCATCAGCCGAGAGCTCTTTCACAAAACGCAGGAAGAACTCGCCAGGCGGATGAGCCGGGAGCCAAATTCCACCAAAACGGCTACCACAGCCACCGGAAAATACTCCCGGTACGCACTATCCAATGTGATGATCTGCGCCGAATGCGGAAGTCGATATAAGCGCGTGACCTGGACATCCCGAGGAAAAAAGCGAGTTGTCTGGCGCTGCATCAGCCGCTTAGACTATGGAAAGCGCTACTGCAAAACCTCGCTCACGGTAGATGAGACCGCCCTCCACGCCGCTATTGTTCGGGCAATCAACCGATTCAACGAGGAAGACGAGTCCACTTATATGGCACTCATGCGGGCAACCATTGGTGAAGCAATCGGTCTAACCGGAGGCACAGATGAGATCGACCTGCTCCGGCGAAAAATAGATGGGCTGAATCGGAAAATGGTATCTCTTATCAATGAGAGCGTGGAAAGCGGAGAGGGTATCGAGAGTCACGAAGCTGAATTCAAAGAACTTTCCGATACCATTGAACTCCTGCAAGGACGGATTCAGAAACTCGAAGAAGCACTTGCTTCCGATCAGGTGAATGACAGCCGAATCCTTCAACTACAGCAGATCATCGCCGACCGAGCATCCAAAAAGATGGAGTACGACGATACCATCGTCCACCAAATGATTGAGTGTGTGAAGGTGTATCCCGACGGGAGACTGGACATTATCTTCGGAGGAGGGTACCTTATCGAAGAACGCCTGGAAAAAGAAAATTGATAACTTCAAATATAATTGACATAATCGCTGAAATAATATAATATAATTTATGTTAGGAGGCGATTGTGCATGGCAAAAAAAGCCACGGTCATCATGCCGCAAACACGGGAGATCCTGGCACAGATGGGTGAGCAGATCCGCCTGGCCCGCCTGCGCAGGAAGTTGAGCCTGGAATTGGTAGCAGAGCGTGCCGGGATCAGCCGAGCCACTCTTATATCCATTGAGAAAGGCACCCCTACGGTATCCATCGGCTCCTATGCCGCTGTGCTGCACGCATTAAACAATATGGACAGCGACCTGCTGCTTATTGCAAAAGATGATGAATTCGGCAGGAAGCTGCAAGATCTGGCGCTGCCCACCAGACGGCGGGCGCCCAAGAAAGGAGAGTAGCCCATGGCGCAGGACGAAAAGACCATCTATGTATATGAAAATTGGCGTGGAGAGGCACCCACTCTGCTGGGGCGGCTGCGCTGCGGCTTCGTCCGCGGACAGGAGACCTTTTCCTTTGAGTATGATCCGGCCTGGCTGTCATCCGCCGAGAGTTCCTTCTCTCTGGACCCGGATCTGGCTCTCTACCGCGGGCGGCAGTATGTGCCGCTGAACAAGCAGCTCTTTGGCCTGTTTTCCGACTCCTGTCCGGATCGCTGGGGGCGTCTGCTGATGAAGCGCAAGGAGGCCATCGACGCTCGCAAAGAGGACCGCAAGCCCCGTAAGCTCACCGAGAGCGACTTCCTGTTGGGGGTCTACGATGAATCCCGTATGGGTGCGCTGCGGTTCAGCTTGGAAGAAGGGGGCGAATTTCTTTCGAACGATAAAGCGTTTGCGACGCCTCCATGGGTAAACCTTCGGACGCTGGAAAACGCCTCTATCGCTTTCGAGAATGATGAGAGCGGCCTGAATGAAAAATGGCTGCGTGAGCTTCTGGCCCCCGGCTCCTCCTTGGGAGGCGCAAGACCCAAAGCTACGGTGCAGGCCACAGATGGCGCCTTGTGGATTGCCAAGTTCCCTTCCAAGCATGATGAATATAACAGCGGCGCGTGGGAGAAGGTCGTCCATGACCTGGCACGGCTCTGCGGACTGGATGTTCCGGAATCCAAATTGGAGACGTTCTCCAAGACCGGCAGTACCTTTCTCGTCAAGCGATTTGACCGAAACGGTAGCCGCCGCATCCACTTCGCCTCCGCCATGACCCTGCTGGGCAAGACCGATGGAGCCTCTGCAGCGGACGGAAGCAGCTATCTGGATCTGGCGGCGTTCATCCGGGCCAACGGGGCATCACCCCGGCAGGATCTGGTCGAGCTGTGGAAGCGGATCGTGTTCAGCATGGCGGTATCCAATACTGACGACCACCTGCGCAACCATGGTTTCCTTCTGACACCCACCGGCTGGCGGCTGGCCCCTCTCTATGATGTGAACCCAGTCCCCTCGGGGGACCGGCTTTCCCTCAATGTGAGTGAGTATGATAACACCATTGACTTGGAACTGGCTCTGGAAGTAGCCGATTATTTCGGCCTGGCCCCTCAGGAAGCGGAACAGGCTGCAGAGGAGGTCTGCAAAACAGTATCCGGACACTGGGAACGGCTGGCCGGACAGTATGGTCTCAGCCGAGGAGCGATAGAGTATATGCGCCCTGCCTTTTCCCTTCCATGATAAGATCACAAACGGACGATTCCTGGTGGAACCGTCCGTTTGCTTATTCTTTGGCGACTCCCTCAAAAGAGTCCTCGCCCTCATCCTCGTCCATATCCGTATCAATGTCCAGTCCTTCATTGTTCCCCACATTCTTCTCGTAGAGCTTGGTCCATTTGAGCGGATATTTGCATTTGCGGTTATAGGCCAGAAGCATCGCCTCAGCATAGCCCATAGAACCGGGGCGTCGTTCCTTGGCTGTTCTCGAAAGCAGCTTGACCGACATTTCCCCCACTTTTTCCTTAAAGGTCTCATCTTTCAGGGCATCGCCGAACGTGTAGACCAATCTGGCGATTCCGTTGAGCATATTGGCAGACAGCGAATTCATATCGCCCTCCCAGGTGCCTACGCAGAGTCTGAGTGTTCGATCAAGTACATGGTAACCGAACCGCTCATATATATTTTCAAGCGTGGAGACAGCACAGACAACGCCATAGTTTCTGACCTGGCCAATGGAAAGAGAATAAGACTCTACCAGATCTTTGATCATAAGCTGTTCCTGATTCCCGGCTTCCACATTTGCCATAAACACTTCATAGGGACGGAGCGGTTTGACAAACTTCATCTGGTTGGCGAAGATGGGCTTTTTAGCCGGAATGAATTCATAGTTCTCCGGGTCAACTTTTGTGTTGATACGCCGGCGGACCCGTTCTTTCCGTTCCGCAAGCTGTTTGCGTGTGGACTTGTCAATCATGCAGCATTTCCCTCCGGGGTTCGTCATCAGGGAGTATCTTCCAACCGGGATCTGGCAAAAAGTAGGGGTCGTGTAGATCCTCCTGGTAATAGGAAGCCAGCGTATAAATATCCTCCGAAACGAAGTAAACGCCCACTGGCTTTGGGAGTGCTGCCAAGAGGCGCGTACAGAAAGAGAGCTCGGAGAGCTTCTTCGAGATATTGCTTGCTTTCTGGGTAATAATCAGATCGACCTTTTCCTCGTAGCAGTCTTGAAGGAGCCTTGACCACTCCGGAGCGTTCTCCATATTGGGCGCAGTGCTGCCCTCGTCCACATAGAAACCGACAAACTTCCAGTTTGGGCAGAGAGCCAGTGTATCAAGAAATTGCTTTTTATGAGCTGAGAGATAGTCCTCATAGCGGGTCTGGTTGAAGTAGCGGATGTATACCGCCACACGGTAATGTGTTTTGGGAAGCGGGCGTTCCCGCTTGATTTCCTTTAACCAGGCACGATGTTCCGCTAAAAGGGTGTTTCGTTCCGTCTCCCTTTCCAGCAGGAAATCAAATGAGGGCATAACTTCCTGCTCTGACTCTCTATTTTGAACGGCCAGATCTGACATATTTGCTCCCCCTGTGTTATTTCTCTTCCAGGCCATTATATAATCTGCAGACTAATAACAAAATCGACCAGAAGTCAAGGTGTTGACTTCTGGTCGATAGATGAGAAAAAAAGAAGCGAGCCGGCAATTCCAGCTCGCAATTTTTCAGGTATTGTCATCCCGTCTGGCCATAGTGGATTTCAACTCACGAACAATCTTCAGGATGGAATCCAGCTCCTTGGGAGAGCAGTCGGCCAGCAGCTCGTCAAACTCGCTCTGGTATAGGCTTCTCACCTCCGGCACATCGGGCCGAAGAAGGGAATCAGCAGACACTTGCAGGGCTTCGATGATTCGGATAAAGGTTTCCAACTTCATGCTCGTCTTGCCTTTTTCGATATTGCTGACATGGGGCAGCGAGATATTGGCCTTTGCAGCAAGATCGGCCTGGCTCATCCGGCGATTGATCCGCGCATCTCGAATACGGGAGCCGACCAACTGGCTCTCGGTCAAATCATGTTCCGTCATCGGCTTCCCCCCTCAAATATATTCTCCAGATTATCTATTTCTAAGAGTATATCAACTTGGGGTGAAATTGATATAAGGTCGAGTTGATGATATAATCTAAACACTATAATAAGACTGCAAAATTTTTTGGAGGTCTTATTATGAGCCTGAACTACAAAGTCATTGGAAAACACATCCGTGAAGTCCGTCAGCGCAACCACCTTTCGCAAGCGATGCTCTCTGAACTGGTGGATAAAACGCCATCTTACATCAGCTACATAGAGAGCGGGATCAAGAGCATGAGCCTTGACACCTTTGTGCTTATCGCCAATGCTTTGGGCGTATCTCCCGACCGGCTTTTGATGGAGCAAATCATCAGCACTGAACGGTGCGCCAGCGAAGAAATCGCCCTGCTCCTTTCGGATTGCAGTACCTATGAGATGATGATTCTCCTGGATGTTATAAAATCGCTGAAAGCCTCCTTGAAAGAGCATCAAGGCAGATACGGTAAACCAGATAACTTTGATTTTACCGTCTGAACCTGAGAAAGCAATCAACCGGAAGTCACGAGCATTGACTGCCGGTCGATCTATGCCAGTAAAGGTGGATATATTTTTGGAACAGTGGATATGTTTTTGGAAAGTCCCGGATATGGGTCTTCCGAGTTGGTATAATGAGAAAAGAAAGGTGGAATGACCAATGATCTATTACACGGGTGATATCCACGGAGACCCCTATGAGGTCATACAGTTTTGCGACAGCAAGAAGCTGACAGAGCAGGATACTCTGGTTCTGCTTGGAGATGTAGGAGCGAACTACTACCGAAACCGGCGAGACACAGAGATGAAGAGAGTTCTTGCCGCCGTAAAGCCGACGATGCTCTGCATCCACGGCAACCATGAGATCCGGCCGGCCAGCATCCCTTCCTATCGCACGAAGCAGTGGAACGGCGGGACAGTCTGGGTAGAGGAAGCCTTTCCCCGCCTGCTGTTTGCTATGGATGGTGAGATCTTTGATCTGGAAGGTCTCCGACATTTGGTCATCGGCGGAGCTTACAGCGTGGACAAATTCTACCGGCTGGCCAGAGGTTACGGCTGGTGGCCGGATGAGCAGCCTTCCCAGGAGATCAAGGACAAGGTTATCCAGACGCTGGACGCCTGCGGGTGGCAGGTAGATACCGTCCTCTCCCACACCTGTCCCTATCCGTATGAGCCTCGCGAGGCCTTTCTTCCGATGATCGACCAGAGTACCGTGGACGACTCTACCGAGAAATGGCTGGAGGAGATCGAGCGGAAACTCAAATACGGCCACTGGTTCTGTGGACACTGGCATATTGACAAGCATATCGACCGGATGCACTTCCTCTTCCACAGCGTGGAGGCTGCGCCGCAGCTCTTGACGGGAGGGGACACATTATGACAGAGGAAGAAAGGCCGGAGGCCAAGGAGCAGGAGGCGTGCTTTGCCGCAATCCGTGAGATCGTCCAGGAGATTTCCCGCCTAATGGACGCCGCATATCAGCAATACAGCCGTTTGGTAGAACAGGTGTTGAACGGCAGGATCACCGAGGAGCGGGAGATCGAGCGAATCATGGACGGGCTTGTGGACTTCGGAGATAATCCGAGGCTCCTCGAACTGTACAAAACCCTCTGCCGCCATGTCTATTACAAATACCCCGCTCTTGTGGGAGAGCACACTGCCCTCTTCCGGCTCCAGTTTGAGGAAACGGAGGATGGGGATACGGATACTGAGGAGGTGGAAACATGAAAGCGCCGGAGATCAAGCATTACATCAACTGGCTGGGTCGGGTGGAATACCGAAACATCAACTGCTCCTTCACCTATGACGAGACATCCTATGCGGCCATCGACCGGATCTTCCGCCTTCTCCACCGGCTGGAGCCAGGCCCGGAGAACACAAGCTGGGAACTATGGCTCCGTGCGGAGCGAGGTACCATTGAAGACTTCGGCAGCTTTGAGAAGCTACGGGCGGACGGCCGGGTGGAGAGCTTTGAGGAGTTTGAAACCTGGTGGCATTCCGAGTTCCCGGAGGAGGCAGCGTGGTTCCACTTTGCCGCCGGCGAGGATCAGAAGATCGGGTATCGGGCAATATTCTTGGGGCATCGGCATGTGCTGGAGGTGGACAGCCGCAAAGAGCGCGCCTTCCCCTATGACATCGCCCCATTCACCGCCTGGCTGGAGGGTGCGGTACGGGACACCGTTCAGATGGTGGAAACCGGTTCTTATCAGGAACTGGTGGAGCGGGAGCTGCCCATCTGGCATCGAACCGGAACCATCCTGCGCCGGGATCTGTGGAGCGTATTCCCTCAGTGGAAGGAGGAGTTCTTCCAGAACATCTCCCAGCAGGAGGTGGAGGAGTTTCTCACCTCGGCAGAGGGGTATCCTTTGGGAAATAACAAGCGGCTCCCATCCGTGACCGCAAACGAATTCTATCACTTCTGTGCTCTGGGCTATCGGGCTATGGGTTACACCGGAACGGAGAAATCGGAAAAAGAGCAGTACGCTCTCCACGCCGATGGGCGGGACGAGGGACTGTCCAAGCTGGACGGAGATTCCCCCGAAGCTTTTGCACGGTGGCTGAAGGAGCGTCCCCGCACCGGTCACCCCTGGGAGGTATGCCGGGGCGGCAACAGCACCCACATCGACTGCATCGTACACCAAGATGCGCATGGCTACTATCTGGTGGTGGCCGGTCTTGCGGAGACCCGGACGATTGAGGCGGTCCGTTTCTTCCTGGCGCTTTATCGGGCAGGCGTTCCCGTATGCATCCGAAACACAGAGGAACTGAAGGCCCGCCTGACCGGAGCGGAGTCCATCGGCATCGTGCCGGATGGAGTCTTTCCCGCCTACTGCCACGACAGGTTTCCGGGAGAGAGCATTGTCGATTTTATGAACCTGCCTCGGGAGCGTCAGGATGAACTTGCAAAATACTGCCGATGGCAGCCAATCCCAGTTCCCAGGATGAAGAAGGAGGGTGAAACCCCATGATATTCTTTACCTCTGACCTGCATCTCGGTCACGAAAACTGCATCCGCCTTTGCAATCGGCCCTTTTCCAATATCGAGGAGATGGACGAAACTCTCATCGAAAACTGGAACCACAAGGTCACAGGGAAGGATACTGTCTATATCCTCGGCGACCTGATCTACCGCAGCCAAAAGCCGCCGGAGGAATACCTGCGGCGGCTGCGGGGGAAGAAACATCTCATCCTTGGGAATCATGACAGGGGATGGATCAGGAGTTGTCAGACAGAACGATTCTTTGAAAGCGTCAATAACCTGCTGTATGTCGCAGACGAGAAGCGGCAGTACACACTTTGTCACTACCCCATGATGTCTTGGCCTCACATCATGCGCTGCTACATGGTCTTTGGCCACATCCACGGCAATACCGACGCGGATTACTGGCCGCTCATCCAGGCAAACGAGAGAATGCTGAATGCCGGAGTGGATGTCAATCACTTCGAGCCGGTCACCTTTGAGGAGATGGAGGCCAACAATCTTCTGTATAAAGGTCAGTCAAAAGCCGGGCTTGAGGTGCAGCCGTGAGACATAAAAAAGGCTTTTATGAGGTGGCTCCTGTAGCCGGTTTCATCGCACGGCAGGACTGGACGCACACGATGGAACGAGCCGAGCGAAACGGCCTCTCTCTCCAGTCCCAAAAAGGAAGCACCGGGCTGCTGTTCTCCGTGAGAATCCTCGCTCCCATTTTAGATGGAGGGCAGCGGCATATCGTTCTGGCGGCGATCCAGTACAGTCTGGGGCGGCACACCTATATGCCCGGCATAGCTGCAGAATTTACCTGCCGGAACCTGAGCCGTCTTGATGCGGCTGCCCGTTCCGCCGCCGCAGCAAAGATCAGCGAACATTTGAGTCGATATGGAGAGCAGGAGCCATATCCGCAAGTGTGGCACGGCTTAAGCCGAGTGCTTACATCTGGCAAAATCAAAGAAGACGATAGGAGGAAGGAAAGGATGCCGATTTTACAACCTCTGGAAAGCATGGAACGCATCTCACGCCAAGCACTGGCAGATGACCTGGACACCGTGCTGGAAAGGATAAGCCGCGAGGACATTGGGCTGGTGATCACCGAGGAAGGCAAAGATGACCTGGTTCTCTGCCCAGCCTCCTGGTTCAACCTTGACTATGTGGATGACTTTTCCTGTGTCATCAACAGCGCCCTCCGCTATGCCATGCGCAGCGAAGATGAGGAGAGTGCGGCGGTCGTCCAGTATCTTCGTC
>OJSP01003780.1_pt1 | contig 10440 bp, 7 predicted proteins | sample 1599561 | NCBI WGS metagenome assembly OJSP01 (sample SAMN04168659, study PRJEB22393) | human gut metagenome | biome: human gut microbiome; feature: stool | host: Homo sapiens | collected 2014-05-12
CCTTTACCGGCGTGGAGCACCGCATTGAGCCGGTGCGCACGCTGGACGGCGTGCTCTACTACAACGATTCCATCGGCACCAGCCCCACCCGCACCATTGCGGGCCTGCGCAGCTTTGACCAGAAGGTCATCCTCATTGCGGGCGGCTATGATAAGCACATCCCCTATGAGCCGCTGGCCCCCGAGATCGTGGCTCACGTCAAGGATCTGGTGCTGATGGGTGCTACCGGCCCCCGCATTGAAAAGGCTCTGCGGGAAGACCCCGGCTTCAACGAGGCCGCACTGCCCATCCAGCACGCGGACAATATGCAGCACGCTGTGGAGCTGGCCCGTGCCGCCGCAAAGCCCGGCGATATCATCATCCTGTCTCCCGCCAGCGCCTCCTTCGACCTCTACCCCAACTTTGAGGTGCGCGGCCGCGAGTTCAAGAACATCGTCAACGCACTGAAATGATCACGCAGGTCAGAACGCCCCGCCAGAGGCAGCGGTTCCGCAGCGCCTGCCGCGGAAAGCTCTGCCTTGAGGTCACGATGCCGCAGGCGCTGGAGCTTTTCGGCAAAAGCCAGCCGGGCCGGTTCTTCGCCGGGCCAACGCTGGCGCTGGATGTGGGCAGCAGTACCGCCTGGCTGGCGGGCCACGCCAACCCGGACGAACTGGCCAGCTTCCTGCATTTCTGCGGCTGTAAGGCGGTCATCCTGGACGAGGCCGAGTGCCCGCCGCCCACCGGCTGGGCCCGGGCAAAGTCCCATTTTGTCTTTGGCCTGGCACCCGGAAAGCAGCTGCCGGAACCCGCTGTGGAAGAAACGCTCTGGGCCTCCCTGCATTTTGACCCGGAGCCCCCGGCGGGCCCCGTTGCGCAGATGCTGTTTCCGGACCGCCCCACGCGGAGGGATGATTTTTACTCTGAGCTCTGCTCAAAGCGCGCCCGCGGCAGGGCTGTGGTCTGGGCTCTGGAACAGGGCGGGGAACTTGCCTGCACCGTGGGCGCTTACGCCATTGGAACGGAGCAGGCTTACATGGCCTGCGGCGAGACTGCGGAGCCATTGCGGGGGCGCGGCATCGGCGGGCGGCTTATCGTCCGGCTGGCCAACACCCTCTCGGCGCAGGGCCTGCAGCCCCTTTTCCTCTGCTCCCCGGAACGGGTGCACTTTTATACCCGCCTCGGCTTTGAAAAGCTGGGAGAGTATGCCCGATATGAAAATAAAGATCAAGGATAGATTATGTCAATGCTGAACCACTTTTTTGATTACAAACCCGAAGTCCTGGCGCTGGACGAAAAAGCCATGGAACTCTGCCAGCCCTATTTCCGTCACATGGAGGAGATCCGGGACTACAACCAGCTGAAAATGCTCAAGGCCTTTGCCGATACTCAGATGTCCTCCACCGATATGCTGGGCACCACCGGCTATGGCCTGTGGGATACCGGTCGCGCCAAGCTCGAGCAGATCTTTGCCGAGGTGATGGGCGCGGAGGATGCCCTTGTGCGCAGTCAGTTCCAGAGCGGCACCCATACGCTGGCGGTGGCCCTGTTCGGCCTGCTGCGGGCAGGGGATACCCTGCTGGCTGCTACCGGCCGCCCCTACGATACGCTGGAGGGCGTGATCGGTCTGGACGGCAAGGGCAAGGGCACCGGCACCCTGATGGACTACGGCATCCGGTACGACGAAGCCCCCCTCAAGGCCGACTTCACCCCGGATTACGCGCTGATCGCTCAAAAGGCCCCGGGGGCAAAGGTCTGCCATATCCAGCGCAGCCGCGGTTACCTGCAGCGCAATGCCTTTGATCTGGATACCATTCAGAAGATTGCCGACACGGCCCGTGCCGCCAACCCCGAGATCATCATCTTTGTGGACAACTGCTATGGTGAGTTCACCCAGATGAAGGAGCCCTGCCAGGCCGGTGCGGACCTTGTGGTGGGCAGTCTCATCAAGAACCCGGGCGGCGGCATCGCCCCCACAGGCGGCTATATCGCTGGCCGGAAGGATCTGGTGGAGCTGTGTGCCTACCGCCTGAACGCCCCCGGGCTGGGCAAGGAGCTGGGCTGTACGCTGGAAACGCCCCGTGATATGTATCTTGGCTTCTACTATGCCCCCGGCGTGGTGTGTGAGGCCATCAAGACCGCCATCTATGCCCAGTGCCTGCTGGAGCTGGTGGGCAAAAAACCCATCCCGCGCTACTGCGAAGACCACAACGATATCGTGACCTGCTTTGATGCAGATACCGCCGATGCCCTCATCGGCTTCTGCCGCGGCATTCAGGCCGCCAGCCCCGTGGACAGCTATGCCGCACCGGAACCCTCTCCGGAACCGGGCTATACCGATGAGGTCATCATGGCAAGCGGCAGCTTTACCCAGGGCAGCACCATTGAGCTCTCCTGCGACGGCCCCCTGCGTGAGCCTTACACCTGTTACCTGCAGGGCGGCCTGAACTTTGCCGCAAGCCGTGCCGGTGTTCTGCTGGCCGTGCAGAATGCTTATTTCAAGGATTGAACTTTTCAGAAAGAAAGCGTGAATCAAATGAATCGTGTTACTCCCATTGATGCCCGGATGCTGGAACGCTTTGAGCAGGGCTATGCTGCCCGCCCGGAGCTGAATGTGATGTCCAATGCAGTTTCCCGCACGGCTCTGCCGGACGCGGCCTTTGTGCCCGCCGCCGCTGCCAAGCTGCGGATGGACTTCTCTGTGCTGGTCAAGACCAATAACATCACCAACCAGAAGCAGAGCGGCCGCTGCTGGATGTTCTCCACCCTGAACGTCCTGCGCCAGCGGGTGATCGCCAAGTGTGATCTGGAGGATTTCTCCTTCTCTCCCACCTATCTGGCGTTCTACGATAAGCTGGAAAAGGCAAATCTCTTCCTTGAGAACATCCTCCACTTTGCGGATCAGGATCTGACCGACCGTGAGACCTACACCCTGCTGGGCAACCCGCTGCCCGACGGCGGCCAGTGGGATATGGCCATCAGCCTGATCAAAAAGTACGGCGTGGTGCCCTCTTGGGTCATGCCGGAAACTGTCCACTCCACCGGCACGGCCAAGTATCTGCCCATCCTGAACCGCAAGCTGCGGGAGGATGCGCTGGAACTGCGAGCCATGGCAAAAGAGGGAAAGGACACGGCCGCCCGCCGCGAGGAGATGCTGGCGGAGATTTACAACGCCCTGTGCATCCTCTACGGCCAGCCTCCCAGGAGCTTTGACTTTGAGTATACCGACAAGGATGAGCACTACCACTGTGACCGGAACCTGACCCCGCACACCTTTCTTGAGAAATATGTGGGCAATGATCTGGATGATTACGTCGTCATCATCTCCTCGCCCATCCATGCGCTGAACCGCACCTACTGCCAGCCCTTTATGGGTGACGTGGTGGAGGAGAATATGTTCTGGCTGAACCTCTCGCAGGAGGAGCTGGAGGATCTGACCATCCGTCAGCTGCAGGCAGGGGAGGGGGTCATGTTCAGCTGCGACTGCCACCCCGACGGCGACCGCGCCAACGGCTATTGGGACCCCGACTGCTTCCAGTACGGCGAGGTGCTGGGCGGCCTGACCTTTGGCATGACCAAGGCCGAACGGCTGCTCACCCGTGAAAGCACCATGAACCACTGCATGATGTTCTGCGGTGTCAATCTGGACGAGAACGGCAAGGCTGACCGCTGGAAGATCGAGAACAGCTGGGGCGATGCCTCCGGCCAGAAGGGCTACTACATCGGCAGCGAGAAGTGGTTCAAGGCCAATGTCTACCAGATCACCGTCCGCAAGAGCCTGCTGAGCGATGCCCAGCGCGCCCTGCTGGATCAGGAGCCCCTGCCCATGAAGCTGTGGGACCCGCTGGCTTGAATTTAAATAAGATGCTATAAAGAAATCCCCTCGTCATAGGCGGGGGGATTTCTCTGTTATGCGGATAATAGAGGGAGCTTTAATGTGAAGCAGCTGCCTTTGCCCACTTCACTTTCCAATAGGATTTCTCCGTGGTGCAGGTGGGCAAGCTCCTGCGCAATGGTCAGTCCCAGACCTGTGGAGTCGTGCTTGGAAGAGGTGGTGGTGTGGAAATACCGGTCAAATACGGCGGCCTGATCCTCCGGCGCAATGCCACAGCCCGTGTCCCGGACGCTCACCAGAGCAGCACCGGCCTCCACCCGGCTGTTGACGGTGATGCTCCCTCCTGCAGGGGTGTAGTGAATGGCATTTGTCAACAGGTTCTGCAGGATCTGCTGCAGCCGGATCTGGTCGCCCCACACCGGCAGCTCCGGAGCCGGGGGAGCCTGAAGCACCACGCCCTTCTTCTCAGCCTCCTCCCGGCAGCTGTCACAGACCGCAGCGATGACCTCCCCCAGAGATACCCGGTCCTCGTTGAGCATCACCTGTTTCTGCTCCAGCTTTGCAGCCAGAAACAGATCCTCCGTCAGGCGGCGGAGAAAGGCCGTCCGCTGCTGTAAGGCGGGCAGCAGGGCCGGCAGGGCCTCCGGTGCAGCCTCCAGTGTGTCCAGTCCACTGCTGACCGCAAACAGGGGACTGCGCAGGTCGTGGAAAATGTTCAGCATCATGCTTTTCCGGGCCTCGGTCTCCTCCGTCAGAGCCTTTGTCCGCTGAATGACCCGGGCATCCAGCTCCCGGGCCAGCTGCTCCGCCCGGTCAAATTGCAGGGCATACCGGCGGCAGACGTAGGCCATGCAGCCCAGAGTAAAAGGCGCGTCGTAGATCCGGGCACACCGGAACAGGTAGAAAAACACGCTCTCCTGAAAAAACGGTACGTGTATGCCCGGCAGGACCACCCATACCCGGAAGCCAATGGTGATGGCACAGGGAAATAGCATCAGCAGGGCAGCATCGGAGCCCCGGGCATACATTGCCATCAGTATGCCCAGACAGTAGCCCATGCCCAAAAGCAGCCCCACCGCCCGTACACGGCTGAGGGGAACCAGCGTCAGAACAAGATACCCCAGCGTCAGAAGCAGGGAATGGAGCCGCTGCCCGTGAGACACCGGCACAGCCCCTGTCAAGGCGGCACACAGCAGGATACCTGCCAGAACCGTGACGGTAAAGAATCCCCGGCGGAAAAAGACGCTCCAGCCGGAACTTCCCACCGGAGCCAGAATGATCACCAGAGCCCAGAGGGTCAGCACCGTCAGATACAGCAGAAAATACCCCAGTTCCTTCTGAGGCTTGTATCGGTACAGGGCCAGCACCACCGCCCCCAGAGTGCAGAATACCGCAATGGCCATCCACTGCAGCACCGTGCGGAAGGTCAGGGCAGCCACTCCTTTTTCCGGGAACAGGGCAGCCCATGCCATCAATTGCGCTTCGGGGTCCATGCCGGGGACCCCAAAATCCGCCAGCGCCGGCAGTCGCTGGTTGAACCAGATCCCTGCCAACCCAATGGTCAGTGCCAGTGCCCCGGCAGCAGCCGGAAGCAGAAATCGCTTTTTTATCATAAAAAGACCCCCTGCAAAACTTTGGAGAACCGGTTGAGAACAGCCCGGAAATACGGTATACTAGATAAAGATATTATAGCAAATTCACGCCGAAAAGGGGAGGGCAAACCGCATGATCCGCATTCTTCTGGTGGAAGATGATCCGGTGATCCGGGACACTACCAGCTATTTCTTGAAATGTCAGCAGAATTTTGAGGTGGTCTGTGCTGACACCGGCGGCGAAGCGCTGAGCCACGCCCGGGAAAAGTTCGATGTGATCCTGATGGATATCCTTCTGCCGGACACCAACGGCATGGATCTGTGTCAGCGCCTGCGCAGCTGGCACCACTGCCCCATCATTTTTACTTCCTGTCTGGACGATACAGACACAGTGGTACGGGCACTGGAATTGGGCGGCGATGATTTCCTGACCAAGCCCTACAACCACAAAGTTCTGCTGGCCCGCATCATGGCAAACATCCGCCGTGTCCAGATGGATGCCGCAGAGCCCAGCGTCAGCGGCTACCACTGTGCGGCCTTTACGCTGGATTCCAACAGCCATTGCGTGGAAAAGGATGGCCGGAGCATCCATCTGGCCGACATGGAGTACCGCATCCTGACCCTCTTCATCCGGCATCCCAACACCTTCTTTACCGCAAACGAGCTTTACCGGAAGATCTGGGGGAAGGAGAGCCTGGGGGATGTCCGCACTGTGCAGGTGCATATCCATAACCTCCGCAGTAAGATCGAGCCCGACCCCGCCAAGCCCATCTACCTCAAAAATGTCTGGGGCAAAGGCTATATTTTCCGCCCGGAAGGGGAGACGGAGGCCTGAAATGGTTTTGCTGTCTTAAATATCGTTAACCCTCAAAGCGCCCACTTCTTAAGGAAACTTAAGCCGTGGGTGCTTTTTTCTGCTCTGATTTGACCGTTATTTATCAAACAAAGTGGAAAACAGGAATTTCCCAGCGAAGAAACGGCAAAGATGTTTAAGAATTCTTAAAAGACAACAGGCGGACTTTGTGTTAATTTATTATCGAACGAAGTCTGCACCGCATTGTGGCGGTACGTTTCGGATAAGAAGGAAAATCAAAGAATAAGAACAGAAAAAGAGAAGAAAGGATCATCCAAGCATGAACAAGATCTCGCGTAAAGGCTTTCTGAAGATCGCCGCTGCCGCTGCCATGTCCGGTGTCACCGCCGGTGCACTGGCTGCCTGCAACGCTGCAAGCTCCTCCACCGCCGCTTCCGCCGGTGCAGCAGGCACCTACACCCCCGGTACCTACACTGGCACTGCTGAGGGCATTTCCTCTACCGTCAAAGTCACCATGACCTTCTCTGACAGTGCTGTGACCGACGTTGTGGTTGATACCTCCGGCGAGACCGCTTCCTACGGCGCTGCTGCTGCCGAGGAGCTGAAGAACCAGCTGCTGAACGCCGGTTCTGACGAGATCGACGGCGTGTCCGGCTCCACCATCACCTCCGATGCCGTGAAGAAGGCCGCCAAGAGCTGCTTTGCACAGGCAAAGGGAGAGGCAACTGTAACTTCCGTTCAGCTGCCCACCGGTGACGAGACCGATTGGCTGGGCAAGGAGCCTGACATCGACGAGGCTGCCATCACCGAGACCGTGGACACCGACATCCTCATCGTGGGTGCCGGCAACGGTGGTATGTTCGCTGCTGCTTATGCCGCTGCCAAGGGCCTGAACTTCCGTGTCATCGAGCAGAACGGCAATGTGCAGGATACCCGTCACTGGGTGGGTGCCGTGGACGGCTTTGGCGCTCAGGAACAGGGCATCAAGATGGATCGTGCCAAGCTGCTGAGCGAGGTCTCCCGTTACGCCTCCGGCAAGTGTGATCAGCGCGTGGTCAAGACCTGGATCAACGAGTCTGCCGAGATGATCGAATTTGTCCGCTCCATCATGGAGGACAAGTACGGCGTGAAGATGATCTACACCTATGGTGACGAGGCCAAATGGCCTGCAGAAAACGCCGAGCACAACACCGATTATATGTACCCCGAGATCGAGTATACCTATGATCGCTCCAGTGGTGCCGCCCGGAACGAGCTGCTGCTTCAGTACATTCAGGAGCTGGGTTACGATGTGGACTTCAAGACCAGTCTGGCCAAGCTGGAAAAGAACAGCGATGGCCGCATTACCGGCATCATCGCCCAGAGCACCGAGGATGACCACTTCATCCGCTACAACGCCAACAAGGGTGTGCTGCTGGCCTGCGGCGGTTTCCCCGGCAACCCCTACATGATGGAGCAGCTGGACCCGCTGGGCACCAGCGTGACCACCGCCTGCTCCTACTCCCCCGCCGACAAGGGCTACGGCATCCGCGCTGCTGTGTGGGCCGGTGCCAATCTGGACAAGGAAGCCGCTCCCATGCTGTTTGACCGCGGCGTTGTTGCCCCCGGCGTGGATGGCGGCTATGTGGATAGCGACACTGCCTTTGGCGGCAAGGCCTTCCCCGGCAAGATCCGCCAGTACAACCCCGGCACCCAGCCCTTCCTGAAGGTGAACCGCAACGGCGAGCGCTTTGCCAACGAGAGCAGCCCCTACAATGACATCGTCTACGCCGCTGCTCACCAGCCGGGCCGTGTCTACGCTCAGATCTGCGATGCCAACATTCTGGAGGACGCAAAGCGCTTCCACACCATCGGCTGCTCTGCCCAGACCCGTAACGGCGGTGAGAAGTACATTCAGGGTAAGATGGACGAGGCGATCGAGGCCGGTGCATTGTTCAAGTGCGATACGCTGGACGAGCTGGCTGACAAGATGGGCTTTACTGGCGCTGCCAAGGACACCTTCCTTGCCACTGTGGAGCGCTACAACGAGCTCTACGACAAGCAGAACGATGAGGACTTCGGCAAGCCCGCTTACCGCCTCAGCGCCATCCGCACCGCTCCCTTCTACGGCTGCTGGCTGGGTGCCTCTCTGCTGACCACGGAGCAGGGCATTGCCATCAACGAAAAGGGTCAGGCTCTGGACAACGATAACAAGCCCATGCCCGGCCTGTATATCACCGGCGATATGTCCGGCAGCTTCTTTGCCAACAACTATCCCTGCCTGATGGCTGGTGTTGCCATGGGCCGCACCCTGACCTTCGCCATGAAGGCCGTCAAGCAGATGGCGGGTCTGGATAACGCCTGATCCAGCGCGGTTTTCCGGCACAACTTAAGCGTTTTTCCATTTCTTCTTTCTTCATGAAGAGAGGCGGTCCCTGTTTGGGGCCGCCTCTCTTTGCCATTTTTTCGCCACGTGCCCCCTACACAAATCCCCACGATTGTGCTATGATAAAGCTGAACAGCCGGTTTGTGCCAGACAACCGGCAAAATCGAGGTGTTTGTACAAATGTCTGATCTCCTTGAAACTCTGCAGCAGGAAGGGGTAGACCCCGCTCTGCTGGAAGCAGTCCAACAGTACCGCGCTGCCCATGCCCTGCCGGACGCACTGCGCCCGCGCATCCCTTCCCCTGCCTTTACCTACTATGGCAAACAGGTGTGGGAGCAGGCGCTGGCGGCGCTGCTCTGCGGCGAAAACCTGCTGCTGGCAGGCGGCAAGCCGCTGGTTCAGGGTGGTAAGGGCGGTGCTGCGCTGGGCCAGCTCCTTTTCCCGGTTCTGCAAGGCCAGCAGCCGGGTGGGAGCATCTTCCAGCGCGGTCAGCTCCTTTTCAGCAGCGGCCAGCGCTGTGTCCAATGCGGCCAGCTGGGTGCGTTTCGCTTTTGCCTTGGCAGCGGCCAGCTGGGCAGCATCCCGCGCGGCCTTCTGCTGATGGCACAGGGCATCCAGCTCATCGTAGGCGGCAAGGGCCGTCTGTGCCTGCGTCACTTGTCCGGCAAGAACATCCAGCTGGGCGGCATCGCCTGCGTGGCGGGCGCTCTCGGCACGGGCAGTTTTCAGCACAGGCAGGGCAGCGGTAAGCTCTGCCTGCTTTGCGGCCAGCTGTGTGGCCAGCTGTCGGGCCTGCTGGGCGGCACCCAGCTGACGTTGTACTTCGTCCAGCTTGGCTTCGGTGTCCTTGAGGGCAGCAGCAACGGTCTCCTGCGCGGCCTGCTGGCGGGCCAGCAGACCTTCCAGCAGGGCAAGGGCCGTCTCCGGCTCGGTCTGGGCGTTCAGTGCGGCAAGGGCATCGGCATCCGGGTCGTCGGGAGAAAAACGGATGCCGGAGAGCAGACTGTCCAGCTTTGCATTCTGGGTGGTGCGCTGCTGGCTGAGGGCGGCGCTTTCGGCCTGCAGGCGCTCCTGCAGGCGGGCATAGCGCTGGGTGCGGAACAGCTTGCGGAAAATGCGGCTGCGCTCCTCGGTGGAAGCGTTGAGCAGCTTTGTGAACTGACCCTGCGCGATCATGGCGATCTGGCAGAACTGGCTGTAGTCCAGCCCGATGATCTCCTGCACGGCGGCAGTCACATCCTTGGCTTTGGTCACCGGCGGACGGCCATCGGAATAGGTGAGGGTGGCATCCGCTTTCTCGGTGGTCATGCCCTCGCCGCGGTTTTTGGGGCGCTGGTACTCCGGGTTGCGGCGCACAGTATAGCGCTGGCCGTTCACCTCAAATTCCAGCTCCACAAAGGTGGGCGTTTTAAGATCAGCATATTTGCAGCGCAGCATGGCGCCCTCGCGCACGCCGCCGCTGGAATGATCGTACAGCGCATATGTAATGGCATCGAACAGGGTGGTCTTGCCTGCTCCGGTGTCGCCGGTGACAAGGTACAGGCCGCCTTTTCCCAGTTTTTCCAGTTCCAGCACGGTCTCGCCCGCATAGGGGCCAAAGGCCGAAAGGGTCAGTCTGAGCGGTCTCATGCGTCCTCGCCCTCCTTCCAGATCTCCTCAATGAGCTGCTGGCAGAATGCCGCCTGCTCCGCCGTCAGCGGCTGATTGTTCTGCAGCTGGTAGAACGCCGAGAAGTGCTCCAGCGGGGTGATGCTCTCGGCGCGCTCCGGTGCGGTGATCTCCTGATCTTCCCGGGTGCGGAGGTTATCGTAGTCCAACCGCATCAGGTTCGGGTAGATCACCCGCAGGCGGGCCA
>OJSP01003781.1_pt1 | contig 10433 bp, 8 predicted proteins | sample 1599561 | NCBI WGS metagenome assembly OJSP01 (sample SAMN04168659, study PRJEB22393) | human gut metagenome | biome: human gut microbiome; feature: stool | host: Homo sapiens | collected 2014-05-12
GCTGCTTCTTCATCGGGCGCGGCTTCGACTACGCCCTCTCGCTGGAAGGCAGCCTGAAGCTCAAGGAGATCAGCTACGTCCACTCGGACGCCTACGCTGCCGGTGAGCTCAAGCACGGCACCATCAGCCTCATCACCGACGGTGTGCCGGTCATCGCGCTGGCCACCCAGAAGCAGGTGTACGAAAAGACCATCTCCAACGCCAAGGAGACCAAGAGTCGCGGTGCGCGGGTCATCCTCTTCACGACGAAGGACATTGTCGTCCCGGAGGGCGTGGCGGACTATGTGGTGCGTCTGGACGACTACGACGAGCTGCTGATGCCCCTGCAGCTCATCGTGCCGCTGCAGCTGTTCGCCTACTATATGGCCGTCCTGCGCGGCTGTGACGTCGATAAGCCCCGCAATCTGGCCAAGAGCGTGACGGTGGAGTAAATAGAACAAAAAAGGAAAGCCTCCCCAGCCAGGGAGGCTTTCCTTTTTATCTGAGATCCAGAGAGTTACCAGAACCAATAGCGTTTCTTGATGACGATGTAGGCGATGATGATGCCCACGATGACCACAAGGCCCGCGATGAAGAAGGTCATGTCCACATGGGCGAAGCGGAGATTCTGGGTGGTCAGCAGGTATTCGCCCGCCGTATCCGCCTCGAGGACATGGTCCTTGTAGCTGTTGAGGAACTGCCACTTGCCCTTGAGGGCATTGTGCAGGTAGACGCGGGTATAGACGGCGTTGTCGCCGGTCATCTCGACCTGAACGACGCCCGGCAGAGCCTCGCCGCCGTTGAGGGTGAAGGTGACACCATACTCAGAGGGGGCAAAGCTCAGGGCTGTGCTCACCTGCGCGGAGGTGTTCTTTACATCGCGGCCCGCGATGCGGATGGTGTAGTTATCGGCCTCGACCACGAGGGTCTTGCCGTTCAGACGGAGGGCATTCAGCATCTCGCCGGTGATGGTGGGGAGCTCGCGCTGTGCAAAGGTCACTTCGTCGGTGCCGTCGGCCTCGATGGCCTCCACGACGGGGTCGGTGATGACCTCACCGTTGTTGTCGTCGGTGCTGCCGCCGCCGTTGCCGGAGCTGGAAGCATTCCGGTTGACGATGACCGTCACCGAGGCGGACGCTGTGCCGTTGAAGACGACGATGGAGGTCGCGCCCGTACCCACGGCGGTGATGACGCCCTTGGCGCTCACAGTGGCCACCTTGGTGTCATTGGACTTGAAGGTGAGGGACTGGGAGGCGGAAGACGGGGTCACTTTGCCGGTGATGGTGCGGCTGGCGCCCGGCTTGAGGACGACATAGCTCGTGTTCAGGTCGATGGACTGACGGTCTACGCCGCTGTTGACGACCTTGACAGTGGCCGATGCGCTCACATCGCCGCAGGTGGCGGTGATGGTGGCGGTGCCGGGGGCCACGCCGGTGACTTTGCCGAAGTTGTTGACGGTAGCCACAGCGGGATCGGAGGAGCTGAGGCTCACGTTGGCATAGTTCGACGCGCTGGAAGGCAGCACGCCCAGCGACAGGGAAGTGGTCTCGCCGACAGCGATGGTGCCGGAGGCCAGCGTGATGTCCATCTCCTTGACGATCATGGATTCGTCCAGCTCGGTGGTGATGGTGTAGACGCAGCTCACGCCGTCTGCGCTGGCGATGACCTGCGCCGTGCCGACGCCCACCGCCTGCGCCACGCCCTCAGACGTCACGTTCACGATGGTGCTGTCGTTGGACATAAAAGTTACCGTGGCTTTGCGTGCGGCCTTGGCGGGCAGAATGACCGGCGAGAGCTGCTGCTGCGTCCCCACCGTCATGGTGGAGGCGTAAGTGCCGGTCTCGACGCTCTCTACAGCCGCAGCGGACCAGGGCAGAGAGAGGGCAGCGGCCGCGTTCAGGGGACCGGCTGCAGAGGCCGGAAGCGCAGCGCCGGCGGCCAGCAGGCCCAGCAGAGCGGCGCTCACGGCCAGCATTTTCAGGTTCAGTTTCATTCTTTCGTACCTCTTTGAGCGTTGATGTGAGCGCTTAGCGGAACAGAACGCCCAGAGCTTCCATCGCGTATTCGAAATAGGTCAGCTTGTCGTACTCCACGCGGGCGGTGACGCTCATACCGTTGGACAGATCGACCTTGTCGCCACTGTTGCTGATGACATAGGTGCTGTCCGGGGTGATGGTCATTTTGTAGTAGGAGCCGGAGGAGCTGGCGGTCACATCGCTGTCGATGGAGGTCACAGTGCCGGTCAGGGTGCCGTAGGAATACTCCGACAGGCCGGTGATGGCGATCTTGCAGGGGTCGCCCACATGGAGCAGCGGTCGGTCGTTGAGGGTGACGAAAGCCACCACCTCGAGGTCGCTGTTCTCGCTGGCGACGGTGGCCAGCGGGGTGCCGGCGCTGAGCACCATGCCCACCTTATAGGGCGTGTCCATGTGGATGACGCCGGAGGTGGGGGCATAGATGTAGTAGTCGTTGGCGCCGGTGTTCAGGGCGTCCATCTGGCTCTGCAGATTGTCGATGTTGCTCTGCACACTGGTCAGGCTGGCGGAGATGGACTGCAGGGTAGAGTAATACAGGGCCTCCACCTCGCTCTGGTTCTGCTCCATCAGGGCCTTGATCTGCTCGTCGGAGTAGCCTGCGGCCTGATAGGGCGAGGCGTCGAAGGCCTTCTGGGCGACCTGGCTCTTGTAGGTCTCGTACTGGTAGTAGTAGGGCTGGTCGTCAATGTCCGTCTCGCTGAAGTAGTTCTTGTCGTCCTGAATGGACTTGACCAGCTTTTCGTACTGGCTCTTCTGCTTTTTGTAGATGTCCAGCTGGCTCTGGAGGCTGTCCTGCTGCATGTCGAGGTCGGTGCTCTTGATGTGAGCGATGAGGTCGCCCTCGTTGACGTAGGAACCCTCGGCGATATTCAGCTCGGTGATGGAGCCGGAGTAGCTGGACATGATGTAGGTCTTGTTGGCGGCCTGCACCGAGCCGCTGGACTGGCTGACGTAGGTGCGGTAGTTTTTGGTGCTCCACACCACGAGGAAAAGCATCAGGGCGGCCGTCAGGAGGATGAGCGCATACCCGAAGGGGGGCAGCTTCTTCTCCATCATGATGCGGCGGTCCTGCAGCTCGGTGATGTCGCGGATGGTCGTCGTCATAATCACTTCGTCTCCATAAAGGTATCGACCACGCCCTCGTCGTCGTCCTGATTGACAAAGACGGTGTAGACGGTGCCGGTCAGCTCCAGCTCATGCTCGAAAGCCATGATGTTCAGCTTCTGGGAGGCAAGGCCGCTCTGGCTCATGGGGCCGACGTAGTGGGCGTACAGGCAGTTGCGCACCCGCAGCACGGCGTCCATGGTGTAGCCGGCCTCCATGCGGGGGATGAGCTGGGTAGCCTGCTGCATCATGTAGACCTCGGGCTGGGGGTTGGGGCCAGCAGGGATCTTGACGCACTGGATGATGGGGCCGAGGGGCTGCGCGCCGCTGCTCTTGATGAAGTTGTGCAGCTGGGTCAGCACGATCTGCATATTGTTGAACTCCTCGGGCTGGATGCGGCGGCTGACCACGTTGGTCAGCTTGAGGGTCTTGTTTTCTGCGGTCTGGATCTCTCTCATGATTTTATACCACCTGTTCTTGGTTTCATTGCTTGTAATAGGCAATAACAAAACGTGAAGTTAGAGGCTGAAGCCTTACGGAATATCCAAAGCCTCTCCCTTTGGGAGAGGTGTCACCGAAGGTGACGGAGAGGGCAAGCCAGTGACGAAAAGGCTGCTCACACAGCGATGGGCAGGCTCTTTGTCAGAGCGATGTTATCGCAACATGGCTGCGTCACTGTCAGCATCCTTGCCCTCTCAGGCGCTCCGCGCCAGCTCTCCCAAAGGGAGAGCCTTTAGAGACGGGCTTTGACCTCCAAATCGATCTGCGTACAAACACCAGCTAAATTGCAATCGACGTCACGGTTAGAAAAGCGGAGAACCTTCAAACCATAAGCACGCAATATCTGACTTCGCTCCTCATCGTAACATTGACCCTGCTCAGTATAATGCTGAGAGCCGTCGATTTCAATGACTAAGCGAGCCGGAGCACAATAAAAATCTACAATAAAGGATTCGATGATCCGCTGCTTGTAGAATTTTACGGGGTAAGTGCGGAGATACTCGTACCAGAGCTTACGCTCCTGCGGAGTCATATCACGGCGAAGTCTGCGGGCAGTGCCAAGCATACAAAAATTCTTGACAACAGTAGTCTTCTTCATGAAAGTGTCCTCTGGAGCTGAAGCCTGACCTTCTCGCAAAGCCTCTCCCAAAGGGAGAGCCTTTACGGGGCAGGGGGAGACCTCTGCGCATCGGCTGACTTCATATTTTGTTATCACCTATTACCCATCCCATGATGAATATAGGCATCAATTTATTATAACGGTTTGGCGGTGCGGAATAAAGAGCCAAACTGTAAATTTTATAAAAAAATAAGGTATGCCCGGAGGCAGATGCCTCCGGGCATACCATTACGAGGCATTATCATCCGGCGGCCCGAGAGCCGCCGGACGAAATACACTTCAGATTCTAGGGGTTACAGATTAGGCAATCTTGCCGTTGATGCCGTAAACAGCATCGTTGAAGCCGACCTTGGCATCGGTGGTGCCCAGGGTGTAAGCGACAGAAGCCATGCCCAGGACCTGCATGACCTTGTTGCCGAAGGTCATGTCGTCGGTACGAGTAGTATGGTCGTCGTTCCACAGGCCGAAGACGTTCTGGTTGAGAGAACCCTCCTCACCGAAGATCTTATCGCCGTCCTTGCCCCAGTTGCCGCCGAACATCACACCCAGGGTGTTGTCAACGGTCTTGGTGAAGAAGGAGTTGCTGACCAGGGTGATCAGGTTGGTGTTGAACTTCTTGACGTTAGCAGCGTTCCAGACAGGAGCGGTGGTGTCAGCCAGGATGGAGAACAGGTCAGCGCCGCCGTAGACGACCTCAGAGTTAACAGCAGTAAAGTTTGCAGGCATCATCATAATGAATTACTCCCTTCAAATGATTGAAAAACAAATTTAGTCGGCTCAGTTTCCGGATGCGCATCCAGCCAAAAAGCCATTTATGTAACTGCGTGCGCACGCAGCTGCAACGAATTAGTAGGTGATGGACTCGCCATCCTCCTCGTCCTCCACCACTTTGGCGGCAGAGACGGGGGCGGGCTTCTCCCCGCGCTTCTTATCGCGGAAGATGCCCTGCTGCAGGCTCCAGAGCTCGTAATATTTGCCCTGCTTTTCCAGCAGCTCTTCGTGGGTGCCGCGCTCTACGATCTCGCCGTGGTCCATGACCAGGATGAGGTCACAATCCCGGATGGTGGAGAGGCGGTGGGCGACGATCAGCATCGAGCGGTCTGCCAGCTGGTTGTAGATCATATCAAAGATGGTATTCTCTGTGCCAAAGTCCAGACTGCTGGTGGATTCGTCCAGGATATAGAGGTTCGCATCCTTCAGGAAGGCCCGGGCCAGTGCAAGGCGCTGCTTCTCACCGCCCGAGAGGCCGTTGCCGGCTTCTTCCAGATAGGTGTTGTACTGCAGCGGCAGCTTGCGGATGAACTCGTGGGCATCTGCCTTCTTGGCAGCAGCTTTGACCTCATCGAGGCTGGCTTCCGGTCGGGAAATGCGGATGTTGTCGTAGATGGTCTTGCTGAACAGCTCGACGTTCTGGGGGACATAGGCGATGGCACGGCGGACGGAGGCATTGCTGTACTCGTCCAAATCGACGCCGCCTACGCTGATGGTACCGCTTTCCGGCTCATAATACTTGAGCAGGAGCTTGGTGATGGTGGATTTGCCGCTGCCGCTGCTGCCCACGAGGGCCACCTTCTTGCCATAGGGGATGGTGAAGGAAACATGGCTCAGGGCCGGGGAACGGCTGCCGTAGCGGAAGGAGACATCCTTGAATTCAATGTCACCGTCGATCTTTTCCATCTCGGTGTATTCGCGGGTCTCGTCCTGCTCGGACTCATAATCCATGATCTCGGTCAGACGCTTGATGGAGATCTGGGCCTGCTGGATGGACATCTGCAGGCTGACCAGCTCGCTGACCGGAGAAGTAAAGTAAGAGGAAAGGGTGCTGAAGGCCATATAGCCGCCCAGGGTCATCTCACCATTCAGCACCTGCATGATGCCCACATAAGAGGTGACCATGCCGAGGATGGTGGTGATGAGGGTGGAGATCAGGGACTGCACCGTGCTGATCTTGCTGGAGCGCAGGCTGATCTTCAGGCTCTTGATGTATTCCCGCTCCAGAGCTTCCAGCTCACGGTCCTCTTCGGCGTTGCACTTGACGGTCTCGATGCCCCGGAGGCTCTCGATCATCTGGCTGTTGAGGATAGCAGACTGCTGCATGGTCTCTTCGTTGATCCGCTTGAAGGGCTGCTTGAAGATGAACACCAGCAGGATGCTCAGCAGGGTGGTAAAAATCGAAATGGAGAAGAGGGTGGCATTCATCCGGAAGAGGATGACGCCGGTGGCGCAGGCCATCACAATATCCATCACGACGCTCAGCGCAATGCTGGTGAACACCGATTTGATGGTGCTGGCGTCGGAGTAGCGGGTGGTGATCTCGCCGGTCTTGCGGGTGGCGAAGAACTTCATGGGCAGTTTGAAAACATGCCCGAAGTAGCCCAGCATCAGGGGAATATCGACCTTGATGGACAGATAGATGAGCACCCACTGCCGCACCATGCTGATGAGTGCGCTGGTGACATTGACGATGCTGAACACCAGAATGACAGCCACCAGCAGGCTCTTCAGCCCGTAGGGAAGGATCTCATCCATCAGGATCTTGTTGTACATCGAGGATGCGATCCCGATGATGGTCAGGATGACCGAGCTGAGGATGGCGTAGAAGAAAAGCTTCTTCTGGGGCCACAGCAGGTCGAGGAAACGCTTGACCATGCTGCCCTGCTTCTGCTTGCCTGTCTTGAACTCCGAGGTGGGGGTCATCAGGAGCAGAACGCCGGTAAAGTTCTTGTAGAACTCGTCGAGGGAGATCTTTTTCAGCTCTTTTGCCGGGTCGCCGATGATGACGTAGTCGCGGCATCGGAACTTCTTTCCTTCGTCAGCGCACTTCTTCCGCTCCTCATCCTGCCGGACCATGTGCCGACGCCGCTCGCCGTCATCTTTGATGGTGGTCTTCTTGAAGACCGTCACAAAGTGGGCCAGACCCTCGTCGGTGATGACCTGTGCAATACAGGGAGTGGTGAATTCGCTGAGGAAGTTTTCCCGGTCTACCCGGACGGCGGCGGTGCTGAATCCCAGCTCCTGCGCCGCCTTTTCCATACCGGTCAGGTTTGTGCCTTTTAGGTCGGTACCCATCATGTCCCGCAGGCGGGTGATGGTGATCTCCTTTTTGTAATGGAGGCACACCATTGCGAGACAGGCGGCAGCGCAGTCTGTGGTGTCGTGCTGCCGGACATAGGTATAACGCATAGATGCTTCCTTTGTGGTTTCTATTTCAAAACGCCCGCCTTGCGGCTGAGGACGATTTGGCGAAGAAGAAAGGGTCTCTACTGCTGGCGCTTCATCCGCTTCCCCAATAAAGCAGCATACAGCTCTCTGCCTCGCCCCGCCCTGCGGCCAGACGGAGCAGAGAGCAGCTGCTATCAAAAGAAGGGAGCGCCTACCCTTTGATCATTTTGACCGGCCCGGAGAGGGGATTTTGACGTACCGTCTCCTAAACCTTGGGCATAGTATAACACATTCTGTCGGCTTGTTCAAGAGGACAATTTTTAATAAACCCTTAAATTTTGAAAAAAATGTGAAAAAAGTCTCAGTTTGGTAACAAAAGAGATGCACAAAAAGCGCGGCGGACCGCGAAAGTCCGCCGCGCTTTTTTACAAATCGTCTAGAATGCTAAAAATGATTACACGGTAGTACCGTCAATCTTGGTGACCTTCTTGGCAGTCAGGACAGCAGCGTCCTTCATGCCCAGAGTGTAAACAACAGAAGCCAGACCCAGAGTGGTCATGATCTTGTTGCCGAAGTTCTGAGCCTCACCGCCGGGCAGACGGTCAACATTGTACAGACCGGAGAAAGTGCCCTCGTCGCCGAACAGCTTGTGGCCGTCGCCCCAGTCGCCGCTGAACATGGTGCCCAGAGTAGCCTTCAGCAGCATACCGGTAAAGCTGTTGCTGACCAGGGTGATAATGTTGCTGTTGAACTGCTTGACGTTTGCAGCAGTCCAAGCGTTGGGCAGGTAGTCAGCCACGGCACCGCCGTAGACGACCTCTGCGTTCACAGCAGAGAAGTTTGCAGGCATCATCATAATGAATTACTCCCTTCAAATGAATAAAACGAATATAATCGGTCCCCTCCCGGTTGCGCAACCGGGAAAACCTATGCAACCGAGTGCGCACTCGGCAACATCACGAATTAAGTAAGCTGCAGCCTTTGAGGCTGAACCTCTCCGTCAATGCTTCGCATTGCCACCTCCCCTACCGAGGGGAGGCCTTGGCAGCCGGGTGAAGCTTGCTGGATACGCCAGAGGCTCCCCTACTAGGGGAGCTGGCGGGCGCAAGCCCGACTGAGAGGTTGTACGAAGGATAAGCTAAAAAAGAGCATAAAACCTGAAAAGGAGAGAACCCATGGGACTCTTTGGATTTGGCAAAAAAGAAAAGGACAAAATGAAAGACGGCCTCGAAAAGACCCGCACGGGCTTTTGGGGCAACATCCTGAACACCCTCACCGGCAGCAAGATCGACGACGACCTCTACGATGAGCTGGAAGAACAGCTCATCCTCGCCGATGTGGGCGGCGACGTCGCCATGAAGCTGGTGGACGCCCTCCGCGACCGCGTGCAGGAAAAGGGCCTCAAGACCGGCGAACAGGCGGCTGACGCTCTGCGCGACATCATCGCCGACGAGATGCGCCCGGAGACTGAAATGGCGCTGGACGGCCATCCCGCCGTCATCCTCGTCATCGGCGTCAACGGCGTGGGCAAGACCACCAGCATCGCAAAGCTGGCCGACTACTACACCCGTCAGGGCAAAAAGGTCATGCTGGCCGCAGGCGACACCTTCCGCGCCGCCGCCAGCGAGCAGCTGGAGATCTGGGCGGGCCGCGCCGGTGTGCCGATCGTCAAGGCCGGCGAGGGCGCAGACCCCGCCGCCGTCATCTTCGACACCGTAAAGTCTGCCACCGCCCGGGGCTATGACATGGTCATCGCCGATACGGCCGGACGTCTCCACAACAAGTCGAACCTGATGAGCGAGCTGTCCAAGATCAGCCGCAGCGTCAGGAAGGCCGCTCCCGAAGCCAGCCTCGAGACCCTGCTGGTGCTGGACGCCATCACGGGCCAGAACGCCATCAGCCAGGCAAAGGAATTCTGCAAGGCTGCTGACGCCACCGGCATCATCCTGACCAAGCTCGACGGCACGGCCAAGGGCGGCTGCGTGGTGGCCGTCAAGCAGCGCCTCGGTCTGCCGGTGCGGTTCATCGGCGTGGGCGAGGGCATCGACGACCTCATCCCCTTCACCCCGGAGGGCTTTGTGGAAGAGCTCATCCCCCGCACGGGCTGGAAGCATTAAGCCCTCTCCGTCACCTGCGGTGCCACCTCTCCCAAAGGGAGAGGCACTGGCGCGCCGGGCAGGCCCACGCTGGATGAGCAAAGCCTGATTTATCGGAGACTGTAGTGCTCCGCTGCCAAGGGCAGGGAGCAGCAGACATAGAAAGGGAGTAACCCCAATGAGAATTTGTGCAGCCACCGGCAACGCCGGAAAGCTCCGCGAGCTGCGGCGCATCCTCGAGGCTCAGGGCCACGAGGTGGTCAGCCAGAAGGAGCTTGGCATCACCATCGAGCCGGACGAGACCGGCACCACCTTTGAGGCCAATGCCCTCATCAAGGCCGAGACCATCTGCAAGGCCAGCGGCCTGCCCACCATCGCCGACGATTCCGGCCTCTGCGTGGACGCGCTGGACGGCGCCCCCGGCGTCTACAGCGCCCGCTACTGCGGCCACCACGGCGACGACGAGGCCAACAACGACAAGCTCCTCGAGAAGATGAAGGACGTCCCGGCGGGGCAGCGCGGCGCGAAGTTCGTGGCGGCGGTCTGCTTCATCCTGCCCACCGGCCAGCACCTTACCTGCCGGGGCGAATGCCCGGGCCGCGTCGCCTTTGAGCGGCTGGCCGGGGACTACGGCTTCGGCTACGACCCGCTCTTCATCCCCGACGAGTGCGGTGTGGGCAAGACGGACAAGCGCCCCAACTCGGAGGGCCGCAGCTATGCCCAGCTGACTCCCGACGAGAAGGACGCCATCAGCCACCGCGGAAATGCGCTGGCGGAGATGGAGAAGGAGCTGCCGGAGTTTTTGAAGAAAGCGGAGTAAGGTTCTCTTTTGCGCGCCAAAAGAGAACCAGAAATGGTTCTCGCGCCTGTGCGCGGGGGTAGAGCGCGGTTACGCGAGGTTAAGTTCTCTTTTGCGTGCCAAAAGAGAACCAGAAA
>OJSP01003786.1_pt1 | contig 10416 bp, 7 predicted proteins | sample 1599561 | NCBI WGS metagenome assembly OJSP01 (sample SAMN04168659, study PRJEB22393) | human gut metagenome | biome: human gut microbiome; feature: stool | host: Homo sapiens | collected 2014-05-12
TGCGTGCGCAATTCATTTCAATGACGGCGTCGGTCGGTGCGAACAATCCAGTTGCGGAATCCACAATAGTATCGGGATGGGCGAGCAATTGCGCGACATCATAGGTTTTCGCACGGGTATCTTCAGCTCCAGAGGAGGAAATCAGCCGCTGCGAAGTTGTTTTATGACGATCGCTGATATCGAGCGTCGCATGTCCGATGGAACGTGCCGCGAAAACCTCCATTGCGAATCCGGCCTGATCTTCCGCAACGGACATGGCGGAAAGCGAATCCGCGTCAATATCAAACGAATCGATGCCGTCGCAACGTGACAGCGTGGGCTGTGCGATGTTGGTCGTAAGTCGCGCCGCCATCAAACGGGCGGTGTGACGGGCCTGCGCGCTACGCAACGTGCCGTCGGCGAACCGTGCAGGGCAGTAGGCCGCGGTGTTTGCCCAATCTGAAACCGCTTCCTGCGCGGCAAGATAGCGCATAATGATATGGCGTGACCTGTCTGCCATGATGTCGGCGTTGGCGGTCGCGTCGGCATACGCCTTCTCGCAAGGACTTGGCTGCAGTTCAGCCTCGGCGCGGCCCGCGATTCGGGGTGCGGAGCAAGCAGTCAGAGACGCTACAAGCACGCCTATGCATGCCAAGACGCAGACGCGTCTTGAGGTCGACGAGACCGAGGGGAAAAGAGGGGAACGTGTCTGCATGAAACATTAGACTAATAGTTGACTGTGACCATTGGGCCGAGCGCTCGGAATAACTTCATATAGGAGGTCTTGGAAGTATGGAACTGGACCTGGCAGGAATGCACCAGCTCGCAGCTGGGCAGGGAATCGATCCCGAGACGCTGGATGCCGCACTCTCGGAAGCATTACGACTGGCATATCTGAAAACGCCGCACGCGGCGAAGCATGCTCGTGTGGAGCTTGATCCGCGTGCCGGAAGCTTTACCGTTTGGGCTCAGGATGAGATTCCGGTCGAACCGACCGAGGATAATCCGCACCCTGCGCCGACTTTGGGCGAGGAATACGATGACACTCCGCGTGACTTTGGCCGCTTGGCCGCAGCCACCGCACGTCAGGTCATCAGCCAGCTGTTCCGCAAGGCCGAGGACGACAAGGTGTTCGGCGCGTTCTCAGGGCAGAAAGGCAAGCTGATCACCGGTATCGTGCAGCAGGACGTGAAGGACACCTCCAATGTGCACGTGGCCGTTGGCGATGTCGAGGCGTTGCTTCCCCGTCGTGAGCAGGTGCCGGGAGAACGCTACCGCCACGGTGAGCGTATCCGCGTATATGTGGTGAATGTTGCACGCGGTCTCAAGGGCCCGGAAATCGTAGTGTCCCGCTCCCATCCGGAGCTTGTTCGCCGCCTGTTCGAGCGTGAGGTTCCGGAACTGGTTTCCGGCGCCGTGTCGATTATGGCCATTGCGCGTGAGGCCGGTGCCCGCACCAAGATCGCGGTGCGAGCCAACACCGAAGGCGTTAATCCGAAGGGTGCCCTGATCGGCCCCGGCGGCGCTCGCGTGCGTGCGGTGATGGAGAATCTCGGACCGGAAAAGATCGATATCGTCGACTGGTCCGCCGATCCGGCGAAGTTCGTCGCCTCTGCGCTGTCTCCCGCCGTCGCCACCGGCGTGCAGGTCATCAGCGAGAAGAACAAGACCGCCATCGCCTTCATCCATGACGACCAGCTGTCGCTGGCCATCGGCAAGGAAGGCCAGAACGCGCGTCTCGCGGCGAAGCTGACCGGATGGAAGATCGGCATCGAATCCACCGAAGCGCACGCGAAGAAGGTCGCTGCCGAAGGCAAGTGATCCGCGACACGGCGGTGACGCGCGGCCGACGGCACATCCAACGTCCCTAGTATGCTGGACACGGCACACCGGGTGTGGATGCGTTATGCCGTCATGCCACGGGATCGAGATATGAGGTAACACGACCATGGTTGCACGATGAAACGGGCAGAATCCGTCATCGGAAAATAGCCGCGCGAGTCTACGCGCGGCCCAGAATTAGGAGTAATGTGGCGAAAAAACGCGTGTACGAGCTTGCCAAGGATTTTGGCGTCGACAGCAAAACCGTCCTTGACAAACTCAAGGACATGGGTGAATTCGTAAAATCAGCTTCTTCGACGGTTGAGGCGCCGGTGGCGCGCAAGTTGAAGAACGCCTTCCAGAAGGGCGAGGCGAAGCCGGGAGCGTCCGCAGCGGAACGCAAGACACCGGCTCCCGCACCGTCGGAGCATCGTGCTCCCGCAGTCAAGCCCGCACCTGTAGCCAAGCCCGGTCTGGGCAAGAAGCCCGCCGCGGCACCGCGTCCGGCGGAACCGCGCTCTGCGGCGCCTGCTGCACATGTGCCGTCATCGAATCGCGGCACGACGCCGCGCGACAATCGCAACGAATCCCGCGGCGACATGCGTGACGCTCGACCGAACCGTGAAGGCGGCGAGAACCGTCCCTCACCCGCGCAGCGTCACAATCCGCACGCGCCTTCAGGGCAGCGCGGCGCCTTCCCCGGCCCGCGTTCCCACCAACCCGGTCACGGCGGCAACGCCGGCGGCCGTCCGCAGGATTCTCGAGGAGGCTCCCATCAGGGTCAGCCGCGCCAGGGCCAGCAGCCGGGCGCAGGCAGCGCGCCTTCCGCCAACGGCGGCGCCCGTCCGTCGACTCCGGGGCCTCGTCCCGGCAACAACCCGTTCAGCCGCAAGCAGGGCATGCACGCGCCCACCCCGCGCGACATCCCCCGTCCGCACCCGATGGCCCGTCCGACCGTAAACGGCAACCACAACGACAATCGCGGCGGCCGTGGCGGTCGTCCCGGCGCAGGTCAGGGCGGTCGCGGAGGATTCCGTGGCGGTCGTCCCGGTCAGGGAGCGCAGGGCGCCAAGCCGGGGCAGTGGGGGCATAACCGTCCGGGTCAGACCGGCGGCGCCCGTCCCGCGGGCGGCAACCGCTTCGGTGCCGGCGCTGGCACCGGCGCTGGTCAGGGCGGCGGCTTCCAGAACAACTCCAACACGTCCGGAACCGGTCCGTCGCGCGGCGGCGGTCGCGGTCGCGGCGGTGCCGCAGGCGCATTCGGACGTCAGGGCGGCAAGTCCTCGAAGGCCCGTAAGAATCGTCTGGCAAAGCGTCAGGAATTCCAGGAGATGAAGGCCCCGGTCATCGGCGGTGTGCGCATTCCTACCGGCAACGGCCAGACCGTTCGCCTGCGTCAGGGCGCCTCGCTCGCCGATCTGGCGGAGAAGATCAACGTCAACCCGGCGGCCTTGGTCACCGTGCTGTTCCATCTCGGCGAGATGGCCACGGCCACCCAGTCGTTGGACGAATCCACCTTCCAGATCCTGGGCGAGGAGATCGGCTGGAACATCCAGATCGTCTCCGCCGAGGAGGAGGACAAGGAGCTGCTGCAGCAGTTCGACATCGACCTTGACAGCGAGGAGCTGCAGGAGGACGAGGACCTGAAGCCGCGTCCGCCGGTCGTCACCGTCATGGGCCATGTCGATCACGGTAAGACCCGACTGCTCGACACCATCCGCAAGACCAACGTCATCGCCCGCGAGGCCGGCGGCATCACCCAGCGCATCGGCGCCTATCAGGTGACCGTCGATCTGGAAGGCGAGAAGCGCAAGATCACGTTCCTCGACACCCCTGGCCACGAGGCGTTCACCGCCATGCGTGCCCGCGGTGCCGAGCTCACCGACGTCGCGATTCTCGTGGTCGCCGCCGATGACGGCGTGATGCCGCAGACCGTCGAGGCCATCAACCACGCGCAGGCGGCCAAGGTGCCGATCGTCGTGGCCGTCAACAAGATCGATAAGCCGGGTGCGAACCCGGAGAAGGTCCGTGGCCAGCTCACCGAGTTCGGCCTCGTGCCGGAGGAGTACGGCGGCGACACCATGTTCGTCGACATTTCCGCCAAGCAGGGCACCAATGTCGACAAGCTGCTCGAAGCCGTGCTGCTCACGGCCGACGCCGACCTCGACCTGCGTGCGAACCCGGATATGGACGCCCGAGGCGCCACCGTCGAAGCCCGACTCGACAAGGGCCGCGGCGCTGTGGCGACCGTGCTCGTGCAGCAGGGCACCCTGCGCATCGGCGACGCCATCGTCGCCGGCACCTCGTACGGCCGCGTGCGCGCCATGCTCGACGAGAACGGCAACCACATGAAGGAAGCCACCCCGTCCACGCCCGTGCAGGTGCTGGGTTTGACATCCGTGCCGACCGCCGGCGACCTCTTCCTGGTCGCATCCGACGACCGCACCGCCCGCCAGATCGCCGAGAAGCGCCAGGCCACCGAACGCGCCGCGCAGCTCGCGAAGCGCCGCAAGATCGTCTCGCTCGAAAGCCTCAAGGAGCAGTTCGCCAAGTCCGAGGTGGACATGCTCAACATCGTCATCAAGGGCGACTCCTCCGGTTCCGTCGAGGCGCTGGAAGACTCCCTGATGAAGATCGAGGTGTCCGACGAGGTCGGCATCCAGGTCATCCACCGCGGCGTCGGCGCGATCACCCAGAACGACGTCAACCTCGCGACCGTCGACAAGGCCGTCATCATCGGCTTCAACGTGCGCCCGAACCGTCAGGTGGCGGATCTGGCCGACCGTGAAGGCGTCGAGATCAAGTACTACTCGATCATCTACAAGGCGATCGAAGACATCGAGGCCGCCCTCAAGGGCATGCTCAAGCCGGAATACGAGGAGGTCGTCACCTCCCACTCCGAGATCCGCGAGATCTTCCGCTCCTCCAAGTTCGGCAACATCGCCGGCGTCATGGTTCAGGACGGCGAAGTCAAGCGTGGTACGAAGTGCCGTATCCTGCGCAACGGCATCGCCACCGTCAACGACCTCGAGATCTCCTCGCTGCGTCGTTTCAAGGACGACGTCAACTCCGTCAAGGAAGGCTACGAGGCTGGCATCAACCTCGGCACCTTCAACGACATCGAGATCGGCGATATCATCGAGACCTTCGAAATGCAGGAAATCGAGCGTAAGTAGCTGAGTGCTTCGAGCTTCGTATCGATAACCAGGTAAGGAACGCCCACAGCCGGTTCACGACTGCGGGCGTTCCGTGATACAACAAGAACTTTTCACCAAAAGGACAGCAATGGCAGGAACCAATCCCCGCGCCGCGCGCATCGCGGCGTTGATTCAGCGTGTGATCGCATCGTCCATGGAGGCGCAGCTGCACGACAAGCGACTGGCCAACGTGACCATCACCGAAGTGCGCGTCACCAACGATCTGCAGATCGCGAAAGTCTACTGGACCCAGCTCGGCCATGAAGGACACGAGCAGGGCGAACGCCGCCGCGCGCAGCAGGCCCTGAACCAGGCCAAAGGACGCCTGCGTTCCCTGGTAGGCACCAAGGCCGGACTGCGACTCACCCCGCAACTGGAATTCATCTTCGACGAAGTGCCGGGCGAGGCCCATGAGATCGAGGACATCCTCGCGCTCGCACACAAGCGCGACGAAGAACTCGCCAAGTCCCGCGCCAACGCGCAATACGCCGGCGACGCCGATCCGTACAAGCACGACGAGCCCGATGATGACGACTTCGACGATGATGACGATGTCGAGGTCGAGGATTGGGACGATGACGACGAAGCCTGACAACTCCGGTCTGCTGGTCATCGACAAGCCGCAGGGCGTCACCAGCCACGATGTGGTCGCGGCGGTGCGTGGCGCCCTGCACATGAAACGCGTCGGCCATGCCGGCACGCTCGACCCGATGGCCACCGGCGTGCTGGTGGTCGGCTTCGGCAACGCCACACGTCTGCTCAACTACATCGTCGACCACGACAAAACCTATCTGGCCACCATCAGACTCGGCCAGCGCACCACCACGGACGACGCCGACGGCGAACTGCTGCCGGAGGAGGGAACTATCGCCGAATTTCCTTCACGACAGACCGTTGAAGACGTCATCGCCCATCATTTCACCGGGCGCATCGAGCAGGTGCCGAACTCCTATTCGGCCATCAAAATCAACGGCCAGCGCGCCTACGATCTGGCCCGCGAAGGCAAGGACGTGGAACTCAAAGCCCGTCCGGTCAACATCTCGGAATTCAGCGTTTCCGCGGTGCGCTACGGCTATGCCTCATCCGTGCGCGCGGGTTCGCCGCTCGTCAATGCCGCAGAAGTCGCTCCGGATTCGGCATGGCATGCCAACACGTTAGAACCGGACATGCAGCCGGTCATGGAACTCGATGTGAAAGTGACCTGTTCCGCCGGTACCTACATCCGCGCGCTCGGCCGAGATCTGGGCGACGAGCTTGGTCTCGGCGGCCATCTGACCATGCTGCGCCGCATCCGCGTCGGGCGTTTCTCGGTGGACATGCCGAACGTCATGACCGCCCATACGGAAGCTAAGACCTTCACCAACCGCGAAGGCATCGAAGTGACACGCAACCGTGCGGTGCTTGACGATGCCGAGCATGCCGTTGACCACGCACTCGACCTGGTCGCCAGCGCGGCCGCTTCCATGGACATGCTTCCCGTCACCGAACAGGAGGCGACGGACCTGCGGTTCGGCCGTAGAATCGCCCACGACATCCATACGACCATGGCCGCGTACGTTCCCGAAACCAACGATCTGGTGGCGATTGTGGAACGCGCCAAACGTGGCGAGACCAAGCCGGTCGCGGTCTTCAACTGAAACAATCAAGACCAGCCGGCACGCAATACGAACACGACAAACACACGGACAATACGCAAAGAAGGACACATGAAGACGATCACGCTTACCCCCGATGCCAGCGGCATGGTGGATTGGCCGACCCTGAGCAACGACAAGAAGTCCGTGGTGACCATCGGCTCATTCGACGGCATGCATCAGGGACATCAGGCGGTCATCCGCCGTGTGGCCGAACTCGCCGAACAGGAGCAGGCGTTCTCCGTGGTGGTGCTGTTCGACCCGCGTCCCGCGCTGGTGCACGCTTACGCCGCCAAACATGACGGTCAGGAACCGCCCGCAGGCACGCCTGACACGCAGGCGCTGACCAGTGTGGACGAACGGCTGCGCGCCATCGACGCCATCGGCGTGGACTACACGCTCATCGTGCGCTACACCATGGCATTCTCCGCGAAATCATACCGCTTCTTCCTTGGCCAGATGGTCGGCAAACTCGGCATGCGCACGCTGGTGCTCGGCTCCGACGCCGCCATGGGCGCGAACCGCGCCGGAAACGTGAAGGCCATTGAGAATCTGGCGCTCGCCACCGGCGTGTTCCAGCTGGAGGTCGTGGACGATTTCGGTCCGGGGCTGACCCGAGTGCCGGTCAATGCGAAGCCGGTGATGCCGTCCGAACCCGGCGAGCCTTCCGACCCTCTGGAGGGGGCTTCCAAGGCCGAACGACGCGCATGGAGCAAGAAGCATCAGGCCAAGGAAGTGCGCACGTGGAGCTCCACCAATGTGCGCTATCTGCTGAGCCAAGGCCGTATCAAGGACGCAGACGCGATACTCGGCCACGCGCATGCCGTGGAAGGCACCGTGGTGCATGGCGAGGAACGCGGCCGCACCATCGGATTCCCGACCGCCAATCTGAGCGAGAACGTCGCCGGATACCTGCCGGTGGACGGCGTGTACGCCGGCTGGCTGGTCGATTTGGGGGAGAAGTCCGCCGACGGTGGCGAAGAAGCCGGGGAGAAGCCGGCCGACGGCGTATCGCAGCAGTATGATGCTTCGTCCGTCAACGCGCGCGTGGCCATGCAGTCGCCACACCGCTGGCCGGCGGCCATCTCCATCGGCACCAAGCCGACGTTCAACGAGGACGGTGACGCCGAACGCGTGGTGGAAGCCTACGCCATCACCGATGACTGGTTGGACCTGTACGGCCATCAGGCGCGCGTGGAATTCGCTGGATTCCTGCGCCCGCAGATCAAATTCGATTCGGCCGACGATCTGGCGGCCGAGCTGAAACGCAACGTCGAGGAGACGAAGCGCCTCACCGCTTGAGACGGATCGGTTCGATTGATTTGATTGGTTCGATTGACGCGAATCATTGACGCCATCCGTGTTTTGTTACCCAAACGGGCTTTCCCGGGTTGCAAAAAGCGGATGGCGATGCCGTTTGGGCATCGGCGACCTATCGCAGAATCGCGGCCAACGCGTCCTGCAACGTATCCGCCTGCACCACGCCCATTCCCGGCACGGCGACGTTCTTGCGCAGCGTCGGCACAACGGCGGTGGTGAAACCAAGACGCGCCGCCTCACGAAGCCGATATTCCAGTCTCGGCACCGGGCGCACCTGCCCGGTCAACGAAATCTCGCCGATCGCGCACGTCGTACGGGGAATCGGTTTCGATTTCGCAGCGCTCGCCAACGCGGCCACAATCGCCAGATCGCAACCCGGCTCACGCGCCTGACCGCCGGCGATTGTGGAAATGTACAGGTCGTTGGCCAGCAGATTGATGCCACCGTGACGATATAACACCGCCACCAGCATGGCGATACGGTTGGAGTCCACACCGTTCGCCGCACGACGTGGCGTCGGCAGCACCGACCTGGTGACCAGCGCCTGCACTTCAATCGGCAGACTGCGATGCCCATCCAACGTGAACGTCACGCACGTGCCATCCACCTGCGTCGCCGCAGAACCATTGCCGGTTGATAGGAACAGACCGGACGGATCGGTCACCTCCTCAATGCCCTCGCCGCTCATATCGAAACAGCCGACCTCATCGGTCGGTCCGAAACGGTTCTTCACTGCACGCAGCATACGCAACGCGGTTTCGGCATCGCCTTCGAACTGACAGACCACATCCACCAGATGCTCCAACGTACGCGGACCTGCGATCGAACCATCCTTGGTGACATGACCCACCAAAAGCACTGGAATATCAAGGGTTTTGGCGGTGTCAATCAGCGCGCTCGCCACTTCGCGCACCTGCGTGGATCCGCCGGAGATGCCATCGACGTCCTGCGAGACGATGGTCTGCGCCGAATCGACGATGGCCAACGCCGGCTTGAACTGTTCGATAAGCCCCAACACCGTGGACAGATCCGTGGTGGAGGCGAGTAGTAGATTCGGCTCCATGGCGCCGATGCGCGACGCGCGCATGCGGACCTGCGCCTGCGATTCCTCGCCGGAAATATACAGTACGGTATTGCGCTCGGTGGCGAACGCCGTCAGCCTCGCCACATTGCCGGCGGTTTCCAGCAGCAATGTCGATTTGCCGATGCCCGGCTCTCCTGCGATCAGCGTGACCGATCCCGGCACGATGCCACCGCCGAGCACGCGGTCGAATTCCGAAAATCCTGTGGCGATTCTGGAGATGTTCTCCGTGCCTATGTCGGTGATCGGCCTCGCCGCGGACGATGCGACCGGATGCGATTGCGTGCGCGAGGTCCGTCCCGGAGCCGCGGTACGCGAGCCTGCCGCGGGACGGGCTTCATGGAATTCCTCAATGGTGCCCCATTGACCGCATTCGGGGCAGCGGCCGAGCCACTTCGGGCCGCTCCAGCCGCATTCGGAACAGAGGAATTGCGAGGACGTCTTTGCCATATCGCCGACAATACGGAGGTTTTGGGACAAGACGTTCGCGGGTGGCGTACTCGTTGCACAGACATTGCGCTGAAAACCGTTTCGGGAACTGGATTCCATGACTTTGAGGGGATGGTTGCGCGTCTTATGGCTGTGAAAGAATGACAAGCATGTCTGATACGCAGAATTCCTCTTCGCATGGCAAATTGATTGCCGCCGTCGTAGCAGCCGCGCTTGTGGTTGTGCTTGCTCTGATTTCCGCATTTGTGTGGCCTGGTTGGGCCTTGAACAAGAACGGACAGGCCGGACAGACCGGTCAGACGAGCCAGCAGGCTTCCACTTCGAACGGTACGGACGGCGACAAGACGGAGCCCACCAAACCGTCGATCGATGCCGTGGCATTGCCCGACGGGGCCAGCGAGCTGCTCAAGGCCATGCCGGATTCCGTATTGAATTACGCGCGTACCAAGGCTGACGCCAGCACGACGTGGTCCAGCACCTCTCCCGTCGAGGAATACGCGTTGACGTATTCCACCGGCAAGAAAGGACAGGACGTCACGCTGGAAGTGGGCCAGTGGAACGACGGCGACAAGGCGAAATCCCAGTACGACACGCTGGCTGAAGCCATGACCGGCAAGGAGCTGGGAAGCGGCAACGTGAAGGTCTCCGGCAAGACGACCGGCGCCTACAGCGCCAAAGCCGATCCGGACGACGATACCAAGGCCGTTGCCGTGTGGCGCAACGATACGGTGGTTTTCTATGCCACCGGCGCGAAGAACGACATCCAGCGTTTCTACCAGCAGTTCCCCCTGTAACGTCGACGGAATCGTCTCGATGGCGAATCGCGGCCGGCTGATGGAATATCACGCGGAAAACGAAACGTGATTTTCCACCATATGAATGCCTGCGCGCGTATTCGTCCCCGAAGCAGTGTAGTATTGGGCAAGTTGCAAAC
>OJSP01003794.1_pt1 | contig 10394 bp, 10 predicted proteins | sample 1599561 | NCBI WGS metagenome assembly OJSP01 (sample SAMN04168659, study PRJEB22393) | human gut metagenome | biome: human gut microbiome; feature: stool | host: Homo sapiens | collected 2014-05-12
TCATGGAGCTGACGGAACAGCTCCATGACCTGTGCGCCGCTGGCAGAATCCAGAGCGCCGGTGGGTTCGTCCGCCAGCAGCAGCTTGGGGCCGCCCACCATGGCCCGTGCAATGGCCACACGCTGGCACTGGCCGCCGGACAGCTGGTCCGGGCGATGGTCGATCCGGTCGCCGAGGCCCACCATCTCCAGCGCCGCACGGGCCCGCTCCCGGCGCTCTGCCTTTTTCACCCCGCCGTACAGCAGCGGCAGGGCCACGTTATCCAGCGCCGTCAGCCGGGGCAGCAGATGAAAGGACTGGAACACGAAGCCCAGCTCTCGATTCCGCACCTGCGCCAGCTGTAGGTCCGTGCAGGCGGTGATATCCTGCCCGCACAGGAGATAGCTGCCGCTGGTGGGCTCATCCAAACAGCCGATGATGTTCATCAGCGTGGTCTTGCCGCTGCCGGAGGGTCCCATGATGGCAAGGTACTCCCCCTCGGACACATTCAGACTCACGTCCCGCAGCACACGGGTCACGGTCTTGCCCATGGGGTAGTCCTTGCAGATATTCCGCATTTCAAGGATCATGCTCAGCCCTCCGTCACGGCGCCGTCCGTTACGGCACCGTCGCCGCCCTCCGGCAGATCTAAGCCGCCGTCCGGGGTTTTGCTGCCGTCCGGGGTTTTGCTGTCGTCCGGCTCGAAGGTACTCTGGTCATAGGGGACGCAGGTCATACCCACCGCCAGCGTTTCGTCGGGGAAGGCGATGTAGTCCTCCGCCGCCAAGCCGCTCTCCACGGGATAGGTGGCCAAGTCCTCCTCATAGGTCCCCAGGGTCAGGCCGCGCTTTTCCAGCTTCCCGTTCTTATCCTGTGCCCACACCCACGGGGAGGTGTCGGCATCATTGATGTAGTAGGCAGGCAGATGGATGCCCTCCTGCTTCTGACCCTGACCGTGATCCGGCTCGATATAGACGTGCTGGCCCATCAGCAGGCCGTCGCTGCTGTCCAGCGTCACATAGAAGGGGTATTTGCTGGCGGTGGACACGTCGCTGCCGCCGTCCATGGTGCTCTGATTGCCGCCGGAGACAGGGTTTTTCCAGTCGATGGAGGTGACGCTGCCCTTCCAGACATCGCTGCCCACACGGGAGCGGATCAGCACCTGTGTCCCCTCGGAGAGAGCGGAGGCATTGCTCTCGTTGACATAGCCCTTCACCCGGAAGCCCGCCGTCTCCACGATGGTCACGATGGGCAGTGCATTCCCATTGCTGTCGGTGCCGCCGTTTTCGTTCACTGCCTGCACCCGACCGTCTACCGGAGAGGTGATCTCGGCCTTGCCGACGCTGTCGGTAAGGCGCTGCACCTCCTTCTCCTTCAGGGAGATGTTATACTGCTGCTCCAGAATGGCCGCCGTAGCCTCCCGGATCTCCAGATCGTATTGCAGCTGCTGATCTGGGGAGACGTTGCTCTTGTCCCGCTCCAGCCGGGCCTTCTCCTCCTGCTTGGCGCTGAGGGTGCTCTTCATCTGGTCCAGCTCCAGCTGGGCTTTCTCCAGATCCAGCTGCGCCTGCGTCTGGTCGTAGGTAAAGAGGGTCTGGCCCTTTTTCACCTCATCCCCGGCCTTCACGGCCACGGAGGTCACCTGCCGGTTCTCGTCCTTTGCGATCTTTGTCTCGCCCTGAGCGCTGACGACTCCAGCGAAGCGATCCACCTGTCCCACACCGTTCAGGCCGCAGATCATGGATACGGATTCCACCGACGCCTCGCCTTTGCTGCTTTTTCCGCAGCCCGCCAAGCTGCTCAGCAGCAACAGCGCCGCTAAAAGCAGTGCCATCTTTTTCATGGTCATTTCTCCTTTAATTTCACTGAGTTTTGCCCAAACGGCTCCTTGCGCCGCCGGTCTTTCCTTTTATAGGACGGCAATGGACCGGAAAAGGTTCCCTCCATCGCCTATGGCGGTGAAAATGAGCATTGACAGTCCACTCAACGCAGAGCATGATATATTACAGATATATCATGGAGGTAGGGCTATGGAACCGCTCAGCTATCGGACCTTAGGCGCAGAGGCGTCCCTGTCCCGGCGGATGCCGGAGCGTGTCCTGCAATTTGGGGACGGCAACTTTCTGCGAGGCTTTGTGGATGATTTCATCGATCAGATGAACGAAAAGGCGAACTTTGACAGCAGCGTGGTGATCGTCCCTCCGGCCTCCACCGGCAAGACAGGGCGCATCAACCGGCAGGACGGGCTGTATCAGCTGTATCTACGGGGAAAGCTCAACGGTCAGGTAGTCGATCAGCGACGGCTCATCCGGTGCGTCAGTCGTTCGCTGGACGTGTTCACTCAATGGCAGGAGCTGCTGGATTTTGTATGCGGCGACGAGCTGCGGTTTGTGATCTCCAACACCACGGAGGCAGGCATCGTCTATGACCCCACCTGCCGCTTTGACGACTGCCCGCCCGCCTCCTTCCCCGTCAAGCTGACCCGGCTACTGTGGCAGCGCTGGCACGCCGGAAAGCCGGGGCTGATCCTCCTGCCCTGTGAGCTCATTGCCGACAACGGTACCGTCCTGCGGGACACCGTGCTGCGCCACGCCGCCGACTGGGCGCTGGAGGAGGACTTCCTGCGCTGGCTGCGGGAGGAGAACCGGTTCTGCAATACGCTGGTGGATCGCATCGTCACCGGCTGCCCTGCCGCTCAGGCTCCCCGGCTCAATGCCGAGAACGGCTATGAGGATGCCCTGCTGGATACCGCAGAGCCCTTCGGGCTGTGGGTCATCGAGGGCGACGAGGCCCTGAGCCGGGAGTTTCCCGCCCAAAAGGCGGGGCTTCCGGTGAAGCTCGTGGCGGACCACCATCCCTATAAGGAGCAGAAGGTTCGTATCCTGAACGGCGGCCACACCAGCATGGTGCTGGCGGCCTATCTGGCAGGACACGATATCATCCGGGAGTGCATGGAGGACGAGGCGATCCGGGGCTATCTGGAGGGTACGCTGTTTCAGGAGATCATCCCCACCCGCTCCCTGCCCCGTGAGGATTGCGAAGCCTTTGCCCGTGCGGTGGAGGAGCGAAAACAGCAGAATCGGAGAGCTGAAAATACTGCTGGGGGACTGGGACCCGGAGCGCACGGCGTTTCTGGAGTGTCAGTCCGTCCCGGACGAACTGGATGCCGGCAGGGTACTGCTGCGTCTGCTCATCGACCACGCCGCCAAGGACGTTCGGTGCAGCATCCCCGCCAGTGAGCTGGTCATCGGTCTCAAGTGCGGCGGCTCAGACGGTCTGTCGGGGACCCGCAAGACGGATGCCAAGGGCAGCACCAAGGCCATTTATATCGACGGTGAATTTGGCGGCTTCGCCATTCATCTGGTTCGCAGATAAGGAGGAATCACTATGAGCAAACGTATCGTCACCTTCGCTGAGATCATACTGCACCTGGCTCCCAACGGCTACTGCCGCTTCTTTCAGGACGATCAGCCGCAAGCCACCTTCGGCGGTGACAGCTTCGGCGGCGGCCTGATCTACGCCCTGCTCAACGGCAAGGACAGCCAGAGCGCCATCGAGTTCGCCGTGGCTACCTCGGCCCTGAAGCACTCCATCGAGGGTGACTTCAACCGTGTCACCGTGGCCGAGGTGGAGAAGCCGGCCGGCGGCGACGGCGACCGCCGGGTACAGCGGTAAAACATTCTATCCCCTTCCTTTCCATAGCATGACCCCGGCGGCCAATGGTCGCCGGGGTCATGCAGCGTGTCAAAAAAAGCCTCGCAGAGTTTGCCGCCCGCAGGCGGCAAAGAAGTAAAATCATTTTCTCTCGCGACATGTGCGTGAGAGAAAATACTTCTCAGGCTGCAAGTGTGGAATTTGTGCGCCTATGGCACACAAATTATGCGCACAGCAGACTGCAACCTTTTGTCGGAAAAACCCGGAGGGTTTTTCCGACAGTCTCCATGACCCCGGCGGCCAATGGCCGCCGGGGTCATGGAGACTATTTTCAGCTCCGGTGGTTTTCCCGCCGCATATACAGCAGCGGATAGGGGCCGCCCTCCTTGTCGCAATCGGTCCGCCGATAAACCTCAACGGTAAAAGCCCACGGCATGAGGATCCTGTTCGTTCACCGTGACCTCCTCTCTACGCCCATAAACGCCACCGGCTGCCCCTCCCGCTCAGCGATCAGCAGATGTCCACACCCGCCAAGGCCTGCGGCACATAGCTCCGGAAGCGCCGGATCTCCTGTTCCGACAGGAACAGGCGGGTGGCCCGGACGGATGCCTCCCACACCCCCAGCAGCTGCGCCATCCGTGCCGCCTCTCGCCGCCGCACCTCACACACACGGATCATATCCTTCTCCTTCCACGGAAAAAGGGACCGGGCATCGGCTCGGTCCCTCCCATTGCTTTTCAGGCCAATCGGCCGTAGATGCGGGTCAGCTTCCGGATGCGCTGCGCCAGCTCCGGCGTCAGCTCTCCCGGCAGCATCCGCCACTGCCAGTTGCCGGACTGAGTCCCCGGCTCGTTGGTGCGGTGTCCCGCCCCCAGCTCCAGATAGTCCTGCATCTGAGCCACAAACAGCTTGGCCACAGAACTCATGCCGCCCCGGATGATGCCCCGGTTGAAGCCCTCCTCGTCGTTAAGCCCCAGATACTCCTTGGCAAAGGCAATATCCGCCGGATCCGCCTCCTGCCGCCACAGGGCCAGCGGGCTGTTGTCATGGGTACCGGTATAGCAGATGCAGTTCTCCCCGTAGCTATGGGGCAGATAGCTGCTGGTATCACGGGAATCGAAGGCAAATTCCAGCACCTTCATGCCCGGCAGACCGGAATCCCGCAGCAGCTGCGCCACCTCCGGGGTGGGATAGCCCAGATCCTCAGCGATAAACTCCAGCTGCGGGAACCAACCGGTGAGCACACCCACCAGCGCCATGCCGGGGCCCTTGACCCACCGGCCGTTTTTGGCCGTCGTCTCGCCGTAGGGTACTGCCCAGTAGCTCTCGAAGCCCCGGAAGTGGTCGATGCGGATGACGTCATACAACTTCCCGGCGCCGTCGATGCGGCGGATCCACCAGCCGAAGCCGTCGGCCTGCATCCGATCCCAGCGATAGAGGGGGTTGCCCCACAGCTGGCCGTCGGCGCTGAAGTAGTCCGGCGGCACACCGGATACCTCCGTGGGGACGCACCGGTCATCCAACTGGAAATTCTCCGGCTCGGCCCACACATCGGCGGAGTCCATGGCCACATAGATGGGCAGGTCACCGATGATATGGATGTCCTTCCCGTGGAGATAGGTCCGCAGAGCCTCCCACTGCCGGAAGAACAAATACTGGATATAGGTGAACAGCTCCACATCCTCCCGCAGCAGGGTACGGTACTGCTCCAATACCAACTGCGAGCGGCGCAGGCGGATGTCCTCATCCTCCCACTCCGTCCAGGAGCGCATCCCGAAATGGCGCTTGCAGGCCATGAACAGGGCGTAGTCCGGCAACCACCGGGCGTTCTCCGCCACAAAGGCCGTGACCTCCTCCCGGTCACGCTCCCAGCCCCGCTTTTTGGCCTTGGACAGCAGCTTCAGCCGGCTGTTATACACAGCGCCGTAGTCCACATGGCGGGGGTCACTCCCCCAGCGGTAGGCCTTCACCTCCTGTTTCGTCAAAAGGCCGTCCTCCACCAGCAGGTCCGGATCGATGAAATAGGGGTTGCCGGCAAAGGTGGAAAAGCTCTGATAGGGGGAATCCCCATAGCTGGTGGGGCCAAGGGGCAGCATCTGCCAGTAGTGCTGGCCCGCCTCCGCCAGAAAGTCCGCAAAGTCATACGCCGCTTTGCCCAGCGTGCCGATGCCATAGGGGGACGGCAGGGAGAAAATGGGCATCAGAATGCCGCTGCTTCGATTCATAGGTAGTCACTCACTTACTTATAGAAATGCTTTGAAATACTTATCAGCCCCGCCCTCCGAGCGGAGGCTCTATGCTCCTTATCCCTTCACGGCTCCGGCAGCCACACCCTTGATGATGTGCTTCTGGCAGCACAGATAGAAGATGATCACCGGCAGGATGCTCAGCATGATCAGGGCCATGGTGGCGCCCATGTCCACGGTGCCGTAGCTGCCCTTGAGGTACTGAATGTGGATGGGGATGGTGCGGTACTGGTTGATGTCCAGCACCAGACTGGGCAGCAGATAGTCGTTCCATACCCACATGATCTCCAGCACGCCCACGGAGATCATGGTGGGCTTCAGCATAGGCAGCACCACCCGGAAGAAGGTGCCCACCGGGCCGCAGCCGTCGATGGCGGCGGCCTCCTCGATCTCCAGCGGCAGACTCTTGACAAAGCCCGTGAACATAAACACGGCAAGGCCCGCGCCGAAGCCCAGGTATACCACGGGGATGGTCCAGGGGGTGTTCAGATGCACCTGGTCCGCCGTCCGGGCCAGGGTGTACATGACCATCTGGAAGGGCACCACCATGGAGAATACGCACAGGTAGTACACGATCTTGCTGACCAGGCTCCCCACCCGGGAGATGTACCACGCCGCCATGGACGTGCACAGCAGGATCAGCGCCGTGGAGGTAATGGTGATGAAGAAGCTGTAGAATACCACCTTATAGAAGGCGAAGTTGCCGAAGGTCATGCCCTTGACATAGTTCTTCAGCCCCACAAAGGATTCCGCCGTGGGCAGCTTGAAGGTCTCGGTGTTGACAAAGGCGTTGGCCTTCAGGGAGTTGATGAGCACCAGGAGCACCGGCATCAGATAGATCACGGAGATGATGGTGAACACCACCGTCAGCAGCGCCTGACGGCGCTCTCTGCGGCGCAGAGCTTCGGTTTTGATCATTGCTGCACCTCCTTGCGGCGGCTGGCCTGAAGCTGGATGATGCTGATGGCCGCCACCACGATGAAGAAGATCACGGCCTTGGCCTGACCCACGCCGCGGTTGCCGCCGCCGTTGGTGCCGAAGGCGTTGACGATGTTCAGGGCCAGCATTTCCGTTGTTTTGATGGTCTCTCCGTTGCCCAGCTGCTGGAAGGGACGCCCGTCGGTCAGGGCCAGGTTCTGGTCAAACAGCTTGAAGCCGTTGGTCAGGCTCAGGAACATGCAGATGGTGATAGAGGGCATCACGTTGGGGATGGTGACCCGCCACAGGGTCTGCCAGCGGTTAGCGCCGTCGATGCGGGCCGCCTCCAGCATATCCTCGGGCACGGCCTGAAGTCCGGCAATATAGATGATCATCATATAGCCGATCTGCTGCCAGCACACCAGGATCACCAGACCCCAGAAGCCGTATTTCGTCTCCAGGACCACGGAGGTGTTGTACTTGATGAGGATGCCGTCGAAGATCATGGACCAGATATAGCCCAGCACGATGCCGCCGATGAGGTTGGGCAGGAAGAATACCGTGCGGAACACGTTGGTACCCTTGAACTTCTGGGTCAGTGCATAGGCAATGGTAAAGGCAAACAGATTGATAGCGATCAGGCTCACCAGAGCAAACAGCGCCGTGTACCAGAATGCGTGCATATAGCCGGGGTCCTGGAAGGCCTTCCGGTAGTTTTCCAGCCCCGTCCATGTCCACTGGCTGGTAATGCGGAATTTGCAGAAGGACAGAAACAGCCCCTTGAAGAAGGGGTACAGGAAGCCGATGCAGAAGGCGGCAAAGGTGGGCAGCAAAAACAGCCACACCATGCGCTTGATGGGGCGGCGGATCAGCCGGGAATTCAGCGCGGCCTCGTCCCGGCGGTGTTTCGGAAGTTTCATGACGCCTCTCTCCTATCTATGTTTTTTCCGGGCGGCGCCCGGAGCTCTTGCCCGGTCCATACCGGCCAACAGCTCTGTGCGCCGCAGATGAGAAAATCGGGGGCGGGCGATAAGCCCGCCCCCGGTCCTATTGCTTTACAACGGAGCGCTTATAGCTCAGCCGTTCTCCTTGGCATACTGGGTGGCCCAGCCGTCCACGAAGGCGGTCTTGACGTCGTCCCAGCTGCCGCCGTTGACGGTGTACTGGGTCAGAGCGTCCACCACGCCCGCACGCCAGTCATTCACAGCGGGAGTCCAGTTGAAGTCCCAGGTCACAATGTAGTTGCCGGCAGTGGTATAGGCGTTGGCATCGGCAAAGAACACGTTCTCGGGGGTCTTGGCGTTCTTGAAGGGGCAGGGGCCAAACTGCTCAGCCAGCATGGTGGTGCCCTCGTCAGAGGTAACGACCCACTTCATGAAGTCCAGAGTGGCCTGGATGTCCTCTTCCTTGGCGTTCTTGTTGACAGCCCAGCAGTTCTCGGTGCCGCAGCACAGGCCGGACTTCTCCTCGCCCTCAACGCCGCAGTAGATGGGGATCATGGCCAGATCCTCGGGGTTCATCTTAAAGCCCTTCTCCTCGCCGGTGAGGTTGGCAAACTCCCAAGAGCCGTTCTGATAGAACACAGCCTTGCCCTGACCGAATTCGGCCTCGGAGGCGTCGCCGGTGGCGGTGGTCAGAGCAGCGCCGGTGGTGGCGGAGTCAGTGGTGTACAGATCCCAGACGTTCTTGAAGTTGTCCAGATAGGTGCCCTTGATGCTGGCGGGCTGAGAGGTGACGTTGTCATCCCGGAACTCATAGAACAGGGGCATATTGGCCAGGTGACCGGAGAAGCGCCAGCTGGAGGAGCCCTCCAGGCCGGCGGAGCTGAAGGCGTCAAAGCCCAGCTCGGCAGCGCGGGCGTGGATGTCCTCCGCCACGGCCTTGAGGGTCTCAAAGTTGGTGATGTCGTCCACGGAGTAGCCGGCCTCTTCCAGCAGGGCCTTGTTGGTGATGATGCCGAACGCCTCGTAGCAGTAGCCCACGGCCAGCGCATCGCCGTTCTCACCGTAGAGGTTGAACTCATCGGTGCTCAGCTCTTTGTAGAAGTCGGTGTCCTGCAGGGGCAGGAGGTAATCGGCCCAGGTATCCAGGCCGGCCTGGGTGCCGCACTGGAACAGCGTGGGGGCGTCCTTCTTGGCCATTTCGGCGGTCAGCGTGGTCTCATAGGTGCCGCTGGCGGCGGTGACGACCTTGACGGTAACGCCGGTCTTCTCGGTGTACGTTTTGGCAAGTGCCTGCCATGCACTGTCTGCTTCCGGCTTGAAGTTCAGGAAATAGACAGAGCCTTTGTCGCTGCTCTTGCAGCCGGCGAACAGGCCGACGGCGAGGATCAGCACGAGGGTCAGAGCGATGATCTTTTTCATGATGTTGCCTCCCAATTAATTTTCCGGTGAATTGGAAACGTTTCCAATTACCTCATGCACTCAGTATAGACCGCTGTTTTGCAGAATGCAATCTTTATTTTGGACAAAATGAAAAGTTTTCACAAAATGAACAAATTGACTGCTTAATAATTGTGCAAAATACCAATAGCCGGGAGAGAAATTTTTTGAAATTCCCTCTTGACGAAGGGCAGGGAATGTGCTATTATAATAACGCAAACGATAATTATTATCATTATGGAGGCGATGCGATGGCGATGCAGAAAAAGAGCAGGAAGCGCGATGCGATCCTGGCCTGCGTCTGCAGCACGGATACGCATCCCACCGCCGAATGGGTCTACACGCAGCTCAAGCCGGATATCCCGGATCTCTCCCTCGGAACGGTCTACCGCAATCTGGCCATGTTCCGGCGCGAGGGCATCATCGGGTCCGCCGGTGTCGTCAATGGGCTCGAGCGTTATGACCGCAACCCCCTTCCCCACGCGCATTTTGTGTGCGCGCAGTGCAGCGCCGTCTATGACCTGCCGGACATCGAGCCGCCGGTCGAGCTGATGCGCCGCGTGACCTGCGGGTGCCCGAGCACCTGCGAGCTGACGTTTACCGGCGTCTGCAACGACTGCATTTCCCCGGATGCAGGGTCTAAAATTACGATCTAAAACAATAAAAACAACATTTCAGGAGGATTTTATCATGAAGAAGTATGTCTGCCCCGTCTGCGGTTATGTTTATGAAGGCGATGAGCTGCCCGAAGGCTTCAAGTGCCCGATCTGCGGCGTCTCCGGCGAGAAGTTCCAGGTCGTCGAGGGCGAGATGAAGCTCGCGGCCGAGCATGAGTTCGGCATCGGCACGAAGCTCGACGGCGTCCCCGAGGAGGACAAGAAGTTCATCCTCGACCAGCTCAAGGCCAACTTCAGCGGCGAGTGCTCTGAGGTCGGCATGTATCTCTGCATGGCCCGCATCGCCCACCGCGAGGGCTATCCGGAGATCGGCCTGTACTGGGAGAAGGCCGCCTATGAGGAGGCCGAGCACGCCGCCAAGTTTGCCGAGCTGCTGGGCGAGGTGGTCACCGACTCCACCAAGAAGAACCTGGAGATGCGTGTGGAGGCTGAGAACGGCGCCACCGCCGGCAAGGTGGATCTGGCCACACGGGCCAAGAAGCTGAACCTGGACGCCATCCACGACACCGTGCATGAGATGGCCCGCGACGAGGCCCGTC
>OJSP01003796.1_pt1 | contig 10391 bp, 7 predicted proteins | sample 1599561 | NCBI WGS metagenome assembly OJSP01 (sample SAMN04168659, study PRJEB22393) | human gut metagenome | biome: human gut microbiome; feature: stool | host: Homo sapiens | collected 2014-05-12
GAACATCATTCCCGTGGTGGACACGGCGCTCAAGGAGGCCGGACTGACGCCCGAAGAGATCGACGCCATCGCCTTCACGCGCGGCCCCGGACTGCTGGGTTCGCTGCTGGTGGGCGTGTCGTTCGCCAAGGGGCTTTCCATCGCGCACAACATCCCGATGGTCGAGGTCAATCACCTTCAGGGACACATACTTTCGCATTTCATCGACCTTCAGGACCGCGCGCTGCCGCACCCCGGATTCCCGTTCCTCTGCCTGCTCGTGAGCGGCGGCCACACGCAGATCGTGCGCGTGGATTCTCCCCTCGAAATGGAGATCATCGGCACGACGATCGACGACGCCGCGGGCGAAGCCTTCGACAAGTGTGCCAAAGTGATGGGACTGCCCTACCCCGGCGGCCCGGTAATCGACAAACTGGCCAAGGAGGGCGATCCGAAGGCGTTCCGGTTCGCACGGCCCCACGTAGACGGATACGACTACTCGTTTTCGGGGCTCAAAACCTCGTTCCTCTACACGCTGCGCGACGCCGTGGCAAACGATCCCGGTTTCATCGAGAACAACAAGGCCTCGCTCTGCGCTTCGCTGCAGAAGACGATCGTCGAAATCCTGCTGGACAAGCTGGTGCGGGCCTCGAAGGACCTCGGCATCCGCGACATCGCCATCGCGGGCGGCGTTTCGGCCAACTCAGGACTGCGCAACGGGATCGTCGAAGAGGGCCGCAGGCGCGGCTGGCGCACGTTCCTGCCCGAATTCAAGTTCACGACGGACAACGCGGCGATGATCGCCATGGCGGGTTACTACCGCTACCAGCACGGCGACTTCTCGTCGCTCGGCGTCTCGCCCGTGGCGCGGCTGCAGGAGCTGTAGGAGCCGGACGCGGAAACGGCAGAAACCGGACGCCGAAGCCGCATGAGCCGGATGCAGCCGGCCACAAAAAAGCTCCCGGCCGAACGGCCGGGAGCAGGTCCGGAAGACGCGGAAAAGCACTCCGCGCTTCCACAAAAGCGATCTATTTAGAATGCAAGGATCGGACGGGCGATACCGTCGTAATCGATATACTCGCACATAAGCTCCACCAGATGTTTCTCGGAACCGCCGATATGAATGATACATGCCGTCTCGCCGGGTTCAAAGCAGGTCGTAGCCCACAGCGTACAGGTATTGTAATGGGTGCCGTCCGTCACGAACAGCTCCTCCTTCTGATCGGCGGGAATCATCGCAAGCGTCTCGTTGAATTTCGCAATCACGTCATAGCTTACATTTTCGGAGTTGTAACCGTAATAGACATTATAACTCGAAGTCTGCCACTCTTTCAGAAGCAGAGCAGCTTCATGGCCGCAGAGATTGGCCACCATATCCCATAACTGCCCGGTGCTCGGCAGGAACCAGCCGCTCGACGTTTCGGGAGCCGGGAGCGAGAAATTATTAACCGTCAAATCGAAAGCAGGGCACCATGTAGCAAGGTTCGGTCCATAATCGGATACGGTTTTCATCGTCTCTTCGTAACCATTGACATTGCCATACCACGTGCTTGCAATTTTCGCTTTCGGAGTGCTTGCGAAATCATTGTCGGTAGAATACTGAACCGTCTGGCTGTCGGCGCTATGGGCATTTTTCACAGCCACGACATACCCGTGCGTATAGCCCTTCTCCTTGTCGCCGGCGGCGATCCGGTTTTCGTCCGTCTGGCAGACGATGCCGATAACGGTCTTACCGGCGACGGGAGCGGGTTTGGTGTCGGCCCAGACGGGATTCAGTCCGTCGGCCTCGATGCTTACCAGTCCGCCGTCGCTCCACGTACCGTCGGAATAGTAATAGTCGCCGATCTTCGGCGCAACGTAAGCCACCGTCACCGTGCAGGTCGCCTTGCTCTCGCCCACGCTGGCGGTAATAGTGGCCTCACCGGCGGCAAGAGCGGTGACGACACCGTCCTCGACCGTCGCAACTACCTCGTCGTCAGAAGACCAAACTACCGCTACGCCGTCCTGCAGGGGGGGGGTAACGGTCGCTACGAGCGTTTCGGAAAACCCGACATTGAGATTCAATTCCGTCCGGTCGAGCGTCACGACCGTTTCGGGGACCTTCTTCTCATCGTCGTCGCAGGCGAAAAACACCAGCGATGCAGCCGTCAGCAAAGCTGACTTCCTTAAAAAGTTTCTCATAAACCAAGTTTTAAGAATTAATAATACGGCAGTACCGACAGCAGTCTCTCCGGACTCACGACAAAAAGCCCAGTAATGTTTTCGATGATCGTCCGGCAAAACACCATCAATAACCTAACCGGGAGTCAAATATAATAAAAAATCAACCCGGTGGAACGCGGATGCCGGAAAAAATTCACGGTCAAATAAAAAGCCCCTAATAAATTAGGGGCTGAAAAGGCAGGCGTCCGGAAACGCCTGCCGAAATATTATCCCGGCAAACCGGGAGGGGGCTTATCTTGCGCCGAAGAGTTTTTCCTTCAGCGAAAAGTTATCGTACTCGTCTCTGAGCGCGGCCATCAGGTCGCGCACCGACTGAATCTTCTCGGCGCGCCATGCGTTGGCGCCGCAGAAGGCGTAGCCGTTCTGCAGCTTGCCTTTGAATGCGTTGTAGAGCGCCAGCATGATGCAGTAGGGACTGTGCGTCACGTCGCAGGTCTTGATGCAGTCGAACGGACAGTTCTTGGGGCGTTTAAGCCCCTCTTTCACCCTATCGAGGAACGAGCTGTGGATAGCCCGTCCCGGCATGCCGACGGGACTTTTGATGATCTCGATGTCCTGCGGTTTGGCGTCGAGATAGGTCTGCTTGAAGGCCGGATCGGCGTCGCACTCCTCGGTGGTCACGAAGCGCGTGCCCATCTGCACGCCGTCGGCGCCCAGCTGCATGATACGGTAGATATCCTCGCCGGTGTAGATGCCGCCGCCCGCGATGACGGGAATATGGCAGTCGTGTTCGGCACCGAAAGCGCGCACCTCGGCGACGATTTCGGGAACGAGGGCTTCGAGCGAAAAATGCTCGTCGGCGAGCTGCTCCTCCTTGTATCCGAGGTGACCGCCCGCCTTGGGGCCTTCGACGACGATGGCGTCGGGAATGTACCTGTACTCCGAGAACCACTTCTGACACAACAGTTTCGCCGCACGCGCCGACGACACGATCGGGGCCAGCTTGGTCTTGGCGCCCTCCGTGAGGAACGACGGCAGGTTGAGCGGCAGGCCGGCGCCCGAAAAGATGATGTCGGCCTTCTCGGCGATGGCGGTCTTCACCATGTCGGCGAAGTTCGACATGGCGACCATAACGTTTACGCCGACGATGCCCCGCGTGGCTTCGCGGGCCTTGCGAAGCTCCTCCTTAAGCCCCCAGATCGAGGCTGCGCGGTAGTCTTTCGAATAGTTGTTGTAGATGGCTCCGAGACCTGCCGACGAAATGACGCCGACGCCGCCCTGATTGGCAACGGCCGAAGCCAGTCCGGAGAGGGATATGCCTACGCCCATGCCGCCCTGCACGATGGGGACGGTGGCGAGCAAATTTCCGATTTTCAATGCTTTCATGTTAAATTGGGATTAGTGCGAACTAAATAACCATGGGGCCAAAGGTACGAAAAATCGGGGCGATTGGTTCCGCACGGGAAGATAATTTAACGCAGGCTTCACATTGCGTCGCCGCAGCGGCCGCCTTTTCGGGGCGGGAAGCCGCGGCCGGCCGGCTGTCCGGAAGTGAAAAGCGGCATTTTTTACAGGCAAAAAAAACGGCGGATATCGCTTTTTTTTCTTAACTTGGAAGCGCAAACGTCACTCAACCGCTAACCTTAAATCGACAAGCATGAAAAAACTTCTCTTTCCGGTTCTGGCCCTTATGCTGTGCATTCCGACCCTCTCCGCCCAAAACAAGGGTGACAAATATATCGGCGGAATAATCGGCATAACGACGACGTCGATCAGCATCGACGGCTCCTCCGCATCGCAGACGACATTCGGATTTGCACCCGAATTCGGTTATTTCGCATCCGACAGACTGCGCGTCGGCGGCTCGATCGGCTACCAACTGATTTCATCCGACGGCGAAACGACGCACGGGCTGACGGCAGGTCCCAGCCTCGCCTATTACGTCAGACTGTGCGACCGCTTCTACTACACGCCGCAGCTGGCCGTGGGATTCGCGTTCGCATCGACGGACGGGACCAGCGGATACGGCTTCGATGCAGGATTGTCGCTCGGAGCGTTCGAAATCAGGCCGTCGGCCCATATCGGACTCTCAGTCAGCCTTCTGACGTTGGACTACAGCTACCTGTCATATTCGGGAACGGGTGTGAACGGGGTCTCTTTCCAGCTCGGAATCAGCCCGACGGTCGGTTTCAAATATTATTTTTAGGCCGCAAAAACCCGATCCCGCCCTACAGAAACCGCACGCCCCGCACGCGGCCCCGGCTGCGGTCGGCGGCTTCGCGTTCGACGATGCCCGTCACCACGTCGGCGGCATCGTGCCAGCGGTTGGCGCGGAAACGGCGGCGGTAGGTGGTCAGGTGGGCGTAGAGTTCGGGCCAGCGGAAATTCCATCCCCGCGGCCACCGCAGGAGGTGAAGCGCAGTGGCCGAATTGGAGAGGATGCGGGCCTCCTTGTTGCCTCCCTGATGGAACCATTCGATGCGCACGCCGGGCGCCAGTGACTGCACGGCGCGGGCGAAGCCGCGGCCACCGTTGTTGCTCTCGACGGCCGCCTGCCGCGTGTCGGAGCGCAGCAGCATCTCGGCGACCAGCGGTTCGGAGACCTCCATCGGTTCGCGCGTATATACGGCGTCGGTGATGTAGATCGCCCCGTCGGCATCGACCGCATAGGAGAGCGAACAGAGGTAGTCGTCGCCTGTATCGGCCGTGTCGGTATAGTTGCCGCGGCGGACGATCTCGTGCGGCAGATCGTCGTACTCGGCGAAGTTCAATCCGTACAAAAGTCCCTCGCGCGAGGAGGGATGCCCCTGATACATGCTTTCGAACTGCAGCGGATCGAGCCGCCGCTTGGCTTCGAGCAGGGCGCGGCCCTGCTGCTGCTCCCACAACGCCTCGCCCGGCATGCGCGGGTCGATTCCGGTCGGGGGCGAGGATTTGAGCGCTTCGAAGTTCAGATGCAGCCACGTATCGGCCGGCAGGCCGTCGAGCTGCGCCCACTCCTTCAGCTCCGCGACCGGTTCGCGGGCCGTGAGCGTGCCGATCAGGTCCTCTTCGTGCCAGCGGGTGAAGACGATCAGCTCACGCGAAGCATTGTGCATGCGGGTGCGGACCACCGACGTATACCACTCCCAGCAGTTGGCGCGGATGAGCGGCGAATTGGCTTCGAGGGCGTCCTTGTAGAGGTCGTCGAGGATAAAACAATCGACGCGGTTGCCCGTGAGCGAACCTTCGCGGCCCACCGAAAGCAGGCCGCCCCGGCAGCCGATGATCTCGACCTCGTCGGCCGTGCGGATATAGCTGGGCGGCTTGGAACCCTGCTTGATGGTCGTCGCGGGGAAGAACGCGGCGTACTCGCGCGACTCGATGATACGCTGGACACGGCGGTTGAATTTCGACGCCAGCGCTCCCGAATAGGAGGCGATCGCCACGCGCTGATCGGGGTCCAGCCCCAGCACATAGGCCGGAAGCAGGGTCGTGGCGCCGACGCTTTTGCCGTGCTGGGGCGGCATGGTGACGATCAGCCGCCGGACGCGGCCCGCGGCGAAAGCTTCGAGCACGCGGTAATAGGCCCGGTGGAAAGGCTGCAACTCCAGAAAGGGATAGACTCCGAGGGCGAACCGCTCGAACGAAGGAAGGTCCGCCGGGCCGGAAACTGCCGAGGTGACACCGGAAAGCGAGGAAAAGGAGGCAGAAGCAGAGCGAGCAGAATCGGAAGGAGCGAAATCCGACGGCGCAGAATTGGGAAGAACGGAATCAGACGGCGCGAAACCGGACGAAGCGGAACCGGTGCCGCAAGCACCGGAAGCCAAAACCTCGGAGCCGGGGAGAGGTTCGCCGGGGAGAAGTTCGCCGGGGAGCAGATCACCGGGGAGCAGATCACCGGGGAGTGATGCACCGGAAAGCGGATCGCCGGAAAGCGGATCACGGAGCAAAAATTCGCCGGCGAGAGGATTTGCAGGATAATCCGGCGCGAGAATGCCGGCCGGAACAAAAACCTCTGCGGAATCGGCTTCCGCAGAGGACAATTTGGATTTCAAGACCATTTGTAGAAATTTTGAACCCATGCGCGGCGCCGCGGCGGGAGGTTCGAAGAGAAAAAGAGCGTTCCGGCGGGCTGCGCCGCGCCAAGGAAGGGTAAATGCCGGAACGAACGAGGCGGGGAGCCGGAGGGCGCACGGCCTGCGGCCGGGGAGCGGCCCGATGCAAAGCGGGGATCGGGCGGTTGCCCACACCGGCGGCAGGACATGCCCACGGCAGGGATCAGACAAAGCGCTTCATCTCAGAAAAATCGAAATCGTTCAGCATTTCGCCCTCCGCCGAGAAGGTGTGAAACTCCCACCATACGGGCACGAGGTCCGAAACAGGCTCCGCATCGCCTTCGGGCTGCGAGAGCCGCGTCCGGTAGACGATGACCGACGCCGTAAAACGGCAGTCCGTATCGCCGAAACGGAATGCGAGCGATCCCGAAAAGTAGTTTTCCCCGTCGACAGCATCCGCCAAACGCGCCACCACCTCTTGATAAAGTTCAGGTGAAACCGAATACATAGTTGATAATTAGCAGGATTTTTGCAAAATAATTTGCATGCACAAATAAATTGTTTAACTTTACAGCACAAATATAGGTTCAAAATTTGAATTTCCAATCGAAAAATACAATTTTTTGATATAAAATTTTCCGATTAAAAGCTATGAACACGCGGGTAAAATTGATACGAAAACAGCTGGGCATGACGCAAGAACAATTGGCTCAGCATCTTGGCATCGGCAAAGCGGCCCTTTCGATGATCGAAACGGGGAAAGCCGGACTCTCGGCCCGGAACCGCAACATATTGGTTCAGGAATTGAACGTAAACCCCGAATGGCTGGAGAGCGGCAAAGGCAACATGTTCAACGCCGAACCCGACCTGACGGCCTACAGACTCCGCACGGACAATTCGCTGCCGCTGCAGAGCGTACCGCTCTACTCGATCGAGGGGACAGCGGGACTGGTGCCGCTGTTCACGGATCAGGCGCAGGCCAAACCCGTGAACTTCATCCACATCCCCAACCTGCCGAAATGCGACGGCGCGATATATATAGTGGGCGACTCGATGTATCCGCTGCTCAAAAGCGGCGACATCGTGCTGTACAAGCAGCTGGGCAACATCGACGACATATTCTGGGGCGACATGTACCTGCTGTCGATCGACATCGACGGCGAAGAGTACGTCACGGTGAAATACATCCAGAAATCCGACCGCGAGGGTTACGTCAAACTCGTCAGCCAGAATCCCCACCACGCCGACAAGGAGGTTGCGCTCAGCCGCATCCGCGCGATCGCGCTGGTCAAGGCGAGCATCCGGATGAATTCGATCCGATAACGGCGGCCTGCCGGCCGTCACCGTAGGCCCGCAAAAAATGCACGCCGTAAAAATCCGAGGGGAGAGGCATGCGTGTGGGTGGGGCCGGGAAAGGACCGGGCAAGAATCAGAGAAGAATCGAGGCAGATCAGGGAGAAGCCGGGACGGGATCCGAAAAGGCCGGGAACGAAAATTCGGAACGGGAACGATGCGGAAATGCGGAAGAACCGCCCAAAAGGCAGCGAAACGGCGGCTGGAAAACAGGACAAAACAGAGCAGAACAAACAGAGCAACACAAGCCGAAAAGACCGGAACGGTCCAACCGGAGCAACAACCTGAGGAAAAAATTCGTATCTTGCCGGAAACAAAGACGACCCAATATGGAACTCTCCGATAAAAAATTCGCGGTGCTGATCGATGCGGACAATATCTCACACCGGAAAATCAAAGACATACTCGACGAAATAGCCAATTACGGAACGCCGACGATCAAGCGGATCTACGGCGACTTCACCGATCCGAAATTCGCGGCATGGAAAAGCATTCTGCTGGAGAACTCGATCACCCCGATTCAGCAGTATGCCTACACCACAGGCAAGAACGCAACGGATTCGGCGCTGATAATCGACGCGATGGACATCCTGCACAAGGAGTCGGTCAACGGCTTCTGCATCGTATCGAGCGACAGCGACTATACGCGTCTGGCAAGCCGCATCCGCGAATCGGGCCGCGAGGTGCTGGGCTTCGGCGAAAAGAAAACGCCGAAACCATTCATCAAATCTTGCGACAAATTCATCTACGTCGAGATTCTCGGACAGCCTGCCGCTCCGACGCCGGCACTTGCGCCTGCACCGGGTCCCGCTCCGGCTGCGACACAGACACCGGCAGCGAAAGCCGCACAAAAAAAGACATCCGCCAAAAGACGTCAGACGTCTGACACGCAGGCCCCCGGAACGCCGGAAGCCGCCGCAGGCAAAAAAACCGCTCCGGCTCCGGGACAGACTCCGGGTGTGGTTCCCGCTTCGGAGCAGCCTCAGGTTACGGCTCAGTCCCAGATGCAGGACCCGGCTCAGTCCCAGTCGATCATCCGTCCGATAGACGACGATTTCAAAGACCTGCTCGCCAATACCATAGAAGACGCCGCCGACGACAGCGGCTGGGCATTCCTCGGCATCGTCGGCAGTGTCCTGACCAAGAAAATGCCCGATTTCGACCCCCGCAACTACGGCTACAAAAAACTTTCGCTGCTGGTGAAAGCCCTCTCCGAGGCAATCGAAACCGAAGAACGACTGTCTGCAAACAAAGAGCAGAAGTTCATTTACGTCCGGAACAGAACAAGGTAAACGCTCCGGTCGCCGACCACCCGTCCGGCGGAAGGATACTCCTCAACCCCAGCCGCACAATTACGCGGCAAAAAGAAGCTGCGGGATTTTCCGCCGGCCGGAACCGTTCCGCCCCTGCCATGACCATAATACGCAAACCGCCGGGCTGCTTTGCCCGGCGGTCCGAGTATCGAAACAAATCAACAGTCCAACGCGACAGCAAGCGCCTTCACATGATTCATACGGATCACGCCTTCCCGTTCTTCGACACTGGACGGCGGCATTCCAAAAAAATTTAAAAAACTCCCCGCTTTCGGATTCATGCAGAAACGGGCGTTTTCCGAACGAAACAAAAGCCGGAATACGCCGAATCCGCACATATTATCACCGAAAAACCGAAACGCCCCGCAAAAAAGCCGCAGGAAAGCCCCGAAAAAAGTCGTCTCCGGGGAACAAACTGACAATAAATTTATATATTTGCAATATTGTTTTTCTAAACCCTACTAATCCGAAACAAGACATGGAGAAAACCAATGTACGGGAGTTGCAGGATGTCGTGATTCGCTTCTCAGGAGACTCAGGAGACGGCATGCAGCTCACGGGTACGCTCTTTTCAGACACTTCGGCCCTGCTCGGAAACGGCATCTCGACCTTTCCGGACTACCCCGCCGAAATTCGTGCGCCGCAGGGAACCGTGGCCGGCGTATCGGGATTTCAGGTACACTTCGGCAGTCACCGCGAACTCAACCCCGGCGACTACTGCGACGTGCTCGTAGCCATGAACCCCGCAGCGCTCAAGGCCAACCGCAAATGGCTCAAGCAGGGCGCGACGGTGATCATCGACGGCGATTCGATCACCGAAGAGCATCTCAGGAAAGCGGGATTCGCCACGCTCGACCCGATCGCGGAGCTTGAACTGAACGAATACAACGTCGTCATCCCCGACATCACGTCGATGACGCGCGAAGCGCTCAAGGAGACCGGACTGGACAACAAGGCCGTGGTCAAGTGCAAGAACATGTTCGCGCTGGGCATCTGCTTCTACCTCTTCGACCGCCCCGAAGCGTACGCATACAAATATCTGGAGACCAAATTCGCACGGAAAAATCCGGTCGTGGCCCAAGCCAACAAGCTGGCGATCGACGCGGGCTATAACTATGCGGCCAACACCCATCAGTTCGCCAACACCTACACCGTGTCCCCGGCGCCGCTCGAAAAGGGCACCTACCGCACCGTCAACGGCAACGTGGCGACGGCATGGGGCCTGTGCGCCGCCGCCGAGAAAGCCGGGCTGCCGCTCTTCTGCGGTTCGTATCCGATCACTCCGGCGACGGTCATCCTCGAAGAGCTTGCCAAGCGCAAGGACCTCGGCGTGAAGACCGTGCAGGCCGAAGACGAGATAGCGGGCATCTGCACCGCCATCGGTGCGGCGTTCGCCGGCAACTTCGCCGTGACGACCACGTCGGGTCCCGGACTCTCGCTCAAGAGCGAAGCGCTGGGACTGGCCGTGATGACCGAACTGCCGCTGGTGGTCGTGGACGTACAGCGCGGAGGCCCCTCGACGGGTCTGCCGACCAAAACCGAGCAG
>OJSP01003800.1_pt1 | contig 10379 bp, 12 predicted proteins | sample 1599561 | NCBI WGS metagenome assembly OJSP01 (sample SAMN04168659, study PRJEB22393) | human gut metagenome | biome: human gut microbiome; feature: stool | host: Homo sapiens | collected 2014-05-12
TTCACTCCTTCCAAAGTCGTAAAGCCGTGACGATACAATTCTTCACCTCTGCCGCGAGGTAAAACTTCTTGTTACCCACCTTCCTTTCCGGGATAAGGAGTTGTTTCTCGTAACGCCGTAATGTCTGCCTGGATATTTGCATAGCCCGGCACAACTCCCCGGCATCCATCAACCTGTAGGAAGCGTTTGATGCTGCCTCGATCGCCAGGCAAACCTCTTCCCGCAATTTTCTTAATTCCTCAAGCACTTGCACGGGCACGTTTGCCGTTTCTTCCCTTTTACTTGTCTCTTTTTTTGCCATGTTTTTATTATTAAAGTTACCCGTTCCCTTTTCCCCTTGCACACAACTCCCCCAAAACGACACGCCGGAACAGCTAACGCCTCGCCTTTTGTTAGTTTATAAAGTTCGAAAGTTTATAAGGTTTATAAAGTAATCCTTCAACCGGAAATCACCTAATCCCTGAGTTTTTAAATCCAAAATTACAAGGCCCCGTGCGGCTGGAATCTAAAATCACTAAATTCTTACGTGTTGGCTCATCGAATAAGCCTTCCCCTCTTTCCTGCCGAAAAAACAATACAAATGCGCTGCCGTCCCCCGTTTACGCTGCAACTGGAATGTTGCCATCCCATCCCGCCTCGTCGCCTCAATCCCCTCAACAAGCAAGGGGGAGAACGAACGATTCGCGTACAACACGACCACCATCAGTCGATCATCGCCCCTGGCAGACGGCAAACCCGAAAATGCTTCCCAGGTTAACGTCACCCGGTCGTCCTCATCCACCGAAGCCGTCAGGCAGTTCACTTTTTGCAACAATCCCACCGTCATTTGCAGCCGGGAAAAATCCCCGATCTTCCCGTTAGGTTTAAAAACCATCATGTTCACCTTCATGAAATAATTGAAAGCATTTCCCCCGGCTCCCGCCGCCACTCGCCAAACCTCCTTCAAATGTGTTTCTGCCAGATGTTGATAAAAACGGGTCGCCACCCGCAATCGAGAACGATTCGCTTGTTGCGTGGGAGTGTTTGCATCCGAATAGCCTGCAGAAATCCCTCTCACCCGAGTCTCCATGCCCACCTTGTAAAAAATCGTGTTCCCCACCTTTCCCTGAACATCTTGTTTCGTTGTTGCCATAATTGTTTCATTTATTAATTTTTACCATAACCTACCAAGCAAAAAAGGTAATAAAGTATCGTTCACGTTTTATTTCCACTTCACTTTCGGAACGAAGACACCCGTGAGCGGCTTTGTACCGGCTTTGAACCGACTTTAAAGCGTCTTTGATCCCTTTCTTCCCTAAAACCTCCCTGGAATTTTCCTGTTAATCCTCCACTCCTTGAATTCAATTTGTCGTCTTTTCATCATGCCTTGTTTTTAATTAACGACACGAAGATACACCCGTGATACCCACCGGCAAACTTTAATTTCCGTACATGCGAGTTTTCCTTCCGGATTCACCCGATTCCTTTCCGAACGTTTTCACACCGTCGGACTTCCCGCCGATAAACTCGGTCGTAAGACTGGTTTATACTAAATAAAAATCACTCCTCGTCCCCTCTCTCCTCAACATCTACCCTCACTTCTTCCAAAAAATCAAACAAGGCATACAACTCCCTCCGGTAAGGAGCACTGATCATGAATAACTCTTTTCCGATCCGGGCCGAATTACCACAAAAAGCACAGATACAATTCAGGTTCAAGATATAACGCCGATGTACTCTCATGAACTGGTCATGTGGAAACTTCTGTTCCACCACCAATAGCGGAAGTGCTATCGTGATTTTTGATCCCCCTTTAAAATGTATATCACTATAACTCCTCGACGCCTCTACGTAAAGAATGTCCGCATAAAGATATTTCACGCGAGAACTGTTTTGTTTTATAAATATCCCGTCACAAACGTGAAAAACGGGATATGTTGGTGTCGTTACACCTGGTTTTTCTGTTTTCATAGATTAAAGATTATAGCCCCATGAACAGAATTCACCAACAGGTGTCTCCGACTATTAATACATCTATCCTCTATACTAGCAAATTAAAAACGGGAGACTATTACACGAACAGCCTCCCGTTGCACGCACCTTTTATAAATAGGTCTCTCTTAATGCGATCGCCTCCTATTTTCTTTTCAGCAATTCAGCCACCTTTTTCCGCAAATCCACTCCTTGTAGATTCTTGGCTATAATTTTATTTTCTTCATCTAATAAAACCGTGTAAGGAATGGACAACACGTGATAGCGATTAAAAACGGTCGAATTAGCATCAAGTCCCTGTTTCCAGAACATTCCATCCTGATTGATCGCTTTTAACCACGCCTGCCTGTTTTCTTCCCGGGAAATACTAACAATTTCCAACCCTCTTAAATGATATTTCTGGTAAATATCCAAAAAAGTCACGTTATCTTCCCTGCATTTCGGGTTATTTGAATCCCAGAAAACAAGCAATTTCAACTTACTTTTAATCGGGTAAAGGGAAAGGGAATCCCCGGTTTGAGAGACGACCGTAAAATCAGGAGCCTCATTGCCAACGGATAGTTGTTCCAACTCTTCGATTTGTGACGCTACAAACCGTCCCGGAACCGTTTGCTTTGCCGTCTCTCCCAATAAATTATACCGGGCTTTCAACGGTTCCAACTCCAAGGAACGAGCCCCTGCCGCCACCACGTAAGCTGCCGCATAAGAATCAGCGTGTTGTTGCAATAACTCCTTCTCTTTTTGCTGTACCAACGTAACAGCCTCTTCAAACTGTTTTGTCAATTCCTGCAATTTTTTCTTGTCTCTCGCTTGTTCCGCTTGCAGGTATGCTTGTTGGAATTGATTTTGAAGGTGCAATAAATCGACTGTTAACCTGTTGAAACGGGCAAAAATATCCTGTTGTTCCCCGCCTTTAACCAAAGCCCTACTATCTCCCACGTTCAACATGACGGCCGTGTTTTCCAATATAAAAGGAATCACCACCTTCTGATCCGGGGTCGTGATATAAACGGCCACCGGGGCATCCACTTTCCCGGTAAACATGAAAGCACCATTCGTAATTCGAGTTGTTGCCATTTGCTCTGGCCGACCAGTCTCGTCAGACATCAAGAGAAGTTCCCCGTCGGCAACCCCGTCAATTTTTCCACTTATCCGATACCCATCTTGGGCTTGTAAACCCAACGTACCGATCAATAAAAATAATAGTAATAGTGACTTTTTCATACGCAAAATTTATTTTATATTAATTTCTATCTAATTTTCATTGTCTTGTTGTTTCTGTTCCCTCATTTTTTTTAAGACCTGATGCTGGATTTTACAATAATGCTCAAATTCCTTTAATGAACCTGCCGGACCTATGAATGATCGAACAACCTGGAAACCACAATAATATTCACACTCCTCCCATGACATCTGGACTGGTTCATAATCCTCGCAGTGTATTTTAACTTTTCTAATGACCTCTTTTTCTATTTTATGGAGACGATCGGGTGAAAAATTCATCCAAAAAAGATCATCCCCTTCTATGATAAAAGCAACTTCATACACGTTAAAATTTTTATTTATCCGACATACGATATTCAACGAAGAAATTTTATCTCCTATAATTCGTGATAATTCTTCAGAAGTTAAATGGTTGTACACAATTTCGTATACTTGTTTAGACATTTTATCCGGAAGCCATCTAAGATAATCCTTTCGATTAATAGAATCCCTATTTCTTACATTTTCTATTCGCATCAATGTAGAATCCTTTGCATTAGCAAATTTTACCATGTATTTTACATGTTTCCCTTTCACGATATCTCCCGCTTTCCCGTAGAAAGATTGAGCAAACAAGTCGCCAGAGATCAAAAAAATAAATAACAAGAAGATAATCTGCTTCATAGTCTTCATTTTACTAAATTTACAAGATTTCTAAAATCAGTCCTCTCAACTTCCAGTTCCCAATCTAGCCCCGCATAGGGAGGCAACATTCTTAAATATCTATACGCTTCCCAGTAAGTTTTAGAATACTGGTTATGATCTATATCAAAAAGAATTTCATACGTATTCTTATCAATAAATTCTGAAAGTTTAGCAATAGTACCAAGAAATCCAGTAGTAGGTGGAATCAAATTTGGTATTTTTCGTTTACAATATAGATACTGAGCCACGTATGCCTCTATTTCATTATTATATATCTTTTTAGGCCATCTCCCATTTTGATCAATTCATGAAATATAAGTTCATCAAATTTTGGATCTTCAATCAAATTCATACTATAATTTATCTCACAATCACCTACGTACTCCGCCATAGCCATCTCAAGTTTTGGATCAATACTAATACGTATTGGATACAATCTTAACTCTTCCAATTTTTCGAAGAGTTTACGCCCCACGGGATCATCATATATATTTCTCACTATTCTCAATATCTCATTGGAGCAATTATCCAAATCTAATATCCGGTATGGAAGAGAAAGTTCTTGATCGGCAGTAATTTCTATATCTACCTCATCTTCATTAAACTCTGATTCCACATCGGCACATGTCCAGAAAATGATAGTTACAAATAATGGAATTAAAAATCTAATTTTCCTCATATCACAATTTTATTGATTACTAAAAATAGTAAGGTTACTAAATACAACAACAACTAATTACTTTGTTCACCCGTAGGAACTTTTGATATTGAATCTCTATACTCTTCTAATTTCCCCTTTGAGATTATTTTTTCCAAATCAAAACTAACGGCGATATGGCGGGTCTGAGATTTCTCTGGGTCGGGAATAAAATATTGCAAGAAATCGCCTTCTTTATTTTTTATTACCTCATACAACATACATGCCTTTTCAAAATGGACCGCGTTCATGATACTCACCCATTCATTTTCCACTTTTATTTGAGAGAATACAAAGGATATACCAACCACCTTTCTCGTCGTTCTTTCAAAAATGAGGGTAAACCAAAAATTGCAGTATCTACGAGATGCTCTATCACTCATAAACTCTTGCAATTCTTGATCTTCATAAACGATCTTTGTAAAATGCTTGAGAAACCATTCTTCACATTTAGCAAAATACAAGCTATCAACCTTTGTGCCCATAGGTAACTCACCCCAATCCAATTTATCACTATTCCTATGTACACACACGCTATCTCCCTCAAAAACAATCTTTTTCAAATCCTTTGATCTAACCAGATTTCCTACAATTTCCAACTCCTGGGCTTGTAGACCTAAGGCATTGATTAATAAAAATAAAAGCAATAATGACTTTTTCATACGCAAAATTTATTTTATATCCCCATTCATTATTCAATTTTAATTTTACCTTCTAAAATCACTTGTTTCAAATCGAAGAAAATGGCAATATGACGGGCTTCGGGTACTGAAGATTTAAAATATTGAAAAAAATCAGCCTTCTCTTTTTTTATTCCCTCATACAACACACATGCATTATCAAAAACAGTATCATTTATCACTCCTTGATAAAAAGCAAACGATATTCCGGCTACTTTTCCTGTCGTACGTTCAAAAATAAGTACAAACGTGAAAGAACATTTTACATTTGAAATATAATACTTCAAAAATGTTTGCAATTCCTTGTCTTCATGAATTATTTTCGAAAAATGTTTGATAAACCATTCTTCACATTTAGCCAGATATAAACTATCTGTCTTTGATGTCTTGGAGAACTTGCCCCAATCTAATTTATCATGATCATGAAATATGGAAAACGAAGACGTATCTCCCTCAAAAACACGCTCACTTAAATCTTTAGTCCTAATTATTATATCTTTTACAATTTCCAATTCTTGGGCTTGTAAACAATAGGTTCCAATCAATAAAAACAAAAACAATAATAACTTTTTCATACACAAAATATTACCTTATATTACTCTCTGTCTCTTTCAAACCAAAACAATTTTATAAAAACAGGGCTAAATGTAGAAATGTAAGGACGATCCGAATAAGGATTCCATTGTTTCGCATACTTATTAAATTCACTATTAAAATCCAATTCCTTATATACAAATTGAGACGCAATTGTCAATATATGGATCCAATTTTGATAAGTTGCATCAACTCCATTGTTATAGACTTTACTAAAGATGCCGCTAAACCCATTATTCTCATATGCAGCAACAAGATCCCTAAAAACCTCAATCTCAAATTCAATATTCTTTTCTGCATCACTCATAAAACGCAAATCATAACAAACTTTTGCCTGTATCACATGAAAAAATTCATGAAGAAAGTTTTCCTCGGTTAGTTGTGAAGCATCTTTAAAGTAAATAATATTAGATCCGGCATCATACATTGCATTATCTTTAAGTTTTGGATCATATTCAATCCTAATAGAAGTGTTATTACTATTAGTTATGTAATACCATACCATTTTTTTCAAAAATGGATATTTACCAACTAACAATTTGGTTTTCGACATAAATTTATCATATTCTTCATCTTTAAAACCAAAATTCTCACATATATTAATAATACATTTATTTGACAATGATTCCCAAATTTTCCGAGCATTTTCAATATCACCGACATTGAATTTCATTTCATATTGATAATCAATAATATCCTCTTGATTACAAGAAAAGAAAATACATAAAAATATTAATGACAAATATTTTCTCATGTCTACATTCACATTATATTCATGGAGCTAATCCAAAAGTTAATTTTGAAATAACTATCTTCCCTCCAACTTCCCTTACACGAGAAAAGACTGATTATCAGCGATTTCATTCCCGTGCAAGGAGGAGTCAGGGGTGATAGTTGTGCTAAAATTTAGTTTAGGTCAGTTGATATTTGATTTACTCGTAAGGAATAATGTCCGCCAGCATAATGCGACAAGTACTTCCGCTGACTTGATCGTTCAAAATTACCCGGATGTATTTGACATCGCGGCTTCCTTCAGCAATCGGCAGGAGCGTGACTTCTCCAGAGCCTTGGCCCAGCGTGTTTTCCTCCACGTAAGTAACATTGTCCCAATCAATCTTATCCGCAGATGTTTTGACGATGATTGAAGGTGGTAAGTATAACTTGGAATCACGATCCAATGTCGGATCAAACAATTTTTGGCCAATTTTAATACCCCGGATTCTCTTCAACTCTTTCAAAGTAATCGTTAATTCATACGTACGAACAAAGGTCAACGGGGATGTTTCCCAACGGGTTTCCGGATCATTATCCACCAAGTCCGGCAAATAAGGATCTGCATTAATATCCTTGATATCACAAGCCACGGTATCCACATCTGTACTGGGAATATACACGAGATTATCGGGAATGTCCCACGTCTGGAAGCCTTTGTCCTCCACGTAATCCGGTTTCCCGGTCAAATAATGGTTTGCATAACGTTCGACCTTCACACCCATCAAACGATTCGCCTCGTTCAACACTTTGAGAGAGCGAGCCTCATCATACAATACACTATAGTTTTCTTTCGTCGTGAATCTTTCGACCAAGTAACGATTCTTACCCAAAACAATTTTTTCCAACTTGGGACAATAAAGAATGTCTTCCAACGTGTTCAAATTATAATCAAACTCCAATACACGAACGGTATCCAAAAAATGATTGAATTCCGTTTCAAGCACCGATGTTGCCGTCGAAAACCCGTAGCGACACTGAATCGCCGACATAAAATCCGAAGTCAACGTCCGCTTATTTTCCAAGGTTAAGGAATTAAATTGTATTGTATCCGAAGTACCCGTAATTCTTCCCACACGGGATACCGTGATTGGCTCTCCCATATCTACATTTTCCACGGTCAAGAAACCCTCGTTCATTCTTTCTTTGGTCAGTTCATAAATTTTCTCTTCTCTATCCGTACCTGTATAATGTAAGTTAAGATCCACGATATCATCATTCCATTTATCCGTGAAAAATACCAAATTATTCCCTACGCGATAAAATTTCGTAATCGCTTGAGTAAATGTTTTTACAATCTCATGATTCTCCGTGTAAGGGCGAGCGTAAGTGGTTATTTCCAATGATTTTTCTCCTCTCTTATCTACGGACTGTAACCCGATACGATATGTTCCGTCCTGTAAATTATCAAGAATTAATGTTGTATCCGTTGCGTTTAGCAAGGTATCACGAATCACATCAGAAGAGGCCGTCCAAGTCACTCGAATCGAATCAATGGTTGCATCTATACTATTCATCCATTTTAATGACAACCTATACCACCCCGGTGTGGCATCCAACCCACTACATTTACCGACATAACGAATCCTCCCGTCACCGGCATAATCGCCATACGTGTCTTCCAAACTCTCGTTGCAAGCAATCAATGATATACTTGCAATAAATAAATTTATTAAATATTTCAGTTTCATATTCTCAATCTTTTTTCACGTAAACCTCTAATTCATGCATTGCCACGTAATTTTCATGATTTCCGAAGTCACCCTGTAACTCGGCATACTCCCCGCCTAACTCAAAAGTATCATTCACCACGATCTTCAAATAACGATATCTTGCAGGAGAGGCAAAAAATGAAACTTCCATGTAACAAGGCTCTGCCACCTCCAAAGCTTCCAAATCTTTAACACGACCTTCTGAATTATTTTGGTCACATGGATAATTCCACCGATCTAAAGGGGTCAACGTAGGACTTTGGACAAATATCCCCAACTTGTCCCATGTATTGCCATTTTTGTCATTTCCCCCATAAACAATAACATCACAGGGCATTCTCGCTTCTGGAAATTGGTTCCATGGATTACCTGCAGGTTGTGGCAACGTCATGTTTAGTATTCCATAAATACGAATAGATGCAGGAACCCTCTCTTCCTCCAAATCAACAAACATCGGTTTTCCTACAGCATCCGGTCCCGCCAAGAAAGTGAACATCTCCTTACTCTTACCCGTGACCATACGTTGATTACCTTTCAGGTCTCCATCGAATAGATATTTCAAACCGACTTTCAAGTCATCCCTTTCCAACGATTTGCCTCCAGCATCAAAATTATCCATTGTAAGCGGGAGTTTTTCCGAAATGTAAGCTTCTATATCCGGCCAAATTTTCTGCCCTACTCGGTATCCTCGAAAATCTTCTGTTCGCACAATAATCGTGTTTTTTTCGCGCATCTGCGCCAAAGGAAATGTCAACGTATCCCCACCTTTTAATATTGGAAAACTTTTCACGAGAATGGTATCCGGCTCTTGGGTTAAAGGATTTGTTCCCAAGTAAAAAATATGGGCCATACCTGATGCCTGCCCCGGACTTTCATAAAGGACTTGAAACCCTCCCCAAGAAGGTAGCACTTTCGCCCTATCAATAAAAGCGTAAGGTGCAGACTCCTCCGTGTTAAAAGTAACCTCCACCGCTGTTGACTCGTTTCCCTTGTTATCAACAAGCGTCACCCGCGCCATTATTCCCTGACGGGCTTCATTGAAACCATCCAAAAACAGGGAGTCTCCGCCATAATCGCTCGTCTTCAAGACCTCGATATTTCGAGCATCTTTATAACGGACATTAATGCCAAAAATTTCACTCTTATCCGGAAGTTTATAATACATCATAGCGCCTCCCGGCTGCGCTTTAAAACGGATATTCTCTTGGGACATCAAAGAGCCGAATGAAAAAGAATCATCATCATTACATCTCCAAAATGCCAACAATATAAACGATATAAACAGTACTCGTTTCATAACCTCTAGTTTAATATTTTTACAATCATATATATATTACCATCCCGGATTCTGTACCATACTTGAAATCAATATCTCTTCCGCCTTGATCGGGGTTAAATAATTACGAGGAGCCGTGAATTTAGATTTACTCCAAATTACAATAGGACCTTCAAAATTATTGTAAAATGTACGAGCCGATTCTCCAAGAATATTCCAACCGTATTGTTTTTCGTTCAATTCCAATTCAGCAGTTTTCCAACGACGAAGATTCCAGTAACGTTGTCCCTCAAAAGCCAATTCAATATTAATTTCCCGACGAATAATCTCACGCATTCCTTCTTTCGTATCCACTTTACTGGGTTGATTGGAGTAAGATTTCCAAGATCTTACGACATCATCAATTCCCGCCCGTTTCCGGACTTTATTTAAAGGAGCGTACACCTTATCATCCGGTTGAGCCAAATATTCATTCCAAGCTTCAGCCTGTATCAGATAAAGTTCAGCTAAGCGGATAATACATGCCGTTATACCGTCCATAGAATTATAATAACTCACATTATTCACGGATGATTGCGAATGTTTCTTCAACCAATAACCACCGGGATTTTGCGGAACATTACTAACAACTATATCCATTGCTGTTCCAAAACTTTCTCCCTTATAAGCGTACACGGGTAAATTATAATCATCCCAAATGGTGTTCGTCCCCCGTTGCCAATAAGTACGATCCGCCGCAATACAAGCATAGAACCGTGGTTCCCGACGCA
>OJSP01003815.1_pt1 | contig 10342 bp, 10 predicted proteins | sample 1599561 | NCBI WGS metagenome assembly OJSP01 (sample SAMN04168659, study PRJEB22393) | human gut metagenome | biome: human gut microbiome; feature: stool | host: Homo sapiens | collected 2014-05-12
CCACCTTAAAGACTTGACAGAACGATGTTACGGGTTTAATTGCATTATAAACCCGTAATAAGTATTCTTCGAATCCTTATCTTCTTCTATCGAAGAAAAAAACAGACATCCGAGCGGATGTCTGTTTTCTCTTGGCAGAGGTATAAGGATTCGAACCTTAAATGACGGAGTCAGAGGCTCGCAATCTTTTTTCAAAACTGCCTATTTAAGCCATTTTTCAGACTTTGCGTCTCTCAAAAATCTCTCAGGATTTTATTTTTGCTCAGCACGGCAAATTCGTATGAGGAATTGCGAACCTTACACTGAGGTGTCGAAAGAAGTTCTAAATCCACATTATCTTTTACAGTAGGGTAGTGCACCGTTTGGTGACGAAGAATATAAAAGCTCTTCATTTAATTTCACAAACAAAGTGTCATATATGGCGGCAAATAAATACCTAACTTAAACATAATAAGCCTCTCCTTTAATTACACTCCTATTTGTTTTCAAACCAAATATCCATTTTGCTTGACTGAGCTTGTCTTTTGTATTCTGTTTGATTTGATGTGCGGGCAGTCCGTTCGGTGTCAGTTGGTTTTTGGGAAATTTGCCGAGGCTGCTTATTGTTTTGCTGTGCTTGATTTTGAACACTATTCTCTGACGAAGGCGAAGGTGCTTTGTCAAATGTTCTGAGTATTTCTTCAATTTCTTTTTCTTGTTCGTCCATTTGATTTCTCCTTGTTCGATTTTGATTCAACGCTGAAAAGCATTGTGTTGCTGCAGGGCTTGTGATAAAGGTTTTAAGCGTTAAAAACCACCAGATGCAAATCGCTGTTGTATGCAAAGAAAATCCGCAAAAGGCCAAAGAAAAAAGCAGAAAGCAAGGATAAAAAAGAATCCCGATAACATTGAAACGGCAGATGAGAAATCATCTGTCGTTTGTTTTTATCTCTTCAGAAAAGATTCCACCGGTAGAACCGGGGGGGTTCATCAATTGCTAAGCAGTCAAAAGGAGTCAAGACATAAAATCTTGACTCCTTTACTCTTTAGTCGTTCCAATCAGGTGGAGTGACAATCGGTTCATCGCCGCCACCGGATGTCGTAATTACATCAACGGCAGCAAACTTTTGAATGTCTGAATCAGGTTTGATATACTTTTCCTTCATCTTAATACCTCCTTAATTATTTCATATCTAAAATTAAACTGATATGCCGATTATTTGCCTGCATAGGCTTTTGCGGAATTGCCGTAACGCATCATTGCGTCTGTAACTGCTTTTAACTTTGTATCAGTAACAGTTGCGGCATAGGATTCCACACTGTACTTAAGTGTATAGCTGACTTGCTCATCGCCTTTGTATGCAGTGATAAATACTTCATCACTCATTTGATTTGCATAAACACCGTCAAAATAGAAATACCAATAACCGTCTTTGCCTTTTTCAAAATTATCCGGATTTTCGGCATAGGTATATGTCAATGTTCTTGAACCTATTTTTACTTTGAATGAAAGGTCATCAAGAGTAACATTGGTCATATTCAGCGGTATTGCAATTTCAACCGAATTATTCAGCCTTAATGCCGTACCAAACTTTACAAGCCTGTTTTCGCAGGTTTCATAGCTTGCATTCTTTATATTTGTTAAATTCAAATCAGCCGTGCTGCGAAGTGCTTTTTGCTCATCCGTAAGTATATCGGTAAGCAAATTATCGGTTTTATAGTTTTGATATACCTGACAAGCCTCGCCGTAATATACCAAATCCACCAGTAAAGTTTTAAGCTTTGCAGAAGATGTAGGCTTATTTAGCGTTGACTTAATATAGTCGATTGCACTGTATTTATAAGCATTACCGTTATATGTTACACCGTCTTTGACACCATAGAATGTAATACTTACATCATCACCTAAAGCCTGCGGTGAAATACCCGTATAATCAAATATGCAATAAACAATTGAATTTGAAGTTAATGTTTTACCAGACGGATATACTTTTTCGGTTTTACCGTTTCGGGTAAACTCGGCATACACTTCGTCATAATAATCGACTACATCTTTGGTAATGTAAGTTGCAAGGGTGATACTGCTTTCAAGCGACAATGCATTACCTCTGCGACGAAGAAGAGCTGTATTCGGTGCCTCTTTTGTTTCACTTTCACCACAAGCGGAGCAAGTACGAGTCTGCGTGCCGTCTTTATAATCACTTGATGAATTATAAACAGCATCATTATTGTATTTCCAAGCAGACCAAGTGTGAGTGTGTTCTTCGTTTTTATTTTTGTAATAATATGTAACAACCGTTCCGTCCGAAACAATAGGCTTGTTCAAGCCGTCAGCCTTTACAAATTTGTAATCAAAAAGTGTTTTTGCCGGTGTTAAATCAAGCTTTGTGCCGTATGGCACGGTAAATGTTCCGCCGGCAGTGTTTGGAATTTCAGAGCCGTCCTCAAATTTATACTGAATTGAAACGGTTGTGTAGCGCTGTGTTTCCGTATTGTCGTCAGCAAGCACATTTCCGTTTTCATCGAGCACCTGAAATGCCACGGTATCGCCGCTCTTAAGCTGTGCATCAGACGGAATTTGATAGATAAGCGAGCAACTCTTTAAGCCTGAATTAAAGTCGCTTTTGATGTGATCCAAAGCACCGAGCGGCCAGAAATTTGCCTTATCATTCCAAACAGGAATGTCAAAGGTTTGTACTGTTTGAAGCGGATTCCCCGATGAATCGGTCGCAACGCTTCCGTCGGAGTGCTTAATCCACATTTTGAATTTTAATTGTCGTGCATTTTTATCTGAAATGTTTTGAATAACAGTTCTAAGCTCGATTTTTTTACCGTTCATATTAGTATTAAATCTGCTTTTGCTGTTGCCGCTCAAAAGTCGGTCATTGCGATTATATGTGTAATTATAATATGAACTTGTTTCAAGGTCGGTAAAATCAGACGGCTTTGAATAAGCACCCGTATATTCCTTAACCTCGGGAGTTGCAACATAAAGGTCTACATCCTTAACAAGCTGAGACATTCGCTTGAAGCCCTGCAAACGGCAAACCTCACAGAATTGATAGTTTGTGTCTCTCATTATGCACTCATAACTTGAAACAAGCATTTTTGAGCCGTAAGCATTGCGGCAGGTATATGTGTTTCTAAAACCTAAAAGCTGTCGCCATTTTATCTTTTCCGGGTCTTCAACCGAGGAAAGATTGAGTGATTTAAGCTCCTTATCGTCAAGCAAATATCCGCCGCTGTATTCATCACCGAGACCGAGCAAACCGTGTCCAAACTCGTGTGCAAAAGTTTTTGACGCACGATAGCTGTCTGATGGCGAAATGAAATAATGGAAACCGTATTCACGGTTATTATAAGCACCGCCGAAATCATTTGTTGTATTTACAACCATAGCGAACTGGGCAATATAATCGTGAACATAATAATAAGGCTCATATTCCGAACCGGACGGAATTGTGTTTGGATCACACTTTTTTTTGATATGAGCATCGTGAATTTTCTCGATAAATTCAGGACCGATACATCTCTCAAAAATATGATTTTTCCATTGACTTCCGTGGAGATTATTAGAAATAACAGGCGAATTATATTTGTCGACTATAACATCAAAGAATGTGCTTCCACCATTGTCAAAAGTCGATTCGGAAGCTGTGCAAAGAGCGTAAACATTGAATCTGTCGGCATAACTGCGATAAGGCTCATATTTCATAGCATCCTGCCAAAGTCGTTTGACATCATTGATGAATTTGCCCTGCTGACTTTTTGTGTATCCCTCGCCGCAAACGACAACAACCATATTTTCCGTGTCGCTGCGTGTTTTTTGGATGGTATAAACCGGGATGGTAGGATTAGAATATTTTCTGTCATTTGAATACCACGGGCCGAGGGTGAGCTGAATGCTTTGCTCGGTGCTGACATTCCAATCGGGATTTGCGTCCTCGGCAGGTTCCGAAATTGTATAATCATCCTCTTGTTTGTTTGGAGCAGAGCCGATATAAGGACTGCTTTGTGAGCCGCTGCCGGAAGTTGTAACAAAATATTCGGAATCGAGATAAAATGCAGGTCTTACGCCCAAATCGGAATACCACGGAGCATAACGACCGACCTGACCCGATGAACTGATATAACGCATATCGTGGTTGCAGTCGGTAACCGGGGTACGGAGCCAATAGGGCCAAGCCATTCCGTCATTATTGTATGCGACATAATAGCCGTTGAGATTTTTCCATACGGCATTTGCTTGCTTAACATCAAGAAGGAATACCTTTTCGGTTGTGGTTTCAAAATACGCACTATCGTAATTTATTGCCGCATATGAAATATCGGTATAATATAACAAATCCGAATTTGCGTCTCCGTTAACTATGCCCTTGTTGTATTCGGGATGAGAAACGAGAGAACGCTGGGTAACGGTTTTCATTGCCGCAATTTCAGATTTTGAAAAAGCGTTGAGAAAACCCGCTTTTTCGTTGTACGCTCCCACACCGCTTACATATCCGTCTTTCGGAGGGTTGCCGCAAAGCCAATCGACTTTGCCTGCCTCTGCGGTTGAATTTAACCAAGAACGCATATTGCTGTCTTTCCAATAGTTAGAACCGTAATCATCACGCTTATAGCTTCTGCTGTGCGATTTTGAACTGCTGTTGTCATTTGTTTTGGCATCATATGCAAGGGTGTCAATAATTCTGTCTGCAAGCATAAGCGGTCCGTTATTGTCAATGCTTACACATCGCCAAAGAATCGAGGCATTGTTATACATGCCCATTTTAACATAGTCACCGACTTTAATATCCGGCTTTGATGCCGCCTGAACGCTCATCGGCAAAATTGAGATTGCCATGCACAATGCCAACAATATTGCTGTTATTTTTTTCGTCATTAAGTCACTTCCTTTATAAGCGATATATTTGCTTTTATTATATTGTAAGGAATAATGTGTGTCAATGAAAATTCTGTTAATTCTTTGTAAATTTTGCAGCCGGTACATTTAATATTATACGAAGAAGAAAATCTTATCAAATATGCAAAAAGGCTTCTGCCCAAAACAGGGCAAAAGCCTTAAAAATTATGCGATTTTTAGGTTTAGTTGCAAGCCCAGGGGGACTATTTCATCTGCCCGAAAACATGTTTTTGAAAGAAGTGTTGCAAAAGCGGTTGAACACAAAGATTTTCATATCCGATAAGCCTGAATTTTGCGGCGCAATCGGTGCGGGATTGTTTGCCGTTGACAGCGACAGATTGTTGGAAAGGCTCGAATGTAACGCCTTGAACATAAACCCGAAAAATCTTGTGATTTTAATCGGAACGAATGACATCGGCATAGGAGTTCCGACCGAGTACACCTTGAAAAATATAAAAGAAATTTTGCAAAGAACGCAAAAACTTTGCTCGAATACCGCCGTAAAAAGCAGTATTCGGGCATAAAAAGCCTCGAAACACGAATGTTCCGAGGATGGCGGCAGGTTCAAAATTGAATCCGAATGTAATCGGATCACCGTTAAACTTGCATTTTATGTTAATCCACGAATAACTTTCTCTAATAAGTCTGCTGAATAATATTCAGCCATACCTTCAAGTACGGATTCAAGAATGATACCCTCAGAGCCTTCGCTGATATTTTCATTTGCAGATATTACCTTAACACCATTCTTGCGAAGCTGTGCCTTGTAGTGAGCAGAGTCATAACGATTACGGGCGAACCTGTCCAGCTTCCAAACGATGATAACATCAAACATATTCTTTGCAGAATCCTTAATCATTTTTTGAAACGCCGGACGCCTGTCAGTAGTAGCGGAAAACGCTCGGTCAATATATGAATCTACGATTGTAATATCATTGCGTTTTGCAAAGTCGTTGCACTCACGGAGCTGACCTTCAATGGACTCTTCACGCTGATTATCACTTGAGTATCGTGCATAAATTACACCGTTCATATTCAATTTTACCTCCTGTGTTGTGTGTTATAACTCTAAACAACAGGAATGTCAAGTCGATAATAAATTATTCACTACATTAAATTGTTTTGCCTCATTTGGCTAAAGAACAATTGATATTATCTGGCAAAAATGCTAAAATTATTTGCATTTTGTCATTTTAGGTATATAATGAAAACTAACGATAAATAATCAAATGTTTTATTGTAATTTAATATTAGGAGAGTATAATATTTATGGATAAAGATGAATTTGAAAACTTGAACTTATTTACAGAATTTGCTTCTAGAAGTGGGTTTAATTTATTTCTCGGGGCAGGATTTTCTGTATATGCAAAAAATGATAAAGATGAGCAATTACCATTAGGGAATTCTATTGGGGAATCAATTGCAAATCTTTTTGAATTGGATTACGACAAATATCAGAAATCTCTTGGAAATTTATGTAGGAAAATCAAATTATCAAAAAAAGATATACTAAATACTTTTTTAAGAGATACATATAAAGTTAAGGAATATGATCCTTGCTATGATGTCTTACCTTCTTTACCAATTAAAAACATTATAACTCTCAATATAGATAATTTAATAGAAAAAGTCTATTCAAGCCCTGACTCTATTAAAGACATAGCAGATACTAAAATTTGTGGCAATGTTGAAAAAGAAAACACAGTACCTTTATTTAAACTTCATGGTTCAGTTACATATCCAATTGAACAGGAATTGAGTTTTACATCAGAAGAAATTCAAAGTTTATTTACTACTGATAACTCACTTTTTAATGCAATTTCATATAAACTATCCTGTTGTCCAACGATTTTTTGGGGAAGCAGTTTTTCTGATGGAAATACAGCACAGTTAATTCAAAATGGAATAAAAAAATATTGTGTTAGTAATGTGCCACAATGGATAGTACTATACCCAAATGACGAAAATTACGAATTCTTATATGAAACATTCCATGATTTAGGATTTTATATCATTAAAGCTGATACAAAAGAGTTGCTAGAGTTTTTGTGCTCTCTCCCACTTAAGGTTAAAAAGATTGATAAAAAAAACAAATATAGTAATTACAGAATGATGTTCCCTAATAATTTTGTTTGTAATGAACTTAAGAAAAAGACTGTTTCAAGACCAATATCAGATTTTTTCAAAGGTGATGAACCACAAATAAGTGATGTATTATCAGAAAGCATTACAAAAACTTCTTACTATAACATTATTTTGAATAAGATAATAAGAAACAAAGAAACAACCCTTGTTACTGGAATTCCCGGCTGTGGAAAATCTACGCTTCTTTTACAATTAGCTTTTTCTGATGATGTTTCAGGAAGGAAGTTTTGGTTCAACAATATGATTGAATCAGAAGCAACTCGTTTATGTGAATTGATAAAAGATGATGATAATGTAACAGTATTTTTTGATAATCTTTACAATAATTTAGAAGCCTTTAAGATATTAAAGAACCATAATGTTAGAATCATTACTGCAGAACGAACTATTAATTATGAATATGTTAAATCAACATTAAGTATAAACAAAGAAAATATTATTGATGTAAGTGATTTAAACGAGATTGATATTCAAAAAATATGTAATTCCATGAAAAAGAGTAGTGACAAAGCAATAAGTTTATTAAAATCAAAAAATAATGTTTCACTCCTTGAAATTGCGTTTTTATCATACCATGCCATAACTGTTAAAACAAAAATTAGAGAATTCATTGATAGTGTCACAAAATATAATGACAAAAGCTTAAAGATAAGCCTAATTGAATTGTATTCGCTTGTGAATTATGTTAGTTATTGTGGAGTTCCTATATCTATGGATATGTTGATGTTTTATTTTTCGGACAAAGGAATAGAATATAAAGATATTTTTTACGCAATTAATAAATTAAACAATATAATAGTTGATGATCAATCGGCTAATAGAAATATAAATCAAGATTATATGATTTTTAGGAGCAAAGTTTTTGCAGAATTGTCTATGAAAAACATTTCTTCTCACATAATAAAGAAAGTTTTATTTACATTCCATAAAAACATATCGTCTTCAATTATTTATAGATACGATATATTCAAAAGAAAAGCCTATGATGCAGATCTTACAACAATGATGTCATATAATGATGGCACAAAGTTTTATAAGGATATTATTCAAAAAAATTCATCTCCATATGTAAAACAACAATTTGCTCTGTTTTTGTATAGAAAAAATGATATTGTCAATGCATGGAAAGTAATTGATAATGCATACACACAGTGCAACGGAAAAATATTCACAATTGCAAACACGCATGCTGTAATATTGTTTAATAAAAATATTGACTCAAAATGCCCTATTGAAAAGGAAACTGAATTAAAACAATTATTAAAACGTTCATTTGACACATTGGAGGATTGTGTAACTAAAGATGTTAAAGCTAATTATCATGTATTGATTTACGGAAGAAATGTAGTACGATATTCGGAACGATTTGGGGTTGATGAGTTTTCAAAAAACTATATCAAGAAGGCAATAAAAAATATTGATGAAATATTGGAGTCTGATGAGTTTATTTATAAAAAACTTAAGGATGAATTATATAATATTAGATATGAGTTAATACAAAAAAGAACCGAATATAACAATTAACACCAAAATTATTTTGAAATCTTTTTGTTCAATCTCACCATTAAGAATTGTAATTAATAATTCGATAAATTCAAGTATAACAAGCAAGGCACTACGTGAGCAGAGCCTTGCTTGTTATACTTCCGTAAGAAAGCCTTGGGTAAAGGCTCCGGGAAATTGGAACTTTTTGGGGACGGATTGCCCGTCAAAATTAACGAAAATATATGCCTGTCCTTTATCGGTAATTATACCGGTTCCAAATGCTTTGTGCTTAACCTTTGTTCCGACTACAATATTTGATGTGTCAACTTCAACTGCCTTTGGCTTTTTTTGAGTTGACACTTTTGGCGGTACAGAGCAATTATACTTAGTCTTTTCTAAACTCTTTATAGAAAACGCCAGCCATAACATCAATGACATTTTTATAGAATTCAGCATCAGTAATAGTAAATTTTCTTAATATCAATCTGTTTGTTTGAATAGTTTTTGTATTATCCTTAAACATATTTTTCTAATTCCTTTAATAACTTTGCTTTCATTTTTTTAAGTTCTTTTTCATTTGGGATATTATCCTTATTCCACATTATTTCTTGCGGCAACCACCACGCAGGACCTTTGCCGTCATTTCCATATTCACCAAGGTCCCCTTTAACTCTTGGGAACAAATGCCAATGCAAATGGGTATCACCGTTGCCGAGGCACTCATAATTCATTTTGTCACATTCAAATGCTGTTGCAACAGCTTTTGAAACAATAACCATTTCTTCCATAAACTTTGCAAGAAACTCGTCTTCTAATTGATAAAGCTCGGTTGCGTGCTTTTTGCACATAAAAATGGTATATCCGTAAAAATGTTGATTCCAACCGAGGACGACAATTCCTGTTTCGAGCTCTTTAACAAAGAATGGATTTTCACCTTGTAAGGATTTTTCTATCGTATTGCAAATATCACACATTACAATTCCTCCGACGATTTCAAATATAAATTACATTCGTATCTGTCACCTTGATAATATTTATATTTCTATTTCCATAAAGCCTACAGTAAAGGGTAGATGTTCAAATTTCTTAGTGCCTGTATGAACAAAGCCTATTTTTTCATACCATTCTTTCAGTATTGTATTTTCTTCAACAATTCCGATTTTAATTTTATTTTCGCCAAGAATGTTTTTTGAATATGTAATGGCATAATCGACTAACTCTTTACCTATCCCAAGATGTCTGTACTCAGGCAACACTGCCAAATTGTTTAGTTCAACGCTATCATCATTAATTGACAAAGAAAAATATCCAGCAAAGCACCCGTTATACTGATACAAAAACATAGGTGCATCATTATCAAACTGCGAGACGAGCTTATCAATAGGAATAAATGCTGTATGACTTGGGCAATTATCCTTTGTCAAGTTCAATTCATTTGCGACCGTTTGAAAACTTTTATGAATTATATTAAGGCAAATATCAAATTGTTCTTTTGATTCTACTCTAATAATCATATTGAACTATCCTTAAGTAATATTTTACAATACAATAATATCATAAAATTACAAAATATCCAAGTATAATTAATTATTGATAGGGTGCATTTGATGTACCCACCGAGAGCATTAGACTGTACGCAAACAATAGAAAGCCCTTTCTAAAAAATCTGGCTACCCCTAGTATGATAATTTATATAATAACAATAAGAAAGGGCAAACTTAAAAAAGAGGGTTTAAAGTTTTATTACTTTAAGCCCTCTTTATTTTTGAAAAGTCTCTCAAATTTTTTGCTCATTTCAATTCGTGTTACGATTTTGATTTGAGCGAT
>OJSP01003825.1_pt1 | contig 10320 bp, 8 predicted proteins | sample 1599561 | NCBI WGS metagenome assembly OJSP01 (sample SAMN04168659, study PRJEB22393) | human gut metagenome | biome: human gut microbiome; feature: stool | host: Homo sapiens | collected 2014-05-12
GAGCGCCTCCGGCGCAGCTGACGGTGAACACGCCCTCGTCCTCAGAGTCAATGTTCAGCATCCGGCGTCCCTTCAGGCCGGACACGTCAATGCCCATGGCCCCGTCCATGCCCGTCTCCTCGTCCACGGTGATGACCGCCTCAATGGGAGGATGGGGCAGGCTCTCGTCGTCCAGCACCGCCAGCGCCATGGCCACGGCGATGCCGTCGTCGCCACCCAGCGTGGTCCCCTTGGCATAGACAAAATCCCCGTCGATGGCCAGATCCAGCCCCTCACGGGTCATGTCCTTGCCGCAGTCCGGTGCCTTCTCGCACACCATGTCCATGTGACCCTGCAAAATCACCGGCTCCGCCCCCTCGTACCCGGCGGAGGCGTCCTTAAAGATGATGATGTTGTTCAGCGCATCCTGCTGATACCGCAGGCCCCTCTCCCTGGCAAACTCCGCCAGCCAGTCGCTGACGGCCTTGGTGTTGCCCGAACCGCGGGGAATAGCGCTCATCTGCTCAAAAAAGTGAAATACCCGTCCCGGCTCCAGATGCTCCAGAACTGCCATATACATCGCTCCTTTTCTCTGTATGGGATATCGCCTTTAGTATACCCCCTGCCGCCGGATTTGACAAGAGAAAAACTGCCGGGACTCTCCTCCCGGCAGCTTTCACGCTGAAGCATCTAAATTTTTTTGCTGCGGGACTCCCGCAGGCGGCACGTCCCTGCGCCGCTTGGTCGGAGATTGTCCCTCGCCGCCTCTTATTCGTCGGCGTTGATGTGGTACAGCCCCGCCACATCCTCCAGCGCCACCGAGAAGGTCACGGCCTGCGCCTCGGTATGCGCCCCCGCTTGGGCCATGATGGCCTGCATCACGGTGTTCTTGTCGCCGGTAGGCACCACCATGAGGATGATCTCCCGCTCCTCGGCAATGGACATTCCAAAGAACTTCCCGGCATCCTCGGCGCCGGTGCTCTTGGCGTGCAGAATGGTGCCGCCGTGGGCTCCTGCGCTGCGAGCGGCTCCCATCACCGTGTCGGTGTAGCCCTGATTGGCAATGGCCACGATCAGCTGATACGCTGCATCCTTCATGCTCTCATCCTCCTTCATTTCCACATCCGGCTCCGCCTCCGGATTGCCGGTAATCAAATAGTTCATGGCCGTCCGCCCGCCGATGCTGCTCAAAGGCAGGCACATGGCAATGCCGGTGCCGGGGTTGGTCAGGTGCATGGTGGTGACCAACTCCTTCATCAGCACCTCCTTGCACGCCGGTGTCACCACCGACAGCATCACGGACTTCTCCGTGGCCTCCAGACCCAGATAGCTCAGCACCTCATCGCTGGCGGTCCCCCGACCCAGCGCCGTAAACACCACCGGTGCGCCGAAGGCCCGGTAAAAATCCACAAATCGCTTGGAGCCAATCACCCGGTTGGTAATGGTGATCATCAAATACAGTCGCTTCATATGCCCTCCTATGCCAGCTCGATGATCTCCTCCACCTGCCCAACGGCCGGTACAGGAGTGCGCTTGCTGAGTTTTCGCTGATAGCTGACGCCCAGCAGCTGGATGGTCACCAGCGGCGTCATAGCCACCATGGCCACCACGCCGAAGGCGTCCGTCACCACATTGCCCCCCAGCGCATCGCAGGCCCCCATGGCAAAGGGCAGCAGGAACGTGGCCGTCATCGGACCGGAGGCCACGCCGCCGGAGTCGAAAGCGATGGAGGTAAAGATCTTCGGCACCACAAAGGACAGCGCCAGACTCAGCACATAGCCGGGGATCAAAAACCACATGATGGAGATACCCGTCAGCACCCGGATCATGGCCAGCGCCAGCGACACCGACACGCCGATGGAGAGTGCCGCATTCATGGCGCTGGCGGGAATGGCTCCGGCGGTGATCTCCTCCACCTGCCGGTTCAGCACATGGACCGCCGGTTCCGCCGACACGATGAAGTATCCGATGAGCATGGCAATGGGGATCAGCAGCCAGCTGTAGCTCTCATGGGCGGCGATGCTCTCCCCCAGGAAGCTGCCCACGGGCATGAAGCCCACGTTGACACCGGTAAGGAACAGCACCAGCCCGATGTAGGTGTATAGCAGGCCAAAGAGCATACTCATGACCTCCCGCCGGTGCATCCGCCGGGTGACCAGCTGGAACAGGACGAAAAACGCCAGAATGGGTGCCAGAGAAAGGAAGATCTCCTTGAAATACTCCGGCAGCGCATGGGTATACGACCGGAACATCTCCGCCGTGTCCTTGGCATCCGGCACGCTCACCGGGGTATAGGTGCTGCCGTCGGGCTGATACAGCAGGCCCAGCAGCAATACCGTGATGATGGGGCCGATGGAACACAGGGCCACCAGACCGAAGCTGTCGCCCCCCGCCTCCCTGTCGTTACGCACGGCGCTGACGCCCACGCCCAGCGCCATGATAAAGGGGACCGTCATGGGGCCGGTGGTGACGCCGCCGGAGTCGAAGGCGACGGCCCAGAAGTCCGGGGACACGAAGCCCGCCAGCACGAACACGATGGCGTAAAACCCGATCAGCAGATACGACAGCTGGATGGCAAACAAAATACGCAGCAGGGCGATCACCAGAAAAACCCCCACGCCCAGCGCCACGGACCAGATGATGACCCGATCCGGGATAGACGGCACCTGCCCTGCCAGCACCTGCAGATCCGGCTCCGCCACGGTGATGATGACGCCGATCAAAAAGCTGATGGCCACGATGACCCACACCTTTTTGGATCGGGTGATCTCCTTACCTACCGCCTCACCCAGTGGGATCATGGACATCTCCGAACCCAGAGTAAACAACCCCATACCCACGATCAGCAGCAGACTCCCCAGCAAAAACGCCATCATGGCGTTGTTGGAGATAGGGGTAATAGTAAAGCACAGCACCAGCACAATGGCGGTGATGGGCAGCACCGAGGTCAGCGATTCCTTCAGGGGCTTGCGGAAAATGGTCAGCACCTCTCCGGCCTCCCGCCGCTTGCGCCGCAGGCGATCCTGCTGCGCCTGTACGCTCAATGGCTTACGAGACAAATATCTTCCTCCTTTTCCAATTTTCTCCTGACAAAACGAGAGCGCACCTGTCCGTACATTGGGCAGATGCGCCTCGCATCTCTACTTACATTATCATTTTATCATGAAAAGCCCCCTCAGGGCAAGGGGTTTTCCGTAAAGAATCCGTGAACAAATGGCAAGGCTTACTCCTTGTCAGTGTCCGCCGCATCCTGCTTCTTGGCTTTCTCCTCCCGCTCCTTGCGGATATGATCCACCAGCAGCATCACGCCCATCAGCAGGCAGGCGATGCCCAGCACCAGATAGATGGCGCCGCCCCGCTCCAGGATCCCCACCAGCGCAAACAGCACGCCGAGGATAAAGACGATGACCGTGATCTGCTGCCGCTTGCGCCGGTCCCGCTGGCGCTTGATCTCCTGGATCTGTTCGTCGGTGTATTCCGTGTACTTCATTCCTTCTTCTCCTTTTCCGTTATAACTCCTCCCGTGGGCCGGGCCGGTAGCTCTCCTCCATCAGCGCCAAGGTCAGCCCTCCGGCGGACAGCTCCGTCAGCCGCCCCTGCAGGGTCTCCCGCCTCTCCGACGGCAGAGATACCGTCAGCGTCACATCAGCGCCGTAGTCCATATCGTCCAGAATACCGCTCGCTGCGGCGATCTCCAGCTTCACCCGCTCAAACAGCGGATAGGGGCAGCTGAGCCGCACACGGGCCCACAGTCCCATGGTGGCCACGCCCGCCGCCGCCAAGGCGTCCCGTGCGCCCTTGGAGTAGGCACGGGTCAGCCCTCCGGCCCCCAGCAGGATACCGCCGAAATACCGGGTCACCACGCACACCGCTCCGGTGACGTTCTCCCGCTGGAATACGTTCAGCATGGGCTGTCCCGCCGTTCCCTGAGGCTCTCCGTCGTCGGAGTAGCGCACCAGATTCGCCCCCAGCAGATAGCACCAGCAGTTGTGCCGTGCGTCATAATACTTCTTCTTCGTCTCCTGGATCCGGGCCTGGGCCTCCTCCTCCGTCTCCACCCGCCACACGTGGCTGATGAACCGGGAGCGCTTCTCCACAAACTCGCTCTCCGCCTCCTGAAAGGGGATACGAAAGCCGTCAGCCATGGCGCACCTCCCACTCCTGCCTCGTAATGGCCTGACACACGCCGGGATGCTCCGTTCCGTCGGGCCACGGCGACGGCGGCGTGTCGCAGACGTGTCGGAAGCCGCACTTCTCCTGCACCCGCCGGGATCGTTCATTCCCCGGAAAATGGGCGCACCACACACGCTCCGCCCCCATCTCCTGAAACTGCCGGCGCAGCATCGCCTCCACAGCCTCCGGGATCAGTCCCTGCCCCCAGTAGGGGCGGGCGATCCAGTAGCCGATCTCCGGCTCACCCCTCCCCTCCGGTATCTCCGTGGGGAATACGCCGATGGCGCCGATGGGGTCGCCGTTCCCGTCCTTTGGCACCACGGCAAAGGTCCCCTCCTCGGACAGCACCGTCCGGATGATGTCCCGGCTGTTTTCCACGGAGGTGTGGGGCGGCCATCCGGCGGCGGGGCCTACCTCCGGGTCGCTGGCCCAGCGGTACAGCGCCTCGGCATCGCTCTCCTGCCACGGCCGCAGCAGCAGCCGTTCCGTCTCCATCATTCCCAGTCCTCCTTCGGCTCCGTCCAGCCCTCGATATAGTCCTTCAGCTGGCCCAGCACCTTGGGGGGACACACCGCCGTCACATCAATGCTCTCCTGATAGGCCACATCCTCCACCTTGGCCTCCCGATAGAGGCTGTCCAGCATCCCCGCCTTGTCATAGGGCAGATGGATCACCACCCGGCGGGTACCCTTGTCCAGCCTCCGGTCGATGGCCTTCATCAGCGCCGGGATGCCCTCCCCGGTCTTGGCGGAGATGGACACGGCGTCCTCCTCATGGCCCCGCTCCCCGGAGAAGGCCACGTCGCACTTGTTGTATACCCGGATGCAGGGGATCTGATCCGCCTTCAGCTCGTGGATCAGGTCCTCCACAATGGCGGCCTGCTGCTGCCACTGGGGATTGGACACGTCGATGACGTGCAGCAGCAGATCGGCGTACTCCAACTCCTCCAGCGTGGCCTTGAAGGCCTCCACCAGCTGGTGGGGCAGCTTGCGGATGAACCCCACCGTGTCGGAGATCACCACGTCCAGCGTGTCGCTGACCGTGAGAAGGCGGCTGGTGGTGTCCAGCGTGTCGAACAGCCGGTTGTTGGCGGGGATGCCCGCTCCGGTCAGGTGGTTCAGCAGCGTGGACTTGCCCGCGTTGGTATAGCCCACAATGGCCACCACCGGGATCTCGTTCTTCTGCCGCCGCTGCCGCTGGGTGGAGCGCACCCGGCGGACCTCCTCCAGGTCCTCCCGGAGCTTGTCGATCTTCCGGCGGATGTGGCGGCGGTCCGTCTCCAGCTGGGTTTCGCCGGGGCCCTTGGAGCCGATGGGCCCCTTGCCGCTGGTGCCCGCCTGTCGCTCCAGATGGGTCCACATGCCGGTCAGCCGGGGCAGCAGATACTGGTACTGGGCCAGCTCCACCTGGAGCCGCCCTTCCTTGGTCTTGGCCCGCTGGGCGAAGATGTCCAGGATCAATCCGCACCGGTCCAGCACCTGAACGCCCAGCAGCTCCGTCAGCACCCGCATCTGGGAGGGGGACAGATCGTTGTCGAAGATCACCATGGTGGCGCCGGTGTTCTCGCAGTAGAGCTGCACCTCCGCCACCTTGCCCTCCCCGATGAAGGTCCGGGGGTCCGGGGACGGCCGGTTCTGCAGCACAATCCCCACGGTCTCGCCTCCGGCGGTCTCCACCAGGGCGGAGAGCTCCTCCATAGTGTCCTCGTCGGCGTTTTCCTCTTTTTTCAGCACCGGGGAGTTCAACCCCACCAGCACCACTTTGTCTCGTACTTCCTGTGTCTCTGCCATGCAAACTCCTTATTTTTGATAGGCCTCCACGACTTGGCCCACATAGATCCGGTGCCAGCCGCCCTGCCCCGGCGTGTAGAAGGGCAGGATCTCCCCCTCCCCCAGCACGCAGGCAGGGTCCATGTCCTGGGCGTACAGCTTCCGGCACACCAGGACCCACTCCGCCTCGTCAAAGAAGGGCGCGTCCCCGGCCCCCCAGCGGACCGTCAGGCCGCACGCTTTCACCTTGTCCACGTCCCGGCCGCTCTTGCTGCCGCAGAGGGCGGTCACTTTTTTTGCCTCCTCCGGAAGGATGGAGACGGTGAAATAATCGTGGGACTCCATAAATTGATAGGTATATCGCTCGGGCCGCACGTAGACTGTGCAGACCGGCAGGTTCCACAGCCGGCCCAACTGGCACCAGCCGATGGTCATGGTGTTCAGGCCGGTCTTGTCTCCGGCAGTCAGCAGCGGGGGCTGCCGTCCGAAAACATGCAGGATCTCCGGCGTCAAACGCTCCAACTCCACAGGATGCAGCTTCATGCAAACGCTCCTTCCGCTTCATTGATACCATACAGTATATGCGCTTTTGCCGGAAAAGTAAATGAAAAAAGGGCCTGCCCAACCGGCAGACCCTTTTTGTGACGTGTCAGACTTACTTGTCCAGACCGAACTTCTTGTTGAACTTGGCCACGCGTCCGCCGGTATCCACCAGCTTCTGCTTGCCCGTGAAGAAGGGGTGACACTTCGAGCAGACTTCCACCTTGATATCCTTCTTGGTAGAACCTGTCTCAATCACATTACCGCAGGCGCAAGTAATCGTAGTCTGCTGATAATTGGGATGGATTCCTTCCTTCATTGCTCTCGTTCACCTCTTTCTGGTACAAAACTACCTCTATGGAGCTTTCACCCCATAAAAGCTAAATAAGCATATCACATCGGAACACAGATTGCAAGCATTTTTTCCGGTTTTTGCGAAAAAGCTTGAAATCACGAGATTTCCACGGTTTTCCCGGCTTGCAGGAAGTACAGCGCCTTCCGTGTCACCGCCTTTTCCAGCACCCGTTCCAGCGCCAGAGAGTACGCCGCCAGCTGGCCCCGGTACAGCTCCGCGTGCTGTGCCACATCTTCCTCCGTCTGTACAAAGTCGGTCTTAAAGTCCACCACCGTGATGCCCTCCGGCGTTTCAAACCAGCAATCCACCACACCTTGCAGCAGGATGCTGTCCTCCTCCGCGGCTGCCGGGTCATAATCCCGGGCCGGCATCAGCACCGTGAACCGATACTCCCGCGCCGCCGTTTCCGCCTGCCGCATTTCCTCAGCCAGCGGGGATTCCAGAAAGCGCCGCAGAGCGGGAACGTCCACAGCCGCCGCCTGCTCCGCCGTCAGCTTGGCTTCCAGCCGCAGCTTTTCCACCTGTCCGGGCACATCCAAATTTTGCAGATCCAGATACTGCAAGACAAGATGGGTGGCGGTGCCCCGCTCCGCCGGTGTCAGTCCCTTTTTCTCCCGGCGGAATTTCGGCTGGACAAGGGGCCGGATATAGGGCGTGTGGTAGGCATCTTCCGCGATCTCCTGATCCAGCGCCCGGCCCTTTAGCTGCGTGGCGGTGAGTTTGGCGGGGAGAGTTGTTTCCCGCTGATAGGGATACCGGAAGGTCAACAGCGCCGGGTCAAAGAGCGTTTCTCCTGCATCCTCCTCCGTGTCGGATACAGCCGTCCGGGGCAGCTCCCCGTAGTCATTGCCGTCATGGATGAACACCTGCCATGGGGCGGTATCGCCGGTATACAGACCGCCCGCCATCACCCCGGCCATATCCCGCAAAGGCGCGGCCTCCGGGCGGCACAGCAGCGGCAGTAAGATCCAGTCTCCGAAGCACTTTCCCTCCGCCACAACCTCCGGCATCACGGGACAGGCCGCGGCGGCGGTCAGCTTTTGAAGGCGCTTTTCCGCGCCGTACAGTGCGTCTACCAAAATCAGCTTTTCCTTTGGCCGGGTCATGGCCACATACAGGATCCGCTGTTCCTCCGCAAGATTTTCACGGCGAAGCTTTTCTTCCAGCGCCAGCCGGGCCATGGTGGGATAGCGGATCTTCCGCTTCAGGTCGATGCACAGAGGGCCAAGGCCCAGTGCCGGGTGCACCAGCACCGGCGTATCGAAATCCTGCCGGGAAAAGGCGTGCTCCAAATCGCAGAGGAACACGATGGGAAATTCCAGGCCCTTGGATTTGTGAATACTCATCATCTGAACGCCGCCGCTCCCCCCGGCGGTTTTCACGGCAGGGGCCTGCCCGGCATCAATGAGCCGCCGGAGCTGTGTGATGAAGGCGAACAGCCCCCGGTAGCCGCTGCTCTCAAAGCGCTCGGCGTGGCGGGTCAGGGCCACCAGATTTTCCTGCCGGACGCCGCCCTCGTCCATAGCGCCGAAGATGCCCGGCAGATGCAGCGTATTGTAGATATGCCACAGCAGGCGGCACATGCTCATGTCTGCCGCCGCGTCCCGCAGTCCGGTCAGCATCGTCAGGAACGCTTGTACGTCCTCGCCGCCGTCCGCCAGCAGAGCGTCATAGAAGTCTCCCTCCCGGTCACGGCTGCGGATCTCCGCCAGACGGTCCGGCGTAAAGCCGAACACCGGGGAGCGGAGCACGGCGATCAGCGGCACATCCTGCCGGGGATTGTCGACGATCTCCAACAGGGCCAGCGTGACAGCGATCTCCGGGGTCTGGTAGAAATCGCCGCTTTCCTCAAAGGAGCAGGGCACATCCCGCTCCGCCAGCGCTTGGGCGAAGGCGGCGGACCGGCTCCCCGGAGAGCGCATCAGGATCACGATGTCCTCCGGGCGGCAGGGCCGCAGCGTGCCATCCTCCCCGGTGACGGGATACCCCTCATCCAAAAGCTGACGGATACGCTGCGCCGTGAACCGGGCCTCCGCCAGCAGCCGTTTCACCGGGCGGTCATTTGCCGCCGACTTCTGATGGGCGGAGATGAGGTGGAATTCCGTCTCGCAGTTCTTCCGGGGCGGGTAGTACTCCGCGCCAAAGTGGAGGGACTCGTCCTCACCGTATTCCATCTCCCCCATGTCCGCCGACAGGATGTTGGAGAAGACGAAATTGGCCGCGTCCAAAATCTCTCTCCGAGAGCGGAAGTTTTTGGACAGCAGAATTTTGCGTTCCTCCCCTTCCACCGCATTTTCAGCAGGTGTGAAGCGGCGGTACTTGTCAAGAAAAATCGTAGGGTCCGCCAACCGGAACCGGTAAATACTCTGCTTTACGTCCCCTACGGTAAAGAGGTTTTTGCCTTCACGGGACACCGCCCGGAAAATGGCGTTCTGCACCTCGTTGGTGTCCTGATACTCGTCCACCAGGATCTCCCGGTAGCGGCCCGCCACCTGACGGCCCAGTTCCGTAGGCGCGCCGTTCCGCTCCACCAGCAGGCGAAGGGCCAGATGCTCCTGATCGGAGAAGTCGGCGCAGTTCATCCGCAGCTTTTCCGTCCGGTAAGCGTCGGAAAAGTCTGCCGTCAGCTTCAAAAGGGCTGTCATGGCAGGGGCCATGGTCTGAAGGTCCTCCATGGCCTCCGTATCGCTGACCGCCAGCATGGGAGCCAGCTTTTTGGCGGCAGTTTTGGCGTTCTCCCACAGCCCCTTCAATCTCACGACCTCCGGGTCCTCGGTCATTCCCTTCGGCGTGGTGAGCCGGGGAAATTCCAGTCCATCCAGAGAAATGCGGGCGGCTTCCCAGTTCTGTGCTGCCGCCAAGGGTGCGAAGCTGCGGCTGGCCCGCAGAAATTTTTCGCCGTATCCCTTATAGAGATCCCCGCCCACGGTGGACTGTCCCGCCCGCCGCAGCGCCTCCATGTGGTGAAATCCCTTTCGACGGATGACCGCCAGCAGCTCGGCGGCGTAGGGCGTTTCGTCGAAGTCCCCGCTCCGATTTTCCCAGATCGTCCGATTTTCCGCGAGCCAGTGTTCGGGATCAGCGTGACTTTGCAGCTTTTCGTAGGTTTCCAGCACCAGATTCTCCAGGGCGCTGTCATCCCGGCCCGCGCCCAGCGTATCCGCCAGCACCACCTTCTTGGCCAGGCCATAGATAAACCGTCTTATGCCCTCGCTCATTTTCTCAAGGCTCTGTCTGCGCCCCATAATCTGCGGTGCAAAGTCACGGTACTTCTCTATGGGCCCCTGAATGATCTTAGGGAAAAAGGAAAAATACAGCGCCATGTGCAGCAGGTTCTTCTGAGCGGGTATCTTCTCCTTATACAGATCGATCAGATACGTCAGCGCCTGAAAGGTAAAAAAGGATACGCCCAGAGGCAGCGCGATCTGCTGCATCTCAAACAGCTGCCTGCTAAACAGCTTATTGATGGTGTTTACAAAAAAGTTGAAGTATTTATAATATCCA
>OJSP01003828.1_pt1 | contig 10313 bp, 7 predicted proteins | sample 1599561 | NCBI WGS metagenome assembly OJSP01 (sample SAMN04168659, study PRJEB22393) | human gut metagenome | biome: human gut microbiome; feature: stool | host: Homo sapiens | collected 2014-05-12
GATCCCCATGGCCGCGGTCCTTCAGCTTGCGGATCTCGCCAACGCACTGATGGCCTTTCCGAACCTCGTCTGTCTGTTGCTGCTCTCCGATGAGATCGCCGGGGAAGGCAGGAGAAAGGACCGGTAAAAATGGCAACCATCAGAAAAATAAAGCGGGTAGGAAACCGGTAAGGAAGAATGTCTCCGAAACCGCAAAGGTTCTGAAAATGGCTCCAGTGGTGCAAAAATGCGTTTTTGTGCCGCTGGAGCTGTAAATTTTCTGTGACGGCGTTGCATTTTTGTGATTTCGTGGTATGATAACCGTGGTATAAAATTTTTGAAAAGGACTGATACCATGACAAAAATCGACATCGTCTCCGGCTTCCTGGGTGCCGGTAAGACCACACTCATCAAAAAGCTGCTGGCGGAGGCCTACAAGGGCGAAAAGCTGGTGCTGATCGAAAACGAATTTGGCGAGATCAACATTGACGGCGGCTTCCTGAAGGAATCCGGCATCCAGATCTCCGAGATGTCCGCCGGCTGCATCTGTTGTTCTCTGGTGGGCGACTTCAACAAGGCTTTGAAGGACGTGGAGGCTCAGTTCCACCCCGACCGCATCCTCATTGAGCCCTCCGGCGTGGGCAAGCTCAGCGACGTGATCGTGGCGGTGGAGAACACCGTAAAGGACGTTCCCGAGATGAAGCTCAACAGCTTCGTCACCGTGGCAGACGCCACCAAGGTGAAGGTCTATATGAAGAACTTCGGTGAATTTTACAACAACCAGATCGAGGCCGCCGGTACCATCATCCTCTCCCGGACTCAGAAGATGACGCAGGAGAAGCTGGAGGCCGCCGTGTCCATGCTCCGGGAGAAAAACGCCGATGCCGCCATCATTACTACCCCTTGGGATGAACTGGACGGCAAGGCCATCCTCTCCGCCATCGAAAAGGTCTCTCTGGCCGATGAACTGCTGGAGAAAATGCGGGCCGAACATGAGGCCGATGAGCACGAGCACCATCACCATCATCATGACGGCGAGGAGTGCGACGATCCCAACTGCTCCTGCCACCACCATGACCATGAGCACGAGGAGCATGAGCATGAACATCACCATCATGGCCATGAGCACGAGCATGAGCACGAGCATGAGCACGAGCATGACCACGAGCATGACCATGACCATGACGAGTGCTGCGGCCATGAGCATGACCATGAGCATCATCATGACCACGGCGAGTGCGATGACCCCAACTGCTCCTGTCATGACCATCACCATCATCACCACGCCGACGAGGTGTTCACCTCCTGGGGCAAGGAGACCCCCAAGATCTACACCCAGGCGGACATCGACCGTATTCTGACGGCGCTGGATTCTGGTGACTACGGTGCCATTCTCCGGGCCAAGGGCATCGTGAATGGCACCGACGGCGCATGGATCGAGTTCGACTATGTGCCGGAGGAGCATGAGATCCGGGCGGGCCATCCCGACTACACCGGCCGCCTGTGCGTCATCGGTTCCAATCTGAAGGAGGAAAAGCTGGCAGAGCTGTTCGGCCTGTAAGCGAAAAAATTCATGGCTGATATTCCTGTATATCTCATCGCCGGGTTTTTGGACGGCGGCAAAACGGATTTTATCAACGGCATTTTAGAGGACGGCTTCGCCCGTGAGGACAAAACCCTCCTGATCTGCTGTGAAGAGGGCGAGTTGGAATACGAGCAGAAGGCTCTGGACAACGTGACCGTGGTCACAGTGGACGAGGAGACCGCTCTCACCTGTTCCCAGTGCAAGGAATGGGAAAAGCAGTACAAGCCCAAGCAGGTCCTTATTGAGTACAACGGTATGTGGTCCATGGAGCGGCTGTACCGGGAGGTGCTGCCCGCCAACTGGGTCCTCTATCAAGTGATGACCTTTGTGGACGCCAATACCTTTGAGACCTATGCCAAGAACATGGGCCAGATCATGATGGAAAAGATCACCAACGCCGACCTGCTGGTGTTCAACCGCTGCACCGATGAGCTGAAGGCCGCACTGCGGAAGCGGAATCTGCGGATGGTGAACCGCCGGGCGGACATCTATCTGGAAGATCTGAACGGCAACAGCGAGGACTACAACAACGGTGAGGTCTGTCCCTTTGACCTGGACCAGAAGGTCATTGACATTCCGGACAACGACTACGGCGTTTGGTATGTGGATGTGATGGACTACCCCGACCGCTGGGCAGGGAAAACCGTTCACATGAAGCTGCTCATGTGCCACTCCAAGAAGTATCCCGGTACCCACTGCCCCGGACGGTTCGCCATGGTCTGCTGTGAAAATGACGTGCAGTTCTTGGGTCTGGTGGCCAAGGGCGTGGATCTGAATAAGTACAAGAACCGGGACTGGGTGGAAGTCGAAGCCCGTATGGCTTTGGAAAATCACTCTGCCTACAAGGGCAAGGGTCCGGTAATGCACATCATCTCCATCAAGCCCTGTGAAAAGCCCGCCAACGAGGTCGTGACCTTCTGATCTACTGATATTCAAAAAGCACGTTTCCTTTTGACAAGGAAACGTGCTTTTCTTCTTGCATGCGCTTCTTATATTTGTCACCGTGCAAGCCATTGGCAAATCAACCGTTATTTCAGTGCCGTTGTGCCGCTCAGAATTGCTGAAGAGGGTCTGTTGTTCCGGTATCACCGCGGTTTTGATTCTGCGCCAAATTGCCCGCGCTTTCAATACGATTCGTATTTTTTACTTTTAAATCGACATTTTGTATTGTAATTCCGCAAGATTTTTTCAGGAGATCCGGTTTTCTCTCCGCTTCGCAAAGCTCGCAAAATTTCGGGAATACTTGCAAATTTCAGGCAAATCCATATAATAGAGGTATTCTGATATGAAAGGACTTTACGTTTTGAAAGAAAAGCGGATCTATAAAAGAGAACTGCCCCTCTGGGGGAGTCTGCTGGCCGCCGTTTTGCTGGCAGGCTGTATTACTTTACTGGCCTTGTGGTGCCAGCCAAACGCCCTGCGGACGGTGCTGGCAGGGTTCAAGGCCCAGCCCCTGCTGATCGTTTTGAACGCCCTGCCCATCGGACTTTTGCTGTTGACCTTTGCCTTCCTGTTCCGGAATGTCTTTTACAGCGGGGCACTGGTGAATTTCTTCGTCTGCGCGCTGTCCCTTGCCAACCGGGTCAAAATTGAGGTCCGGGATGAGCCGGTGTTCCCCCGGGACTTCTCCCTTCTGCGGGAGGTGGGCAGCGCCATCCAGTCCTATGACATCCGCTATCCGGTGAAGGCCATCGCCGTGGTGGTGCTGACCACCGCGCTGCTCATCGGCCTTGGGGTCCTGTTTCCCAGCCGCCCGGTGTCCTTCGCCGCACTGAAGGCCAAGCTGACAAAACGGGATGCCGTGGCCGTGTTCCCCGGCCGCTGCTGGCCGGAGCGGATCTTGGGCGCGGTCCTCAGCTTCGGCGTTCTGACTGCGCTGATCTTCACGGTGTACGCCAGCAATACCCTCTACAATTCTTTCCGGGTCAGCAACGCCTACTATGTCCCCTCGGTGTTCAACGAGCTTGGTTTCCCCTACTGTTTCTGCCACCAGTTCACCACCTATCCGGTGGACAAGCCGGAGGGCTTTTCCAAATCCGAGGCCGCCGGTTGGGAGACTGGCGGGCAGACGGGGCTGGGCAAGGACATCAGCGTGATCCTCGTGATGAACGAGGCGTTTTCCGACCTCACCGACCAGCCCATGTTCAACTGGACGGAGGAAACCGATCCCCTGCCCAACCTCCACGCTTTACAGAAGGACCCCCACGCCCTTTCCGGTCACATCGTGGTCCCCGGCTTCGCCGGAGGCACCGCCAATACGGAGTTCGATGCGCTGACGGGAATGCAGACCAACGCACTGTCCGTCACCGCCACCTCCGCCATGCGGGTGGTGAACCGGAATCTGGGCAGCTTGTTCCGGGTGTTCGGGGCGGACGGCTACCGCACCTCCTTCTACCATCCCGGCGACGCCTGGTTCTACAACCGCGAGAATGTCTACCGCTGGCTGGGGGCGGAGCACGAGGTATTCGCCAAGGACATGAAAAATTTAGAATACAAGGGCCGCTGGGTCACGGATGACTACATGGCTGGTCTGATCGAGGAAGAATTTGAAACGGCGGTCAGCGAGGGCCGTCCCCTGTTCAACTACACCACCACCATCCAGAACCACATGAGCTACACCGCCGACAAGTACGGCGAGGGCTATGTGTTCCCCCCGGTCTCCACCACGGCGGACATCTCCCCGGAGACCCGCTCCATGCTGGAGGTCTACACCGAAGGCGTCCGTGATGCCGACGCCATGCTGGGCCGGCTGACGGCTTACTTCGCAGAGCGGGAGGAGCCTGTGGTGCTGGTGTTCTACGGCGACCACCTCCCCTATCTGGGGGACAACCAGAAGGGCTATGCGGAGTTGGAATCTGAGGTGTCCATTCCGGAAAACGAGCGGGAGGACATTCTCTGCTCTTACAAGACCCCCTATGTGCTCTGGGCCAACGATGCCGCCGCAGACACGCTGAACTGGAACGAGGCCGTGGCCGCGCTGGACCTGCCGGAGGACGGCGTTCTCTCTGCTTCCTTTTTAGGCAGCGTCCTGCTGGACCTCACCGGCCGCGCCGGGGAAAGTCCGTGGTTCGACTTTCTCTCCTCCCTCCGGCGGATCGCACCGGTGGTGCAGAAGAAAACCTATATCCTGGCGGACGGCTCCGTACTGCCCCAGCGAATTTTGAACGAGCAGACGGATGATGCGTCCATGGAATTAAAAGACGCCGTCCGCAAGTGGCGCTGCTGGAGCTATTACAAGCTGAAATACGCGGACGTGGGTTAGACCCACCGCGAATATATGGAAAAAGCGGTTCCGGAACTTCCGGAACCGCTCTTTTGTATCAGCTTTTCGCTTCGATCTTCGCTCCGCATTTGGGACAGGTGATGACGATCTTCCCCTTCCCAACCGGCACCCGGCAGATGGCGCCGCACCTGCAGGTGAAGTACTTGTGCTCCTTATCCGCCCGGCGGGCCTTGGCCCCGGCGGCGTTGTTCCGGGCCTTCCAGATCCAGCCCATAAACTTCTGGTTCTCCGCCCGGCGCTTGGTCAGGTTTTTGGAGAACATCCGGAACAGAATAAACACCATCAGCACCCAAAGGAGGGATTCGCAGATCCGGGCGGGGATCCATAGCCGCAGAAGGCTGAAAATCAACTGGGCCACCAGAATCACCAGGTAGCCCCGAAGGAGCGCCTGATTCATCTGATCCATGCCGTTCCGGCCGTACATGAACCGCGCCACCGCACATCTGAATTTATAGAACATACGCCTGCTGCCTCTTTCCGTCGGCTCCCGCGGAACCGTAACTGTTTTTACCTTACATATTTTAGCGGATAGGTCAGAGAAAGGCAACGGTTTAGCAGCGGAGTTTACAAAAAAGTAATTTCTTTCCAAGTCATTCCGTGTTAAAATGACATACGATATGAAAATACACAAAGGAAGTGTTTGGTTTATGGCAAAGAAGCAATTCAAAGCGGAGTCCAAACGGCTGCTGGACCTGATGATCAACTCCATCTACACCCACAAGGAGATCTTCCTGCGGGAGATCATCTCCAACGCCAGCGACGCCTGCGACAAGCTGTGCTATCAGGCTCTGACGGATGACAGCGTGAAGCTGACCCGGAAGGACTTCAAGATCGACCTGTCTGTCAACAAGGACGCCCGGACCATCACCGTTACGGATAACGGCATCGGTATGGACAAGGAGGATCTGGAGAACAATCTGGGCGTCATCGCCTCCTCCGGTTCCTACAAGTTCAAGCAGGAGGTGGGAGATGACACCAAGGACACTGACGTGATCGGTCAGTTCGGCGTGGGCTTCTACTCCGCCTTCATGGTCTGCGATCAGGTGACGGTCCGCACCCGGAAATTCGGCATTGACACCGCCTATCAGTGGCAGTCCTCAGGGGCCGACGGCTACACCGTCACGGAATGTGATAAGTCCGATGCGGGCACTGAGGTCATCATGCACCTGAAGGATGATACCGAGGACGAACATTACAGCGAATTTTTGGAAGAATGGAAGCTCCGGGAGCTGATCAAAAAGTATTCCGACTACATCCGCTTCCCCATCCGCATGGCGGTCACAAAAACGAAGAAGGTGGCCTCCTGCATGTCCGACAAGCCGGACGAGGTGCCCTATGTGGAGATGGAGACCCTGAACTCCATGGTCCCCATCTGGCAGCGGAAAAAGGCCGACGTGAAGCCGGAGGAATATAACGAGTTCTATCGGGAGAAGTTCCACGATTTCGCGGCCCCCCAGCGGGTCATCACCGTGTCCGCTGAGGGTGCCGTGACCTACAAGGCCTTGCTGTTCATCCCCGGCGCCACGCCCTTCGACTACTACACCAAGGAGTACGAGAAGGGACTGCAGCTGTACTCCAACGGCGTCCTCATCATGGACAAGTGCGCCGACCTGCTGCCGGAGCACTTCCGCTTCGTCCGGGGGGTGGTGGACTCTCCCGACCTGTCCCTGAACATCTCCCGGGAGCTGCTCCAGCACGACCGGCAGCTGAAGGTCATCGCGGCCAACCTGGAGAAGAAGATCAAGAGCGAGCTTGGTAAGCTGCTGAAGGACGACCGGGAGGGCTACGAGAAATTTTGGAAGAACTTTGGCCGGCAGATCAAATACGGCGTCGTCAGCGAATACGGCGCCCACAAGGAGCTGCTTCAGGACCTGGTCCTGTTCTATTCCTCTACGGAGAAGAAGCCCGTCACCCTGGCGGAGTATGTCTCCCGGATGAAAGAGGACCAGAAGTTCATCTACTACGCGGCCGGCGAGAGCTTGGAGAAGATCGACAAACTGCCCCAGACCGAGGGCCTGCGGGAGTCCGGCACGGAGATCCTCTACTTCACGGAGGAGGTGGACGAGTTCTGCGCCCAGATCCTTCACACCTTCCAGGACAAGGAGTTCCGCTCTGTCCTGGACCAGGAGATCGAGGAGGGGGCCGAGAAGAAGGCCGAGGAGGCCGCAGACGCCCACAAGGCCGTGTTCGACTTCGTCAAGGAGACCCTGGGAGATCAGGTGAAGGAGGTCAAGGCCAGCGCCCGGCTGAAGTCCCATCCCGTGTGCCTGACGGCAGGGGAGGGCCTGAGCTTTGAGATGGAGAAGTATTTCCAGGCGGTCCAGCCGGACAGCGCCATCCGCGCCGAGCGGATCCTGGAGCTGAATGTGGAGCACCCAGCTTTCCAGGCCCTGGAGGCCGCCGTGACGGCGGACCCGGAGAAGGCCAAAAAGTACGCCACGCTGCTGTACGACCAGGCTCTGCTGATCGCAGGTCTGCCCCTGGAGGATCCCTCCGGCTACACTGATCTGGTGTGCGAGCTGATGAAATAAAATACCATGCGCAAAAGCGGTCCCGGGTAAAACCCGGGACCGCTTGTTTGATTTGCTTCAGGACGGATCTCTCTGCCATCCCGGCGTTTTTTCCATCGGGTAGGGGCGGCCGCCCTCGGCCACCCGAGAAGACAGCCGCGTGGATCGGTACCGCCCTCACCGCCGCTCCACCAGCCGCTGGTAGTGCTTGTACAGGGCGGAAAACCGGCCCTGATAGCTGTGGTTCCAGGGCTTGCGCTTGCCGCAGAAGTGGAGGATGGCCGTGTGGTCCATCACCCAGTCCATGTCCCGCTCCCCTTGGCTCAGCAGCAGGTAGCGGTCAAACCGCCGGGCGTCGTAGTTCCACAGGCTGTCGTCCACCCCCAGGATCTGTCCGCCGTACAGGCCGTTGAGCACGTCCTGGTCCGGCAGCAGCAGAATGTCGGCGTGCTCCCGGGCATAGTCGAAGATGTCACCCGGCCGGACCTCCCGCCGCATGGCGGACAGATCCATCACTAGTACGCCGGAGTTGTAGTAGGCCTCCGCCTCATAGTTCTCCAGCCGCAGCCGGTTCACCGGGTCTGTGATGCCCGCCAGCAGCCCGGTGTGGGTGGCGGCGGCCATCAGGTCTCCCTCCAGGTCCGTATCATACAGGGCCCGGACGGGATTGATTACCAGAATGTCCGGGTCCAGATACAGCACCCGGTCCAGAGAACGCGGCAGCAGCTCCGCCGCCAGCAGCCGGTAGTACATGGCCCGGGTCCAGTACCGGGCCACCGGCGCGTCGGCGAACAGGTCCGCCGGCACCTCCAACGGGTGGATGCGCCCCCGACCGGCGCAGAGCTCCTCCAGTGCCGCCCAGTCCTCCGGCAGCAGGCCGTCTCCGATGGCGTAAATCTCAAAGGTCTCGCCAGGATCATTCCGCAGCAGAGAGCCCAGCATCACCCGCAGGGGCGGGAGATAGTTGCGGTCCAGTGTCACCAGAATGTTCATGTGGTCAAGCCCTCCGATCCGTTGGTCCGGGCCGTGTCTCGGTAATAGGCCACCAGCAGGTCCACCACCGTCCCGTAGGAGCGGATGCCGTCCTCTTGGCCGTAGCCCTTCAAAATCGTGTCGTACACCTTCTGGCTGGCATCCGCCGCAGCCCCCTCGAAGGATGCCCAGTAGGCGTTATTAGATGCCAGATCCGCCAGCACCGTGTCCGGAAGGCTGTCCCGGATGGCCTGCCAGGCCGCCGGATCCGCCTGGTACAGGGCGTTGCCCAGGTGGATGTACCCCATCAGCCAGCCGGAGTATTCGTACACCGGATCGCCGCTGGTGGTGGAGGCCAGCACCGCCAGGAAGTTGCACTCCTGCTCCGAGGCGATGCCCCGCTGGTGGGACAGCTCGTGGGCGATGGTGGAGGGGATCAGGCAGGCGGGGGCGTCCACGTTGATGTTGGACTCCCCGGTGAAAGCAAAGTAGACGCCGGTGAAGTTCATGGCGCTCATGACCCTGGAGAAGAACATCCGCTTGGGCGCTCGGTCCTCAAATTCCAGGAAGGGGAACAGGTCCTCCGCGCCCTGGTAGATGTCCGTGCTCCCGGCAAAGATCTCGTTCAGAGACGCATTGAACGTCCCCGCCTCATCCCGGGGCACCTGGTCGGCTGTCTGCGCCAGATTTTCCGCGAACCACGCGGTCACCGCCGTCAGATCCGGGAGCGATACCTCCTCCGCCCGGATGCCGGACCGGTCCTGGAAGGTGTCCGTGTAATAGCACACCCCCCACAGCAGGCAGGTAGCGGCGCAGACGCTCAGCCCGGCGCAGACCGCCCCCAGAACCGCGCTGTAAGCCCGGCGCTTCCGCCGCCCTCTGGCCCTGACTACCGCCGTGATGTTCCATACCACATAGGCCAGCACGAGGACGGCCGCCAGGACATACAGCGCCTCCATCACAGAGAAGGAGACCCGATAGCACAGGCTGCCCAGAGATCTCCGGATCGGGGCGGATACAAATCGCTCCAGGGCGTTCATCCAGTCCCGGTGCTCCCGGGCGATCCAGAAGGCCGCCAGCAGGACCAGGTCCGCCAGCAGCCAGATGTGCAGTTTTTGGTGGGACTTGAAAAATGTCATGCTCACTCCGCTGCCGCCAGCAGCTGGCGGGTATAGTCGTCTTTCGGGTGGTCGAAGATGTCATCCACTGTTCCCTGCTCCACGATGCGGCCTTCTTTCATCACCAGCACCCGGTCGCAGAGCTGGTACACCACATTCAGGTCGTGGGAGATAAAGAGATAGCTGAGATCCAGCTCCCGCCGCAGCGTCCGCAGCAGGTCCAGGATCTGGGCCTGGATGGTCACGTCCAGGGCGGACACCGGCTCGTCGGCAATGAGGAACCGGGGCCGCTGGATCAGCGCTGCGGCAATGGACACCCGCTGCCGCTGTCCGCCGGAGAATTGGTGCGGATAACGATGGAGGAAGTAGGGCGCCAAGCCGCATTCATCCATCACCCGAATGATCTCTTCCTTCATCCGGTCATCATTCCGGCGGAAAAACTTGTGCGCCAGCATCCCCTCGCCGATGATCTGTCCCACCGTCATCTTGGGGTTCAGGGAAGAATAGGGGTCCTGGAAAATCAGCTGCAAATCGCTCCGCAAGCGGCGCATCTCCGAATAGGTCAGGCGGGCCAGGTCGATGCCGTTGCTGTGGTACGCCTCATAGGTCTCATAGTCGGGGTCCGATTGATGAGCCTGGCGAAGCTTCTGAATCCGCCCATGGACCTCTTGAATGCGGCTCTGGATCTCCTGAATCTGCTTTTGACACTGGGCCATCTTCTCATTTGCCTTGCTCAAAGCCGATTCCGCCGAAGAGGTGGATTTCCCCGCCTCTTTTGCCTTTTGTAGCGCGAAAGAGGCGTCATCCAAATCCAGCTGAATCTCCGTCCGCCGGTCCTCAGCATCCCGCAGCTCCTTGGAGATTTT
>OJSP01003838.1_pt1 | contig 10285 bp, 5 predicted proteins | sample 1599561 | NCBI WGS metagenome assembly OJSP01 (sample SAMN04168659, study PRJEB22393) | human gut metagenome | biome: human gut microbiome; feature: stool | host: Homo sapiens | collected 2014-05-12
ATATCAGCGCTTTCGAACGCCGTCGGCTGCAAAGTGAAAGTAACGTCGCCGAGGCGAAAGCCAAGGCGCAGGCCGAAACTCAGCGGCAGATCGACGATGCGAAGCGGCAGATCCGCCTCGAACAGGAGGCCGCCGTCCGCGCAGCCCGCAGCCAGATCGCACTGCTGGCCGTGGACATCGCCGGGAAGGTCATCCGCGAGAAACTCGACACGTCGGCGGCGCAAATGAGCATGATCGACCGTCTGTTGGACGAAGCGCCCGTCATGAAGGCAGGACAGAATAACATCCAGTAAAGCACCGAGCAGATGAACACAGGAATGATCCCCTCGCGCTACGCCAAGGCTCTGTACGAGTACGCCGGAGAAAAATCGGCTACCGAACGTGTCTACGGCGAGATGCAACGGCTAGCCGGCAGTTTCGCGGCAGAGCCCGCCTTGCGCCGCGCGCTGGACAATCCCGTCCTCACGCCGGAACAAAAGAGCGGGTTGGTTTACAACGCCGCGGGCGGAGACCCGAGCGACGAGCTGAAACGGTTCGTGGAACTGGTGCTGCGCCACAAACGCATGCAGTTGCTGCACCGCATGGCGCTCGACTACATGGCCCTCTACCGCCGGGCGCACAACATCAGCACCGGCGAGTTGCAGACCGCCGTGGCGGTGGACGAAGCCACCGAGCAGCGGCTCAAGGAGTGGATCGTCTCACGCACGCACGGGACCGTCGAACTGCGGACACTGGTGCGCCCCGACATTCTCGGCGGGTTTATCTTCGAGATGAACTCGATGCGCCTGGACGCGAGTGTCGCGACGCAGCTGCGGGAGATCCGCGAGCAGTTCATCGACCGCAACAAGCGGATTGTCTAAATGTATCAATGCCTGCCCCGGCAGGCCCATAATTAAGATCGACTATGTCTGAAAATATCAAACCAAGCGAAGTATCGGACGTACTGCGGATGCAGCTCGAGGGGATCGATACCGACCTGCGGTTCGACGAAGTGGGTACCGTGCTCGAGGTGAGCGACGGCGTGGCCCGCATCTACGGGTTGGATAACGCGGAGGCGAACGAGTTGCTTCAATTCGATAACGGGATGGAAGCGATCGTGATGAACCTAGAGGAAGATAACGTTGGCGCCGTCCTTTTAGGTCCGACCGACCGAATCAAGGAGGGCGACACCGTAAAACGCACAGGCCGTATCGCCTCTATCGATGTCAGCGAGGGGATGATCGGGCGTGTGATCGATCCGTTGGGAAACCCGATCGACGGGAAAGGCGAGATCCTTGGCGAGACTTGCGAGATGCCGCTTGAGCGCAAGGCTCCGGGCGTGATCTTCCGTCAGCCGGTAAACGAGCCTTTGCAAACCGGAATCAAGGCCGTAGACGCTATGATCCCCATCGGAAGGGGACAACGTGAGTTGATCATCGGCGACCGGCAGACGGGAAAGACCTCGATCGCTATCGATACCATCATCAACCAACGTAGCAACTACGAGGCAGGGAACCCGGTTTACTGTATTTACGTGGCGATCGGGCAAAAGGGTTCCACGGTAGCGGCCTTGGTGAACACCTTGCAAGAGAAAGGCGCCATGGACTATACGATTGTCGTAAGCGCAACCGCCTCCGACCCGGCGGCCATGCAATATTTCGCCCCGTTCGCCGGAGCGGCCATCGGAGAGTACTTCCGGGATAGCGGACGACACGCCTTGGTGGTCTACGACGATCTGTCCAAGCAAGCGGTCGCCTACCGTGAGGTTTCCTTAATCCTTCGCCGTCCTTCCGGGCGTGAGGCGTACCCGGGTGATATCTTTTACCTGCACTCCCGCCTATTGGAACGTGCCGCCAAGATCATCAACCAGCCGGAGGTAGCCCGTGAGATGAACGATCTCCCCGAAAGCATGAGAGACAAGGTGAAAGGCGGTGGCTCCTTGACCGCTTTACCGATCATCGAGACTCAGGCGGGAGACGTATCGGCTTATATCCCGACCAACGTGATCTCTATCACCGACGGACAGATATTTCTTGAGACCGATTTATTCAACCAAGGGAACCGCCCGGCTATCAACGTCGGAATCTCTGTTTCCCGTGTAGGCGGTAACGCACAATTAAAGGCGATGAAAAAGGTAGCGGGTACCTTGAAAATCGATCAGGCTCAGTTCCGTGAATTGGAATCATTCTCCAAGTTCGGAGGCGAGATGGATGCCGTCACCGCTTTCACGATCGATAAAGGGCAGAAGAATACCCAGTTACTGATACAGCCTCAATATAGCCCGATGCCGGTGGAAGAGCAAATCTCGATCCTTTATTGCGGAACGCAAGGTCTGCTGAAAGAGGTTCCATTGGACAAGGTGCATGAGTTCGAGGCAAGGTTCTTGCAAGAATTACGGACCTCTCATCAACGGGACGTACTGGATGTCTTAAAGACCGGCGTTATCAATGATGAGATACGAGGCATATTGGAAAAAACAGCGAAGGAGCTATGGGTTCATTGAAAGAAATAAAAGTCCGGATCGCCTCTATACGGAGTACGCAGAAGATCACCGCCGCCATGAAAATGGTATCGTCGGCCAAGTTTCATCATGCCCAGACGCAAACCGAGCACACACTTACATATGCTAATAAACTATCCGCTATCTTAAACGGTCTTCTTTCGGCGGAATGCAACCTAGACTCACCTTACACCGAACAGCGTAAGGTGAGCAAGGTGGCTATCGCCGTATTCGCCTCGAGCACGGGTTTATGCGGGACATTCAATGCCAATATATGGAAAGAGTTATCCGCCACGATCCAGACTTATAAGAACCAGCAAATAGAGGTACGCCTCTACCCTATCGGCAAGAAAATAGCGGATGAGCTTCATAAAGCGGGGTATAGCTTCGACACTGATTTCGTCACGATCGGCGAAAAGCCGTCTTATGAAAGCGCCGTATCCTTGGCGAACCGTCTCATGGAGCTGTTCGTCACGGGTAAAGCGGACCGGGTGGAATTACTGTATCACCATTTCAAGAACATGGCGACACAAGTCGTAACCCACAAGACGTATCTTCCCCTTTCCCTCTCGGATACGGAAGCGGCGGAAACGGCCACCGACTACATCCTTGAGCCCTCGGCGGAAGAGTTGCGTAACCGGCTTTTCCCGAAATTGCTGAACCTAACCATCTATACGATCCTACTCGACACCTCGACCGCCGAGCACGCCGCCCGTATGATGGCTATGCAGACCGCCAACGACAACGCGAACGATTTAATCCAACAATTAACTTTGCAATATAATAAAACCCGCCAGCAAGCCATCACCAACGAATTGCTGGATATCATGGGAGGGGCGGCCGTTTCATCGTAATAAAAACGGGATGCATCCTTGACTAAACAGACAATGATCCGTATGTAAAACACTTTACTAACGGATCATTTCTTATTTACAAAAAAAAGTAAGACCTTTGCTCACCAAAACATAAGCCTGTATACATTATATTATACCAATCTAGGATCGTACTTATGATGAATCAAGAAAAGCTAAAGGGGCATCTCCTTATTTTAGCGGCCAACATCCTGTTCGCCATTAATATGCCCGTATCCAAATATCTACTCCCCGAGCATGTGCAACCCGAGGCGTTAACCAGTATGCGGATGAGCTTCGCTTGCGTGATGTTCTGGATCACCTCCCTATTCGTTCCCTATGAGAAAGTGCCGTTGAAGGACTTGGGACTTCTATGCCTTTGCGCCCTTTGTGGAGTAGGCTTGAACCAAGGGCTGTTTATCTGGGGATTGAATACCACGTCGCCGGTAGACGCTTCCATCATAGCGACCGCCGTCCCCATCTTTGTCATGATCTTGGCGGCCCTGATCCTAAAGGAACCTATCACACGGATGAAAACATTCGGGGTACTGCTTGGTATATGCGGGGCGATCTCCTTAATACTACAATCCACGCAAGGTTCCAATCAAGCGAGCAGTCTAGGGGGAAACCTCTTGATTACGGTTAGCGGATTCATGTACTCGATCTATTTGGTAGTATCCAAGCCTCTAACGCTCAAGTACTCATCCGTCACGATGATGAAATGGATGTTCCTGTTCTCCACGCTGATTACCCTGCCTTTCGCTATCGAATCCATCTGGAATACCCCGGCTTTCCATAAAGAGGCCTTCGACGGCCAAGAGCTGGGAGCCATTTTCTTCGTGCTATTCGGGGCCACGTTCGTACCCTATTTATTAATACCGCTGGCCTTAAAGCGAATCCGCCCGACTACCGTCAGCATGTACAATTATATCCAACCGATCGTAGCTTCCTTTATCGCCGTATTCATCGGTCAGGATAGTTTTAGCGTAACGAAACTAGTATCGGCCGCACTTGTTTTCTCCGGTGTCTATTTAGTGACCCAAAGCAAGAGCCGGGCGGACCTTGAACAACAAAATAGTCAATCTTTTGACAAAAACGCTTGCAATATGAAAAATAATGCGTAATATTGCCCCCATAATATAAAAGAATAAGTAGCATACAAAATCAATGATGAGTATAGAGTCCTCATATTATACATGGGCATTGATGACCCCTTGGGGGGTTAGAATCTATTAATAAGCATTCGCGTAGACCACGTCACGCTATGTCGCAATCTCGTATTGCATCCTTTTTTATTTCTCCTTTTACATAAATAAGTTTAATCAATCGGGTATTGTCGGTTGCTAATCCTGAAAAAGCCTTTTCTTGATTGTCAATCCTCGATGAACCATTAAAAATACATATCGATGAAAGTATTAAAATTCGGCGGAACATCCGTAGGTTCCGTGAATAGTATCTTAAGTGTAAAGAAAATAGTAGAGGCTATCGAAGAGCCCGTAATCGTGGTTGTCTCCGCCTTAGGGGGCATCACCGATAAATTACTGGCCACTTCTACCATGGCTTCTAAAGGCGACCTTGCCTACGAGAAAGAATTATCGGAGATCATCGCCCGCCATCTGGACGTGATCGAGGGAGTGATAGAGGACAAGGAGGTACGCATGGATGTCCAGAAGAAAGTGATGGCTTTACTGGATGAATTGAGCAATATTTTCAAAGGTGTTTATTTGATTAACGATTTATCCGCCAAGACATCCGATACGATCGTAAGTTATGGCGAGCGCCTATCTTCCTTGATCGTCTCGAACGTGATCAAGGACGCTAAGTTGTTCGACTCACGCAAATATATCAAGACAGTCAAGCAATTCAACAAGCATATCGTGGATTTCGACTTGACCAACAAGCTCATAAAAGAGACCTTCTCGCCGCTGCCCAAGGTTTCCTTGGTGCCCGGATTCATCTCTTCCAGCACGGAAACCGGAGAGGTTACGAACCTCGGACGAGGGGGATCGGATTATACCGCCTCCATCTTGGCGACCGCCTTAGACGCTAACACCTTGGAGATCTGGACAGACGTGGATGGTTTCATGACTGCCGATCCCCGTGTGATCAGCTCCGCCTACGTAATCGACCGGCTTACTTTCACGGAGGCGATGGAGTTGTGTAACTTCGGGGCGAAAGTAATCTATCCGCCGACGATCTATCCGGTTTATCATAAGAATATCCCGATCCGTATCTTGAATACCTTCAACCCGACCGCTCCCGGAACCTATATCTCGAAAGAGCGGGTGAAAGAGGAAGGCAAGGCCATCATCAAGGGTATCTCCTCCATCAACGATACCTGTTTGATCACGGTACAAGGTTTAGGTATGGTGGGCGTGATCGGCGTGAACTACCGGATCTTTAAGACGCTCGCCAAGAATGGCATCAGCGTATTTATGGTATCGCAGGCCAGCTCCGAGAACAACACGACTTTCGCCGTACGTAACGCCGACGCTGATTTGGCCGTACAAGTATTGAACGACGAGTTCGCCTTGGAACGTGCGCAGGGTGATATGAACGATACCGTAGCGGAGAAAGATCTGGCTACCGTCGCTATTGTAGGCGAGAACATGAAACGTACCCCGGGTATCGCCGGGAAGCTGTTCGGTACGCTGGGACGTGCGGGCATCAGCGTGATCGCTTGCGCCCAAGGCGCTTCCGAGACGAATATCTCTTTCGTTATCAAGCATAAATACCTTCGCAAGGCGTTGAACTCCATTCATGACTCTTTTTTCCTATCCGAATATAAGGTATTGAACCTTTTCATCGCCGGTGTAGGAACCGTAGGCGGCAATTTATTGGAACAGATACGCATCCAGCAACCGAAACTGATGCGGCAAAACGGTTTGAAGCTGAATGTCGTAGGTATCTCAAACTCCAAGAAAGCCCTTTTATGCCGGGAAGGGATCAACCTCGACAATTATCTGGAGGAGCTGAAGGAGAACGGGGAAGAGAGTAACCCGGAGCATCTGTGCGAGGAGATCGTAAAGATGAATATCTTCAACTCCGTATTCGTGGATTGCACGGCAAGCCCGGACGTAGCGGCTCTTTACGAGACGTTGATGAACAATAACGTGTCCGTCGTGGCAGCTAACAAAGAAGCGGCCTCCTCCTCCTACGATAATTATACCAAGCTAAAGGAGACCGCCCGCCACCGGGACATCAAGTTCTTGTTCGAGACGAACGTAGGCGCCGGCCTCCCGATTATCAATACGATGAACGACTTGATCAATAGCGGCGACCATATATTGAAACTGGAGGCCGTACTTTCCGGTACGCTGAATTATATCTTTAATACGATCAGCGCCGATATCCCTTTCAGCGAGGCGATCCACATGGCAAAGGAAGCCGGATACGCCGAGCCGGACCCGCGTATCGACCTTAGCGGCAAAGACGTAATCCGTAAGCTGGTTATCTTGGCTCGTGAGGCCGGTTATCCAGTGGAGCAAGCCGACGTAAAACGGAACCTGTTCATCCCGGAAAAGTACTTCGAGGGTTCCCTTGAGGACTTCTGGAAGAATATCAAGGATACAGATGCCGGTTTCGAGGAGAAACGCCAGCTACTGGAAGCGGAAGGCAAACGCTTCCGTTTCGTGGCGAAGATGGAGAACGGCGCTTGCGAGGTAGGCCTACAAGCCGTAGACAGCCACCATCCGTTCTATGAACTGGAGGGCAGCAACAATATCATCATGATCTCCACCGAGAGATATCATGAATATCCAATGATCATCAAGGGATATGGTGCCGGGGCCGACGTGACGGCCGCAGGCGTATTCGCCGACATCATATCCATCGCAAATATTCGATAGGTATGAAGCACATTATCATTTTAGGCGATGGAATGGCCGACGAGCCGATAGAGGCTCTGGGAGGCAAGACTCCGATGCAATACGCCAAGACGCCTTATATGGATAAATTGGCGGAACTGGGAGTAACCGGGCAGATGAAAACCGTAGCGGATGGTTTCCATCCCGGTAGCGAGGTCGCGAACATGGCGGTATTAGGCTATGACCTGCCCTCCGTATACGAGGGACGGGGTGTATTGGAAGCCGCCAGCATAGGCGTCGCCCTGCAGCCCGGCGAGATGGCGATGCGTTGTAACTTAATCTGCGTAGAAGGCGACATCTTGAAGAATCACTCTTCCGACCATATCTCCACGGAGGAAGCGGACGAGTTGATCCAATGCCTGAACGAGCGATTAGGTTCCGACCGTGTTAAGTTCTATACAGGTGTCTCCTACCGCCACCTATTGGTAATCAAAGGAGGCGATAAGCGTCTGGATTGCACGCCACCACACGACGTACCCCTCCATCCTTTCCGGCCTTTAATGATAAAACCGGAAGTTCCGGAAGCACGAGAGACCGCCGATTTATTAAACGAATTAATCCTCAAGTCCCAAGAGATCTTAAAGGATCACCCGGTGAACCTCAAACGTATGGCAGCGGGGAAAGATCCGGCGAACAGTATCTGGCCTTGGTCTCCGGGCTACCGTCCGGCCATGCGAACGATGCGGGAGATGTACGGCTTCGGGAAAGGCTCCGTGATCTCCGCCGTCGATCTCATCCGGGGAATCGGCGTTTACGCCGGCCTCGAGGTGCTTCACGTAGAGGGAGCTACCGGATTATACGACACGAACTACGAGGGAAAAGCGCACGCCGCCCTTGAGGCCCTCAAGACAAACGACTTCGTCTACCTGCATATCGAGGCAAGCGACGAGGCCGGGCATGAAGGAGACGTAGACTTAAAGATCAAGACGATAGAGTATCTGGACGACCGTGCCGTACGTATCATCTACGAGGAAACGCAAAAATGGGACGAGCCGGTAGCGATCGCTATCCTTCCGGACCACCCCACTCCTTGCTCCATACGTACGCATACGAATACCCCGGTTCCATTCCTGATTTACAAGCCGGGCGAGCAACCCGACTCCGTTACCACATTTGATGAGTTCTCCGTATCAAACGGCAAATATGGCATACTGGAAAAAGATCAATTTATAAAAGAATTTCTAAACGATTAGAGCATGAAATATTACAGCACAAACAAACAAGCCCCTGTAGCCAGCCTAGAAGAGGCCGTCGTAAAAGGTCTGGCCGGCGATAAGGGATTATATATGCCCGAGTATATCGACTCCTTGGACGAGGAGGTGATAGCCAACATGAAGAACCAGTCCTTCCACGAGATCGCCTGCACGGTAGCTCAGATGTTCTTCGGGGAAGACATAGAACCGGAGGTATTGGACGGTATCGTAAAAGATACGCTCTCCTTCGAGACCCCGGTGGTACCCGTAAAGGATAATATCTATAGCTTGGAGTTATTTCACGGGCCTACATTGGCCTTTAAGGATGTAGGAGGGCGCTTCATGGCTCGTCTGCTCGGTTATTTCATAAAGAAAGAGGGATTGAAGCAAGTAAACGTATTAGTAGCGACTTCCGGCGATACGGGAAGCGCCGTCGCCAACGGATTCCTAGGTGTCCCGGGCATTCACGTGTATGTGCTTTATCCCAAGGGAAAGGTCAGCCCGATCCAAGAATGCCAGTTCACGACATTAGGACAGAACATCACGGCATTGGAGATAGACGGCACGTTCGACGATTGCCAAGCGCTGGTTAAATCCGCCTTTATGGACGAGGAATTAAAACGTCATATGAAACTGACCTCGGCGAACTCCATCAACGTAGCCCGTTTCTTGCCCCAATCGTTCTACTATTTCAACGCTTACGCTCAGCTGGACAAGCTGGGAAAAGCGGACGAGCTGGTTGTTTGCGTGCCGAGCGGTAATTTCGGAAACATCACCGCCGGATTGTTCGCCTATTGGATGGGGCTTCCTATTAAACGTTTCGTAGCGGCAAACAACCGTAACGACGTATTCTTGGAATACCTGAATACAGGAACTTATACACCCCGCCCATCAGTCGCCACCCTAGCGAACGCCATGGATGTAGGCGATCCGAGTAATTTCGCCCGTATCATCGACCTATTCAGCGCATTCAATGATCCCCATAAAGAAATATGCGCACTGATCTCCGGACATCGCTATATGGACGAGGAAATCGCCTCTACGATGCGAGCCGTCTATAAAGAGACGGGATATATCCTCGACCCGCACGGAGCCTGTGGCTACCAAGGATTACTAGACAGCGACCTAAGCGAGACCGAGACAGGTCTATTCCTCGAGACCGCCCATCCCGCCAAATTCAAAGGAACGGTCGATAAGATATTGGAGGCAGATATCGAGATCCCGGCGAAACTGAAAGCCTTCATGGAAGGAACCAAGCAAAGCATCGAGCTGGCAAAAGACTTCGAGGGATTCAAATCTTTCTTGATGAGCCGGTAAAAAGAAGAATAGTTTTCGTAAGTGATAAGGGGAGGTGTGGCAAATATCGATAATATCAATTTGCCACACCTTCCATTTTATATCACCTAGGACATACAAAACAGGCGAGAATTTCAAAAAGAAATTCCGTAGGCAAGCTATCGCCTATTGGCACAAGTCTACCACCAATAAATAGTGAGCTACCTATATTTTCACGAACGAGATAGCTCTTTTCTTTATTTAACTAAATTATAACCAAGCTTTTCTTCCGAAAAGTCATGTTGTTAAATTCGATTAATTATAAGCCAAATGTATAATTATTGGAGAAATAGAGTTTTTATAGGATCAGTCGATAATTGATGGGGATAATTATTTTCATCTATTTAAAATCTCTACCTTTGCTCTATGGAAACGAATCAACTTTATACATTAGCTCAGATAGTACTACCAAGTGCAGTTCTTACGTATTTTAATATCGTCAACATAGAAAGCACATCCACCGAGATTTTCATCCATCTTGATGAAAAGATGAGTGACAGTCTTAATATACATTAACCGTCTCTCCCCCGATGGTTATCGGGAAATGGCAGAGGAACTATA
>OJSP01003845.1_pt1 | contig 10271 bp, 9 predicted proteins | sample 1599561 | NCBI WGS metagenome assembly OJSP01 (sample SAMN04168659, study PRJEB22393) | human gut metagenome | biome: human gut microbiome; feature: stool | host: Homo sapiens | collected 2014-05-12
GGTTGTCGTTTCGGCGCGCACTTAAGGACGCAAACGAGCGCTACACGGTCGTCATAGGGGCTGACCGGTGTGACGTGCCGTCCGTCTCACTCGTCTTCCATGTCGGCGAGCTCATGCGCCGGGCAGGCAAGCGCAAGCACGGCCGTGGTCGCTATGAACGCTACGCCACTGAGGATGATTGCCCGCATGATCCATCTCCTATCGCGTGGTCTTCTCATCGGAGAGCCGAACCTTCCCTTATCAAGTACAGAACCATATAAGAGCTCGTTTCATGGGTTAGGTCATACGAACGGTCAATTTTTGGTGACGACTTCGTGAATTACGCCGTCATCGTGCCTGCGATTGGCGTCGCAATGACGCGGCGGCGACTGCTGGCCGGATATTGCCGTCGGCATATGACAGGACGACCATTAGAATGGCGTAACGGAACCATTGACAAGCAAACGAGGTCGACATCAGCATGTCTTTTGAACATCCGAACCGCAACAACGAGTCCATCCGCGACGTGGAGCGCGACATCATGCGCCGCCCGCCGGAGCACAACACCACGAATCTGGATCTGGACCGGATGAACCTTATGCTCGACGTGCTCGGCCATCCGGAGCACTCGTTCCGTGTGATCCACGTCACCGGCACGAACGGCAAGGGGTCGACCGCCCGCATGGCCGAGGCCCTCTGCCGGGCGTATGGGCTGCGCACCGGCCTGTATACGTCGCCGCATCTGGAACGTATCAACGAGCGCATCGCCATCGACGGGCAGGAGCTGAGCGATGACGATTTCGTGGACATGTGGGATCAGATCAAGGATCTGGTCGCCATCGTCGACGCGAAGATGGCCGAGTCCGGCCGTCCCCCGATGAGCTTCTTCGAGGTGCTGACGTCGATGGCCATCTGGAAGTTCGCCGACGCGCCGGTCGACGTCGCCATCGTGGAAGTCGGCATGGGCGGCCGATGGGACGCCACCAACGTGCTCGACGCGGACGCGGCCATCATCGGCCCGGTCGATATGGATCACATGCAGTGGCTTGGCGACACCGTCGAGCAGATCGCCACCGAGAAGGCCGGTATCATCAAGCCGAACTGCACCGCCATCATCGGGCCGCAGCCGCATGAGGAGCGGGTCATGCCGATTCTGATGGAGGCCGCCGAGCGCAACCATGCGACGCTGGTACGCGACGGCTATGAGATGGAGGTCACGGACCGCGTGCCTGCGGTCGGCGGCCAGATCGCCACGCTGCACACGCCGAACGGGGTGTACGAGCAGGTGCCGATCGCCAAGTTCGGCGAGCATCAGGCACACAACGCGCTCGCCGCACTGTGCGCGGCGGAAGTGGTGATTCCCGTCAACGGCGCGTTGGACGGCGATTTGGTGGCCGAAGCGTTGAGCAGCGTACGCATTCCGGGACGTATCGAACAAATTCGTACCTCGCCTACCATCATCCTTGATGGCGGACACAACGTGAACGCGGCCGAATCGCTGCGTGCCGCCATTGAAGAGAACTATGATTTCCAGCAGCTCGTCGGCGTGGTCGCCATGATGGGGGACAAGCAGGTCGAGGAGTATCTGGGCGTGCTCGAACCGTTGCTGAGCCATGTGATCGTCACCGAGAACTCGTGGCGTGACCGAGTGATGCCGGCTGAGGATCTGAAGAAGATCGCGGACCGTGTTTTCGGGCCGGAACGCGTCACCTGCATTCCCGAATTGCCGGACGCCATCCAGGAAGCCGTCAACATGGTTGATGCCGATGACGAACTGGGCGTCGGCTACGGTCATGGCGTGCTCGTCTGTGGCAGCTTCACAACCGCCGGTGATGCGCGACTCATGCTGGAGGAGAAGATCAACCCCGACCTGAAGAAGCCAAAGGCCGAACGTGTGTTCCAGGAAGCCGTCGATCCGGAACCGCGCAAAAAGCAGGACGAGGCTGACGTGGATTTCGAATCCGACGCCAACCCCGATTTCAACATCAACGATTTCGGCAGCGTCGGTCCGGACGATTCCGTTTTAGCAGACGCCGATGCGGATGAAATGGATGAGGCGGCGGATGCCAACGAACCGGCGGATGCGGAAACGTCTTCGGAAAACGAAACGAAGTGACGAAGCGAAACAACATCGGACGATGACGCCATACGTGCGGCGTACACCGTCCATATAAAACAGATTGTGGGTGGCTCCCCAGGCAATGGGAAGCCACCCACAATCTTGTTTTATCGTCCGACGCCTAAGCAGTCGAAGATAGGCGTGACAAATAATAGCTACGCGCGCAACGCTTCGGCCCGCGCCACGGTATCTTCCACCAGCACGGCCTGCGCGTCGATGACCGGCAGCTGGGGCAGCGGAAACGCCTCGTTGAGCACGCTCAGCTCGGTGCAGCCCAATATCAGCGTGTCGCACGCGCAGGGGCCTGCCGGATCGAGCATATCGCGCAACACCGATTCGTAGCGTTCCAGATTGAGCTCGCCACTACCTTTCACATCGTCATAAATCAGCGAAGTGATACGGGCCTGCAACTCGTCGGTCGGTTCGACGAACGTGTACCCGGCCTCTTCGACGGCACGCTTGTACACGCCGGATTTGCGCGAACCCACGGTGCCGAGGAAACCGACCCGCGGAAAACGATCCTTCGGATAACGCTGAGCCATGCGTGCCACCGCGCCGCGTGGCATATGCAGAATCGGCACCGTCGTCAACGCCTGGAAATCGTCATAGAAATAGTGCGCGGTATTGCAGGTGAGCACAATGAAACTCGCGCCCATCGCCGTTGCCTTCTCGATATCGTCGGCGAGTACGGGGAAGGGATTCTCGTCGGATTCGCCGAGAATGTACGCGGTGCGGTCCGGCACGGAGGAATCGTTGAAGACGATGTAGTCCAGATAATCCTGATCGCAATGGGCATGCGTGGCGCGGTTGACCAAGCGGATGTAGCTTTCGGTGGCCAGCGTGCCCATGCCGCCCAGTACGGCGAAAAACGGTCGTTTCACTTAAGCTCGCCCTTCTTGGTGAAGTACTTGGCATAGCTCTTCTTGTAAATCGAGAACATGTGCCGAATCATCAGCCAACGCAGCGGATTCATATCCTTGGAATACTCCAAGGTGGTACCCCAATCGCCCGACTTGAGCATGCGCTTGCCGGTTTCCTTGTCAGCGCCTTCTGCGACGTAATCAAGGAAAATCGACTTCGGAATCTCAAGCCACAGCTTCGAACCGCGGCCGAACAGGGTGTTGCCGTCGAACGGCGTGTCCTCGACGAGGTCGTCGACGAAATACTTCGCCAGATTGAATCCGTTCAGCGTGACGAAATAGCTGGAACGTCCTTGGCGAAGGTTGATTTCGAACAGCTTGTACTCGCCGTCGCGTTCGTCGTACTTCATGTCGAAATTGGCCACGCCCTCGTATTTGATGTCCTCGAGGAAAGCCTTGATACGACGGAACACACCCTCGTTGTAGTCGGGCAGAATGGCCGCATAGTTGCCTGCGGCGACAGGGGAGGGATCCTCCAGCAGCGGGTGGCCGAGGAACATCATACGCACGCGATGATGCTGGTCCACATAGGCGTTCAGCACACGCATGCGGGAATCGTCGCCGGGGATGAAGTCCTGAATCACCATTTCGGACGTGTATCCGGCATCGTACGCACGCTTGATGATGGTCTCCAATTCGGCCGGATCGTTGAAGATGTAGGCCTTGCGACGGCCCTCGAAATCGATGTTGAGCCATTCCACCGAATTCGCGGGCTTCATGGCCACCGGATAGCTGAACGGCAAATCACGGTAGGCTCCTGCCTTCACCTCATCGGCGGTGACGGTGCGCGTCTTCGGATGGGGCAGATCATGCTGCTCGCAGATCTGGTAGAACGTGGACTTGTAGGCGAGCCGGCGCGAAAGGTTCACGTCAAGCGTGTTGTATACGAAATATTCGCGAAGATCGTCGCCGCACTGGCTCAGCAGATTGGCGTACACGTCGCCGCAGGGGATGAGCAGCAGCACGCGTTCCGGATCCTCGGCCTTCATACGCTTGCCGAGCTTGAGCATGAAATTACGGAACGTGACGAAGTTGTTGAAATCGTCGACGATGTGCACGTTGACGATACGGCTGAATTTCGTGGGGCTCAGCTGGAAATACGCATACGCCTCGGAAACGAGGCCGTACTCCTCATGGAACGCCCTGGCCATGCCGTAGACGTTGATGTCGCTGCCCAGCAGAATCGGTTGGAATCGTGTCATAATGTCTTCACCTTAGTTGTTATTTGAGACGGAACACGCGTTCCACGATGCGGTCGTCGCCCTCGTAAGGGATGTGCTTGCCGTGGTCTTTGAACCAACGTTCGTTGCCCTTGCCGATGATGAGGATGATGTGCAGATGCTCGTGATCCTTGCGATCGCGGCTTACCGTGGTCTCCACGGCTTCGGCACGGTCGAGAATGGTCTTCACGTCAAGCTGCGGGTTGGTGACGCTGTCGTTCATGTCCGCGCAGACCTGTTCCACAGGCTCGTCGTCGGTGTCTTCGAAAGTAAGCACGAGATGGTCGATGCGGTCCTGCGCGGCGTGGACGATTTCGGCGCGACGATCGTATGCCTTGTTTCCAGTGGAGCCGGTGATGAGCGTGATTTCCGGCTTTTCGCTGCCGTAACGCTGATCGACGTAGTCAAGCAACGCGGTGACGGACGCGTAGTTATGCGCGTAATCAACAATGGCGATGGTGTTCGACCGCGTGTCCTTGAAATGCTCCATACGTCCGGCGATGCGTACCGGCTCCATCTCACGCAACGCGTCCTTGGCCTGTGCGGAACCGAAATCGAAACCGGCCGCACGGGCGATCGCGACGGCCGCCGCCGCGTTCGCATAGTTGAAATCGCCGTCCAATGTCAGGCTCAACTCGCCGATCGAGGTGCCGTCGATGACGATGGAGAAGCGGCTGTGATCGTCATTCGCCGGCGCGGCCATGACGTCTGCCGTGGAATCGCCGCCAAGCGCGAACGTGGTGACGGGAACGCTGGCATGACGTGCGTCCTGCCGGATGAGGTCGACGCGCGCGCAATCGGCACCCAATACGAGGGCACGGCAGTTCTTGACGATCTGACGCTTGCAGTGGAGATAATCCTCGAATGTCGGATGCTCGATCGGGCTGATATGGTCCGGGCTGATGTTGAGGAACGCGGCCACGTCGAATGTGAGACCGAACACGCGGTCCACCTTGTAGGCCTGCGAGGAGACCTCCATGACGAGATATTCCATGCCGTTATCAACGGCCTCGCGCATCATGCGGAACGCATCCATGGATTCCGGCGTGGTCAGATCGGATTCCACGTAGGTGTGGCCGTCAAGACAATTGTCCACGGAGGAAAACAGCGCGCACTTGCCGCCGGAACAGCCATTGAGCATCGCCTGCGTGAGATAGGCGGTGGTGGTCTTGCCTTTGGTGCCGGTGATGCCGACCACCTTCAACTGGTCCTGCGGACGACCATAGAATTCAGCCGATAGCAAAGCCATGGCCTTGCGCACGTCATCCACAATAAGGCCCGGAGCTTGCGTGGCGTCGGAGAAGTCGTTCTCCGACACATAGGCGGCAAGGCCGCGTTCGTCGATGCCCTGCAGATATTCGGCCTTGAAACGGCCCTTGCAGCACAGGAACGTGCCCGGCTCCACCTTGCGGGTGTCGTAGGTGATTGCGGAGAACGGCTCGTCGAATCCCTTGATGTCGTGCGGATCAAGCGTCCAGACATCTCCGCGGATGATTTCGCGCAGCAGTCCGTGCCTATCGAGCAGTCGGGCCGCCGATTCCAGAGTCAAAGCCATGTTTTCGTGTTCTCCCTGTGTATGAGACGCCGAGCGGATACCGAAGAGCCATTTTAGCGGCAACCATGTGCACGACGTGTGACGTCGGGGAAGTTACAATGAGGGTGTGACTGAACAAGAAACGGAATCCATGGCGGGTCGGCGCGCGCGGTTTGAGAAGCTTGCCATGCCCGTTGTGGACTCGCTGTACCGGCAGGCGATGAAACTGACCAACAATCCCGACGACGCGCAGGATCTGGTGCAGGACACCTTCGAACGTGGATTCAAGGCGTTCGACTCCTTCAAGGAAGGAACGAATTTCGCGGCTTGGATGACCACCATCGAACGCAACGCCTATTTCAACCAGTACGCCAAAGCCAAGCGACGGCCGCAACGCGCCAACGATTCCACTGGCGAATACGATGACTGGGACCTGTATTCCGCGTCCGAACATTCCTCCGAACAGCTCAAATCCGCCGAACAGGAATACTTGGACGCCTACGCGCCGGAGGAGATCATGGCCGCTTTGAACCGGCTCTCCCCGGAACGCAGGCAGGTTTTCATCGACGCCGCGATCGACGGCAAATCATATAGCCAGGTAGCTGAGGAACAAGGCGTGAAAATCGGCACCGTGATGAGCCGGCTCAACCGCGCCCGCACACAGCTGAAACGTGAGCTTGCCAATTACGCCAAGGAACGTGGCTATGCCACTGCCGGGAAGGATCGACCATGAGCGAACCAATGGAACGGCACATCTCCATTACTTCGACCACCACCAACACGAACGGTGTGGTGACGCAGGTGACGCATGCCAGCGTGCATGTCGTGGCCTCCGGGGACTGCTTCGACCCGGAGACCTGTTGCGATGAACGCGAACGTGCGCTGATCGCAGCGATGCGCGCGTACCTGCGGCCGAAACACGCGCCGCAAAGCCTGATCGACAGGCTTGAGGCGACACTCGACCACTGTTGTGACGAGTAATTGGGCGGACGTGCGGCGTTTCATGCGCCAAGTGCCACGATGATGTGACGCGAGGCGCGCCCGCCGCATCATCGTCTGAATATGGGAAAACCCCGCGAACCGTAATGATTCCGCGGGGTTTTCCATGCTCTGTGACGCTATTCGCGCCGGCAGGGATCAGGCGTTCGGGCGCTTGCCGTGATTGGCGGCCTTCTTACGACGATCCTTGCGCTTACGTCCGCGCATGCCCATGATTGGACTCCTTTACTTACGATTAATAAGCCTTCGGGATTATCGCACACGAGCGAGACGTTTGCCAAATTCGGCGTCCGCTGTGTGGCCGGGACTTATTCCGATGGTGATTATATCAGTCGAGCATCCCGATGAACAGCGCCGTGCTTGACGTCTCGCCCGGCTTGATGACGATGAGGTCCTTGCCGGTGTTGAACGCGTTCGCGTATGCCGTCTGCGGCTCCACCGCCACGCCGGCCGGATGCTTGATGGCCGGGAAACCGGTGCCGGTGCACACCTGGAACGAGGTGACGGTCTCGTCGCCGCCCACACGCACCTTCTTGCCGTCCGGGCGGGTGAACACCGCGGTGACGGTGCCGTCTTCGGCATGCTCCAGATCCGTCCAAGCGTCGTCGAACGGCTGCTCGGTGAGCAGCGTGTCCTTACGCAGGTCGTACTTGGTGCCGTCCACCGGCTCGGTGCCGGTCGGAATGAGGTTCTCGTTGACGGTGACATGCGTGCGCCCCGGCACGGTCAGGCTGCACTTGGCGTTGTGGGCGTCGATCTCATCGCCGTATCCGTTGAAGCCGTTGGCGAGCCACGGGTGGATGGCCAAGGCCCACGGTGCGTCCGCATCGCCGTTGTTGTAGGCGCTGATGTTCAGATGCAGGCCATCGTCGGCGAGGCTGTACGTCGCGGTCACCACGATGTCGAACGGATATCCCTCCATGTTGGGGGCGCGCCAGCTGAGGGTCACGGCATCCTCTTTAAGGGAGACAAGCTTCCAGAACGCGCGCTTGCCGTAGCCGTGGATGGCGTTGTGGCGTTCATGCTCGTCGATCGGCAGCATGTAGGTCTTGCCTTCGAAGGTGTATTCGCCATTCTCGATGCGGTTCGGGAACGGGATGAGCAGCTGGCCGTGGCAGCAGGTCACCATGTCATCCGGACCGGGGGAGACGATGATGTCCTCGCCTTGGTAGGTCAGTTTGCGCAGCGTCGCGCCCAACTCGGTGACGACGGCATGGTAATCGCCATGCGAAATGGAAAATTGCTGTCCGGTGCGTGGCGGCAGATTGGTGCAGGTCATAAATCACTCCATAGTGTTGTCGACTGTGTTTCCGCTACTATGTTACCGCTCACGATGTGGTGGTGGATGCGCTTGTCGTGTGGAAATTCTGCGGATGAAGACGGCCGATGTCGATTGACGGCGCCCGTGCCTTAATATTGGTGATTGCTGTTGTGATGGATGGATACGATTGGAAGGCGGCTTGACATGGGCAAACGCATCGTGCTGGCGGATCCGCGCGGATTCTGCGCCGGCGTGGATAGGGCGATTCTGACGGTGCGGACGATTCTCAAATCCGCCGATACGCCACGTGCCGACGGATTGCCGCCGGTGTATGTGCGCCGCCAGATCGTGCACAACAAGCATGTCGTCGAGGATTTGGCCGCGCAGGGCGCGGTGTTCGTGCAGGAATTGGCTGAGATCCCCGATGCCGCCGCCGAAGCCGGCATCCCAATCGTATTTTCCGCCCACGGCGTGTCTCCGGCGGTCAAAGCCGAGGCCGCGGCGCGCGGTATGCATGTGGTCGATGCCACCTGCCCGCTGGTAAGCAAAGTGCATCGCGAGGTGCTGCGTTTTGTCAAGGAAGGTTACGAGATCATCTACATCGGGCACAAAGGCCACGATGAGGCCGTTGGTGTGGTGGAGGAATCGCCGGAACATGTGCATTTGATCGAGCATGCGTCCGACGTCGACTCGTTGGATTTCCAACCTGACACGAAACTGGTGCTGCTTACGCAGACCACGTTGAGCGTCGATGAGACCGCTGGCACGATCACCGCGCTCAAAGCGCGTTTCCCATGGCTTGAAATGCCGCCGAACTCCGATATCTGCTATGCCACGTCGAATCGTCAGGCGGCGGTCAAGCTCGTTGCCGAGCAAGCCGATTGCGTGGTGATTGTCGGCTCCGCGAATTCCTCGAATTCCGTGCGGTTGATGGAAGTCGCTCAGGAGGGACTTAACGCGCGGTACGCCTCAAAAACGGCTGTTGGCGCCGCTGGTCGCGCCCATCGTGTTGATGATGCTTCGGAACTTGACCCCGCATGGTTTGAAGGTGTCGAATCCGTGGGTATTTCCTCGGGTGCCTCCGTGCCGGACGAGCTGGTTTCCGGCGTGGTCGCAGCGTTGCAAGAACTTGGCCACCAGGATGTGAGCACCATCGAAACCATCAAGGAGAACATGCATTTCGTGCTTCCTGCGGAACTGCGCAAATAGCGCGAACCTTTCGCTTACGCAAGTGGGCGGTCGGAACATCGTGTTGTTCCGACCGCCCACTTATGTATTGGTGTGATGTATCGGCGTGTTTTTTACCAAGTGCCGATCGGCGCCGCTACCGCGTCGAGCACCTTGAGCAGATCGTTGGGATTGACGCCGACTGAGAAACCGCGTTTGCCGCCCGACAGCAGGATTTCGTCGTATTGCAGCGCGCTTTCGTCAAGCACCGTCTTGTGGTGTGTGCGCTGGCCAAGCGGGGAGATGCCGCCGACCACGTAGCCGGATTCGCGCATGGCGACCTTCGGATCGGCCATCGCCGCCTTCTTCGCGCCGACTGCCGCGGCCAGCGCCTTCAGATCCATATGTCCGCTGACCGGCACCACGCCGACCACGCGTTCGGAGCCGGTGTCCGCCATCAGCGTCTTGAACACCTGATGCTCGTCGAAACCGAGCTTGGTGGCGGCCTCAACCCCATAACCGTCATCCATGTGATCGTTCGAATGCGCGTATTCGTAGGTTTTGAACGGAACTCCGGCTTTTTCCAACTGCACGGTGGCCGGTGTGGAACCGGCGCCCTTCTCATGCTTTTTCTTTGCCATGCCGCCCATAATAAGCCTTCCACGTGTCCGTTGCGGCGTTTCGGATACGAAAAAGGGCTTCCGCCGAAGCGAAAGCCCCTTTGTCTGAGGTTCAGAGACGAACCGTGCGGATTACTCCGCGCCGATTCACTCGGAGATCTCGGCGAAGTACAGCAGGGTACGCACCATGTTGCAGGTGAAGCCGTACTCGTTGTCGTACCAAGAGACGGTGCGAGCCATGGTCAGGCCGTCAACGGTGTTGACATCGGTCTGGGTCGGATCGAACACGCCACCGTGGGTGTCGCCGATGATGTCGGAGGACACGATGCCATCCTCGTTGTAGCCGTAGAAGTCGGTGTCGGAGAAGGCGGCCTTGAAGGCGGCGTTGATCTCATCGGCGGTGACTTCCTTGTTCAGGACGGTGGTCAGCTCGGTGACGGAGCCATCCGGAA
>OJSP01003846.1_pt1 | contig 10269 bp, 10 predicted proteins | sample 1599561 | NCBI WGS metagenome assembly OJSP01 (sample SAMN04168659, study PRJEB22393) | human gut metagenome | biome: human gut microbiome; feature: stool | host: Homo sapiens | collected 2014-05-12
CGCGCCCCTATACAGTCCGTCAGAATACAGCCCCCAGTATAAAAACAGTGTATTTGAGGGGATATCCGCGTACCTGAATGCAGGAATTCCAGCAGGCAAGCTGGTTCTGGGAATCCCTTTTTATGGCTATCTTTATGAGGGTGTTTCGGAAAATAACAACGGCAGGTACAGCGCCTTTTCTACTGCCCGTGCGGTCACCTACGATGCGGTAAAAAATAACTACCTGAACCGCCCCGGTTTCCGCTCCTTCTATCATGAAGAAGCATTTGTACCATATTTATATGGAAACGCAGCCTTCCTTTCCTACGAGGATACCCGGTCTGTGGGCGCTAAAGCCATGCTGGCCCGGAATCTGGGACTGGCAGGCGCCGGGATCTGGAAGCTGTCGCAGGATACGGGCGGGGAACTGCTGGAGAGCGTTTATGCAGGAGTAAACGGGAAGTAATTATCAGGAACTGACAACGGTATATGTTATGTTAAAGCACTTGCAAAACATCGTCCCATTACGTATAGTAAGAAGCAGCAGGAAAGGAACGGACGATGAAAAAAGAGGAAGCGGATTACATAAAAATCATGTCGGACTGTACGCTGTGCCCAAGAAACTGCCATGCCGACAGGCTTGGCGGAAAAACGGGCTATTGCGGGCAGACCGCGGAAATAAAAGCCGCCAGGGCGGCGCTGCATTTTTGGGAGGAGCCGTGTATTTCAGGAGATAACGGTTCAGGTACTGTTTTTTTCAGCGGCTGTGTGCTCCGGTGTGTGTTCTGTCAGAACAGGAATATTGCCGAGAGCAGGGCCGGCAGGGAAATTACGGTGGAAAGGTTTGCGGACATTTTCCTGGAGCTGCAGGAGAAGAAAGCCAATAATATCAATCTGGTGACGCCCACCCATTTCGTCCCCCAGATTGCGTTGGCGCTGGAACGGGCAAAGGAGGCGGGGCTGCGCATCCCGGTGGTTTACAATACCGGAAGCTATGAGAAGGCGGATACGCTGAAACGGATGGACGGCCTGGTGGATATTTATCTGCCGGACATGAAATATGTCTCCCCTGCGCTGGCGCAGAGATATTCCCACGCACCCGATTATTTCGAAACGGCCTCCCTGGCGGTGGAGGAAATGGTAAGGCAGGTGGGAGAGCCGGTTTTTGACGGCAATACGGGGCTGATGAAAAAGGGAGTCATTGTGCGGCATCTGGTGCTGCCCGGCTGTACGGCGGATTCCAAAAAGGTGATCCGGTATCTGTATCAGACCTATGGGGACCGCATTTTTATCAGCATTATGAACCAGTATACTCCGATTGGTGAATTTCCGGAGTTCCCGGAGTTGAACAGGCGTGTGAGCAGAAGGGAGTACGACAGGGTGGTGGATTTCGCCCTTGAGCTGGGTGTGGAAAACGGTTTTATCCAGGAAGGGGAAACCGCGGAGGAAAGCTTTATACCGGAGTTTGATGGAGAAGGCCTGTGAGCGTGTCACAGGCCTTTTTTCTAAATGATGGGAATGGCCGGTTTTTAAAGAAAAACATGGAACTTACATGTTATGGTTCAGACAGGGCCGTCCATTTTCTGCGCAGACCGTGAGAAAACGTGCCGGCGGCCTGGAAAAAAGAATTGTATCATGGCTCAGGGTGGGTTATGATGAAGGTATGTAACAACGGAAAAATGCACAGAGAGGAAAAGTCTATGGGGGAAACAAAAGCTTATACATTTAAGGTAAAACCGCAGGAGGATTCCAATATATACAGGCTGATTCAGATTGACAGCGGCAAGACGCTGGATGATCTGCACAGCGCCATACTCCGGGCCTTTGATTTTACGGCAGAGCATCTGTATATGTTCAGCAGAAACAGGAAGCCATATGACAAAGACGGTTACTATTCGCCCTATGATGAAGAAGGAAGAAGGGCGGATCAGGAAACCCTTTCAGGGCTGGGCTGGAAGCTGAAGGAAACCTGGCTTTATTTGTATGATTTCGGCGATGACTGGATGTTTGATGTGACGTTAGTAAAGATGGAGGATACGGAGAAAAAAGCGAGGACGCGCCAGCTGGAAGGAAAAGGCGTACTGGAACAGTACCCTGCTTATGAAGAAGAAGACGGCTGGGATGAAGAGGATGACTGGGAAGACGATCCGGAGGATTTTGCGGAGGAGGCGGAAGATGCGCCCTTTGAGGATAATATCCTGCGGGATTTTTTCCTTGGAGAGGACTGGGACGAGGAAGACGATCTGGATATCATGTCTCCGGTAGAAGTGCTGCCCACGAATAAAACCATGGAAAAGCTGCTGAAGCAGAAAAGCAAGGAGGAGCTGGAGGCTCTGATGGGCAGGATGGGGATAGCGCTGCCCCCGGTCCCCAAGGGAAAACGCAAGGTCCCTGTTTATGCTGCGGCCCTGGCAGAGGAGCTGAATAAGGATATGGAGCCGTTACTCGGGCTGCTTACCGGAGAAAGCATGGAATTTCTGGTCCGGCTTACGGAGGGAAAGAAGGTTACGTTGGCAGACTGCCTGGGTATGCTGGGGGAACTGGATGTTTATTTTGCCTGCGGGCTTGCGGATTTGGAGGATTTTGATGAGGGAGTTATCAGGCTGACGCCGGAAGCCGGAAAATGTGCGGAAATTTGTTCGCAAAAGGATAGAAGGCAGCAGATCGAAGTGATTGTAAAGCTGGAGTCCAACATGAAAAGGTTCCTGAATATGTATGGGGTGATGGAAGCGGAGAAGCTTCTGCCGCTGCTCAATTCCTATACCGGTTGCAGCATGGAGATGGAAGAGTTCTATGACAAAGTTTTGGTGCCAAATGCTTGTTGGGACAACATCACTGTGCTGAAGACGGAGGGAGATGAAATTATTTATGTCTCCATCCTGGAGGAAGAGGACGCCGAATGGGTGCTGTCGCAGAGAGCGGAATTCGATGAAATTAAGGATTACAGGGAGTTCACCACGCAGGAGAGGAAGGCGCTTGAACAGGGAGGAATTATATCCTTGATTCCATCTATGAAGGAGTTGATGGACTATCTTCTGGATGTAAAAGAAGTGGAAGAAGAGGAATGTATGTTCCTGGTATCCGAGCTTTTGCATGAAGGTATGCTGGGCGTTGATATTGAGAATTTTATCGCTGAGTGCGGAGATATGCTCAGGGATAATGATATCCGGATGACACACAGATTCAGGGAAATGGTGGAAGCGGTGCTGGAGGAATGCCCGTCGGCGGTTCTGAAGGGTTACTCTATGAAGGAATATGGAAAAATGATGGAGGAATAGAGAGCATGACTCGGCATGAGGAAATAATCATGGATGTTTTTCTCTGTACAAGGTTCAATGAACGGGCGGAGCTTGTACAGAGGATGAGAGTAAAAAGGTAATTCCGCCCTCATTGGATTTTGTACTTATAGGAAGAAAAAAACTATAAGGAGAAAAACCAATGAAACAGCTCACAAATAATAAATCGGGATTTACGTACTATATTATATTCTGGCTCAGCCAGTCCGTTTCCCAGCTGGGAAGCGCCATGACGGGTTTTGCCCTGATAATCTGGGCTTACAAACAGACGGATTCCGCAATGGCGGTATCCCTGATGACCTTTTGTTCTTATGTGCCTTACATTCTTGTCAGTCTTTTTGCAGGTTCATTTATTGACCGGCACCGGAAAAAGACGATTATGCTGGCGGCGGATTCCGCCGCGGCTGTGTGCACTGTATTTGTCTGGATGCTGTTGATTAACGGCAGGCTGGATATCCGTTATATTTACGTGGTGAATGCGGTAACAGGCTTTATGAATGCGTTTCAGTTTCCGGCGCAGTCCGTGGCTGTAGGGATGCTGGTGCCTAAGGAGCTGTATGCGAGGGCAAGCGGGATGGATTCCTTTTCTTCCAACCTGCTGACGGTGGTGACACCGGTGCTGGCGGCTTCCGTCAGCTCCTTCTGGGGGTTGGAGGGCGTAATTCTCGCGGATCTTGGCTCTTTTGTTTTTGCGTTCTGTGTCCTGCTCTTTTTCGTCCGGATTCCGGAGGAGTGCAGCAGGGAAAAGAAGAAAGAGAAGCCCTTTGCCGGCCTGAAGGAAGGGATTGCTTTCCTGAAAAAGGAAAAGGGCCTGGGATTTATGATTTTCAGCATGGCGTTGATTAATTTCTTTTCCCGGCTGACCTATGAAAATATTCTGTCGCCCATGCTTCTTGCAAGGAGCGGGGGAAATGAGCAGATTATGGGGCTGGTGAGCAGTGTGATGGGCATGGGAGGGATCGCAGGCGGCCTTTTGGTTGCAACCGGAAAGATAAAGGGAAGACCGGTGAGGATGATTTATCTGTCCGCCGCTTTTTCCTTCCTGTTCGGGGATTTGGGGATCGGCATGGGCAGGGGTGCCTGGAGCTGGTGCCTGGCAGGGCTTGCGGCAAGCGTTCCTATTCCCTTTGTAGCCGCGGGACAGCGTATTATTCTGTATCACCGGGTTCCCCGGGAGATACAGGGAAGAATTTTTGCAGCAAGAAATGCGCTGCAGTATTGCAGCATCCCGGCGGGCCTTCTGCTGGGAGGCTGGCTGGCCGACTATGTATTTGAACCGTTCATGCAGGGGGGATCGGCTGCGGCACAGCTGCTTGGCAGGCTGGTTGGGACAGGGAGCGGAAGCGGAATGGCGCTGATGTTCCTGTGCACCGGCGTGCTTGGAGCAACGTCAATCCTTTACTGGTATTGCAACAGGGAAATACGGAAGCTGGAGGAAGGGCTGGAGTGACAGCGCTTTATAAGATGCAGGGGGAAAACAGTATCTGTTTTCTTCCCTGCTTTTTTGTATAAAAAGGGATATTCAATCAGTGCATTTTTGTGGATGTGGTTTTTGTGTCAGGGTTATAAAAGCAGGGAAGGAATTTCGGACAACGTATGGCACTGGCATCCGGCTGAACCATCACAATTTTGGTGTACAAGGATGGTATTCATGCCGGCGGCCTTTCCGCCCTGGATATCAGCGACTGGATTATCTCCAATCATACAGCTGTAATCAGGAGAGCCCGCGACATGCAGAGCGTAACGGAAAAGTTCAATCCGGGGCTTTTCATAACCGATGAGGGACGATACAAAATAGCCTGAAATATACGTGGATAATCCCAGTTCCTTTGCTACAGAAGAAAGTTCGGGATAATTATTAGACAAAATATAATTTTTATAGCCCATATCAATACACAGCTTTAATACAGGGACAGCGTCATCGTAAAGGGTATAGTTTCCACTGTCCAGTATTTGCTGTCTGAAATGATCATTTATAATCATTTCTTTGGCTTGGGGTACGCCCAATTTTTTATAAAATAAGGAAAACCTGTCATAAAGGGCAGTCCACCACTGTTCTCCGGTTTTATCAGTATATGCAGCTTCGGGTGTATACCAGGAGCATGCCGTCCGCAGGAAGGCTCTGATCTCATCCGGGGAAACCATAAAGTTGTGTTTTGATAGCGCGGTATGCATGGCGTCTAAAAATGATTCATTGGGATGAATCAGAGTGCCGTCAAAATCCCAGAATAAGGCTTTTTTCATGGAGATACCTCTCAGCTTGTATCAGGCTTTGGATGTACTTTAGCTATATTTCCTGTTTCACAAACACCTTACAGCTGATCCAAAACATCAAGAATGTCCAGATAACCACAAGGAAAGGCGCAATGCACAGGCCTGTAAATGCCAATTTGTCCGTAATTACCACGCCGCCCATGGAAAGCAGCTTAAATACAAGCAGGCCAAGGGTAACAGGAATCAGAAAAGCCACTATAGAAAGGATTCGGGCCTTTTCCGCGCCGAACCTGAAAAGCAGGGGAATGACGATGCTTCCGAAAAAAATTCCCGCGCATATGCCTGCGCCGGCCACGGCAGCAGTGGTGAGCCATTCCGTAGGATCTGCAGGGTGGAAGCTGCCGAGGATAAGCCCGCCGATAATTCCCAGAACCAGGCCGGATACTGCGCCGAAGGCGGTGAAAATAAGGAGGACAATAAACTTGGCGGCAACCAGATCCTGTTTTGTAACAGGCATGACAAGCGCGTATTTTTCCCATTTTGACATGTTATCAAAGGAGAAGGTGGTAATGACCATCATGCTGCAAAGCACACAGGAAGTAGTGATATAGCCGGGCGCTCCGCCCTGGGGGAGCATAATAAAAACGAACATCACCAGGAGCAGCCCAAGCGAGCGCATATTGTGGGTAATATTATAGATATCCTTTAATATCATACTTTTCATTTCACCTGTTCCCCCTTTACATAAAGCAGAAGAATGTCATCAATGGAAGGATTGTCAATTACGATGCTCCGGTAGCGGGACATTGCCTTATTTTTGTCTTCCACGAGTACGTCCCACTGGTAGTCGTTTTTACGCCAGGCCAGGATGTCAGCGGGATCCAGCCTGTGAAAATCCTCCGCGCCGCAGCGGAGAATGCCGTAGTTGTAGATCAGCTCGTCCTTGGGCTTGCTGAAAACGATTTTTCCCTGGTGGATAAAGGTGATGTAGTCGGCAACCTTTTCCAGATCCGTTGTGATGTGGGAGGACATCAGGATGGAATGTGTCTCATCCTGGATAAAATCCAGGAAAACATCCAGGATATCGTCGCGCATTACCGGATCCAGTCCGCTGGTGGCTTCGTCCAGGATAAGCAGCTTCGGATGGTGGGAAAGGGCGGCTGCAATGGAAAGTTTCATTTTCATGCCCTTGGAAAAGGTTTTGATTTCCTTGTCTGCAGGCAGCTGGAACTGTTCCAGAAAGCCTTTGTAGGCAGACGGATCCCACTGGCGGTAAGCGGCGGCAGAGATCTTGCCCACCTTGACGGGGGTGAGGGTTTCATAAAAGTTAATGCCGTCAAACACAACGCCGATATCTTCCTTCAGCTGCCTGGGATTGTGGGAAAGCTCTTTGCCCCAGAATAAAATATTTCCGTCATCCTTCCGGATCAGGTCGAGCACGGCATTGATGGTGGTGCTTTTGCCCGCGCCGTTCTCCCCGATCAGTCCCATGATGGTTCCGCAGGGCAGTGTGAAGGATACATGATCCAGCTTAAAGCCGGGATATTCTTTTGTCAGGCCATTGATTTGTAATGCAGGTTCCATATAAACTCCCGTCCGCGTACTTTAAGACGCAAATATAATCAGGAAGAGACTTTGCCTGCCCGTCCCAGACGGCATGCTGCCGCAGAGGGAAGGCCGATGTCCGCTTTCTGTCTCCTTAAAACAAAGTCAGTTTTCTGTGTCCTCATAGAACAGAGCGATCAGCTCTGTCAGCTTATCCAGGGAAATTCCGCAGCCGCGTGCCATTTCAACGGCCTCCTGCAGGTGTTCTTCTATTTTGCGCTGCTGTTCCTCCTGGAATAAATCCCTGTTTGCAGCGGATACGAAGCTGCCGCGTCCGACAGTTGTTTCGATAAATCCGTCTCTCTGCAGATCCTCATAAGCCTTCTGAACAGTGATAACACTGATATGCAGCGATTTTGCCAGCGCCCGCATGGAAGGGATCGGCTCCCCTGCCTGCAGCTGGCCGGTGATAATCATTGCCTTTATCTGTGTGGTAATCTGTTCATATATGGGCTTGCTGGAGTTATTACTGATTATTATTTCCACAAAACCCCTCCGGAGTGTTTTATAGTGTACTTATAGTACAAGTACACTATAAAACACTATATGCGGGATGTCAATAGGGTTTTTACAATATAAGAAGAAAAACAGTATCGCAATATAAACGGGAAAACAGGGTTCCATAGTGCAGACAGAAAAATAATGGTTGCTGTGAGGGTACAGAACAATTACAAATAATGATATAATAGTAACAATTCAGACGGGACGAAACTGTTATATTTAGTAAAATCATGGCTAAGGGGAAAAGAAGTGAAAATACACATTATTGGATGCAGCGGAACAGGAAAATCATATCTGGCAAAAAGGTTATCTGAAAAATATAATATCCCGCACTTTGATTTGGATGATATATTCTGGGACAATTCATCCGATAGGTATGGGGTAAAAATGCCTGATGAAAAGAGGAATCAATTGCTGGACGATATACTCCGGAAAAATGATTGGATTATAGAAGGCGTGTTTTATGACTGGCTTGATGGCAGCTTCCGTGATGCGGATGTAATTATTCTCTTAGATATTCCGAAAAGAGTTTACCGTTTTCGTATAATCCGCCGTTTTGTTAAGAGAAAGCTTGGAATGGAGCGGGCGAAGAAAGAAACGCTTTCTTCGCTCGTGGCCCTGCTGAAGTGGACAGATAAATTCCAGGATAAAAATCTTCCCCGGATATATGAAAAGTTAGGGAAATATCCGGATAAGACCATAATTTTACACAGCAGGAGAGAAGTGAATGACTATATAAAATAAGCTGATTACGGACTGCAAACTACAACGATAACATTTTCCCGACATGACAATATAAATGCAGCAGCCTGCGCCATGCCGTTTTTTAATCATCATCTTCCTCTGAAAGCGGCAGGCTGAAAATAAATTCCGTTCCCACGCCCTCGGTGCTGATAACATTGATATTTTCATTATGCGCCTGGATAATTTCCCTTGTGATTGAAAGTCCAAGGCCGGTGCCCTTCTTATCCTTGCCCCGGGAAAGATCCGTTTTATAGAAACGATCCCAGATCAGCTTCAGGCTGTCCTTGGGAATGCCGATGCCGCTGTCCTTTACGGAGACGAATACCTTGTTCCTTTTTTCTGTGGTTTCAATCTTGATAACGGAATCGGAATGGGAAAATTTGATAGCATTGTCCATCAGGTTGTAGAGTACCTGCTGTATTTTACCCATATCCGCGTGCACGGGAAGCTGTTCGCCGGTAAGGACAAGCTCAATGGCGATATGCTTCTGCTGGCAGGTGCCCTCAAAGGATGCCGCTGTATTGCGGATGATGGAGTTGACGTCAAAATCCGATTTTTCCAGAACCATGCCCTTGGTGTTCAGGTTGTTCAGGGTGAGCAGGCTGTTGGTGAGCTTGGTGAGCCGTTCAGTTTCGTTTAGCACGATGTTCAGGTATTTTTCATGAAGCTCAGGCGGGATGGTCCCGTCCAGCATGGCTTCCAGATAACCCTTGATTGAGGTCAGGGGGGAGCGGAAGTCGTGGGAAACATTGGCGATGAATTTTTTCTGGTTGTCCTCTCCGCGGGCGATTTCACTGGCCATGTAGGAAAGGGAGGCGGCCAGGTAGCCGATTTCGTCTTCACTGTCCACCTGGAATTCATAGTGCAGGTTGCCTGCGGCATACTGTTCTGTCGCCTCCGTAATTTTGCGCAGCGGCAGGTAAACCATTTCCGTAAAAAAGATAAGGATGATCAGGGACAGCAGGAACAGGATGACCAGGATAATATAGGAAATACTGAGCAGGCTTTCGCTGGTGGAACGCAGCGACGCCATGGCGGTATGGATGACCACATAGCCCCGGACCTTGAAATTGGAGGTGATGGGCGCATAAACGCTCAGCATTTCCCCTTCGAAGCTGTCATAAAAGGTTCCGATGGTATAGTAAGAGCCGGCGGTTTCCGTAGCGTTGAAGCCCTCGATGATGCGTGGGTGATCCAAATCCACCGGAGTGGCGGTGTCCATAATCATACGGCCGGAGGGATTGATAATCCATATGGTGGAATCCAGGTAGACGGACAGGGAATCCAGCTGTGTTTTTACCGTTTCCAGGGATGCTTCATTATTGTACAGATCCGATGCGTAGGTGTTGGCAATGAGTGTTGCTTCCTTATACAGCGTATCCGCTTTTTCTCTTTTCATATGCTCCAGGGTCATGCTGGATCCGAAGGAGGCGACGACGATGAAGCCGAAGAAGCCGAAAATCAGATATGCCAGCAGGAATTTTAAATAGAGGGTCTTTCTCATTGGTCCACCTCAGTTTTCATAATGTCATTTCTATTATACAGACATGGTAATTGTTCAGCAGCCTCGCAATTACCAAACCTTATACTATCTTACCATATTTGCCCTGCCTTGTAATCCCCTTTGCGGGATTTGCGGATTTGCCCTGAATTTGTGGTATTAAAAAGTATTCTATTCTATAATATAGGTATACAAATCAACATCTAAATTGGGGGAGGGAAAAAATGAAGGTCAAATTTCCGGATTACAATAATTGCATTACAAACATCCCTAATTCTATACTGAAATATTTTGGATATGAGGAAGGACGAAAAACAAGCAGCTTGTTAGATTCTTATTTGAAAAAAGAATATGATAATGTCGTTGTTCTTTTATTAGATGGCATGGGAAAATGTATAATTGACGGGAATCTGGATAAGGAAGGTTTCT
>OJSP01003847.1_pt1 | contig 10265 bp, 6 predicted proteins | sample 1599561 | NCBI WGS metagenome assembly OJSP01 (sample SAMN04168659, study PRJEB22393) | human gut metagenome | biome: human gut microbiome; feature: stool | host: Homo sapiens | collected 2014-05-12
CGGCTGAGATAATACCACATCATACGGAAATTAACTTCACGTTTGGCAACTACCTGGTCAATCGCATTACCGAAAAGTACCGGTACATATAACTGCAGGATGACAGATACAGCTGCCAGAATAATGCTCAGGACCAGAAGAAAACGGTATTTTCCGATAAAGCGGAGTACTTTCCAGAGGGTTTCCATGCTGGTCGTATTTGTCTGCTGTTTGTTCTGTTTGCTCATAAGGTCACCTCCGAAGCATTAACGGATACGGCTGTATTTGATGTATTGTATTTTTCACGTTCTTCCGGGAACTGGGAGAAATAGATTTCGCGGTACGTATCGCAGGTGCGGATAAGGTCATCGTGAATGCCTTTTCCAACAAGCTCACCGTCATCCAGAACAAGGATCAGATCTGCCTGACGGATACTTGCAGCACGCTGGGACACCAGGAAGGTGGTAACATTTCCACTGAGCTGATGGAGAGATCTGCGAAGTGCAGCATCTGTTGCAAAATCCAGAGCACTGGCACTGTCGTCAAGAATCAGAATCTCCGGTTCCCCGACCAGTGCCCGTGCAATGGTCAGCCGCTGTCTTTGTCCTCCGGAAAAGTTTCTTCCACCGGTTTCTACTTTTTCATCCAGCCCTTTCTGTTTCTTCTTCACCACTTCTTCCGCCTGCGCGATCTGCAGGGCTTTCCACAGTTCGCTCTCTTTCGCATCTTTTTTACGCCACTGAAGATTACTTCGGATGGTTCCCAGGAACAGAACTGCTTTCTGTGGAACCACACCAATCTTCTCACGCAGATGCCGGAAAGTATAAGCTTTCACATCCTGACCGTCTACAGTAACCGAACCTTTTGTAGCGTCGTAGAACCGTGGAATCAGATTAACCAGTGTGGACTTTCCGGATCCGGTACCGCCGATGATTCCGATCGTAGAGCCTTTTTTTGCGGAAAAAGTGATATCAGAAAGGCTAGGTGCGCCAGTTCCTGCATAGGAGAAACTCACATGGTCAAAGGCAACTGCATAGTCACTGTTTTCCGCAGTCGGTAAGGAAGCTTTGTCCGGGTAAGTCATGGTGGAATCGACCTTCAGGATTCCGGCAACGCGATCCGCACAGGCCATGGATTTGTTCAGGGTGATGATCAGGGACGCAAGCTTGATCAGTTCTACGATCATCTGTGCCATATAGTTGTAAAGAGCAACTATTTCACCCTGCTGCATGTTTCCGAGGTTTACCTGTACACCTGCAGTCTGGATCAGGATTACTGTTGCGATATTGATCAGTACATAAGTTGCAGGATTTAAAAGTGCAGAGATTTTTCCGACAAATTCGTTCAGTCTGGTAAGTGCAAGATTGCTTTCGTCAAACTCCGCAACGGCATCAGCTTCACGGCAAAATGCACGGATCACACGGACACCGGTCAGGTTTTCTCTGGTAAGACGGGTGACGGAATCCAGACGTCCCTGTACTTTTTTGAAAAGCGGGATACTTAAAAACATGATCACAAAGACAACCAGGAACAGTACCGGAATGGCAACTGCGAAGATCAGTGCACAGCGCACATTGATGGTAAAAGCCATTACCATAGAGCCTAGAACAATAAACGGGCTTCGAAGAAGAAGACGGAGTCCCATGTTTACTCCGTTCTGTACCTGATTGACATCGTCTGTAAGACGGGTGATCAGCGTGTCAGTGCCAAGGGTGTCCAGCTCCGTATAGGAAAGCTTCTGGATATGGTCAAATACAGCCTGACGCACTTCTGTGGCAAAGCCTACGCTGGCTTTTGCAGCAAAAAACTGTGCAGTAATGCTGACTGCAAGTCCTGCAGCAGCCATCAGTATCAGGATAAAAAACTTCTGAACGATATAGCCGTGGTCATTATTTGCAATTCCCACATCGATGATCTGGGCGATGACGACAGGCACCAGCAGATCAAATACAACTTCCAGAAACTTGAAAAAAGGAGCCAGAACGCTTTCTTTTTTGTAGTTTTGAAGATATTTTGCAAGTGTTCGCATTTCTTTTTCTTCCTCCGTTTCCTTATTTTTCTATAATAAACCTCTGTTATTATACTCCTATGGAGATAATACGTATAATATTGTTTTTAATGTATGATAATATAATTTTGCTATTGCCTGGGACGGAAATCTGTGGGATGATAGAAGTATGGTTTTTAGGATAATTGCGTGGGAAAGATATTCATAGTATTTACAAAGCATTGCAGATATAGTATTTCTTAACCGAATTAAGAAAGTACTCTGTGGGACAGCGAAAAGCAATAAGCAGTAGATGGGTTTTACCTGTGTTATATATCAGATAAAGAAAGAAGGATTTATATATGGAAATCAGACAGCTGGAATATTTTCATGAGATCGCAGCAACAGGAAGCATCAATGAAGCCGCAAGGAGACTGAACATGTCCCAGCCGCCGCTGAGCTATCAGATCAAGCAGCTGGAAGCAGAGCTGAAGGTGAAGCTTTTTGAGCGGACCAGGGCAGGCGTGACACTGACAGAAGCAGGAAAGCTTCTTTATGACAGGACAGAGAACATTTTGAGCTACGTTCGTTCCACAGAACTGGAAGTATCCAAAGCAGGGAAAAAACAGGTTTTACGTATCGGGATCACGCCAACCACAGTGACCACCATTATGCCTTATATTTCCAGATTTTCCAGGGAAAATTGTGATGTAAACTTTGAGGTAAGGGATGCGATCACCTTTACACTTCTGAATTATCTGATGGATGGGATCATTGATGTTTCGGTAGTGCGTACACCTATCAAGCTGGAAGGTTTAAATTATCTGGAACTGGATGAGGAACCCATGATCGCGGTCCTTCCTCCGGAGATCCCGGAAAATGAGACAAAAAAAGAGGGCATCAGCCTTAAAGAGCTGACCGGATGCCCTCTCATTATTTACCGGCGGTACGAAGAATTTCTGATGAAAGCCTTTGGAGAAAAAAATCTCCAGCCAGATATTTTCTGTGTCTGCGATGATCCCAGAGACGCCATGCTCTGGGTGCAGGAAGGTCTTGCAACCGCCGTTTTTCCAAGATCCATGGAAGATCTCTGTACAGATCTTCCGATCCGCATCATTGAAGAAGAGAAGCTGAAGACCAGGATCCTTCTTGCCTGGAAAAAGGATCGCAGGCCTTCTGCCGTGATGCAGGATTTTATCAATATCTGTGAGAAATATGCAGGAAACCCTGCAATCTGATCATGGACCTGGAAAGGGGATGTATGCAGAAATCAGTCTTTGAGATGCTCTTCCTTCCAGTGCTTCCATTTCTGAACAGCTTCCGGATTCTGCTTTTCCAGCCGTTCTTCCAGCTTTTTCCGGCGCTGTTCCAGCCGTTCTAGGACTTCCGGATGCTCGGCAAGGATTTTTTCTTTCAGCTTGCCACGGCGCTTTTCCAGAAGATGAAGGATCAGTTTCCGGTCGGAAGTTAATTCCTCAGGCAGCTCATCCATATGTAATTCAATTCTTCGAAGCAGTTCATCCTCATCCAGAACACCCAGCCCATGCCAGTTATCCAGAAGCTCTTCCAGACCTTCTTCGGAGAGACGTTGGATATCCGGGATCTGATGCAGCTGTTCAATAATGTGATGGACAGATTCTTCGATCTCTTTTACTGCATCATCACCAAAAGCCCAGGCGAACTCTTCCAGGGTATTTTCTTCCTCTGCCGGAAGAAAAGCGATACTGCGGCGCAGAAGCTTTGTCTCGTCTTCCTTTGGAACATCCAGTTCATAAGGGGCTTCGATCCCTGCGTCATGCAGAGCAGCAAGAATGGTACGGCGGACCATACCGTCCTTGATCATATGACCGATGCCGAACTGACGCAGCTGGTCATTGATCTGGGTGGAATGCTCTGTGAGGTAAAAACGGATCCCACGTTTTTTCAGGCTTGCGGAGATGGCATCCAGACGGTCTGCTGCTGTGACATCAATGCTGTTGATAGCACTGGCATCTACGATCACTACCCTGGTGTCTTTTCGGATGCTGTTCTCAATATCTTCCTGAAAAATCTTTATATTTGCAAAAAACAGGTTTTCACTGAAACGGTAGATCACAACGCCCTTAATAGGGTAGGCGAAACGGTTTTTGGACAGATCAAAATAAGCATCTCTTCCAGGGATCATACCACGGAAGGAGCGCGGCGGGTTGGTGGCCTTCAGGATCACAGCTACGAAAGAGAGCAGGATACCAATGATAACCCCATAAATGGTTCCAAGACAGAGCACACTGAAACCGGCAGCCATGAAGATGTAGAATTCTGTACGGCTTACTTTGAAAAGACGTACAGCCAGATGGGTTTCCACCACATCCATCAGAGCAGAGATCACAATGGCTGTCAGTACAGGAACCGGAAGATATCCGATAAAACCGGTGCCGAAAAGAAGGATCAGAGCCATGGTGATCCCGGCAGTGATGGAAACCGCCTGAGATTTTCCACAGTACTGTTCATTGAGGGAGGTGCGGGAGATACTGCCGTTTACCGGGCAGCAGCCTACTGCGGCGGCAGCAATATTTCCGGCGGCACAGGCCAGGATTTCCTGACGGTCGTTCAGCTTATAATCATTGCGGAACGCAAAGGTATTCTCTGCAAGAAGAGTTTCTGCCATAATGACAACAGCAACCATAAGACCGCGGCCTGCCGCCTGGGTCAGATCAACATTTCCGAAATCCGGGATCACCAGGGAGGGAAGTCCACGTTCTACAGACTGCAGGAGGACTACGCCTTTTTCGTCCACATGAAAAACAACGGTGGAAAGAACACCCAGAGCCATAATAACGATAGCCATGGGGAATTTCGGCGCCAGCTTTTTAAATGTGCGGATCAGCACCAGAGCACCAAGCCCCATGAAGAGGGAAAGCCAGCTGATATTTTTGGCAGCAGCAAAGATATGCTCTGCCAGTTCCAGGAGCTCTCCGGATCCTGCAGGACTTCCCATAAGTTTCGGGATCTGCATCAGGATGATGGTAACTGCGATACCGCTGATAAAACCGCCCATAACAGGTGTGGAGATAAAGTCCACGATCTTATCTGCGTGAAGCAGAAAGAAGATAAACAGCCACAGACCTGCAAAAAGTGCGATGGCAGGAACATAATCCATGGCAGCTTCTGACTCTGCAGCAATGCCAAGAGTAGACAGTGCACCACCTACAATGGCAGCAGGTGCCGCATCAACTCCAAAGATAAACTGTCTTGAAGTGGAAAATAGAGCAAACAAAAGGATCGGCAGAACAGAACCGTACAGTCCGTATACCGCCGGGATCCCGGAAATCTGGGCATATCCCATGGAGATAGGGATGGAAACAGCTGCTATGATGATGCCGGAGAAAATATCTTTGGGAAGGTATTCCTTCCGATATCCTCGCAGCGTGGAAAACAGGGAAAGCTTCATATAGTCACATCCTTTTCTGAAAAATATTTTCTATTATATACCAAAGAGAGCCTGCAGGAAAGAAGCAAAGCAAAGGTTCCGGGTGAAAAATCGTGGACAAAGAATAACTGCCATATTATAATAAATGCGAAATTGCAGTAACCGTAAGAGAATACAGGCTGCAAAGCTGAGAAATCATCAATCATCAGGAAAGGTTAAGATATAAATGAAAAAAGCGATCATAGCAATGAGCGGCGGTGTAGACAGCTCCGTGGCAGCTCTTTTGACAAAGGAATCCGGTGACGAGTGCATCGGCGCTACCATGAAACTTTACAACAACGAAGATATCGGTGTCCACAGGGAAAAGACCTGCTGTTCCCTGGACGATGTTGAGGATGCCAGAAGCGTAGCCTATCAGATGGATATGCCTTACTACGTGTTTAATTTTACCGCAGATTTCCATACAGAGGTTATGGACAGGTTTGTAGATGCCTACGAAAACGGCTGCACCCCTAATCCATGTATCGACTGTAACCGATATCTGAAATTTGATAAAATGTTTCACCGCATGCAGGAGATCGGCTACGATTATATTGTAACCGGACATTATGCAAGAGTGGAGTACGATGAGAAACGGGACCGCTACCTTCTGAAAAAAGCAGCGGACGATACAAAGGATCAGTCATACGTTCTCTATATGCTGACCCAGGAACAGCTGGCACATGTAAAGCTTCCGCTTGGAGGTCTCCGGAAGGACCAGGTTCGTGTCATTGCCGAAAAACATGGCTTTATCAATGCCAGAAAGCATGACAGTCAGGATATCTGCTTTGTGCCGGACGGCGACTATGCGAAATTTATTGAGAAGTACACAGGCAAAAAAACACCGGAGGGTGATTTTGTAGATAAAGAGGGAAACTATATCGGACGCCATAAGGGGATCATCCATTACACGATCGGCCAGCGCCGCGGCCTTGGCATTCCGGCGGCCAGCCGTCTTTATGTCTGTGAGATCTCTCCGAAGACCAATACGGTAGTTCTCGGGGACAACGCAGATCTTTTCAGTAGTGAACTTGAGGCAGACAGTGTAAATCTGATCTCTGTGGACTGCTTAGCTGAGCCGAAAAGAGTGACTGCCAAGATCCGTTACCGTCACAAAGAGCAGCCTGCCACTGCATGGCAGACACCGGATGGCATCCTTCATGTGAAATTTGATGAACCGCAGAGAGCTATCACAAAAGGTCAGGCTGTGGTGATGTATGACGGAGATGAGGTTGTAGGTGGTGGCGTTATAAATAAAATCTATAGCCAGTCATAAATAAAGGTGAGAACCTAAATAGATAAACCCCATTGACATACTAGGAAAAGGGTGATATGATTGCATCATCAAAAAACGGAGCACACAAAACAAGGTGAGCAACGTGATGATTAGGAGGAAATCATGAAGGTTTTACAGAAGTCAACAAGGGTGTTTATCGAAGAAAAGCGAATGTGTTGTTGTCGCTGATAAGCAGATGATCATAAGATAAGAAATTACTATTTTACCGAATATAAGAATAAAAGAAAAGAGGACAAACACATGAGCAAAATTACAAGAGATCAGAGAAAATTCAAATTTGAGACATTACAGCTTCACGTAGGACAGGAACAGCCGGATCCGGTTACAGATGCAAGAGCAGTACCAATCTACCAGACATCTTCCTATGTATTCCGCAACTGCGATCATGCAGCAGCACGTTTCGGACTTGCAGATGCCGGTAACATTTACGGACGTCTTACAAACCCGACAGAGGACGTATTCGAGAAGAGGATTGCAGCACTTGAGGGTGGCTCCGCAGCACTTGCAGTAGCATCCGGTGCAGCAGCTATCACATACACGATCGAGAACCTTGCACAGCAGGGAGATCACATTGTAGCAGCCAAAAATATTTACGGCGGTACAACAAACCTTCTGGAGCATACGCTTCCGGCATACGGAATCACAACAACATTTGTTGATGTATTCAATCTCGAGGAAGTGGAGAATGCGATCCAGGAGAACACAAAAGCTGTTTATATTGAGACTCTTGGAAACCCAAATTCTGATGTTGTAGATATTGAGGCTCTTGCAAAAATCGCTCACAAACATAAAATTCCGCTTGTTGTAGATAATACATTTGCAACACCATACCTCGTAAGACCAATTGAGTACGGCGCAGATATCGTTGTTCATTCCGCAACAAAATTCATCGGTGGCCACGGAACTACTATCGGTGGTGTGATCGTAGAGAGTGGTAAGTTTGACTGGGAGGCATCCGGCAAATTTGCATCTCTTACAGAGCCAAACCCAAGCTATCATGGCGTAAGCTTCACAAAAGCATGCGGACCGGCTGCATTTGTTACAAAGATCCGTGCGATCCTTCTCCGTGACACAGGAGCAACAATTTCACCGGTAAGCTCCTTCATCTTCCTGCAGGGACTTGAGACACTGTCTCTCCGTGTAGAGCGTCATGTTGAGAACGCACTGAAGGTTGTACAGTATCTGAATGATCATCCGCAGGTAGAGAAGGTTCATCATCCGTCTGTATCCACAGATCCAAGCCAGCAGGAGCTTTATAAGAAATATTTCCCTAACGGCGGCGGTTCCATCTTTACATTCGAGATCAAGGGAGATGCACAGAAGGCAAAAGATTTCATTGATAACCTTGAGCTGTTCTCACTTCTTGCAAACGTTGCAGATGTGAAATCCCTTGTTATCCATCCGGCTACTACAACACACAGCCAGTGCACAGAGGAAGAGCTTCTTGATCAGGGAATCAAGCCAAACACGATCCGTCTTTCCATCGGAACTGAGAATATCGATGATATCATCCAGGATCTTGATGAGGCATTCAAGGCTGTCCAGTAAATAAGACAATTAAATAAGAAGAACACCTTCTAAAATCAATAGCACAGAAAAATCTGTCCCGGGACATATGAGAACATAGTCCCGGGGCAGATTTTTTGTGTGCTTATCTGGAAAATCCAAAAGTGGGAAGATCCGTGTCGATGGCACTGAGGATGCATGGATCATGTGCGCTTTTTTTCAGGCGGATCCCGATGCCACAAGTTCTTCTAATGTTCCGAAGGTATATCCCATCTCTTCCCATTTTGTCAGCAGCTCATCCAGAATAGAAGCATTGGTGGAAGAGGTGCTGTGCAGCAGCACGATGGCACCCGGATGGATCCGTCCCAGAAGCTTTTCAAAAGCTTCTTCTTTCGAAGGCTGCTTATCCTGATACCAGTCCACATAAGCCAGACTCCAGAAAAAGGTGTGGTATCCCATCTCTTTTGCCATCTCTAAATTTTCCACGCTGTAAATGCCCTGGGGCGGGCGATAAAATTTTGTCATTTCTTTTCCGGTGGCTTCCTTATAAAGGGCCTCCACATCCTCAAGCTGTTTCTGAAAGGCGTCCTTTGTGGAGATACCGGACATATCCGGGTGTGTCATGGTGTGGTTTCCTACGGTATGGCCTGCATCTACGATCTCACGGATCAGTTCCGGTTTTTCCCGGATCAGGGTTCCCACAACAAAAAATGTGGCATGCACCTGGTGCTTATGTAAGGCATTCAGAATGGCAGGCATATTTCCATTGTCATAGCCTGCGTCAAAGGTAAGATAGATTTTTTTCTCATCGGTATCGGCTGCATACCAGGCATTGTATTTTTTCAATTCTTCAATAGAAGCATTTCCTGTGGGCTGTTTGCCTTCTTCCTGAAAACCAAGCCCCCAGTTCTCGTTTTGGAATGTCATAGAGACAGAAGAGGCCTGGCTGTTTTCAGCAGAATCCTGGTCGGACTGTGAGCCGGAAATAAAATGAGAATAGATCTTTCCTGCAAGACTGCCAAGAGCAAAAGCCATGACAAAGAAAAAAATAAGACGGTAGATGTGTTTTTGTTTCATGGGAACCTCAGAGAAAATGGAGTTATTAATATGTTTATGAACACAAAGAAGAAGATATGAAAGCAGAAGATCATGAGATCATGCCTGTGAGACAGAGGTCAAAATAAGCAAAAAATAAGAGTCATCAGCGATTGATCTCTTCTGCCGATGACTCTTTTAATTTTCATTATCCAATGGAATATACCTCTCATTTCTTAGATTTAAAACTTATACGGAATTAAAATTTACGTTCTCGGTGGTCCGTACCTCCTTGTTTTAATTATGATGGAAAATCTTTAAATCTTCTGGTGGACTGTACCTCTCTTTCTTAGATTATGGGAAGTAAGTTATGTTTTCGGTGGGTTCACGCTCCTTTTTGATTTAATTTTTTGTTTTCCGTTTGTTTTATTTGATGGTTAAACTATAACAGATAAAATAGATATTGTCAATACTAAAATTGAAAAATAATAAAAATAAATTTAAAAAGAAAAATAATAACAGCCATACATGCAAAATAATCAGATAATATTAAAGCGTCAACAATACAGGAAAAATAAATAGATGTTTTATTAATAGCGCAAAAGAATGACAGATTCAAAAGTATTTCCATAGTCATGCCATTGCCAGCTTCCGTCATATTTGTGGCAGATATCTTCAATAATAGAAAGTCCTAATCCGTGATTAAAAGAATCTTTTTTTGTAGTAGTATGGTCAAATACCGTTTGCGGATTTTTGCTATTTTTAACCAGGATAGAAATAAATCCTTTAGAGGTTGTCAAGGACAGGGAAAGATATGGTTCCGCAGATTCAGAAGAACGGCATGCTTCAATAGCATTATCTAATATGTTAAATAAAACACTGCATAAATCTGAGGACTGAATATTTGATTTTTCAGGAAGAAAAATCTTGTAGTCTGTATGGATACCTAAATGCTGAGCAAACAGTCGTTTGGATTCCAGAATGGCAAGAATAAGATTATCTTCGCAATAAGG
>OJSP01003852.1_pt1 | contig 10254 bp, 9 predicted proteins | sample 1599561 | NCBI WGS metagenome assembly OJSP01 (sample SAMN04168659, study PRJEB22393) | human gut metagenome | biome: human gut microbiome; feature: stool | host: Homo sapiens | collected 2014-05-12
GCCCTGATTTGGGCACCATGATCTGGAGATGCAGGTTAATGCCTCCCCTGTTGGCATACACCACATTCGGAAGAAATTCCACCCCAAAACCATAGGCGTCCTTCCAGGCCACTGTTTTAACTCCCTCCGGCAGCTCCTCCGATTCCGGGAATTGCTCCGGCGGCACCTGAAGCGGCGGTATTAATTTCAATCCTTCCAAGTCACTCATATTGTAATCCTCCTGTCTGTTTCCTGCCTGTCCGTAACAATACGGGATTTTTGCGTTCTTCTGTTATTGTATCACAGATCCCTCCGGCTGTTTCCTCCTTTTCCCGTCCCCATAAAAAATCAGGCCTCCCCATTGACCAAAAACAGGGCCTCCGGACCCGGGATTGCAGTATGCACTCCCGGCCCGGCAGCCCTGACGACATTTTTACGATAAGTCTCCTGTTTCAGGCTTTTCTTACTTTATCAGGCAATTTCAGAGTAAAAAATATAATCTCCTGCCCCCACCTCTATCGTCTCTCCGGCAATTACTATCTCGGCGGGTGACGGTGTGGTTATTTCATAGCGGATTCTGCCTTCCTCCTGCTTCCAGAGGGAACGGACGGTTCCTTTCCTTGTTTCAATGGAAGCTTCCAGCCAGTCCAGCCTGCTGTCGGGCTGGGGGGCTATTTTTACCCTGGCAAAGCCCGGCGCATCCTCCACCGTCTGAATTCCTGCCGCCGCCTCGTATACCCAGTCGGCTACCGCGCCGTATGCGTAGTGATTGAAGGAGTTCATATCCGTGCTCCAGAAGTCCCCGTTTTCCATGATGCCGTCCCAATGCTCCCAGACGGTAGTGGCCCCTTTTGTAACAGGATAGAGCCAGGAAGGATATTCCGTGCGCAAAAGCAAGGTATAGGCAAGCTCCGTATGTCCGTAGCTGCTCAGTACGTGAAGCAGATAGGGGGTTCCCACAAAACCGGTCTGCAGCTTGCTTCCGCAGGCTTTTATCATCTCCGCCAACGCATCTGCGGTTTTCTGAGGATCCTCGGCAAGCCCGAAATGCACGGCAAGAACATGCTCTGTCTGCGTCCGGTAATCTGTGAAGGTTTTGCGGAAGGTATCCACGATCCCCTGATATAGCCTCTCATACTCACTTACATCCTCTCCCAGCACCCTGCCGGCCTTTACCACAAGGGAGGTGGAATAGGCGTAGAAGGCAGAGGCTATAAAATCCGCCCTGCTGGATCCTTTATAGCTTCCCACAGGCGCGTCCAGACCCAGCCAGTCCTCATAATGCTCCCCGCCGGTCCAAAGGTACGGATCCTTTGTGGTATTGGTAATGAAGCCGATATATTTTTTCATACAGTCAAACTGCTGTCTGAGGATTTCCTTATCCCCGTAGGTCAGATATATCTGCCAGGGGCAGATGGCAGCGGCGTCATCCCAGGCAGCGCTGCCGCTTCCCACATAAAGGGTGGGGACCACATGGCCTATTGAGCCGTCCGGACGCTGATCCGCAGCCATGTCTGCCAGCCACTTGGTAAAGAACCGGTCCACATCAAAATTATAGCTTGCCGTCTTGACAAAAGCCTGCGCGTCTCCCGTCCATCCCATGCGTTCGTCACGCTGCGGGCAGTCCGTGGGCACATCCAGGAAATTGCCCTTCTGTCCCCAGATAATATTGCTGAACAGCTGGTTCAGAAGCGGATTGGAGGAACGGAGACGGCCGGTGCGCTTCATGTCGGAATGAACCGCCACCGCATAGAACTGATCTGCACAGGGAGTCCCCGGGAACTGATCCAGCCTGATATAACGGAATCCGAAAAATGTCATTTTAGGCTTATAGGTCTGCACCCCGTCGCAGCAGGTATAATAAATCTTGGATTTGGCGGAGCGGTAGTTGGCATTATAGAAGTTACCGTCCTTATCCAGTACCTCCCCGTGGGAAATTTCCACCTTTTCCCCGGCCTTTGCGTCTACCGTAAACTGTATGTAGCCTGTTACCTCCTGGCCGAAATCCACCACGACCTCTCCATTCGGCGCGGTAAAGCAGCGCGCTGCCTTCACATATTCATGCTCTGTTATTTTTTCGCCTTGCTGGGGGATCAGATTGCCGGTTGTCCGCTCAAGAAGCACCACAGGCTGATAATCTGAAACTTCAAAGCTGGCGTCATAGACCTCACCATCGTAGATTTCGCTGAACCGGATCCTGCTTTCGGCGGCCTGCCATGTCTCATCCGTGGGAATCACAGCGGTTGTTGTATCCGTAAAGGTAATTTTGATTTCCGCAATCAGGCCTGCGGGAATTGCCGCTCGCTGCGCTTTCCCCTCTTCCGTAATCCAGCCGGGAACAGGGCTTCTGTACCAGCCCTTTCCTACCGTGATTTCCAGGCGGTTCCTGTCTTCCACCAGTTCCGTGATATCATAGCACTGGTACTGATGCCTCGTTTCATAAGAGGTCCAGCCGGGAGCGAGCACATAGTCCCCGATGCGCTTTCCGTTCAGCTGTGCTTCATAGACCCCCAGTGCGGTTACCTGAAGCTGCACCGATTCGACTTCCTTCCCCGGAAAATCCCCTTTGCTAAATTCCCTGGCAAACACAGGGCAGACATCCCCCATACTCTGAGCGGGTCCAATCCATTTTCCCTTCCATTCCATAAGTAATCCTCTCCTTTTCTTTTTACAGGCTGATCCTGTTTTTCTTGTTTCTGTATTGCTGCGGCGTACATCCAAAGCTTTCCTTGAAATTTCTGTAAAAGCAGCTGATATCGGAATAGCCTATCGCCTCTGCCACCTCTTCCATATTGCAGGTGGAATTCTCTATCATATTGGCCGCCTGCTTCATCCGGAATTCCTTTAACAGAAAACGGAAGGTTTTTCCCGTTTCCCTGCGGATATAACGGCTCAGGTAGCCCTCGCTTTTTCCAAAATGCTTTGCCACCGAGGTGAGCGTAACCGTAGTATAATTTTCACGGATATACCTGATCATCACTGGCAGGACCGCCTCACTGGCGCTGATGCTGCCCACCTCCTCCATCTTCTGCTGATGCGCCTTCAGCGTCCAGCCAAACAGCAGCATTACGTATCCCTTCATCATAAGATTGCCTCCGGCAGGCGCGCTTTTCCGGCAGAAGAGCCCCTCCCCGCACATGTCCAGGACTATGCTGCGCAGCCGTTCATCCTTTCCGCAGCGCACCACCAGCGCCCGGTTGCTTCCCTTGCTGTAGAGCATCTGCCAGAAAAAGTCGGATATACTGTCATTTTCCAGAAGCAGGCTGTAAAAGGAATCCCCGAAGGTGCTCCTTTTCAGGATAATATTCACGGTAACCGCGTCCTCCTCACCGGTAAAAACTGCCTGGTTCATCTCCGGCGGGATAATGACAAAATCCCCCTCGTTCAGCACGGTTTCCCTGTCCTGGGTTTTATCCTGCACAAAAAAGCGGCAGCCTCCGCGAAGGGCGTACACAATTTTGATAAATTTCAGATTATGGTAAAAGGGCGGCGCATACCGGTCATGTAAAATAACCGCCGCTTCGATGCTCTCATTTTCAAAGCAATCCTGTTCGGTGAGGAGATTCCCCATAAAAACAGGCGGCTCTTCTCCAAGCGCATAGCCGCTGTGGTCCGTTGCCCGGAACCGCTCCTTGAATTCCTCCCAGTTCCAAACCACATTCCGGAAGGCTTCCGGATTGGCAAGGTAGATTTCTCTGCAGCTTTTTTCGTAATCCCGGAGGGGAATCAGCATTTCTTCTATTTCCTCATGATTCATGGACATGTTTTCCTTTTCAGTGGTATATGGAGACGGAATATTCCCTTAATACCGGGCTTTTTCTCATCATAAACGTTTTGTCATAAAAAGTCACTATCCTTTCCGGCTGTCTTTTTATGACCTTTCCTTCCATGCAAAAAAAGCCACTGCAGAAACCTGTTTGGCGCTTCTGCAATGGCATCTTTTTATGTTCCCGTCCGTTCACTTCAGGAGAGCAGGTTGATTCCTTCCCCGTCCTTCGGCCGGATATGCATTTCTATCCTGCAGTCAGCCAGGTACTCATAATTGACCTCCAGCGCATAGTCCACATTGACGCTGATTTCCTTTTCTTCCTCCGTAAACGTAACCCTGCTGGTGTCCAGGCCGATGAGGATGCTTCCATAGGGAGTGAGATAGCTGGTCATGTTTTTCTTATTTTCTTCAAAAACCATATATACATTGACCGTTCCCCGTTTGGTCAGGTTCATCTCATGTTCTTTAAACTTGATGATATTTCTAGTCGGCTCGTCACAGCCCTCCATAAGCTCATCATATATGATATAGTGCGTATCATTTTTTTTATAATACTGGCCCCACTGGATTGTTTCAATTTCTTCACTGTCCATTTCCTGGTCGAACTGAAGCCCTCTGATGGAAACCATTACTTCCTTTGTCATATTTATTCCAGACCTCCCGTCTGTTGTCAGTATTCTTCTATGTTAATGGTTTTAGCCGACAGGATGCCGTACTTGATGATGGAATTGGCAAATGTTTTGAACTTATCCGCACCATCGCTCACATAAAATTTATACTTATTGTCTCCCAGCGCCGGTGCCTGGGGGTTAAGCAGGTCATGCTCCGCCAGCAGCCTTTTCAGCTCAATGGCGGTTTCATAGGCCGGATTGACCAGTGTTACCTTATCTCCCATAATCCTGCCTACTGTGGAACGGATCAGGGGATAATGAGTGCAGCCCAGGATCAGTGTATCTATGCCGATATCTATCAGTTCCGTCAAATATCTGGAGGCGATTTCATCCGTTACCGGATCCTGCCACAGCCCTTCCTCCACAAGGGGGCAGAACAGCGGGCAGGCCTTTCCGATGACACGCGCATCCGGATTGATATTATGTATGTACTCCGTGTAAATCTGGCTGCCTATTGTTCCCTCCGTGCCGATAACGCCGATTTTGCCATTTTGCGTTACCTCGGCCGCAACCTTGGCTCCCGGCTTTACCACGCCGATGATTGGCATCTGTATTTCCTTCTCCAGACTGTCAAGCGCATATGCGCTCGCCGTATTGCAGGCCACCACTATAGCCTTCACATCCTGGGTTTCCAGGAAACGTACTATCTGTCTGGAATATCTGGTAATGGTATCCTTTGATTTACTGCCATAAGGCAGTCTTGCTGTATCGCCGAAATATACTATTTTTTCATTGGGTATCTGGCGCATAATCTCCCGTGCCACCGTAAGGCCGCCCACACCGGAATCAAATACCCCGATGGGCGCATGCTGCAGCTGTTTTATATTCTGTGCCATTCCTTCCTCGATTCCGCCGTTCATCACGGCTTTTTACGATGATGGAGTTCACCTGACGGCCTTTGCCGCGCTCATTTTTCCGTTCACCGCAGCCGCGGACGTTTCCTTCTGCGCTTGCGTCTGTTTGACGGCCTCATCCGCTTTTTCCGGCATGAGCTTTTCCATAAAGCTGAATCGGATCGTTACCTCGCCCTCTCCCGCTTCCAGAATTTCATAATAATCCGCCACGTTTCCATCGGCTTCCACAGGCGTTCCATCCTCTATTTTCTGATAGGCATCCGTGGCAAAGGTGAATTCCGGATAAAAAACACTCCAAAAGCTGAATGCTATCAGCCCTGCCGCCGCAATGTCCCTGATAATTTCTTTATATTTCATGCTGTCACTTTCCTCCGGTCCGTTATATTGGAAAGTATTGACAGCATCACGGCATCCTATACCCTGGAGGATCCTTTATATTGCTGGATCTGGTTCATGATGGACTGCTCCTGGTTATAAATATGCATTTTAATAGCCCGCGCACCCGCATCCTTGTCCCGGCTGCTGATGCATCTGTAAATCTCTTCGTGTTCCTCAATAAGCCTTACATGCTGGCTCACATCCTTGATGTATTCCAGGCGGTATCGGTACATCTGCTGGGAAAGGTTTCCCACCATCTGGGCCAGCTTTTCATTCCGGCTCCCCTGTACAATAATATCGTGAAGCGCAACGTCGGCTTCCGCTATCTTTACTGCGTCCTGGGTCCTGGTGACCTGTGCAAACCGGTCGCAGGCCTCTCTGAGCGCACGGATTTCTTCTTCCGAAATCCGTTCACAGGCAAGCTCCATTGCCAGCGCGTCCAGCGCCTGGCGCACCTCCAGTACATCCCGCAGGCCCTTGGCGGTTATCTGCGCCACCTCGGCACCGCGTCTGGGTATCATGGTAACCAGGCCCTCAAGCTCCAGCTTGCGGATAGCTTCCCTGATAGGCGTACGGCTTACGCCCAGCTTATTAGCCAGATGGATTTCCATCAGCCTTTCTCCGGGCTTCATTTCTCCCTTCAGAATGCTTTCTCTGAGGGTATTAAATACAACGTCCCTTAACGGCAGGTAATCGTTTGTGTTTTCTTCTATCTTCATCACTGCTCCTGTCTGCGCATGGCGCGCATGCATCATTTGGCCAGGCACGTTTTGTCGGTAAAGGATGTCAGATACACCTGCTTTGCCAGCCCGGACCTTTTCAGGGCCTCATAAGCCGCAGATGCCTCCGCCTTCCTGTCATACAGTGCAAAAACCGTGGGGCCGCTTCCGCTCATCAGGGCGCCCAGCGCTCCCCTGTCCCTGAGGAACTGTTTGATCTGCGCAATCACCGGGTATTCCTTCTCCGTCACGGTTTCCAGCACATTTTCCAGCCGGTCCGCCACGCCGCGGATGCTTCCGGCGCGGATGCTGTCAATTATCCCGTCAATATCCGGATGCTTTTCCAGCTTATCCGCCTGCAGATGCTCATATACAAACTTCGTAGACACATAAATGGGCGGCTTGGCTATAATACAGAAGCAGTCAGGGGCCGGCGGCAGAGCCGTCAGTATCTCCCCGATACCTTCCGAAAGCGCGGTTCCTCCCTGGATGCAGTAAGGAACATCTGCACCGATTTGCACTGCCAGGCTCTGCATTCTCTCAAGGGTCATCCCCAGCCCGAACAGCTCATTCATCCCCACAAAAACCGCGGCGGCATCCGTGCTTCCGCCGGCCATGCCGGCCGCCACGGGTATTTTCTTCTTCAGATGCACGTTCAGCCCTTCCCGGATCCCGTACTCCTTCCTGATTAGCTCCGCTGTCTTCACCACCAGGTTATGCCCGTCTGTGGGAAGCGCGCGCATATTCGTGGTCATAAGGACAGAAGTCTCCTTCTGCCTGCGGAATCTGAGTTCATCATACAGGCCCACGGTCTGCATGATCATACGTACCTCATGATAGCCGTCTTCCCTGCGTCTTATGACATCCAGGCCGAGATTAATCTTGGCCATCGCTTTTAATGTAATTGATTCCATAATTTTCTTCTCCGTCCGGATTGTATACACTGATTGTACTTAAGTATATACAATTAGGGCTGGTTCGTCAATGTTTATCTTTTGCCGGCCCGAGCCTGCAAAGCCGCATAAATACTGGGAATAAAGTACATTTGACAGTTCGTCTTAGTTTATGATATTTTATCTCGGTTTATTCCGGTTTGATAAAGATTGGAGGCAGAAAATCCAGTATTCATCAAGTTTTATACAACTTCCAATTGACATTACCCGCAAAGTTATGTACATAGCATTAAATATATGCTATGATAATATCGTAAGGCAGAAAAGTCCTTACAAAAAAAGCCTCCCTGACAGAAAGCTGGTGAGAAAATGCCTTTATCTGAACAACGAAAAGAATATCTATATGAATACCAAAAAACAAAGTTAAAACGCATTCCTCTTGATGTTCAAAAAGAAAAATATGAAGAAATCTCTGCTGCCGCTGAGTCCAAAGGAGAAACCGTCAATGGTTATATAAAAAAAGCCATTGATGAACGAATGGAACGTGACAACAGAGCATCCCAGGAATAGTTCTTCACTACTCACCCATACTATGGATATTCACAAACCGAATATCCTTCTATCATGGGAGAAAATGACTTTATGCCGTTACCTGGGGAACGGTTTTATACCATTGATGCTTTTTACGCTATGCCGGAGGGAGAACGGGCAGAACTCATTAACGGCCAGCCTTACCGGACGGCTGCCCAGTATTACAAAGGATAACATATATGATGAATATAATAATTGAAAAAGCCCAAGAAAGCGATATTGATGCGCTTTCCCAGTTTTATGATGAAGTAAATGATTACCTTGCATCCCATATCAACTATCCCGAATGGAAGCGTGGGATTTATCCGGCCAGGGATACGGCCGAAAACGCCGTACTGGAGGGCACCGCCTATGCCGCCAGAGAAAACGGCCGTATTATCGGTTCTTTCATCCTGCGCCAGGTGCCGGAAAATGGTTATGAAAAGGCGGACTGGCATTTTCCTTCCGATTATGACAATATTATCGTTGTCTATACGCTGGCGGTGCACCCGGATTATTCCGGAAAGGGCGTGGGAAGGCAGCTGGTGGATTTCGTCGTCGATTATGGGCGGAAAAAAGGCATGAAGGCCGTGCGCCTGGATGTTTATGAAAAAAATGAGCCGGCAATCCGTCTGTACCAGAAATGCGGTTTCCAGTATATTGATACTGTGGATTTGGGGTATGGGAAGTACGGGCTGGACAAATTTGCACTGTTTCAGAAGCTATTATAAAAGTAACTCGTTCTGATTTTTTCGGGAGGCGGCATATTGGGAGGGCGAACACCCAGCTTTTTCTGTAAAAATTCTGGTAAAATGTTCTACGTTTGTATAGCCTGATGCATATGCTACCTCCTGTATCCTCATATTTGTTTTACTCAGCTTTTCTTTGGCTGTCTGAATTCGAATCTCATTCAAATACGCTTTAAACATTAACCCGCTGTAATCTGACACATATTTGCTTACCGATCTCCGGTTCATATTTAATGCATCTGCAACCATTTGCAATGACAATTCCTGGTTTGAATAATTCTCCATAAGATACTCTTTTATACGGAAAAAGCCATCGTCAATGTTGCGTACGGATTCCAGATAAAGCTCTTCAATGTCCCTGTAAAAGCCCCAACAGCTTTTACCAGATGCGATTATTCCGAGAGCCTGTTTAATTACAGATTCATATATAGAAGGCATTAGTTTCTCTGCCGCCTTTTTGTCTCTTGTATAATACAATATGACAAAATGCCCTTCATAACATCCATAAACCATGTTATTCGCTTCACTCTGTTTTAATAAAATCTCTGCAATTTTCAACCTGTTCGCTTCTGGCTGCAAATGCAGCGTCTGCACACAATACCAATATTCGTCTTTTTCCCCATCCTGGGGGCTAAAATTCAATTTAGAGATAAGATCTCCCAAATCAAAGTGTCTTTCCCCTTCCTTTTTCATCTTTTCCAGCTTGTCGGTTACCCTGTTGAGCAGTTCACTGATTATAGCCTCATCGTCAATATCAACTTTCAAAAGATAATCAAATGCCCCTATACAAAAACTTTCCTTTACAAAACGATACTCACTGTGTGAACTTAAAATAACAAACACCGTCTCCGGCAGGTATTCATATACCCTTCGAATGAATTCCATTCCGCCCATATGCGGCATACTCAAATCCACAAACAGTACATCAATCTTATTTTCGGCAAGATATTCTATGGCTTTCATTCCATTAGGAGCGTAAGCAGTTACTTCCATCCGATATTTTTCCCATGGTATTGTTTTCTTTACAATATGATATACCATACTGTCATCATCTACTATCATAACCTTCCGCACTGTCTTTATCTCCTTCCTCCAAAATCAAGGGAAGCGTAATTTCTACTGTAGCTCCCTCATTTTTAGTACTTGTGACAAAAATTCCATACTCTTCCCCGCAGGCTATCTGGATTTTCTGCTGTACGCCCTTTAACCCGAAATTAGTCATCATTTCCTTATTGTTCTCAGCTCCCATCATATTCATAAGACAATCCTCTGGGAAACCGTCACCATTATCTTTCACAGTTAATATTAGTCCTTTTTGTGTAACGTATGAGGAAATACAGATTTCTCCCCCCTTCTCCTCAGGATGAATTCCATGAAAAATACAATTTTCCACCAACGGCTGAAGAATAAAATTAGGTACTCTATAATCCAACAGTTTCTCAGGTATTTCAATCCGAAAATCAACATTTCCTTTATAAACTGCATTTTGAATGCATATATAGTTTCTCACATTTTCCAGTTCCCTGGCCAGAGGGATAAAAAAACCTTCGCGGTTTATCGTACTGCGCAGCAGCTTAACCAAAGCAGTAATCAGGTCACTGATTTGCTTTTGCTCATTTTCCAGAGCAATATATTTTATAGATGTCAGTGTATTATAAAGGAAGTGGGGGTT
>OJSP01003861.1_pt1 | contig 10228 bp, 8 predicted proteins | sample 1599561 | NCBI WGS metagenome assembly OJSP01 (sample SAMN04168659, study PRJEB22393) | human gut metagenome | biome: human gut microbiome; feature: stool | host: Homo sapiens | collected 2014-05-12
ATTGCTTAATTTCGTCAAACAAATTTCTATCCACGCTCTCCTTGCGGAGAGCGACCAATTGCAGACCGTTACGAAATGGGCATCATTCGATTTCTATCCACGCTCTCCTTGCGGAGAGCGACGTTAGGCCTACCGGCAACCAGCCTAGCACACCGGGAATTTCTATCCACGCTCTCCTTGCGGAGAGCGACGTTGCGAAATGATATCTATTGAGCGTTGTAGCTTGATTTCTATCCACGCTCTCCTTGCGGAGAGCGACCGGAGCTGGACACGCTGGCCGACAAACCGCCATTTATTTCTATCCACGCTCTCCTTGCGGAGAGCGACTACAAAAAGCCGTGAATATGCCACGAAACACCGTCCATTTCTATCCACGCTCTCCTTGCGGAGAGCGACGCCGTCCAAAACTCGGAGGTTGACAAACATGATAATTTCTATCCACGCTCTCCTTGCGGAGAGCGACCATTACAACATCCATATTGCTTAATTTCGTCAAACAAATTTCTATCCACGCTCTCCTTGCGGAGAGCGACATGTTTGTCAATTGCTTTTAAATCAATTATTTGTTTATTTCTATCCACGCTCTCCTTGCGGAGAGCGACTTTAGAAACTCTTGCAGGGGCTTTCTTATTTCATATTTCTATCCACGCTCTCCTTGCGGAGAGCGACGCTGCTTCAGGATTCCTTATTAGTTCAAGGTCACAATTTCTATCCACGCTCTCCTTGCGGAGAGCGACCATAGTGTACGCCATTAAACTCGCCGGCGCGATGCTATTTCTATCCACGCTCTCCTTGCGGAGAGCGACTTCTTCAGACATAAAAAAAAACCTGCAAGGCTTTAATTTCTATCCACGCTCTCCTTGCGGAGAGCGACGAGCCAACAACCGACAGGAACAACAAGAACAACATATTTCTATCCACGCTCTCCTTGCGGAGAGCGACAGCAAAAGTGCACAAAACAGTGGGGCACTTTTGCGCATATGAAACAAATTTTATGGGGATTGCATCTTCATGCTGACAGGCAAGGCTGTATTTTACCCTTTCTGCCCCTGTTTTTTCCATATTTTCTGGTGCGAAGGAACCGGGAATTTTATGATTGCCTTCCCCTCGCACTAAGCAAACAAGATTCCATCCTGATCAAAATCCGGGTGCAGACCCACATGCTCGACTTTGCTTTTGTAATGGTTTCCCAGTTGATAAAAGCGCAGGCTGTCCGATTCCGAATCGATCAGTTCGGTCAATTTTGCTTTGAACATCGTGTATTGCGCAGCATCCAGCAGGCACTCAAATACGGAGTTTTGCACCCGCTGGCCGTAGTCTACACAGACTTTTGCTACTTTGCGCAGCCTGCGACGACCGGCGGCTGTTTCGGTGTTGACATCGTAGGTTACAAGCACCAACATAACGGCACCTCACTTCCAGAAAAACGGTGGGTACACTTCCAGGTCGCCGCGCAGAGCACGGGCCAGCAAAAGCGCCTGAACATAGGGCACCAGCCCCCAGGGCAGTTTTTCTTTCAAAAACGGATGGGTGATCTCTTCCTTCTTTTTGTTCTGCCATGCGGTCAGGAAAGCTTTGCGGCCATCATCCGTCAGCAGTACGGCACCATTTTCCTGTTTTTGCAGGTGTTTTGCCGTGATGATCTTTTGATTGATGCAGCTGATGACCAGCCGGTCTGCATAAACCGCCCGCAGTTCTTCCATCAGGTCAAGTGCCAGACTTTTGCGGCCGGGGCGCGGGCGGTGCATAAAGCCAACATAAGGGTCCAGGCCCACAGCGGTCAAGGCGGATGCACACTCCCGCGCCAGCATGCTGTAGGCAAACGAAAGCAGCGCATTCACATTGTCCAGCGGTGGACGGCGGCTGCGGCCCTCAAACACAAAATCCTGCTTTTGCTGCAGAATCAGGTCATTCAGGCAGTCAAAGTAGCGCTGGGCTGCCTCGCCTTCCAGGCCGCGCAGCTGTTCCGGATCATCGCTGGTCTGTATCAGCGGCAGCGCGGCGGCCAGCTGGGTGGAGGTGCGTTTCAGTTTTTCGACCGGGACACGCTGGGGATGATCGCGGGTTGCGCGTTCCAGCACCCAGCGTGCGTTATACACTTTACCAAGGATAAAGCTCCGGGCATAGCGACAGCTCTGGGCCGGGTCATCCGACACGCGGTACTGCGTCTGACGCAGCAGCACATTGCCGCGTTCTTCCCCCACGGTGCGGGCCTGAAATCTGCCATACGGGTCAAAAAAGCAAAGGTCAATGCCCCGCCGGGCACAAGCTCCCATCAAAGCGGGGCTGGCACCTGCGTAAGTAAAGCAGACGATGCCTTCCAGCGTATGCAGGGCATAGCGGTGGGTTTCCTGCTTATTGCGGGTAACAACAAGGTTTTCGCCATCCAATGTCAGGTAAGCGTCCTCATTGATGACAAACAGGGTGTTGAGCAGCTTTCTCATGGCGCGCCCTCCTCAATATGCTCCCGCAGATACGCCGCCGGGTCTGCCTGCTGATACAGCGCCGGCAGGCAAAGCTCTTTCAGTGAGCAGGCATTGCAATGCTTGCCGGGTTTGCTTTTTGGGGTATAGCCGCGCGCAAACAGGCGGTTCATCTCATCCGCCATGGTCTGCGCGGTGCTGCGCAGTTCCGGTGTCAGGGAAACATGTTCCCGCTGCCGGGTTTCTTCATAAAAGATTTCCCCTTCCGGCACCTCGCACACCAGCATTTCTTCCAGCGCCATGGCCTGTGCGCAGAGCTGCAAACGGTCGGCATCGTTTACCTTGCTGCGGCCATGCTTATATTCCACGGGTATGGGCTGCCACAGGCCGCGGCGGCCCTGCAATGACACGCCGTTTGGATCCTTGTGAAACTCTACCACATCGCAGTCTCCGGTCAGTTTTAAGCGGTGGCTGACGACCCTCATACCGCGGGCGATCAGCAAATCGCCGCGTTTTTCCGTCAGGGTAACATCATGGCAGCGGGTATGCTGCAGGCGGCCTTCGGCGGTGCGTTGGTTTTCGGACCATTGTTGTTCCAGGTGTATGAGCGCCCACTGACGGCGGCAAAAGCTGAAATGCTGGATACCGGACATCAGCAGGTAATCATCTGGGGAAGCCATTACGACAGCCTCTCACACGTTACCCCTGCCGGAAGATTTTCATCCACGGTCACCACATAGTCATGGTAGCTGCGCGGGAAGGCTACCCCTTCGGCACGCGTGACATGCACTGCATCAAACAGTTTATAGGACGGCGCATTGCCCAGCTCCGAATCATGCTTGAACACGATCAGTTCCCGAACTGCCATTTTGCCGCGGGCTGCACTGTGGTCATTTTCAAACATATTCAGGATTGCCTGCCACAGCAGCTGCAGGTCATCCTCTGAGAATCCTGTAGTTTTGCGGGCAAGGTTGGCAGAAACATAACCCTCTGCACGGTACAAGCCATACGGGATCACATACTTGCGGCCCATCTCAGTGCCTTTTCGCTCTGCATCCGCTTCGGTCGTAATGGCAATACGGGTAATGGTCACTTCCTGCGGGAGGACAGGATCCACCGAGCGTGCAAAGCTCAACTGAACCGGGCCACGCACCTGCCCACAGTTCAGTGCGCCTTTTACAAAGGTTGTCATAACGGCGCCAAAGGTACGGATATCATAAAAGTTCTGGCACATAAAGTCCCGGATTTTACGGTCCAACTCCGGGTCATCTTTCTTGGCGACTTTCAGGGCGTCCTTGGCATCAGCATCAATGCCCAAGTATTCGAGTGCTTTTTTATCGCTGCGGTTCAGGGGAACCTGATCTTTAATGTAAATCTGGTATCCTGCTTCATCTTCTTTGGCCACTTCGACATAGTTGCGAATCTTACGCTTCAAGCAGACATCTGTAACAATGCCATATCCCGTTTCCGGGTCGACACGCGGCATGTTGCCTGCATCCGGGTCGCCGTTCGGATTTCCGTTTTCAACGTCAAACAGAATTACAAAATCATACCGGTTTTTGATTGCCTGTGCCATTGTTATTCCTCCACTTTCTTTGTATAGCGTTCCTGTGTCTGATGGTAATAGCCAAGGATAAAAGCGCCTTGTTCCGGCAAGGTCAGCCGTGCGGGAAAGCTTCCTTCCAGTTTTCCGCCCGCCAGCGCAGCGATCTGCTTATCGTAATAAATCTTTTGTGGCTTGCTCATTTTTTGCATATGCTTTTGTGCCAGCATCAGAATTGTCGGGAATACAGTAGCTGGGGTGGATGCCGCCGCATTAAAATAGCGGTCTTTGATGGTTGTATTGATATCCGGGTTTACCGCCATCTGGATTGCTTCCAGCACAGCAAAAAGCTGACCCATAACATACGGTTGATAATTTGTTTCCTTGTTATTTTCCACAGTTAATACCTCCTTTGGGCAACGGGGATCTTCATTACGCAGGTAGTATGCTTTTATAATAGCGGCACGGCCGCGTGTTACTTTTTGCTCTGCGCGGATACGCATCATAACGCCATCCAGCAGGGTTGCCGGGTACCTTGTATTATTCAGGATTGCACGCAAGACATCGCCCGCCAGCTGCGGTGCTGCCGATGGGCTGCGGGAATTGGTGTTGACGGTTTCCTGCAGCAGCCAATACACCCCCAGCCGCGGGAATTTATCATAAGTGGGGCGCACAATCTCTAAGCGGTCATAATGCTTCTGCACATTATCAAGCAGCGTTTGGAAGGTATCCTGCCAGAAAAAGCGAACCGAGAGGCGCGCCGCATTAGGGGCCAAGCCAAGCACATAAAAGTGCCTTTGTGGGTCAAGTGTCACGTTCTGCCACTCTACACTCTGTCCATGGACCAGCTTGTCCACTGCATTTCGCACATCGCTTTCGCTGACAGGCGCATCCATGGCAAACAATGCATCCATTGCTACCTGCTGGTAGGCGGTCTCACCGCCTGCTGCCCAGCAGACAATGGTGGTATCGCCCACACGCTGAACATGTTCCCTGTCTGCCAGCAGATAGTTTAATGCCTGTGCATAGGCAAAGGCCGCATAACTGCCAACCGGCGCATTGCCCCCCTGTTCATGTCCGTATGAGCAAAAAGCGTCCGCATTAAAAGAAACAATCGATGCGCCGGAAGACTGTGCCCCGGTCACGCCTTTAATCGCCGGGTGCAGGCGGGCAAGCGGTGCCTTTTGCCCTGTAACCAGGCATCGGATTTCCGGTGCATCCGTGTTCTTATCACACTGCCGCTGCCAGGCTTCCTGTATTTCCGGATCGTCCTGAACATAGTTTTCCCGAATCAGAAATACCAGATTGCCACCCTTGTAAAGTTCCTTGAGACTTTGTTCCAGCGCTGGATTCTGCTCCGCCGCCTTGGGGTCCCAGTTTATAAAAAAGTTCCGCACTGCCTGTGCCGCCTGACCGGGAACATTTTGTAAAATGGCAAGATGCAGCTCCTTTGCAGCGGCAAAGCACTGCATTGCACGCTCCGGTTTGCCTTTTCCGTCAATGCCGAGCATGTAAGCACTGTTATCACACAAAAAATTGGCTGCCACACCACTAGAGCGTTTAACCTGTTCCGGAACTTGCAGCTGACATGGGGCAAGCACTGTTTTTTTACCGCGCTTTTCCTCTTGCTGCAAGGGGTGCAATGCCATCAGTTGGCCGTTTTCATCCAGTTCCAAAGCCCAACTGACTTTTGCGCTTGTCCAACCGGGGCGCGTGATTTTGCCATTGGCCAGCAAATCTTCATAGTATTGTACCAAAGCCTGTAAAATCATCGGTACACCTCGCAGTCTGCCACATTCAACACACCATGTTCCAATTTTGCATGGAAATACATCGGGGTTATGTTCTGCGGGTCAGTGTAGTTAAAGTCAAATAGCATGAATCCCAAATCCCGTGTTTCCTCAATGGTCGGGATTGGCCCGCCGGGCCATGCGCGGAATGCGGCAGGAAATTCACGGCACCCAAAATAAGGGGTATGAAAACACTGGCCCCTGGACATACGCCGGGTAACAATATCCTGGAACTTTCCCGGATTGTCGCTCGGTGCCGCACGGTCAGTCATCTCAAATTCTGCCTCAATCACATAATGAACGTCCTGCAACACCATGGCTGCACGCTGAACGATCTGCTGGGGCGTGGCAAGGTAAAGCTCTTTCCCTGTTCCCTGCATCGCGCTGCGTACATCGGAACAAAGAATTTTGCTTTTTACTTCGTTCCGACGGATGTTGGTAAAGCGGATTGGGTTCATAACATAGATTTTCCGGACTTTCCACCGCAAGCCAGGGTGGTAATAGATTGCTTCTACTATGCCGCGTGCCGCGGAAGGGGTGAGAACTTCATATGAAACCCTTTCGACTTTTAGCTCAGGCCTCGAGAGCAAAGCATAGTTTCCCCATACTTCCAGCTGGATCATCTGCATCAACTCCTTTGCATTTCTATTTTCAGTTGTTTTTAATTTATATTTTTGCTATAGCTTCAATATACGCTACTTGGCACCAAATGTCAATCCTTTTATCATGTATACTTTTTGTTTGCTTTTCATTCGGTTTTCTTTTATAATAAGTTGTGTCGGCAGCTTATGCCGTGGATAGAAATAGTTGATTTTACTTTATCGCACAAGAACGGCAGGGCAGGCTCCCTGCCGCTTTTGCTTTATGCAAACCAGGCTGCTCCCGTTTCAGCTTCCATAGCAAGGCCCGTGTTGTTATCGTAAAGGCTTCCGTCCGTTAATTCCCATATGCCTTCACTGATTTGGCAAACCGCCCCGGCATTCTCCAGCGTTTTCAGATGATCCGGGTAAACCGGAACACCATATTGCCCCAGTTGACGGAACAAAGTTTTGCTTACCTCTCCTGCACGCAATCGTGCAAGCAAATGTTCCCCTTTCCCTTGGGGAATGTATACGGTCACGGCAGGTGTTTCAATTAAGCGGAACCTCTCTGCCGCTGTTGCAAAGGGGAAAATGCGCCCTTCCATATCCTGCTCGAACCCTTGCAGAATTTGCTGTTCATCCAGTCTTTTATCTCCTTTTAAGGTACGGTAAAACAGAAAGTATGTTTCGATTGCTTCCAGAGATGCCAGATCTGCATATTTTTTCAGGACGCTTTGCGTTGCGGATACATTCTGTTCCAGCATGCGCGGTACATGCTGCCCTTCCAATGTGAAAATCTGTACCAAGCTCTGCTCCGCCGGGCGTCTTCCCTCTCGATTGCAGCGCCCCGCCGCCTGCAAAATGGAATCCAAACCTGCTTCCTCGCGGTACACAGCCGGGAAATCCACATCAACACCCGCTTCGATCAAAGAAGTTGATATCACACGGCAGGGCAGCCCATCTTTTAAGCGTTCCCGGATTTCCTGCAATAACTGTTTGCGATGGGCTGGGTATAGCAATGTTGTCAGGCAGTAGCTGCCTTCTTTGGGCAGGTTATTGTATAATTCCTGTGCTGTTTTTCTCCGGTTTACAATACACAGCACTTGTTCCTGCGCTGCCAGTTCTGCGCCAAGCTGGCTTTGTTCCAACTCTCCGCGCATTTTTAGCGTTGTACGCCGGAATGCCTGATATTGCTCTTTGGGATGTGGGCAAAGTTCCGTCATCTGCAGCCCAGGCGCCAGTTCATCAAACAAGGGCTGCAAAGCTGGTTGTGTGGCCGTGCAAAGCACCGCTGCTGCGCGGTAATGCTGTACCAGCTGCGCGATTGCCGCAACGCAGGGGCGCAAATAAGGAACCGGCAGGTTTTGCGCTTCGTCAAAAATGACCACGCTATTTGCAATGTTATGTAATTTACGGCATTGTGACGCATGGTTGCCGTAAAGTGATTCAAAGAATTGCACGGATGTGGTAACCACCACCGGAGCATCCCAGTTTTCCGCCGCCAATGCTTTGCGGTAGGCTGCCGGCTCATCATCTTCCTTGGCAGAGTAGTCCACCCCTGAATGGTGTTCCAAAACATTTTCTGCTCCTAATATTTCCGAAAACACATCCGCGGTCTGGTCAATAATGGATGTATAAGGGATCACATAAATAACCCGGTCCATATGGTTCTTTACAGCTAGCGAAAGCGCAAATGCCAATGACGCTACCGTTTTTCCCCCGCCTGTAGGAACGGTCAGGGAATAAAGGCCGCGCCGCCCTGTTTGCCCTGCCGTTGTACAGGCACTCAAAATTGAACTGCGGCGCTGATTCAAGGTTCCCTGGGGATGGCTCCATTTTGCGGTATATTGGTTCAACCTTTTCAGCAGTTCATCCATTGTCTGGCCTTGTCCGCGCGGTTTAGGGCTGCTCATAAAGTTTTCCGTATCCAGATAGTCCGCATCGACCAGGCAGGAATACAACATCCGGGTATAAAATGCCTGTGTAAAACGATTTTCCTTCATCATTTCCGGCTGGGGCGGTATGGACGGCAGTTTAATCTCATTCGTCCATTGGGTATAGGGTTCAACGCTCTTTTTCAATCGCCCAAACATTGTCGCATCCTGCGCGGTATCGCTTCGGCCTCCTCCATCCGGCAGGCCGCTATGGTGTCCCGCAATAGCAAAAGCCAGTGGGATTTGACCATATCGGGCAGCCACCTGTGCACCAGCCGTTGAGTGATCCACTTTCTCTCCACCTTGCAGGCGCTTTTGAAACTTTGTACTATATTTACCAATATCATGCAGTAATCCAAGCCAAGTTCCCTGTTGCTGGGCATCAAAGGCTGCTGCAAATTGCCCACATAAGACTGCCGTTCCCTGCAAATGGTCCGCTACCGTTTGGACGCGGGTTCCGTCTTCACTGATATGAGCCAGCATCTTTTTCTCCTGGTGCATAATCAAACTCCCTTCTGTTTTGCTTTTCTCTATTATAGCAGATCACTCACCCCATAATTCGGACTTTCACTACAGTTCTGCAATCTTTGTCATACTATCCAAATTTATCCATGTAGAATTGTTAGCTATTCCCATTAGCAGATATTTTTGATAAAATAAAATATTATAGGGTTTATGAATTCACTTTCTTATATTACTTCTTCATCTTACCGAAAAATCATTTACGCAAGGAGTGAAAAGCCATGAAAAGGAAGTTATTCTCATTTTCCGCCAGTGTTATCACCGCAATAACGCTTACCGCTTGTGCTGCAGCGCCAGAAAACAAACCTGCTTCCTCCGCTGCTCTTTCCCCGACCAGTGAAGCTGTTGCCACAGCTATACCATCATGAACGGAACGGTTGAATATCCTTGCGCAGACTTATCTGGCATGGTAGTTGTGAAAAATCAATCCGGACAAAAGCTAGTTCTGGATGTTTACGGCAATGAGATAATTTCCGCTGGGCAATATGAAGATTTAGCCCCCGCGCGCGATGGCTGCGTATGGGCAAAACAGAATGGCCTTTGGGGCTTGCTGCAAGTACAGGATTATACCGAAAACAATGCCGACATTATTCTGCCGGATGGATGCATTGCACCAGATGTAACGCTTAGCCGAATTGATAGCCTTTGTACCTACACCACTGCTGATCATGGGCTGGTTATGCGTAAAGGTCCCGGTACAAATTATGAAAAAATGGATAATATCCCCTACGGTATCATCGTATGGGAATGCGGCTATAGCAGCAATGTGCCTGACTGGGTTGTTGTATATTACAATGGGATTTATGGTTGGGTCAGTGATGAATACTTGGCTACCACTATTTGTTTCACCAGTAAATAATAAATAAAAAAGCAGGTGTTCATGTAGAAACGATATCGTCCTCCACATGAATACCTGCTTTTTATAGCTTCTTTTATTATATCTGTTCTGTGCCGCTATTTGTCTCTGTATGAAATAAATAGCCGCTATATGCATTTGAATGAAGTGTTCTGTTTGTTTGCTTTTTCACCTAAAAGAATCGCGTAGGAGGCTCTCTTAACTAAAGAGCCGACCTCTTACACCACCGTGCGTACCGACCGGTACACGACGGTTCAACCGCATAAGTGCAAGGACTCATAGTAGCGCCTGAGGATACTAAAATATCCTGCTTCTGCGAGTCTTTCGTTTGCAATGGAACCTTTTAATACAGGACTACCGGCGATACGCCAATAACCCAGTCTGGAATTGCCCCACTGGTACTATTCCAAAATTCTTCGTTTGAGTTTCATTACTCATCGATATAATCTTTATCGAACCACTCGCCTAGCGAGTGGTTTTAGATATACAAAAAAGCACCTTAGCTTACGCTATGGTGCTCTTCCTGGTGACCCGTGCGGGAATCGAACCCACGTTAACGGCGTGAGAGGCCGCTGTCTT